>Ga0310690_10006424_pt1 | contig 15446 bp, 11 predicted proteins | sample AusTroGonzalo_MG_2_FD_207661 | JGI IMG/M metagenome (GOLD analysis project Ga0310690, IMG submission 207661) | Bovine rumen microbial communities from tropical cattle in Woodstock, Queensland, Australia - Gonzalo_04 (v2) (version 2) | ecosystem: Host-associated > Mammals > Digestive system >... | reverse complement strand
TTAAATGCCGAGTTTTTTGCGGATTTCAGCAGGGATGGCATTCTTGTTGATGAGGAAGTCCATCGTGTTGGCGGCGATGAAGGCCTTGGTCATATACCAGATACCCTTGTAGTCGCCGGTCTTACCCCAGGAGTTCTGCACCATATAGTATTCCTTGCCGTTCTGGTCCTTGGCAACACCGAAGATGTGCATACCGTGATCGTCGGTAAGTTCCCAGTTGTCGAAACGCTCCTGACGCATTTGCTGTGTGGGTACGATCTCAGGCACGGTGCAACCGAGTGAGTCGATGATGTTACGCTTCTTCTCAGCCGTCAGTTTGAGCCAGCGGGCCATATCGCTGCCGCCGAGACTCTCTGTAGCCTTGGTGTCAACGGCGTAGGCAAGACCCTTGCGGGTGAAGCCCTCTTCCGACACGTCACCGCCCCAGGCTACGGTATAGCCCTTATCGATGGCGTTGTCGATGATCTGCATCATCTCATCCATCGGCACATTATAACTCAGCGGGAAGCGCCAGTTGTCCTGCACCTCAACGGCAAAGGCCGTATAGAAGGGGTGATGGGTGTAACTGGTGATGCTCACGTAGTCGTCGAGGTTGATGCCGAGTGAAGCCATGAAGGTCTTCGGGGTGTATTCCTTACCCTCGTACTTGAAGGTCTCAGGGCATTTGCCGAGATAGGCGTCGAGGATACCCTGCAGCCCAGCCTTCCACTGGTTGCTGATCTTCTTGGCGTCGCTCTTGGCAATGGCTGCCACATAGGGCTCCAGCAGTGAGAAGAACTCGTTGAAGTTGTTCAGCGAGTCACCATAGAGGGAGCCAGGGAAAGGCATTGCGTCGATGGGACAGATACCGTGGGTCTTCAGTGTGTGAAGCACATCCTCAGCACTTCCGCCCTGAGCGAACTGACAGTCACCGTGGAAACGAACCACCTGGATGGCGCGCTCCAGATAGGTCTTGTTGGCCACAAACGCCTCACAGAGGGTATAGCGCTTGCCCGTAGCCTTCAGGATCTCCGACTCGAAGAACGAGAGGGTGGAGTAGTCCCAGCAGGTACCCGAGCGGTTCTGGTCCTTGATGGTGGTGATAGGATTCTCCTTAATGGTTGTGAATACAGGTTTGTTCTGGTTCTTGGCGGGCTCTTTCTTCTTGGCGCCCGATGCACTAACGGCAATCATCGCCATCAGTGCGAATGTTAAAATCTTCTTCATTTTCTGATATTAAATATTAGTTTTCATAAAGTCTTCAAGTTCCTGTGGATGATAGGGGATACGCTTGCTGCCAAGGAATCGGCAACCCTCCTTCGTGATCAGGATGTCGTCCTCGATGCGGATGCCGCCGAAGTCCTTATAGGTCTCCAACTTGTCGAAGTTGAGGAACTCCTTACAGTGGCCGCTGGCTTTCCAGTCGTCGATGAGGGCAGGGATGAAATAGATGCCGGGTTCGTCGGTCATCACGAATCCCTCCTCCAGTTTGCGGCCCATGCGCAGACAGTTGGTACCAAACTGCTCCAGATTCGGACGTGTCTCCTCGTCGAAGCCCACGTAGATCTGTCCTAGACCCTCCATATCGTGCACGTCCATACCCATCATGTGTCCCAGTCCGTGAGGCAGGAACATGGCGTGGGCACCTGCAGCAACGGCCTCGTCGGTGTCGCCCTTCATCAGACCGAGTTCTTTCAGGCGCTCCGTCATCAGCCTACAGACGGCAAAGTGCACATCCATATACTTCACACCGGGTTTGGCCACCTCGAGCACATAGTCATGACAGGCCTCCACGATGCTGTAGATCTCCAGTTGACGCTGGGTGAACTTACCGTTGACGGGCATCGTACGGGTATGGTCAGAACAGTAGTCGTCGAGTTCGCAGCCAGCATCGCACAACACCAGACGTCCGCTTTCCAGTCGGGCGTCCGACGGGTTGCCGTGCATGATCTCCCCATGCTGAGAGAAGATGGTAGCGAAACTGTTGCCTTGTGCCAGACTACGGGCAATGCCGTCCACCTGTCCTGCGACAAAGCGCTCGGTGATGCCCGGTTTGATGAGCAGTTGTGCCGTTGTGTGCATCACATAACCTACGTCACACGCTGCCTCGATATAGGCAATCTCCTCTGCACTCTTCGTGGCGCGCATCTTCACAACGGCCTTGATCAGGTCGAGCGAGGCGGCCTCCTTCTGTTTTGAGGGATGGATACCCAGCAGGTCCATGATCTGTATCTTTGTATCGAAGCGATAGGGCGGGAGGAAATGAATTGATTCACAATTTGACGATTGACAATTTACGATTTCTTTTAATTGCGCCATCGGGGCGGTCTTGGTGACGCCTACCTCTGCGGCGAGGTCGGCCACCGAGGGCGTATACCCCATCCAGACGATATCCTCCACGTCGATATCATCGCCGAAGAGCATCTCCGTATCGTTGTCGATGTCGATCACACCCACCAGTCCGTCTCGGTGTTGTCCGAAATAATAGAGGAACGTGGAGTCCTGCCGCATCGGTGCATACGCATTGGCGGGGTAGTTGGCGGGCGAGTCGTTGTTGCCGAAAAGCACAATCACGCCTTTACCTACCAGTTTCTTCAACTTCTGACGTCTTTTGATATAAGTTTCCTTACTGAACATGTCTTAATTTTGTTATCATTAGCCAATTTGGTGCAAAGTTACATATTATTTAGCAAATAGGCGAATCTTTTGTGAAATATTTGGTTTTTCGCTCAAATTGCAGTACCTTTGCAGCCAAATTTGAATTCAAAGACTAAAAAAGATATGGGAAAAGTTATTCTGACCGGTGACCGCCCCACCGGAAAACTCCATCTCGGACACTATGTCGGTTCGCTGCGTCGTCGTGTCCAGTTGCAGAATGCGGGCGACTATGATCGTATGTTCGTGTTTATGGCCGATGTGCAGGCCCTTACCGATAATGCCGACAACCCTGAAAAGATTCGTCAGAACATCATCGAGGTGGCTCTTGACTATCTTGCAGCAGGTCTCGATCCAGAGAAATGTGTGCTCTTCATTCAGAGTCAGATTCCTGAACTCGCAGAACTCACCACCTATCTGATGAACCTCATCACCGTGAGTCGTGTGCAGCGTAATCCGACGGTGAAGACGGAAATCAAGATGCGCAACTTCGAGGCGAACATTCCTTTGGGTTTCTTCTGTTACCCTGTGTCGCAGGCTGCCGACATCACGCTGTTCAAGGCTACGACCGTTCCTGCCGGTGAGGATCAAGAACCGATGCTGGAGGTGACCCGTGAGTTGGTGCGCCGTTTCAATCAGGTGTATGCTGAGGTGCTCGTCGAGCCGAACATCCTGTTGCCTGAGAACCTGACGGCCCGTCGTCTGCCTGGCACCGATGGTAAGGAGAAGATGTCGAAGTCATTAGGCAACTGCATCTACCTCTCCGATACGGCTGATGACGTATGGCAGAAGGTGCGCTCGATGTACACCGACCCCGAGCATATCAACCTGAATGATCCGGGTCATGTGGAGGGTAACGCTGTCTTCACGTATCTCGATGCCTTCTCCTGCGATGACGACTTCAAAGAGTTCTGGCCGGAATATCAGAACCTCGACGAGTTGAAGGATCACTACCGTCGTGGCGGTCTGGGCGACATGAAGTGCAAGAAGTTCCTTAATCAGGTGCTCAACAAGTTCCTGGAGCCTATGCGTGCCCGTCGTGCGGAGTTCGAGAAGGACATCCCCGAGATCTACAACATCCTGAAGAAGGGTACCGAACAGGCCCGTGAGGTTGGTGCCCAGACGATGGACGAGGTGCGCAAGGCTATGCGGATCGACTATTTCAACGATGTCGATCTGATTCGCCAACAGGCTGAACGCTTCGCTAATAAATAAAAAGAAATCCCCGCCAACTGGCGGGGATTCTTATTTTTCTGACAACAGATCGGGGCGGAGGCGCTTGGTGCGCTCCATGGCCTGATCCAGTTCCCATTCACGTATTTTTGCTTCGTTGCCGCTGAGCAGGATCTCTGGTACTTTCCATCCCTTGTAATCCGCAGGGCGTGTGTAGATGGGTGCTGCGAGGATATCATCCTGGAAACAGTCGCTCAGCGCACTCTGCTCGTCGCCAATCACACCAGGCACCACACGCACGATGGCGTCGGCAATCATCGCAGCCACCAGTTCACCACCTGTTAATACGAAGTCGCCAATGGAGATTTCCTTGGTAATCAGATGATCTCTGACCCTTTGGTCGATGCCTTTATAGTGCCCTGCGAGGATAATCAGATTTCCTTTCAACGAGAGTTCGTTGGCCATATGCTGGTCGAAACGCTCTCCATCGGGTGAGGTGAAGATCACCTCGTCGTAGTCACGTTCAGCCTTCAGGGCCGTGATACAGCGGTCGATGGGTTCACACTGCATCACCATACCAGCCGACCCGCCGTAGGGATAGTCGTCCACGCGACGCCATTTGTCGAGGGTGTAGTCACGCAGGTTGTGCAGACGGATCTCTGCCAGTCCTTTCTTCTCTGCCCGCGCTAATATGCTCTCATGAACGAAGCCTTCGAGCATCTCGGGTAACACGGTTATAATGTCTATTCTCATCTTTAAACTTTAAACTTTAAGCATTAAGCATTATGCATTATGATTACTTGGTGGCGTAGAAGTGTTTGATGGCTTCAATTTGGCGTTCGCCAACTTCGCGGCCGATGTCGTAGACCTGCTGCATTTCTTCGGGGTCGTGCGAGATGTGACCGATGGGCAGTGTCTCCGGCGGTCGAATCACCAGGGCGCGTCCCGCCTGCTCCGCCTCGTAGACATACACCAGTTGCTGGTTGTACATCAGGTGGCGCTTGTCCATCGCCTCAATCATCTTCGGATATTTCCGCAGGGCGATGCGCATCAACGGCATCAGCCGGTTGTGCTCCTTCACGTAGCCGTCGGGCTGGGTGAGGATGACCACGTTCCGCTCATAGCCGATGCTCTCGAAGTAGGCGAGGGGGATGGAATCCGCCACACCGCCGTCGAGCACCTTCATCCCTTCGAGTTCCACCACCTTCGAGGCCAGCGGCATCGAGGCTGAGGCACGGATCCAGTCGTAGGTGAGGTGAGTGGCCTCCGTGAGTTGCTTATAGACGGCCTTGCCCGTCTCCACATCCGTACACACGGCGTAGAACGCCATCGGGTTCTCCTCAAAGGCCTTGTTGTCGAAGATGTCATACAGGGCCGGAATCACGTGGTAGCCGAACTGCGCATTATACAGGTCGCCGGTCTTCCACCACGACTGCCAACTGCAATAGCGTTTGTCCTTCGCGAAACGCTTGTTGTACCGGATGGCTCTGCCGGGTTGTCTCGACTTGTAGTTGCAGCCGAAGGCGGCCCCTGCCGACACGCCGATCAGCCCGTCGGGCTCCACACCGTGTTCCATCATCACGTCGATGATGCCCGCTGTGAAGAGTCCCCTCATCGCTCCACCTTCAAGAACCAGTCCTCTTTTCATATCTAAACTCTCAACTCAATCCTCTTCCCAATAACTGATGGTACGTGTCTGAACCACGTTCATGTTCCGTGCCTGATGCCCTTTCTCCCAGTACATCAGTTTCGTTTCGTTGCGCGTCCAGTTACCCTCTTCATCGTGATCCGTATAGTCGTTCCTCATATTGATGGAGAGGATACACTCGTTGGTCTTGTCAAACACCTTCTGACTCTGCGTCTTGATCTCGTCATCGTCGTTGTAGGTGTATTCGTTCACCGACTTCACCTGCTCGGTCACGTTTGTCAGCGTGCGCCGTCTCAGGTTGCCCCTTTCGTCGTATTCGTATTTCAGGATGCTCTTCTGTCCCGAGGGCTCGAGCATGGCGGCCTTCACCAGATAACCGTTGGCGTTGTACTCGCGGTCGATGATGTCGAGGGTGGCGTTCTTGCCCTCCTGGTCGAAATGCTCCAACTGTGCCTCAAACACGGGATTCTCGGTGATCACCTCCTGCACACTGCCTTTCAGACCCTGACTCATCGCGTCCTTATAGTAGGGTGTGGTGTTGAGGTAGAACACATGGATGGTGCGCGACTTATCCTCGTGCAACGTATTCGAGATCTTCACGTAACCCTTGTCGAGCATGAGGTGCAGCGAACCGTCGCCCTTGGCGTCGAAGTTGCCGAAGTGGCGTTGCAGTTTCAACAGGAAATAGCGGTAGTTACGGTCGTAGAGGCCGAAGGTCTTATAGGGGCCGCTGTTGACGAGCACCGTCGACAGCAGTCCTGTATTCTCATCCGTCGACACCACGAAGGTGGCCTTGATGCCGTAGAACTCCCCACGGAAATAGTAGTCGCCTGGGTCGGGATCCTCGGGTGTGAACTGCTCCAGTCCGATGCTCTTGAGGGCCGGCACAAACACCGAGTCGTAGCCTTCGAGTGGCACACCCATCAGGTCCATGCAACGCTCGTCGCGCGCACCCTTATAGAGGATGTCGTCGCTCGTTGTGTTCTGCGCCATCGCAGCGAGCACACATTGAATCGTGAATAGTATCGCAAGGAGTCTTTTCATCTTTCAATCTTCAATCCTTCAATTCTTCAATTCTTCAATTTTTCAATTTTTCTAGGAATTCTTCCTCCGACATGATCTTGATGCCGAGTTTCTCGGCTTTTTGCAGTTTCGAGGGTCCCATATTCTCACCCGCGAGGATAAACGAGGTCTTGTTGCTGATGCTCCCCACGTTCTTTCCACCGTTCTGTTCGATGATGGCCTTATACTCATCTCGGCTGTGATGGGCGAAGACACCACTGATCACGATGCTCTGTCCTGCGAGTTTATCCGAGACGTTGGCCGTCTGGGCCTCGGAGAGTTCCATCTGCAGGCCGTAGTTGCGCAGACGCTCCACAATCTCGCGGTTCTTCTCGTCGTGGAAATAGGTAATGATGCTCTTGGCCATCACCTCGCCGATACCCTCTATCTCCTGCAGTTCTTCCAGTCCGGCATTCATCAGCGCGTCGATATTCTTGAAATGGCGCGCCAGCAACTTGGCCGATGTCTCACCCACGAATCTGATGCCGAGGGCGAAGACCACCCGTTCGAAGGGCACCTTCTTCGAGGCGGCGATGCCGTTCACGATGCGTTGTGCCGACTTTGTGCGCGAACCGTCACCGTTGATCTGCTGCACGTCAATCTCGTAGAGGTCGGCCACGTTCTTGATCAGGCCCTGACGGAAATAGTCGTCGATGGTCTCAGGCCCCAGCGAGTCGATGTTCATGGCCTTGCGGGCGATGAAGTGTTCGATGCGGCCTTTGATTTGTGGCGGACAACCCGTATCGTTCGGACAATACCATGCCGCCTCACCCTCATATCTTACCAGCGGTGTGCCACATTCCGGACAACGCTTGATGAACTCAACCGGTTGGGCGATGATGGGACGCTGGTCGATGTCTACTCCCACGATCTTGGGGATGATCTCGCCGCCCTTCTCCACATACACATAGTCGCCGATATGCAGGTCGAAACTCTTGATGAAGTCCTCGTTGTTCAGCGTGGCGCGCTTCACGGTGGTGCCTGCCAGTTGCACGGGGTCCATATTGGCCACCGGCGTGATGGCACCTGTACGCCCCACCTGATAGGTGACCTCGTTCAATCGGGTACACACGCGTTCAGCCTTGAACTTATATGCGATAGCCCAACGTGGACTCTTGGCTGTAAAGCCGAGGGCGCGCTGCTGCCTTAATGAGTTGACTTTCAATACAATGCCATCAGTGGCGACAGGTAGGTTCTTACGTGCCTGATCCCAGTAGTTGATAAAGTCGTAGATCTCCTGCAGGGTCTTCACCTTCTTCATGCCCTCCGAGATCTTGAAGCCCCACTGACGGGCCACTTCCAGATTCTCATAGTGTCCCTCTGCAGGCAATTCCTCGCCTAAGAGATAATAGAGATAGGCATCGAGTTGACGTGAGGCTACGAGGCTCGACTTCTGACTTTTCAGCGTGCCGCTGGCTGCATTCCTCGGGTTGGCAAACAATGGTTCCTCGGCCTCTTCACGCTCCTTATTCAGGCGTTCGAACACACCCCAGGGCATGAGTATCTCCCCTCGGATTTCGAACTCGTGGGGAATTGGAGGAAGGAGGAAGGAGGAAGGAGGAAGGAGATTACCATCAGAGGCAAAGAGGTCCCCTTCTTGGGAATTTCCTGCGGCAGGAGTATTCTCCTTACTCCTTCCTCCTTCCTCCTTCCTCGACAAGACGAGCGGAATCGCTCGTATTGTGCGAACGTTCGCCGTCACGTCGTCGCCATGCACGCCGTCGCCGCGTGTCACGGCCTGTGTGAGTTTGCCGTCAACATAGGTCAACGAGATTGAGAGACCGTCGTATTTCATCTCGCAACACACCTCGAAATCCTCGCCCGCCAAGCCTTTCTTCACACTCTCGTACCAGTCGGCCACATCCTGTTCGTTGTAGGTGTTGGCCAGTGAGAGCATGGGGTATTTGTGGGTCACCTGCTTGAATTCCTCGTTCAGGTCGCTGCCCACACGCTGTGTCGGCGAGTTGGGGTCGGCCATCTCGGGGTGCTTCGCCTCCAGATCCTGCAGTTCGTGCATCAGGAAGTCGAATTCCTGGTCGCCGATGGTCGGCTGGTTCAGCACGTAATAGCGGTAGTTATGCTCGTGCAGTTCCTTGCGCAGTTGCTCAATTCTCTGTATCTCGTCCATATTATTATTGATTTGTGTGCAAAGGTAGCCAAAAAAAGTGAAAAGCGAGTGGCTTTTCACTTTTTTTGCATAACTTTGCGCTCGCTATGTGGATGATGCTGCGTGTGATACCCATCATGTGGCGGGCCGTGCGACCCAGTAAGATTGCCGATATGCCCGCTGTGGTCAACACCTTCTGGCTCCCCAAGGGTTATGAGGGCCTGACCTTCTTCGGCCATATCCTCACCCCCACGCAGGCCGTTGCCGATGCGTTCAACAAGGTGGGCTTCTCGTCGCTCAAGAACCACGAGATGATCCACCTGCGTCAGGCCCAGTCGTGTGGCGACTCGTGGCTCCGCTTCTACCTATTATATATATGGTACTGGCTGAAGGGCCTGCGCATGAACGGCAAGTTGCGACATGCCGCCTATCGCCTGAACCCCTTCGAGATGGAGGCCTATGCCCGCATGCACGACCCCGACTATCTGAAGGGTCCTGCCACCGAGTGGCGCCGTTATGCCAAGATGTCCCTCCGCGACCGCCTCACCCTCTATCACGAATTACATGAGTAATCATAATGTTTAATGCTTAATGCTTAACGCTTAATGAATAAAAAGTTTCAAGCGCACAGCGCCATCTTCTTCGCCAACACCATCTTCGGTCTTGGCGTTCCCGTAACCAAACTGTTGCTCGACGAGTGGGTCACCCCCATGGGCTATATGGCCTCACGCTCACTCGGTGCCTGTATCCTCTTCTGGATCATCGCCGCCTTCCTACCCAAGGAGAAGGTCGAGCGCAAGGATCTCATCACCATCCTCTTCGGCGGACTGTTGGGCTTTGTCATCTCACAGACGCTGACCGCCTGGGCTCTCGACTACACCAGTCCGGTGTATTTCTCGCTCATTGCCACGCTGACGCCTGTAGCCGTGATGCTCTGTGCCGCGCTGACCATCGGTGAGAAGATCACGCCGATGAAGTCGTTGGGTGTGCTCTTGGGTATTGCAGGTGCCGTGCTGATGGTGCTGATGAGCCAGTCGCTGGGTTCGGGCAAGAACGACCTCATCGGTATCTCCCTCGCCATCCTGAGTGTGCTCACGTGGGCTGTCTATCTGATCATCACGCGTAATGTGGCTTCGAAATATTCGCCCGTCACACAGATGAAGTACGTGTTTCTGATCTCCGCCATCGTCACCGTACCCATCGCCATTCCCGAACTCCCTGCGAATGCGCTCTATACCGCCGCGTGGGGTTGGGACGGCGTGCTCGAGATGGCCTTCATCGTTGTCTGCGCCACTGCCCTCGGCTATTTCCTCATCCCCTTTGCCATGAAGTATCTGCAGGCCACCACGGTCTCTATCTATACCAATCTGCAACCCGTCATCGCCTCGTTTGTGGCCATCTGGCTGGGACAGGACGTGCTCACGTGGGACAAGCCCGTGGCCGGCCTCCTCGTCTTGCTTAGTGCCTATATCGTCACCGTTGTAACTGCGAAAGAAAAATGAAAATACTAAGACTTGCTGTTGTGGCGATTCTCTTCGCCGCCGTTGTGCCTGTGATGGCCCAGAGCCACCAGGTGATGCTCGAAACCACCGAGGGTAACATCCTGCTGACGCTCTACGATGATACCCCCAAGCATCGTGACAACTTCCTGAAACTCGTCAACGAGCAGTTCTACGACTCGCTGCTCTTCCACCGTGTCATCAAGAACTTCATGATCCAGGGCGGCGATCCCGACAGCCGTCATGCCGAACCCGGTGTGACGCTGGGCGAGGGGAGTACCGACTATACCGTCGAGGCCGAGTTCTTCGATGCTGAGGGTCATCTGCTGCATCCCCACAAGCGCGGGGCCTTGGCGATGGCGCGCGAGGGCGACAGTGAGAATCCCGAACGCCGTTCCAGCGGCTGCCAGTTCTATATCGTCTGGGGTAATACCTACGCCACGCAACAACTCTATCAGATTGGCGACAAGGTGGAGGCGCAGACCAACCACCAGGTCACCATGACCGAAGAGTTGCTCGACCTCTATCGCAAGGTGGGCGGTGTACCCCACTTAGACGGTCAGTACACCGTGTTTGGCGAAGTCACCGAAGGGCTCGAAGTCGTCGACCGCATCCAGAAGGCACAGACCGACGACTACGACCGTCCCATCGACGACATCCGCATCCTCCGTGCCAAGGTCGTCAAGTGAGCCTTATTTCTTTATAATCGGTATCTGCAACCGCAGCACGCCGACGGAATTCTCAGGCATGGTAAAGGTGAAATATGACTTCACGATGCCGAGGTCCTGCTTCTGAGGCGTGATGGCTTCATCATAACTGAACGTGCTGGGCACATCGGGGTGACTGGAATAATAGTTCTGGTCACCCTGATTCTTGATGTTCAGGTCGTGCGAGGTGATGAACTGCAGGTCAGCCTTGTAGGCCGAGGGCACATCCAGGTTCACGGTCACCTGCTTGTCCTTTGCCTCTGCGTTCACGAACTTCAGGAAGATGGTGCCCCGCTTGATGTCGATGGTGGGCGAGGTGTAGACCTTCGTGTCGGGCTCGCTGCCGTTCATCACGTCCTGATATTTCAGCGCGCGGTTGCCACCCTGTGAGAACAGTTGCTGGTAGTAGTAGTTCGTGGTGCGCCACAGACCGCGGTTGTCAAACCAGATGAGGTTCGAGTTCCACTTGTTGTAGCCCTTCTTACAGAACAGCGGGGCGTAGGCCGCCATCGCCACCATATCCGAATTGCGCTCCAGACTGAGCCAGTAGGCGGCCTCGGCGAGGGTAGAGCGGTAGGCATTGTTGGTATTGTTGTTGGCAAACTCACCCACGAACACACGCGTCTTCCTGCCGCGGTCATAGGTCAGACCCTCCTTGCCGCGCTTGGCATCGGGTGCATAGCGGTTGCCCTGGCTGAAGAACCACTCGTCGTTCTTGTAGTAGTGCTCGTCCACGTAGGTGTCGGCATATTTCGCGTCAATCTCGGCATAGTTGTTGTCAAACTCCCTGCCTGACTCGCGGGCACCGGCGGTCGACACGATGGTGATGTTGGGATATTGCGCCTTCACGGCCTTGTAGATGATATCGAAGCGCTCCCAGAACTCCTTGCCCTGATTCTCGTTGCCGATGCCGAGGAACTTCAGGTTGAACGGTGCCGGATGGCCCATCTGCGCACGCACCTTGCCCCATGTGGAGTTGACGGGGCCGTTGCAGAACTCAATCAGGTCGAGGGCATCCTTCACATAGATGTCGTGGAACCGTTTGCGGTCGGCCTCGGTCTCCAGCGGAGCGATATACGAATGACCCACAAACTGGCAGGTCACACCGTTGTTGAGCACGGGCAGCGGCGTGGCGCCCAGCGACTCTGCCATGAGGAAATACTCATAGAATCCCACATACTGCGAGGTCAGGTAACCCCAGTGGTTGCGGAAGCCGATGCGCTCTTCGGGCTTGCCGATGGAGTTCTTCCAGAACACCTGTCCGAAGTAGTTGGGCCCCTCCGAGGCACAGCCGCCCGGGAATCGCATGAACTTCGGGTGCAGGGCAGCCAGCGCCTCCATCATGTCCTTGCGCAGGGGCCCGCTCTTGCCGCCCTTCCACAGTTTCGAAGCCTCGGGCAACAGGGTCACGAAGTCGAGGAAGAACGTGCCGGCCTTGTCGCCTGCAATCACCAGTCGGCTGTCCTTCGAGCGCTTGGCCTTCAGACTGCCCGTATATTTCTTCCAGGCATCCTTCAGTTTCGGCAGTTGTATCACGTTCGAGTTCACCTGTCCGTCGATATCCTCCAGCCACACGCTCACCTTACCCTTGTAATTCTCGCCCTGCAGATAGAGTCCCAGGTCGTAGCGCACGCCAGCCTCTACGGGCAGCGACGGGCGCTGGGTGTTGTTGCTGTAGATGGCATTGCGGTCGCGCGAACTGGGGGCGATGCCGAAGCCGTTGGCGGCGATGCCATAGCCAGCACCGGCCTTCTCGATGTCGAAGCGCACGCAATACTGCACATAGCGCTGCTCATCGTCGTATTTGTCGTTTGGGTCGTAGTCATATTTCCGTTCCAGCGTCACCAGCGGGTGGTCGCTCACGGCGTGCGCCTGACCGATGGCACCGTCCTTGCTCACCACCGTCCATCCGAAGAAGATGGTGTCGCTCTGCGAGAACTCGTTGGCCGGGCCGTCGGGCACGTTGTATGCCTGAAACGAGTTGTTCTGTATCATCTGCGCACAGATGCCGCCGTCGAGCGACTGGTTGATGTCTTCGAAGAAGATGCCGCTCAGTGTGGGGCTGATGTTGATGCCCAGTGATTGGGTGTTGATACTCAACTGGCGCTGTTCTGTCTGTGCCCAGCCTGTTGTGATGACGGCTGTCAGGGCTGCTGCCGTAACAAGGATCTTTCTGTTCATGTTGATTAATGTTAGAGTTGAAGTTGCAAATATAGGTATTTTATTCGTCAGTCTCAAATCAAATCTGCGATTCATGGAAAGAAATCGACCAAGAATTGTTTGTTAAATTAATTGTTAATGTTCTCTGCGTCGCCTGAAATCGCCTCGATTTGCGCTATTAAGGAAAATTTTTGCTACTATTAATGCGCGCAATTTTTACTATTAATTCCCGCAAATTTTTCTCTTAATGCCCGTCTCTCCGGCTCCTTCATTTGACACTGCAAAGGTACGAAAATTTCAGCAGTCTTCCAAATTATTTTGCTAAAAAAGCACGCAAAAAAGCACGCTCCGATTGTCCATTACAAATTACAGATTACAGTTTTATTTGTGCCCCTGTTTTTACTCCAAATTGGATTTATATTATATATAATATATATATAATATAAGATATATACTATAGTCTTCTCTATCTCACACGCTACCCAGCCCATAAAAAACTGTAATCTGTAATTTGTAATGACAAACGCCCCAATTTGCGAAAAAATAAGCACAGAGGGTCAGGACAATTGTGTAATTACACGCAGTTCTGACCCTCTGTGTACGCAAAATGGCAGATGGCGGTATGTATAAACCATACGCTATTATCAGTCAGGCGATGTTTGATGCGGAAGTGAGACTGTCGGTAATTCATGAATAGTCAGATTGAAGTCTGACCCTTTTTCAACAAATAATTCAGATTATTTGGAAGTTACGAATAAAAGTCTTATATTTGCAACCGAAAATCAATAATCAACGATGAATATGAGAAAACTATTTTCCTTGTGTTTCCTGATGATGGCTTTCGCCTTTTCCGGAACAGCCCAGCAAAAGAAGACTGATGTACCACTGTATACCATTCTCGAAGGTAAATCCATACAATGGAAGACTGGTACGGCAGAAATCGAGAAGATTGATAAAACGGGTGATGTGGATTGTGTGAGTCTGACCTATAAAGGCCAGAATGGTACGGCGACAATCAAGGGGGTAAAGCATGGACTTGTGGAACTCACGGCTACATTGTCTGACGGAAAAACCAAGAAGTGTAAGGTTCGCGTGAATATATTGGCAAATGCATCTGATAAAACCAGTTCCAAGTGGCAGGGCCCATACAAGTTGATAATCCCCAAAGACAACTGGCATGTGGAATATACCATCAAAGGACAGGAGGTCCATAAACTCTGTGCGGCTCGTATTGGCGACATCTATGTCAAGGTAAGCCATCGCGACGAAGGCCCGATATACGAGAAGTTTGACTATGCCAAGCAGTTTGGCTATCAAGGCACTTTCTCGGGCGATAAGTTCAAATACTATTATGCCGATGGTAATCCTATCGAGAAAGAGGGTGAAGAATCAGCCAAGGCTTGGTTTGATGAATATGCTCCACAACCAGCCGACAAATCCTTTATAGGTGGTCCAAGCGACATGGTATTGTTTGGTTATGTTGCTGCTGACGATGACGACATCCGAGGTGAGATTATGCAAATGATGCGTCAATACAACCGCAACCAGTCGCAGTTGGCCAAGTATTATGTTGGCGATGAGACTATTTGTGGTGTCAAATGCTGGAAGTTCGATTTCCGTAAGCGACCTTTCTATGGAAGTGAGGGCTCTTGCTACTGGATTGATCCTTCAAACGGACTCTGTCTGAAATGTCTGCGCGAGAGTGGCAACGGCTTCGAGGTGTCCGTTTACGATTTGAATTACAATAACTGGACACCAGACATGCGTCCAGAAGGAATTTAACAATAAAGGCCTCTGGTTTGGAACCAGGGGCCTTTGTATTGTGTGTGAATGGAAGTCTACACTTAGTTGGCGGCTTCGAACTCTTCGAGGAAACGGGTGTCGTTTTCGGAGAACATACGGAGGTCGGAGACGCGATACTTCAGGTTGGTGATGCGCTCGACACCCATACCGAAGGCATAGCCCGTGTATTCCTTGGAATCGATGCCACAGAGTTCGAGCACGTTGGGGTCGACCATACCGCAGCCGAGAATCTCCACCCAGCCGGTGTGCTTGCAGAAGCCGCAGCCTTCGCCACCACAGATGAAGCACGAGATGTCCATCTCGGCAGAGGGCTCCGTGAAGGGGAAGTAGGAGGGGCGCAGACGGATCTTGGTGTCGGCACCGAACATCTCCTTGGCAAACGACAGCAGCACCTGCTTGAGGTCGGTGAACGATACGTTCTTGTCGATATACAGACCTTCTACCTGATGGAAGAAACAGTGGGCGCGGGCGGTGATGGCCTCGTTGCGATAGACGCGGCCCGGACAGATGACGCGGATGGGAGCCGTGAGTTTGCCGTTCTCGTCGTGCATGTGCTCCATGACGCGGGCCTGCACAGAAGAGGTGTGCGAGCGCAGGAGGATGTTCTTGGTGACCTCGTCGGGATGCTGGCTCACGAAGAAGGTGTCCTGCAT
>Ga0310690_10006423_pt1 | contig 15448 bp, 11 predicted proteins | sample AusTroGonzalo_MG_2_FD_207661 | JGI IMG/M metagenome (GOLD analysis project Ga0310690, IMG submission 207661) | Bovine rumen microbial communities from tropical cattle in Woodstock, Queensland, Australia - Gonzalo_04 (v2) (version 2) | ecosystem: Host-associated > Mammals > Digestive system >... | reverse complement strand
TTGGTGCTGGTGATCCTGGTGAGCCGTCAGAGGGGCAAAAGCACCCAGCAGAGTATGCGGCAGTATCTTGAGCGCATCACCGGCGGTATGGATTCAGCGCGATCGAGTAATATGCTGTACGCGCCGCTTCCCATGATGGTGTTTGACGCCGGAACGGATGAGGTCGTTTGGGCAAACGATCTGTTCTTACAGATCGCCGGACAGCGTGACGGCGTGTTTGAAAACCGGGTGGAACAGGTGATCCCGTCGTTCAACCGCCGCTGGCTGGACGAGGGAAAGCGGGAAAGCGGCGAGCTGGTATCGTGGAACCAGCGGCTTTACCGCGTATTCGGCAGTTTGAGCTATCCGGAGGACGGACAGGGCGACGGGCTGATGGCGACCACCTATTGGATGGACGTGACGGAGCTGGAACAGCTTCGCACCTCGCTGGAGCTAACGCGCCCGGTGCTGGCGATCTTAATGGTGGATAACTACGAAGAGCTGATGAAAGCCTGTCCGGAGAGCAAGCGCTCGGCGGTACTGGCGGCGTTGGAGGAGCGGCTGAATGCCTGGGCGGGTACCGCCGGCGGACTGCTGTTGGGCTATGATCGGGATCGGTACCTCTTTTTATTCGAGGAGCGGAACTATGCCGCCTTTGCCGAACAGCGGTTCAGTGTGCTTGAAACGGTGCGTGAGGTAGTTGCCGGCGAAGGTGTGTCCGCCACGCTGTCCATCGGGATCGGGCGGGACGCGGACGGCTTTGAGGCGCTTTTCAAAAACGCGTCCATGGCGCTGGAGATGGCGCTCTCCCGCGGCGGCGATCAGGCGGTGGTGAAAGACCGGATGAACTTCGAGTTCTACGGCGGCCGTGCGAAGGTCACGGAAAAGCGCACCAAGGTCAAATCCCGGGTGATGGCGAACGCGTTGGGTGAGCTGATCGACGAAGCGCGGCACGTATACGTGATGGGTCACAGCTATGCCGATATGGATTCGCTGGGTGCGGCGGCAGGCATCTGCTGTATTGCCCGTAAGCGGGGCAAACGGGCGCAGATCGTGATGGACACGGAGAATAACGCCGTGCATCCCATGCTTCGGCGCTTGCAGGAGCTGCCGGAATACGCCGGAGTATTCATCACCGGCAGTGAGGCGTTTTTACGCATTCAGCCGGACAGTTTGCTGGTGGTGGTGGATACCAACCGCCCCGGCAGTGTGGAGTCGGAAGAGCTGCTGGAGACCTGTAACCGGGTGGCGGTGATCGACCATCATCGCCGCGGCAGCAGTTACATAGAGAAGATGGCGCTGAACTACCATGAGCCATACGCCTCCTCCGCCTGCGAGCTGGTCACGGAGCTGCTGCAGTATCTGGTGGAGCCTACGGATATTCTCCACACAGAGGCGGAGGCGCTGCTGGCGGGAATCGTGCTGGATACGAAAAACTTCACCAACCGTACCGGTGGCAGGACCTTTGAAGCGGCGGCGTATCTGCGCCGCGCCGGCGCCGACACGCAGGACGTACAGCGGATCTTCCAGAGCGATCTCCAGTCCATGATCACCCGATACGCCATCATCCGCAGGGCGGAGCTTTACCGCGATGATCTGGCGATCGTGGCGCTGGACGAGGAATACGATCGCGTCACTGCCGCCAAGGCGGCGGACGAGCTGTTGACGCTCAAGGGCGTACAGGCCTCCTTCGTGCTGTATAAGAAGGGCACAGGCGTATATATCTCCGCCCGCTCGCTGGGCGAGGTGAACGTTCAGGTGATCGTAGAGGCGCTGGGCGGCGGCGGCAACTCCACCACCGCCGGCGGCGAGGTGCCGGATACTACGGTGGAGACAGTCAAGAAACGGTTGATCGAAGCCATTGACGGCTATTTTGCATGAAGAATGACAGAAAGGGGCGTTAAGCCGATGAAAGTGATCTTAAAGCAGGATGTAAAAGGGAAAGGCAAAAAGGGACAGATGGTGGAAGTAGCGGAAGGATATGCCCGCAACTTCCTGTTGCCCAAGGATCTGGCGATCCCCGCCACGGCGGACGCCATGAACACCATGCGCCTGCAAGAGAAGGCGCGTCAGCGTGCCGAGGCGGAGGCGAAAGCCGCCGCGCAGGCGGCCGCGGAAAAGCTCAAGGGGTGCCAGGTCAAGATCCCTGCCAAGGGCGGCGAGGGCGGCAAGCTGTTTGGCGCTGTGACCACCAAGGAGATCTCCGGCGCACTGCTGGAGCAGTACGGCGTGGAGATCGACAGCAAGAAACTGGTGCTGGAGGAGCCCATCAAGGCCTTCGGCTCCTATCAGATCAAAGCCAAACTGGGCTATGAGATCAGCGGCACGGTCTACGTGCTGGTGACGGAGAGCAAGTGACCCAAAACGACGGAAAGGGAGGGATCCCCATGCCAGCGGATGAATTACTGCTCCACGCGCTGCCCCATGCGCCGGAGGCGGAACAGGCGGTGCTGGGCTCCATGCTCATTGACGCCGACTGCGTTAAAGACGTAATGGACAAGCTCCGGCCGGAGGATTTTTATCTCCGGCAGAATCGGGAAATCTTTGAAACGATCTATACCATGTTCATCTATTCCAAGCCCATCGACGGTGTGACGGTGGCAGGCGAGATGGAGAAAGCGGGCTTGAGCAACGAGAATACCCGCGCCTATCTCCTGCAGCTCATGGAGGTAACGCCCACCGCCGCCAACGTGCTGGAATACGTCCGCATGGTGCGGGATAAATCGCTCCTGCGTGAGCTTGCCACCGCCGCGGCGGAGGTCACCGCCATGGTGCAGGAGGGCACCGGCGCCGCGGGGGACGTGCTGGAGCGCGCCGAGCAGAAGATCTATGCCGTGCGTCGGGGCAGGAACGCCCAGAACATGGTGAGTATCGGCGTGGTGCTGCAGGACGTGATGGATCATCTGGCGGAGCTGACCGCCAACGGCGGTAAGACGCTGCCGGGTCTGTCCACCGGCTTTTCGGCGGTGGACGGCAAGATCAACGGCTTGAACCGATCCGACCTGTTGCTGTTGGCGGCGCGCCCCGGCATGGGCAAAACCAGTATGGCGCTGAATATGGCGCTCAACGTGGCGAAATCCTCCGGGAAAACGGTGGCGATCTTCTCACTGGAAATGTCCAAGGAGCAGTTGGTCACTCGCCTGATCGCCGGAGAGGGGCTGGTAGAGAACAACCGTCTGTCCACCGGCAATCTGCGGGAGAGTGATTGGCAGAGAGTGGCGGAGGCGGCGTCCGCCTTGAGCCGCACCGATATCCGTATTGACGATAATCCGCTTCTGACCGTGGCGGATATGAGCGCCAAGTGCCGGCGGCTGGACAATTTGGGCCTGGTGGTCATCGACTATCTCCAGTTGATGACCGGCGCCGGCGGCAAGAGTTACAGCGGTGAAAACCGCCAGCAGGCGGTGTCGGATATGTCCCGCATGCTCAAGATCATGGCAAAGGAACTCAACGTGCCGGTGATCTGTTTGAGCCAGCTCAGCCGCGCCAATGAAAAGCGGGAGGATAAGCGCCCCATGCTGTCCGATCTGCGTGAGTCCGGCGCCATTGAGCAGGACGCGGATATCGTCATGTTCCTCTATCGGGAGGACTACTACAACGAGGAATCGGAAAAACGGAATATCGCCGAATGTATCGTGTCGAAAAACCGCCACGGGGAGACCGGCAAGGTGGAACTGCGCTGGATGCCGGAGTACACCTCCTTTGAAACGCTGGAAACCCGCTACGACGACTGAGGGACGGTAAGGAGCAGAAATGGATCTGACCGGCTGGATGGAACAATGGAATATGTTTCCCCCGCCGGAAGGCACTATTTTGTGCGCCGTGTCCGGCGGGCGGGACTCCCTGTGCCTGTTGCATTATCTCTACACGCTCTCAAAAAGCCGTCCCTTCAAGGTGGCGGCGGCGCATCTGAACCACGGGATGCGTCCTACGGCGGAACGGGACGAAGCCTTTGTGCGGCAGTTTTGCCGGCAGTACGGCATTCCCCTCTACGTGGAGCGTGTGCAGGTGTACGAAGACGCCGCGGCGCGGAAATTGAGCGTAGAGGAAACGGGGCGGCAGGCGCGGTATGTTTTTTTGGAGCGGATCGCCGACGAGATCGGCGCCGAGCGGATCGCCACCGCCCATCATCAGGGCGATCAGGCGGAAACGGTACTGCTTCACCTGTTGCGCGGTACCGGACCGGAGGGTCTGGGCGGTATTCCGCCGGTACGCGGCAGATTGATCCGCCCCCTTTTGCATACGCCCCGATGCCAGATCGAGGCGTATCTGGCGGAGCTGGGGCAATCGTATGTGGAGGACGAAACCAACGGAGATCTCCACTATGCCCGCAACCGGCTGCGCCGCGTGATCTGGCCGGAGCTGGAGAAGCTCCACGGCGGCGCTCAGGAGAATATTGCCCGCGCCGCGCAAATTGCCAGGCAAGAGAGCGGCTATTTGAATGATCTGGCGCAGGCGTATCTTCCCCAACAGGGGGAGGCGCTCTCATGCGGGGAATTGCTGGCGGCGCCGCCGGTACTGCGCCGTCGGGCGCTGGTACTGTTTTTAGAGCAGGCGGGCTGCGGCAGAAAAGATCTGGGATACAGCCACATCGAGGCGCTGGAGCGTTTGTGTGCCGGCGGCGGTGTGTTGGATCTGCCGGGCGGCGCCGTGGCGGTGTGCCGGAACGGGACACTGCGCCTGACACGCCGGGAGCAACCGGTGCAGGAACAGACCCTTACGCCGGGGCAGCCGCTGCAATGGGGCGGTTACACGGTGGAGCTGGCGGACGCGGCGGCGGAGGCACCATATACCGTGGTGCTGGCGCGGGACGATAAGGTGACGGTGCGTTCCTGGCGTCGGGGTGACGGCTTGGCACTGCCCGGCGGCCGCGGACGGCGCAGTTTAAAACGGCTCATGCAGGAATACGGGATTCCGCCGGAGGCGCGGGAGAGGATACCGGTGGTATGCCTTAACGGACGCGCGGCGGCGGTGGCAGGGATCGGCGTGGATCAGGCATATTTGCCGCCCCGCAGGGGCAGGGCGGTGCAGATAATTGTTAAAGAGAGGAAAGAAAGCGACCAATGAATACGGAAAAGAGAATGAAAGAGGATATTTTGAAGGTGCTTTTGACGGAGGAGGAGATCCGCGGCAGAGTGAAGGAGCTGGGAGAGGAACTGCGCCGCCGGTTTGACGGGCGCCGTCCCATGTTTGTGGGTGTGCTCAACGGTTGTTTTATGTTTATGGCGGATCTGGTGCGCGCTACCGACCTGATGGGGGAGATGGAGTTTATCGGCGTGTCGTCCTACCACAACGCCACCAGCTCCAGCGGCGTGGTGCAGATCACCCGCGATCTCCAGCGCGACATTACAGGGCGTGATATTATCATCGTGGAAGATATTCTCGATTCCGGCAACACATTGGCATTTTTGCGGCAGTATCTCAAGACCAAAGGGGCGGCATCCGTTACCATCGTGACGTTGCTGGACAAGCCGTCCCGGCGGCAGAAGGATATCCACGCCGATCTTTCCGGCTTTGAGGTGCCGGATGAATTTGTGGTGGGCTACGGTCTGGACTACGCCCAGTATTATCGCAATCTGCCTTATATCGGCGTTTTGAAACCGGAGGTATACAGGGCATAACGCCTGCATACGCTTGTACGAGTGAGGGATCTTATATGGAAGAGAAATGGACCTATCAGGGCAAACGGATCGCTGAAAGCGCGGAGACGGACGGCGAGGGAAAAAACCGCATCCCCGGCAGACGGGTCGAGAAGCGCAAGGGCAATTTCTGGAAGGATTACGGCTATCTTTTCATCACCGCGGCGGCGGTGATCCTGGTATTCCGCGTGATTTTGCAGTTGGCGTTCGTACCCTCGGCGTCCATGGAGGATACCATCCCCACGGAATCACTGCTGATCTCCTGGCAGCTTCCCTATCTGGTGTCGGACCCGACGCCCCGACACGGCGACGTGGTCACATTCTGGAGCGATGAGAAGGGGAAACTGCTGGTCAAACGTGTCATCGGCGTAGGGGGCGACCAGATCGCCATCTATGACGGTGCGGTGTATCGCAACGGGGAACGGCTGGAAGAGCCGTATCTCAAGGACGTGTTCAATACGGGCAATTATAACGACATGATCTATACGGTGCCGGAGGGTCACCTCTTTTTCATGGGCGACAATCGCGGCAATTCCGACGACAGCCGCCTGTGGCACGAGCCGTTTATCTCCGTGGAGAAGATACACGCGCGGGTGCTGGTCTGTATTCCGCTCCGCACGGTGGCGGAGTGGAAAGGGAGCGGCTCCGCAGAACCCTTTAAGCTGTATCTGCCGATTCTGGGGGAGATACACACGATCTCTTCATAAGGGGGAAGGAACTTGACGGAGAAAAGACGGCTCGGCGGCGGTTGGATATGGCTGGCGTTGCTGGCGGCGGTCATGGCGCTGTATTTGATTTCGGGTCTGCAAAAGAAAAACAGCATCCCCTATTCGGAACTGAAGGACCTGTTCGCGCAGGAGCAGGTGACGGAATTCACCGTCAAAGACACCCGTTTAGACGCCAAACTGCGGGACGGAACGACGGTGACGTGCGACCTCTATGACTTTGCCGTTTTCTATCAGGATCTTAACGACGTGGTGGTACAGCAGGCGTCGGACGGGATCATCACCCAATACGACTACTATGCCGACCACTCTACCAACTGGTTACAGCTTCTGTTGCCCTATGTGCTGGCGGGTCTCGGTTTTATTCTGCTGTTGAGCTTTATCCGCAGTATCGGTATGAACGGCGCCGCCGGAAACGATAAGATGTCCCACTTCGGCGAGGCGCGGATCCAGGACATCCCCGGCGGCAAAAACCGGGTCCGTTTCAAGGACGTGGCGGGCGCCGACGAGGAGAAGGAGGAGCTGGAGGAGATCGTCTCGTTTTTGCGCGATCCGGAAAGGTTTCTGGCGCTGGGCGCCCGTATCCCCAAGGGGATACTGCTGGTAGGCCCTCCGGGTACCGGCAAGACTCTGCTGGCAAAAGCGGTGGCAGGTGAGGCGGACGTTTCGTTCTTGTCCATCTCCGGTTCCGATTTTGTGGAAATGTATGTGGGCGTGGGCGCTTCCCGTGTGAGGGATCTCTTTGCCCAGGCAAAAAAGCAATCGCCCGCCATCGTGTTTATCGACGAGATCGACGCGGTGGGTCGCCAGCGCGGCAGTGGTCTGGGCGGCGGACACGACGAGCGGGAGCAGACGCTCAACCAGCTTCTGGTGGAGATGGACGGCTTTGGCACCAACGAAGGCGTGGTGGTGCTCGCCGCCACCAACCGAGTGGATATTCTCGATCCGGCTCTGCTTCGCCCGGGTCGGTTTGACCGGCAGGTCTATGTGGGACTGCCGGACATTCGCGGCAGGGAGGAGATCCTTAAGATCCACGCCAAAGGCAAGCCCTTGGCGGAGGACGTGGATCTGGGACAGGTGGCGCGCAGTACCCCCGGCTTTACCGGCGCGGATCTGGAAAACGTGATGAACGAAGCGGCGCTGTTGGCGGCAAAACGCGGCGTGCCGGTGGTAAACGATAAGATCATCGGCGAGGCGGTCATCAAGGTAATCGCCGGTCCGGAAAAACACAGCCGCGTGATTCCGGAGCGGGAACGGCAGTTGACCGCCTATCACGAGGCGGGTCATGCTATTGTGATGCGCGCCCTGCCCGACCACGATCCGGTGCATCAGATCACCATCGTGCCGCGGGGCCAGGCAGGCGGTATGACCATTTCCCTGCCGGAGGAGGATCGCTCCTATCTCAGTCGGGAATATATGCTCCAGCAGATCGCGTCTCTCCTGGGCGGCAGAGCCGCGGAGCAGATGATCCTGGGTGACATCTCTACCGGCGCTTCCAACGATATTCAGCGCGCGACGGCGCTGGCGCGGAAGATGGTAGGCACCTACGGTATGTCGGAAAAACTGGGCACGGTGGCGTTTGACGCCGGACACGACGAGGTGTTCATCGGCAAATCCATGGCGCAGACAAGACCGTATTCAGAAAAGACCGCCGCTGAAATAGACGGAGAGATCCGCCGCATGATCGACGAGGCGTATGAGCGCTGTCGCGGCATTTTAGAGGAGTATCGCCCCCAGCTGATCGCGGTGGCGGAGTATCTCCTGCAGCATGAGACCATGACCGCCGAGGCGTTTGAGGCGGTGTTTCAAAAGCCGGAGGGCGCGGGGGAATCATAAATAAAAAAAGAAGCGGGATGGAGAGAAGTGTTCTCCATCCCGCGTTTTCGCGTTGAATCAATCGCGGGTCGCTTCCCCGCGGTGCAAAAGCGTTTCCGCCGCACCGTCGAGCCAGTCGCCGCAAAACGACTCAATGTCGCCTGCGTCCGCCTGCTTGGTAAGCACCGGCTCCAGCGGCATTTTGGCAAGGAGAGGCAGACCGTACCGCGCGGCGGCGTCCTCCGTTTTCCCCTCACCGAACAGGTAGATCCGTTTGCCGCAGTCGGGGCAGGCGAGGTAGCTCATGTTCTCCACCAGACCTACCACGTCAAGGCGCATCATCTGCGCCATCTTCACCGCTTTTTCCACTACCATACCTACCAGCTCCTGGGGGCTGGTGACCAAAATGATCCCGTCTACCGGCAGACCTTGAAATACGCTCAGCGCCACGTCGCCGGTTCCCGGAGGCATATCCACAAACAGATAGTCCACGTCCTGCCACAGTACGTCTGTCCAGAACTGGTGTACCGCGCCGGCGATCACCGGACCGCGCCATACCACCGGATCGGTCTCATGCTCCAGGAGGAGATTTATGCTCATGATCTGGATGCCGGTGCGGCTTCGCACCGGCAAAATGGCGCCGTCCGCCGAGAGCGCCATCTCGTGAAGCCCGAACATCTTGGGGATGGACGGACCGGTGATGTCCGCGTCCAAAATGGCGGCGCTGTACCCCCTGCGGCGCATGGAAACCGCCAACTGCGCCGTGACCATGGATTTGCCCACGCCGCCCTTGCCGGACACCACGGCGTAAACGTGCCGCACCCGGGCGCCGGCGCGGAGAGGCTTTTTTTGTATCGCGGCGCGCTCACCGCAGTTTTGGGCGCAGGTATCGCAGTTATGGTCGCATGTACTCATAGGTCGATCGCTCCTTCCGATGAAATGGTGTTACAGTTGGGTAAGGGTCACGTTTTCCCGCCCTGCCAGATAGTCAGATTCCCGCCGCTGGCAGGTGAACAGCAGGATCTGCCGCTCATGCGCCGTTTGCGCCAGATAGTCCAGCGCGGCGTGAAGCCGCCTGTCGTCAAAGCTTACCAGCGCGTCGTCCAGAATCAGCGGCACGCCGTTTTCTTTCGGCAACACCAGATCGCAGATGGCGAGCCGTACCGCCAGATACAGCTGATCCGCCGTGCCCTGACTTAAAAGACGCACACTGCGCATGGCGCTGTCCGCCGCCGGCTCCGCCGCCAGAGAAAAGTCACGGCTGAGCAGGACTTTTTGATACCGCCCGCCGGTGATGCCGGAAAAGATCTCGGCGGCGCGGGCGCCTAACGCCGGAGAGAAACGGTTTTGCAACGTGAGATTGGCGCGATCCAACGCGTCTATCGCCAGGGAAATGGCGTCGTATTCCTGCTGCAGCAGAGTAAGACGGGCGGCTTTTTCCTGCCGCAGAGCGGACAGGGACTCTCCGTCACCCAGAGAGCGAAGCTGTCCTGTCAGCGTATCCAATCGGGATTGCGCCGCCTGATACGCGTTTTCGGCGCTTACCAATGCCTCGTCGATCTGTCCCGCAGGCATTTCCGGCGGAGCTGCCGGCACGTTTGAAGGCCGCTCCGGCGGCAAGTGGCGGCGCAGAAGCTCCTGCTGCATGGCGCTTTCCCGACAGGCTTGCTCGGCGCGGGAGAGTGCCTCCGTCTGCCGGCGCAGCTGCGCCAGTGCCGCGCCGATCTCTTGAGGGCGCAGATCGGGGCGATACGGCGATAAGCGCTGTAAGAGGGCGTCCGTTTCACCCTGTAACCGCTCCTCCAGCGCCCGGACCACTGTTTGCCGCGCCTGCAGTTCCGATTGCGCTTCGGCGGCGTGGCGCATCAGTGACAGGTAAGCGTCGCGCTGCTCTGAAAGACGCGCCTGCTGTTGCGCGTGGGAACGGCGCAAATGGTCATATGTGCGCTTTTTATGCCGCAAAATGAGCGCCGCAGCGGCAAAAACGGCGCCGCAGACACCGGCGGCGAGCGCGAAAGCCGTTTGACCGAGTGTAAACATCAAAGCAGCCGCCGCCCAGAGAAGAAGCCAAAGGATCAGGCACGCGATCCACGGCGCGGCGGAGCGGGGCGGAGGCGCCGGCTCTTCGCACCGGCGGCGAAGGGAGAGCTCATCCTCCGGATAAAGCGGGTGGGACTGCCAGGCGGTTTGCGCCGCCTGTTGCTGTGTGATCGCGTCTGCGGCTTCCTGCCGCGCCTTGTCAAGCTGTTGCCCGGCGGCGTCCCGCGCGGCGCGGGCGCCTTCCAGGCGCGTCAGCGTCTCCTCGTCCGGCAGAGGACCGGATAGCGCTTTGAGCGCCTCAAAACGTTGCCGCGCCCCGTCGGCGGCGGCGGAAGACGCGTCGTATTCCTCCCATTGCCGGCGCTGTTGCCAAAGCGCCCACTGCTCTTTTTGTGCCGCGAGGCGCTGTGTCTGGGAGCGGAGAAGCTCCATCTGCTCCGTTACGGCGCGGCGCTGTTCGCGCAGGAGGGAGATCTCCTCCAGCGTGCCGTCCAGCGCGGCGATCTCCCGCTCCAGCATGGGGATCTGTCCGGTTTGGTTATACTTGCGGCGGTTCAACTGCTTTTTCAGCCGCTCGTGCGTTTCGGAGTAGGAGGTCTCCTCCTCCCCGGTGGTGATCAGCGCGGCAATGCGCCGCTCCAGCTCCGCGTTCTGGTCGACCGCCAACGACATTTGGGAGATAAAGGCACTGCGCTCAAATACGTCACGGGAAACGCCCAGAAGCTGTTCACCCGCCGTCTGCTCGCGGATATCCGGCACATCGTCGGCGGTGTCGGTATAGGTGCAGGAAAAGTCCGCCATCGGCGCGTTGGCGCGTTTGGTGCGGCGCAGGAGCGTATACGATTCCTGCCCGACGGTGAGATCCATCCTGCCGGACATGGCGGCGCCGCTCCACGGCGCGTATCGGTTTTTATCCGCCAACTCGCCCCGATCACGGGTGTTGACGCCGTAGAACATAGCCCGAATGAACCGGCTCCACGTGGACTTGCCCGACTCATTGGGCGCGTAGATCACGTTCAGCCCCGGCTGAAGGGATAATTCCGCCTGCTCCAGCTTCCCGAAAGTGGCGATCATACGGCGGATCTGCATGGTGACACCTCCCAACCCTGTGTCGTAGTACGTATCTCAAAGGATCACGTCGATCTTTTTCTGTCTTCCCAGTGTAACGGTGCCGGTGATGCGCAGACTTGACAGTTTCCCGTCGCGGAGGTCTGTGACCACCGCCAGCGCACCGCCGTCTTGACGCACCGAGAGCTGTTTCGCCGCGCCGCTGCGCTCCGTCAGATACGCCGCCACGGCGGCACTGCCACTGCCGCAGCAGTGTTCCCATACGGCACTTTGGGTGCTTTTTACATATACCAGCGGCGTGAGGAAAGCGCGCTCTTCCTCCCACAAAAGAAGCCCCACCGCCTCCTGAGGGAATCGGGATGCCCACGCTTCCAGCGTTTGCCGCGCCGCCTGACGCTCCAGCGTTCCCGCCGGAACGATCACGTGGCAGATCCCTGGAAATGATACCACAGGAAGCGGCGTCTGCACGCCGCCCAGCGGCAGAGAGACCGCTTCCACCGCCAGAGGAAGCGGCATGGATACCGTGCCGAGGTAACAACCGCGTACCTTTGTAATGGAGCAGTTCACCGCCTCCGGCGCGCCGGACACGTCCAGCAGAAGATCCCGCGTTTGATGCAGAGGGAGCCTGTCACGCCGACACAGCCACGCCCCCAGCGCCATGGTGCCGTTGCCGCAGAACTCGCCGCCCATCATCTGCAATCGCGCCGCCGCATACTCCGACGGCTCGAGAAAACCCACCTGCTCCACCTGCGGCATACGGCGCAACAGCCACGCGGAGACTTGCCGCTGGAGCGCTCGCTCCACCGGCGTTGTGACCAGCAGGGTAATATTTCCGGTGGGATCAATGACGGTATAGGTTAAACGCATGGCGACCTCCGCAAGAGTCGTTTTTTCCATTATAGACCCGTCCGGCGGAAAATGCAATGTTGCCTGAGGAATGGAATGGTGATACAATAAGAAAAAAGTATAAGGAGGGGGCGCAAGGGTGAAACTCTCTTTTTTCGGAGCCGATCAATGCGTGACGGGAAGCTGTCACTGTCTGGACGTGAACGGCAAGAGGATCTTGATCGACTGCGGCTTACAGCAGGGGCGGGACGAGGTGGATAACCGGCAACTGCCCTTTCACGCCGGAAGCGTTGACTATGTGCTGGTGACCCATGCCCATATCGACCACTCCGGCAGGTTACCGCTTCTCATTAAGGACGGCTTTGCCGGACAGATCCTGACCACCCGCGTGACGGCGCAATTGCTGGACATCATGCTGCAGGACAGCGGACATATTCAGGAGAGCGACGCGGCGTATAAAAACCGGAAAAACCAACGCGCCGGACGCAGTGAGGAGGAACCGCTCTATACGGTGGAGGACGCGTTGCGGGTGCGGGAGTTCGTGCGCACCTGCGAATATGAGGAGAAGATCACCCTGTGTCAGGGCGTGGAAGTCACGTTTATCGACGCGGGACATCTGCTGGGCAGTGCCAGCATCCGTCTGACGCTGACGGAAAACGGCGTGGAACGCACCGTCGTGTTCTCCGGCGATATCGGCAACGTGGATCAGCCTATCATCAGGAATCCCCAGCATTTCACGGGCGCGGATTTCGTGGTGATGGAGAGCACCTACGGCGACCGGAACCACGCGGAGGTCTGGAGCTATACGGAGGAGCTGGCGCAGATCATAGAGGAAACCGTCAGCCGCGGCGGAAACGTGGTGATCCCGTCTTTTGCGGTGGGGCGCACACAGGAACTGCTGTATTTCCTGCGGGAGATCAAAGACCGCGGTCTGGTGCCTTCGGCGCCGGACTTCCCCGTGTATGTGGACAGTCCTCTGGCAAGAGCCGCCACCACGATCTTTTGCGGCGATCTGCGCGGGTATCTGGACGAGGACGCCGCCGATCTTGTGCGGGACGGCGACGCTATGTTCCGTTTCCCGGGACTGCATCTGACGGAGACGGTGGATGAATCGAAACTGCTCAATGCCGACGATACGCCCAAGGTCATCATCTCCTCCAGCGGTATGTGCGACGCGGGGCGGATCCGGCATCACTTGAAATACAATCTCTGGCGCGGCGACAGCGCTGTGGTGTTCGTAGGGTTTCAGGCGCAGGGTACGCTGGGGCGGCACCTGCTGGACGGGGCGAAGAGCGTGCGGCTGTTCGGTGAGGAGGTGGCGGTCCGCGCCAAGATCGTCAACTTCCCCGGCTTAAGCTCCCACGCCGATCGGGATCATTTGATCTCGTGGATCGCCGCGTTCACCGATCCCAAGCCGTGCCACGTGTTCGTGGTACACGGCGATCGGGAGGTGGCGCCGCTGTTTGCCCAGACGTTGCGCGCCATGGGTCTGGAAGCCCACGCGCCCCAGTATACCGAGGAATACGATCTGATCGGGCGGCGCATCACGGCGGTGGGGTATCTGCCGGAGCGCAAGGCACGGATCTTTGAGGGCGGACCGAAGCTGTCGGCGGCGTATCAGCGTCTGGTGCAGACGGGTGAATCGCTGATGGAGCTCATCCGCCGCAGTAAGGGACGGGACAACAAGACGCTGGCGGCATTTGCCGAGGCGATCCGCAAACTATTGGAGAAGTTTGAATTTTAAGATGATCGAGAAAAACGAAGTGTATCGTGCCGTCATCGAGGGCTATTCCGCCGAGGGTCTGGGCGTGGCGCGGATCGACGGGCAGGTAGCGTTCGTCCGAGGCGGCGTGCGGGGCGAAACGTGTCAGGTGCGCATCGAAAAGGTGCTCAAAAACGCGGTATACGGCAAGGCGCTTTCATGGGAGGCGCCGTCGGCGCACCGGCAAACGCCGGACTGCCCCTATGATAAGCAGTGCGGCGGCTGTGATTTCCGCCATATCGACTATGAAGAGGAGCTGTACGCCAAACGCTGCCGGGTGCAGGACGCTCTGCGGCGGCTGGGCGGTACGGAGACGGCGGTAGAGGAGATCATCGGCGCGACCGACACTCTGCGCTACCGCAATAAGGCGCAGTATGACGTATCGCCTGCCGGTGAAGTGGGTTTCTATCGCCGGCGCACCCATCAGGTGGTGGACGTGGAGCGTTGCCTTTTGCAGAGCGAGGCGGCGGACGCGGCGGCGGCGGCACTGCGGACATACCGCGAGGCGTGCGGCGTGTCGGGCTATGACGAGGCAAGCGGCACAGGTCTTCTGCGCCACCTGTTCGTGCGGACCAACGGCAGGGGAGAGAGCCTCGTTTGTCTGCTGGTCAACGGCACGTCACTGCCCTGTGAAGCGGAGCTGGTGGCGCAAATGCGCCGTGCCGTGCCGGGCGTGATCGGGATCGTGCTGGGCATTCACCGGCGTGCCGGCAACGCGGTGCTGGGCGAATCGTACCGTACCCTCTGGGGCGCCGATACCATTGACGATACGCTGTGCGGTCTGACGTTCCGCCTGTCGGTGCCGTCTTTTTATCAGGTAAACCGCGCGCAGGCGCAGAAACTGTATGAAAAGGCACTGGCGTTTGCGGCGCTTACCGGCAGAGAAACGGTGCTGGATCTTTACTGCGGCGCCGGCACCATTACCCAGATCATGGCGCGCCACGCCAAAGAGGCCATCGGCGCGGAGATCGTGCCGGCGGCGGTGGCGGACGCGATAGAGAGCGCCCGGCGCAACGGCGTGGAAAACGCCCGCTTTTTCTGCGGCGACGCGGCGGCGGTGGCGGCGGATTTCGCCGCCCGCGGTACGCGCCCCGACGTGATCTGTGTGGATCCGCCCCGCAAGGGCTTGGCGCCGGAGGTGATCGAGGCGGCGGCAAATATGGCGCCGGAGCGGATCGTATACGTTTCCTGTGATCCGGCGACGCTGGGACGGGACGTAAAACAGTTCGGCGTATACGGATATCATGTCACCCGCGCCGCGGCGGTGGACCTGTTCCCCCGAACGAGGCACGTGGAGACGGTGGTATTGATGACGAGAACCGGCGCGGAAAAAGGCTGAAAGTGTGCAGAATAAAGGGATTCCGAGGTTTGTCCCCAAAAGTCGGCGGCTGTCCGGAATCTCTTTCAGACTTTTATAACATCTAACCTATACACCGAAATAGCCGAAGTGCGAGGATACGGGTTAGATATTTGCGTGGCGAGGCTATAGGTTAGATATGAAAACGGATAACAGCAAATTACACGAAACAACATATAACGATAAATGTTCACAAGCAAAAAGAGTATTGACCGTT
>Ga0310690_10006422_pt1 | contig 15450 bp, 13 predicted proteins | sample AusTroGonzalo_MG_2_FD_207661 | JGI IMG/M metagenome (GOLD analysis project Ga0310690, IMG submission 207661) | Bovine rumen microbial communities from tropical cattle in Woodstock, Queensland, Australia - Gonzalo_04 (v2) (version 2) | ecosystem: Host-associated > Mammals > Digestive system >... | reverse complement strand
GGTATCGTCCGAGGACGAGCGAGGTTAAGGTCCACATCGCCATGATGAAGACGGCCGGCTGGGACGCCTGCGTCCACTGCCATCCGCCGCACTGCAACGCCTTCATCTTCGCGGGCAAGGTGCCGCCGAACGGCATAAACCCCGAAGCCGACATATTCTTCAACCAGATTCCCCTCGCGCCGTACGGCACCCCCGGGACCGACGAGGTCGCGGCGAACGTCGCCGCCATGTCGAAGAAGTCGAACGTGGTCTTCATGGAGAACCACGGCATAATCTGCGGTGCGCGCGACATAGAGGAGGCAGAGTGGTTCGCGGAGAACGCCGACGCATACTGCCAGGTCCTCTTGCTTGCCTCGGGCCATGGCGGAAAGCTCCAGCAGGTGGGGCCCAAGTCCGTCAAGGACTTCCTCGCGATACGAAAGGCCCTTGGCCTGCCGGTAGATTCCGCACAGCCGCTCTACAACACGGACAAGTTCAACGGATACCGGATGAAACGCGTGTCGAAGTGAGGCTTCCGCCGGGAGGGGGTCTCAGAAAAAGAGATCCCTTTCCCCGCGGCAAGTCGCTTCGTACTGCTTCATCACCGTCGGGTAGAACTTAGGCAGCCACTCCTTGATTTCCGCAAGTTCCCGCTCGATCAGCTTTCCGCCGATTTCGCACGTCTCCTTCGAGGCGAAGTCGTCGAGCCATTCCCTGAACGTCAGCACGGCGTTTATCTTGCAGAACTTGCCTTCGCGGCCAGTCTTGAGGGCGTCCATTATGCATCCGCCCGTCCTGCCGCAGCGGTAGCCCGCTGTGCAGAAGCTTGTGATCGTCCCGCGGCTTGCGAGGAAGCGGACCATCTCGTCTATCGTGCGGGTGTCGCCGAGCATGAACTGCTGGCGGTCCTTTTCCTGGTGGGATTCGCAGGCGAAGTCGCTGTAGCCCTTTATCGCGATGTTGGACGAGCAGTCGAGCTGCGTCATGCCGCAGTCGAGGACGTGGTTGCGCGACGAAGGGCTTTCCCTCGCGGTGATGATTATGCCGGTATAGGGGATCGACAGCCTCGCTATCACTATGATCCTCGCGAACGTGGCGTCGTCGATGAGCCACGGGCTCTCCTCCGGAACCTTCGTGCCGCTTGCGGGCTCAAGCCTCGGGAACGACAGCGTGTGCGGGCCGATGTTGAACCAGCGCTCGAGGTCGCGCGCATGGAGGACTGTCGCGAGAAGCTCGTATCTCCAGTCGCAGAGTCCGTAGAGAACGCCGAGCCCCACGTCGTCGACACCGGCCTCCATGCAGCGGTGGAAGCATGTCGTGCGCCAGTCGTAGTCGCCCTTGACGCTCCATTTCGGGTGCATCTGCTCGTAAAGCTTCCGGTTGTATGTTTCCTGGAACACCTGGAAAGTCCCTATGCCGACAGACCTGAGGACCTTTAGGTCCGCTACGGGAAGGGGGGCGGCGTTCACGTTCACGCGGCGGATGGAGTTGAGGTTCCCGGTCTTTGGCGCGGGCACCTTCCTCGCATAGCACGTCTCGATGGTTTCCGCGATGTATTCCGTGGAAGTTGTGGGATGCTCGCCGTAAACTGCAATGAGCCTCTTGTGCCCGATGCGGCCGGCGAGGACGTCTATCTCCTCCTTGAGCTCGTCCATCGTGAGGACGCGGCGCTTCTGCTCTGCATTTCCGTCGCGGAACCCGCAGTATTTGCACCCGTTGACGCAGAGGTTCGAGACGTAGATGGGCGCGAACATGACGATGCGGTTGTCATATACCTTGCGCTTTATGCGGTCCGCCGCGGCCCTCATCTCCTCGAAAAGCTCCGGGTCCTCTACCTGCATGAGGACCGCCGTCTCCTCCGGCTCAAGGGTCTCGCAGGAGGATTCCGCCTTTGCGATTATCTCGCGCACCCGCACCGGATCCGCAGGCACTCCATTGGTCTTCGAAAGGAGCCCCGTTATGAGGGCGTCGTCGATGAAATGCCTTCCGCCGGGAAGATACCTGTCGATCTCCGATCTCACGACGAAGTTCTTGCGGTAGTCTTCCGCGTCTTTGAACTTTCTTATTCCTGAAACGTCTGCCATGCTGCTTCAATGTCCTTCTTGTAAGTGCGTATTATACCATTTTTGGGTTGGGTTTGGTTTTTCTTCGCCTTGAATATGGTATAATGTGCGGTATGAAAACTGTTTTCAACGTGAGGATGTTCGCCTTCCTGGGGCTTTCGCTCGCAGGGACAGGCTGCTTCACCAACAGCTACGAAAGATTCTACGTGGATTGCGGCGGTGCGCGCGGCGTGGCTCAGGCCGTGGAGAGGCAGTCTGTCGCCATCAGGACTGTCACTACGGAGGAGGACGTCCTTGACTTGATTGAGGATGGCTATGTCCAGGTGGGGTCGAGCTCTTTCCAGTCGCCGTATTGCCCCATGTCATGCGCAGTGGACGTCGCCGCGAAGCATGGCGCGTCGCTGGTGCTCCTGGATGTCCGTTTCAAGGAGTCCAGGGAATATACGTCGGTCATGTACCTGCCGTCGTATTCCCACACTTATCATTCCTTCTTCACGAGCGCCCCTGTTCACTGGAGGCGTGGCCATGCGCCAAGGGGCGGCCTTTGCTCTGGCGTCTCGACCACTACGACGATGACGCCTGTCGCCGTCCAGAAGAGCCTCGATATCTACGACCATGACGCGATGTTCTTCAGGAAGATCGACGCGGAGAAAGTCTATGGCGTCAGCTGGCTCGTCCCGAAACGCCTGCCGACCGAGGAGGCGGACTCCCCGATAACCGTGCGGGTGCTTGCGGTGCTTCGCGGATCGCAGGCGGAGAGGGACGGCATCAAGCGCGGTCAGGTCCTGAAGGCGATCAACGGAACGCCGATCCGCACCCGCAGGGACTTGGCTCCTTTCCTCGACGACGAATCTCTGATCCGCAAAGTGGAGGTGGAAGATGCGCGCTGATGGCTTTTTCGTGGCATTGTCGGCTTTGTGCCTTTCCGGATGCATAGCCTGGGATGCCGGCTACACTGCAAATGCGCCTGTCCGGAACAGCGAGGCACGAATCGACGAGAAAATCCCCATCGACTACAGCATTGTGCTGAAGAAGGATGGGGCCGACGTGGCGGCCTCGCCGGATGTCTCGGGCCTTAGGGAAAAGGTCGAGAAGGCTCTGAAAGACACAGGGCTCTTTTCCGAGGTTTCCTATGGCGCAAGGGATGTGGAAAAGTCGTACCACCTGACCTTCAGGTTCCATCAAGGCTGCGTTGCGGAAGCCGAGTCGTCAATTCTCGGAATGCTTTCCGGCTGCACGTTTACGTTAGTGCCAAACGTCGAAAGATCGACTTTCGACGGAATTGCCGAACTGGCGCTTCAGGGGAAGATCCTTTGCACGTCGGCCAAGGCGGAGGAAGTGAGCTACTTCATCTGGCTGCCTATGCTGCCAGCCGGGCTTTTCATGAATTCGTGGTCTGCATGGGAGGCGGTCGAGACGGGGACGGTCAACGCGCTTGTAAACGACGTCGCAGACTTTCACAGAAAGAGGTTTCAGGTCGGGAGCGCTCGCTGAAACAGCACTTGTTCCTGGCATTGTCTTCGGCATGGCTGAATGTGATAGAACGGTGGAATTCCCCGACATCGGGTTCTCGATGCCGGGCGAGACGGCGTTGGAGACGCCTCACGGCGTCGTCACCGAGGACGCCTGGGGGCGCTACGCGCTTCTCACGGGCGTCGGGCCGGCAGACGCTTCGGCCTCCGCCTTCGACCAGACGGTTTCCGCTTTCGAGGGCGTGGAGAGAGAGCTTTCGTCAATCGGCATGGATTTCTCGCATGTCGTTCGGACATGGCTCTACGCCGACCGCATCCTCGAGTGGTATGGCGAGCTCAACAAGGCTCGCGACCGCTTCTTCCGCTCGCGCGGCGTTTACGGGCGCTTCGTTCCGGCGTCCACCGGGATCGGCTGGTCTTGCGGCTCTCCGGCGCGGATAGTCCTTGGCGCCTTTGCCGCGCAGGCGAAGGAGGCGGGGAGCGTGGAGGTCGAGGCATTGCCGAGCCCTCTGCAGTGCCCTGCGCTCGAATACGGTTCGAGTTTCTCCCGCGCTGCAGAAGTGCGCACACCCGGCTGGCGCCGCGTCATAGTCTCCGGCACGGCGTCGATCGAGCCCAAGAGCCACGAAGTCGCGCACGTCGGCGACGTCGCGCGGCAGATCGACTGCACGATGAACGCAGTCTCGGCGATCTATTCGTCGCGCGGCATGTCGTTTGGCGACATCACAGGAGCGCTTGTCTATCTCAAGGACGAGTCATGCCGGGCGCATTGGGAGAGGTGGCTTGCCGCGCATCCCGAGTATCCGGCGGCGCACTCCCGCGCAATCGTGGCCGACGTGTGCCGGCCGGACTGGCTTTTCGAAATCGAATCGGACGCAACGCAATGGAAATGAATGCGACAAGAAGGGCGTTCATCGGTGGCGCTGTGGCGTTCGCAGCCTGGCCTGCGACGGCGGCTGAGCAGTGTGCGTCTCCATCCCCCGCTCCATCGCCCTGGGAGACGCCGGACGGCATGGCGACCGACTCCGTGATGGTGCGGAGAATCTATCTCGACCTTGCGGGGCGCATACCGTCGAAGGATGAGGCGAAGGCGTATGTCCTCGGAGGAAGGCCCAGCCGCAGGAAGGAACTCGTTGAGAGGCTGCTCGCCTCGGACGACTTCGCCGACTACTGGGCAATGCGGTTTTGCGACGTCCTGAGGGTGAAGAGCGAGTTCCCGATCAACTTGTGGCCGAACGCCGTTTACGTCTATCATGGGCGTATCCGCAGGTTCGTGAAAGGTAATGAATCGTGGGCGTCTTTCGGACGTGCGCTCCTGACATCGCAGGGAAGCGACTTCCGCGACGCCGAGGTGAACTTCTTCCGCGCCACCGACAGGCGCACGCCGGAGGGATGGGCCGAGGCTACGGCCCAGACGTTCCTCGGCATCGCCCCGGCGGAGCTTTCGCCTGAGAGGAGGGCGGAGCTCGCGGCGTATTTCGGGAACGTGAGGATAAAGAACACGCGCGAATGGAAGGAGGAGATCGTCTATGTCGACGGGCCCGACAGGCGAGGCGAACTTTGCGAGCGCCTTTTCTCCGGTGCCCGCGACGAAGTGGCCTCGGCCTTCCGCCGACGGTTGCGCGGCTGGCTGTTTGGCGCGGACTCGGCCGCCTGCGCTGACGGCGGCACGTTGAAAGTCAAGGACGCGATCCGCGAGATCGTCCTTTCCGACGAGTATGCGCGGGGATCGGTGACAGGGGGCTTTCCAGCGCGGCGGCTTGACGCGGAGGTCCTGGACGACGCATTCTGCTCGCTTGGCGGCGCCGAGAGAAAGTATTTCTCGCCCGCGCCAGAGCCGTTCTCGTTCCTGCCGCCTTCGCGCAGGACGGTGTGCATCGAAGACGGCTCTATCTCCAGCAGCTTCCTCACTCTCTTCGGCCGCCCCACGCGCGATACGGGGCTCGAGTCCGAACGCGGCAGCGATGTCACGGCGAAGCAGCGGCTCTACCTTTTCAATTCCGGCAGCCTCGCCCGCCAGATAGACAACATGGTAAAGACGAGCGGGAAAAAGGCTGGCTTTAGGGAGCGAATCGACGACATCTACTGGCGGCTAATATCCCGCGCTCCGACGGCTCGCGAGTTTGGATTCCTCGACGGCGAGCGCAAGAGGCGCGGCAAGCGCGGCTGGTCGGAGGTTCCGCGGGAACTTGCATGGAGCCTCGTCAACTCGAAGGAATTTCTCCTTCGCATCTGACGGACGGGAGGGCTTAGGTGATGAAACAGGCTAAGAGCGTCGTTGAAATCTGGCTTTGGGGCGGCCCAAGCCAGCTTGAGACATTCGACCCGAAGCCGAATGCGCCGCGAGACTTCAACGGCGGGCTGAAGGCGATTCCCACCAACGTGCCGGGGATGGAGGTACACGAATGGTGGCCGGAGCTCGCCAAGTGCGCGGACCTCTATTCCATAATCCGCACCATGACCCACCGGCACAACGGGCACGAGAGCGCGACGTATCTCATGCAGACGGGACGGCTTCCCGGCGGAGGCGAGATATGCCCTGCGATAGGGGCCGTGATCTCCCAGGCGAAGCGCGGCTCGTATGGAGGGGAATTTCCGCCATACGTGATTCTGACGAGCGCGAAAGGGCGCTTCAGCGAGGTAGGGTTCCTGGGCGCGGACGCCGCGCCTCTCGTCACCGGCGGGCAGCCAAACTCTGCGCGTTTCGTAGTCGACGGCATTGTGCCGCCGGCGGGCGTGACGCCGGAGATCGCGAAGAGGCGCTTTGAAATGCTGGCCGAGATCGATGCGTGGCGTCCGTCGGAGGGATCGCCGAACGCATCGCTGGCGGCGGCGTTTGACGCGGCAGGCGCGGAGGCTCGCCGCATCGCCGAGGGAGACGCCGCGAAGGTGTTCGACCTTTCCCTCGAGTCCGCCGAGACGCGCGACCGCTACGGCCGCACGACAGTCGGGCAGTCGCTGCTCGTCGCGCGGCGGCTCGTAGAATACGGCGTTCCGTATGTCACGTTCAACCACCCCGGCTGGGATTCCCACAAGCGGCATTTCGAGACTATGAAGAGGCGAAGCGCGGAAACCGACGTGGCGGTCGCGGCGTTTCTCTCGGATCTCAAGTCGCGTGGGCTCTTGGAATCGACCGTGGTCTGGATGGGAGGGGAGTTCGGACGCACGCCGAAGGTCGGCTGGGAGCCGCCGTGGAACGGAGGGCGCAACCATTTCGCGTCATGCTTCTCGATGCTTGTCGCGGGCGGCGGCTTCAAGGGCGGGTGCGTCGTCGGGCAGTCCGACGAGACTGCCTCGAAGCCAGTCTCGCGCCCTGTGTCGCCGCAGGACTTTCTCGGCAGCGTCTATGAGCTCTGCGGCATCGATCCAGACGGCCCTCTTCCAAACAGGCAGGGCAAGAAGATGACCGTCCTTCCGCCGCAGTCGGAAGCAGGTCGCCTCAGGGAGATCTACGCATGAAGCGCCTCGCCGCCGCCATTGCCCTGTCTTTCGCCTTCGCCGCGTCCGGCGCGGATCCGTATGCGGGATACATCTATCCCGCAGGCCTGCAGGCGGGATCGACAAACAGGTTCCTCATCGGGGGGCAGGGCCTGCGCAACGTCAAGCGCGTCTATTTCGGCAATCCCGCGTTGAAAGTCCTAAAGGTAGAGGCCGTTCCTAACTTTCCCATGCCTGGCAATGCAGCGCAGCGCAAGCACATCGCCGCATGGCTTGACGGCATCGCCGCCGGAAACCCCGCGGAGCCTCCGCGCCCGGCAGACCCGGCAGTAGTCGGAGAGTGGCGGTCGAATTCATGGTGGAGCGCGCTTGGCTCGCTCGACGCCGGAAAGATCGCCATCGTGGAGCGGGACTTCTTCACGCCGAAGAACGCGCTTCAGTCCTCGCCCTCGCTCAAGCAGATGCTGCTTGTGACCGTCGCGGCGGATGCAGACGCGAAACCAGGGTGGTGCCGTTTCATGGTCGTCACTGGCGCCGGGATTTCCGCGCCGCGCCCATTCGAGGTGTGCGAAGCGCCTCGGACGGCGGAGCCCCTCTATGTGCCTCCTCGCAGGTCGCGGCCGGATCCAGGTCCTGCGAGCGTTGACCTGCGGACAGGCGGGGCGGTTCTCGACGGGCAGATAATGCCGGGCGAGACGGACGTCTTTCGCGTGCGCCTTGCGGCGAAGAGGCAGTATGCGTTTGTCGCGACGGCACGGGAGCTCCAGCCTTACGTCGGAGACGCTGTGCCGGGCTTTTTCAACATCGCGCTTGTCCTGCGCAATTTCAAGGGCGCAGTCGTGGCGAGGGCCGACGATTCATCGCGATTCCGTCCCGATTCCGTCCTCTATTTCACGCCGAAGACCGAGGGTGATTTCACGCTGGAAGTCCACGACGTTCTATACCGTGGGCGCGCCGACTTCGTTTACGCCGTCGCAGTCAATGCTCCTGCCCGCCGGCTGTCATACGCCGAAGTGGGCTATCCCGCCCGGCTTAGGCCGCTGCCGCCGGATGGAATCGTGTCGAGTCCTGGCGCAGTCGCGCGCCGGACGTTCTTTGTCGACGAGCCGGGTCCGCGCATCCTCGAGGTCGTCGCGAGGCGGCGTGGTTCGCCGCTTGATGCGGTCCTTACGCTGAGGAAATCTGCAGACGGCCCTGCGCTTGCGCAGTGGGACGACGTCACCAACAGGCTTTTCGTTGGGACGATTCCGCAGGGCGAGTGCGATCCAGCGGGTAAATACGACTTTGCGGAATCCGGCGAGTACATTGCGGAAGTGACTGACCGCACGGGTCATGGCGGCAAGGGGTATTCGTGGTGGCTCGACGTCCGCCGCCCGACGCCTGGGTTCGAAGTCTATTCCACGCGTTCCACGCTGCCGCTTAACCGGAAGACGCCGCTGAAAGTGGAGTTCTGCATTGTGCGCAAAGACGGCTTTGAAGGGGACGTGAAGATCGGGTTCCCGGAAGGCGTCAAGGCCGTTGCGCCGTGCATCGCCACGGCAGGAGTGGAGCGCGTCGCGGCGAAGCTCCTCTACAAAGGGCGCGAGGCGTTTTCCATGGAGAAGACGAAGCTCATGGCAAGCGCGACAATTGACGGAAAGGTCGTGAGAGTGCCTGTCGTCCCTTGCGACGAATACGAGCAGGCGTTCGCCTGGAGGCATCTTGTGCCGACTTCGTCGTTTATCATGAACGCTCCCGGTGCAGTATTGACGCGTCGTGCTGCCAGATGATATACTATCGGCGTTCGGCGGGTAAGCCGGGCACGTTTATTCAACCTCTCTGGAGATTAAGGACATGAGAACTCTTACAGTTGCCGCGCTTGCCGTCGTTGCAGGCATGTTCGCCGGATGCATAGCCCCTGCCCCCAACGCCACGGCTTCAGGTGCGCCTGTCGATACGAGGATAACGGTTGCGCCTGATCTTTGCGGAGATGTCTGCGTCACTGACGCGCGTTGCACAAAGGGAACGAGCGATTTCCTGACCATGCAGGCCAACCTCGTCAACAACACCGGAAGCCCACTGGCGGTCGATTGGAAAGTCCAGTGGCTTGACGGCGACGGGATGGAGATAGATTCCGTCGTCTCCTCCTGGAACTCCAGGATGCTCCAGCCATATGAGATCTGCGGGCTTAAGGGAACGGCGCCGAGGTCCGACGCCGCAGACATGAGGCTTTATCTGAGGCGCGCCGTCAGATAGGCGCAAACCTCTCGAAACAAGACCAAAAGGAGAGCTCAACATGAAAAAAGCAGTTGTCGCATTTGTCGCCGTCACTTCCGTGTTTGTCGCATGCGCCGCCCGTTTCGAGGCCGGGAAGGGCGTTGCCAACGACCGTGCCGCCGGAAACGGGCCTAACGACATAACGTTTGTCACCCGTGGCAACGGAAACGCCTACGGTTGGCGCGGATGGGACATGGCTGTCGGGTTTACGCTTCTGCCGTGGACAGTGCCGAACTTCGAGAGCAATGTATATGGACTCAGGATCAACCTTGGCTGGGGCCCATACGCGAACACTTACGGCCTCGACGCCGGCGCGTTCTCGTCGACTACGTCCGACTTCGGCGGCATCGCGGCGAATCTGTGCGGGAACTCCGTAGGCGGCACGATGGGCGGCATACAGGTCGGGGCGGTCAATATCGTCCGCGGCCGCGCGTACGGGCTTCAGATCGCGTTCGTGAATTTCGCCGACGACCTGCACGGAGTGCAGATCGGCGGGTTGAACTTCAATAGGTCCGGCGTCGCCTGTCTGCCGCTGATAAACGCCGGCTTTTAGCTTTGCGGTATCGCCGGGACTGCGGCGAGCAGGCGTTTCGCGCATTCGCTTTGCGGGTTTACGAACACGGATTCAGGCGGGCCTGACTCCGCAAAAAGGCCTCTCTCCATCACACATACGTAGTCGCATACGTTTTTGACCACCGCGAGGTCGTGGGCGATTAGCACTATCGAAAGCCCAAGATCGCGCCTGAGATCGCGCAGCAGGTTGAGAACTCTCGCCTGAACTGAGACGTCGAGCGCGCTCACCGGTTCGTCGGCGACAAGGATGTCTGGCTCGCAGGCGAGCGCCCTCGCCACCGACACGCGCTGGCACTGGCCGCCAGACATTTCGCCGGGATACTGGTCGAGCACGGCCTGGCTTAGCCCCACCTTGTCGAGAAGCGCCGCGGGCGTGGTGTCCTTGGAACGGCGCACGCGCAATGTCTCGGAAAGAGTTTGGCGGACCGTCATGCGCGGATTGAGCGAACCCGCCGCGTCTTGGAAGACCATCTGGAGGGAAGCGCCCTGCGCGAGCAGTATTTCGCCGGACGAGGGCTTTTCAAGCCCCACGAGAGTCTTGGCAACCGTTGACTTGCCGGAGCCCGATTCGCCGACAATGCCGAGGATGCCGCCTCTCTTTAGCGTGAACGACACTCCCTTGACAGCCTCGTAGGAGCCGTAGCTGACCTTGAGCGAACGTACTTCCATTATTGCGTCCGCCGCCAAGTGACCGGATATAGAGATGTTTTGCATTCCTGCGCATTATACCATATCGGCGACTAAAAAGACAAAGTGTGGAGCTTCGCCGTCGCTGGGCGAAGTTGAGAGTGTAGAGTGGAGAGTGTAAAGTTATTGGCGTTATTGCGGTGCGTTTACCTTATGGAGCAGGGCTTGAACTGCGGGCGGCGGAGCAGGGAAATGTCGCGAGTGACGCGTATTTGCAATTTTTCAGGACTGATTTGCAAATATTTAATTGTGCCGCTGATTGCAGAAAGGTGGTATAATATTTTCCATGAGACTTGTTGAATTTGTTCCGCCTACGCCGCATCCGCTGTGGAAGCTATGTCCGCAGATGGGGATAACGGACGTCATCGTAAAGGTGAATCCAGACCTGACGGGGCTTCCCGATCCGTGGAAATACGAGACGCTCTCCAAGATCGTAGGGCGGCTTAAAGACGCTGGGCTCACTGTCGTCGGGCTTGAAGGCGACCCCTTCGACATGAGTCCGATAAAGGAGTATGGAGCGGCAGAGGAATTGTCTCGCGCAGAGGCGCGTATCCCCCAGCCGAAGGCTGTCCGCGAAGCGGATGCCCTAGCAGGGGTGAGGCGCAGAGAAGAGGCGCTTGAGCATTATCGCGAGCTGCTGGAGTCGATGGAGAAGCTGGGAATAAAACTTCTTTGCTACAATTTCATGGTCGGCAAGGGTTGGTCCAGGACGGGCGTACGCGAAGGTCGTGGCGGCGCGAAGGCGACCTGCTTTTCGCTGGAAGCAATGAACCATGTAGAACAGGTAGAGCGGGCAGAACTACATGCTTCTACATGGTTAAAACTTTCCCACGAGCAGGTCTGGGCGAATTACGAATACTTCATCAAGGCCGTCATGCCGACGGCGGAGAAGTGCGGCGTCAGGATGGGGCTTCATCCCGACGACCCGTGCCTGCCATCGCTCGGCGGCTACGCCCGCATCTTTGGCTCGGTCGAGGCCTACGACCGCGCTTACGCGCTCTATCCCTCTCCCTCAAACGCAGTCACATTCTGCCAGGCCAACTTCAAGTTAATGTTGGGGAGCGGTGAGGAAAAGTGTAAAGTTGAAAATGTAAAGTGTAAAATGAAGGACGATTCCCAGCTTTCAACTCTACACTCTCAACTTTCAACTCTTGAAGACGCCGCCAGGCATTTCGGCAAGCGCATCGCGTTTATCCATGTGCGCGACGTGGAGGGGACGAAGGAGGACTTCACCGAGCTTTTCCACGACCAGGGCGACACTGACCAGTTCGCGCTCATGCGCACATATCGCGAGCTCGGGCTTGACGTTCCCGTGCGCGGCGACCATGTGCCAGAGATGGCCTACGACCGCGTGCTTACGCCCGAGGGAACGCCGGGCTACTTCACGCTCGGCCGCCTCTTCGCCAATGGATACTTGAAAGCTCTGTTGCAGGGGACTAGGAATGTGGAATGTGTTAGCCACAAAGAACGCAAAGATCGCAAAGAAACATTGTTTACAAATGACAATTGTCACAGTTGTTCACAAATCGCAAATGTAAATTCCGCTCTCCAACTCCAACTTGGAACTCCAACTAATCCTGTCAATCCTGTTAATCCTGTCTAAAGTCAAAAGGAGAAAATACCATGCCATCACTAGCAGATATGCGCACCAAGGCCAAGGAAGCAGGCCTCATGAAACTCGACAGGCTCATCGCAAAGCGCCAGTCGATTCCCACGAACGAGTTCCCGATTCCGGTGAAGGGGCTCTGCGAGCGGTTCGAGAAGCTCTACACCGGCTGCGTCAACGACGTCATGCGCGAGGCGTGCCTCCTCGACCAGAACCTCCCCCACGAAATCATGCCGCTCCGCGACGAAATGACCGTGTGCGGCGAGGCGTTCACCGTGAAGTCTGCGCCGAACTGCATGATCGAAGGCGAGATGACGTTCCGCGCGCAGATGCTGGACGACTTCAAGCCGAACGGCGTCGTCGTCTGGGACACGTCCGACGACGTGGAGGCGTCGCTCTGGGGCGGCGTCATGACGGCGACCGCGATGACGAAGGGAATACGCGGCGCGGTGATCGCGGGCGGCATCCGCGACACGAAGCAGATTCTCGAGCAGAAGTTCCCGGTCTTCTACAAGTACCGCGTCTCGAACGGCTCGCTCGGCCGCTGCATGATAACCCACTACCAGGTGCCAGTCAAGATCGGCAAGGTTACGGTACGACCAGGCGACATAATCTTCGGCGACATCGACGGCGTCATATGCATACCGCGCGAAATCGCCTACGAGGTGCTCCTGCGTGCCGAGGGAATCGAGAAGAACGAGGTTGACATCTTCTCGTGGGTGCGCCAGGGCGACACGATTTCCGAAATCATCGACAAGGGAGGATACTTCTGACGGAATCCGCCGCGTTTGACTTTTATTAATTTTAGGGAGAGACCCTTTGAAGCATGGTTGTTTTTGTCGAAAAACCGTGCAATTTTGCATGATACGCGAGGAAGAGCGGCGCTGCATTGCGAAAAGAGATGTCTTATGCTATAATGCCTTTGTTTATTGTAAAAAGTCAACGGAGGGGAGATGGGAATGCTTTGCGACAGAAGGGGTTTTATCAGAACTTCGGTCGGCGGAGCCGCGTTGGCGCTCGCCGGTGGCCTTGGGTCGACCGCGCTTGCTGGAGCCGGTGACGAGATCCCTCCGCCCCGCCTGGACCGGACTGGAGTCCCGCCCCGCAACCGCCGTCCGTACGCCGGCATCGACTGGTCGAAGGCGATTCAGATCAACGGCACTACCCACATGCACCAGGAACGCGACCTTCGCGAGGCCGTTCGCGAGAGGCACATTGGCTTTCTGACTGTCTCGAACTACTATCCGAGCAAGCCGATGTATCCGTGGCGCGAGGCAGTCAACGAGCATATCCGCGCGGTCGCGGACTGGCCGGTCGTCGTCAACGGAAAGTACACCGAGGGGCCGTTCGACTGGAACAAGATCATCGCGAAATGGTCGTCAGAACTGCCCGAGAAAGACCGCAAGCTGCTGCCGCTGCCGACGAAGAAGCTCCGTCCTACGTTCAAGGAAGGCGACTTCCCCGACGACATCCTCGAGGCGCCGAACGCGGAACACAACAAGTTCCTGCTTGCCGACGGCAGCAGCGTCGGGTCGCTTCACATCTGCGCGCCGGGGAGCGCATACATCTCGGGGACGCCCGGCCTTCACAACCGCTGGCAACTGACCTCCCACGGCTATTGCCCTGGCAGCGGCGAGTTCTGGGGCACGGCGATAGACAGGATGATCGAGAAGCTGGTCGTACCGGACGGCGGGGGAGTCACGATAAACCATCCCACATGGTCTAACCTCGACCACAAGCTCATCCTTGAGATACTCGACTGGGATCCGCGCGTCCTCGGCGTGGAGGCGATGGAGAGCGGCGGCTACAACAGCGAGCACTGGTGGGACTGGATACTCTCGACAGGACGCCAGTGCTTCGGGTTCTTCGTTCCGGACCACAATGTGCGTAGCCAGAACTTCGGCGTCTGCGTGCTGGTAGTCCCCGATCGGACGCAGGCTGCGTGCCTGCGCGCCTACCGCAACGGCAACTTCTACGGCGCCGCGCACGGACTTGGCGAACTTGCGTTCACCGAGATTTCCTTCGACGGCAAGACACTTAAGGCGTCGACGGACAAGCCCGCGCGATTTGAGGTAAAGACGGCGCGCGGCGTAGTCCACGAGGAGAAGGGCACGACGCTCACATGGAACGTGCCTATGACGAAAGGCCGGAGGATCGGCCCGCATGTCGAGGTCTTCGCGCGCATAAAGGCGTATGCGGCCGACGGATGCGGCGAAACTCTTTTCTCCCAGCCGTTCATGCTTGTTTGAGGGGGACGCATGTTTTGCATTGCGGGATTGGTTCTGGCGGCGGCGGTGTCCGCGAAGACGCAGCCACTTGTCGTAAACGCGGCGTTCGAGGAGTTTGGCGCAGGTGGAGCGCCGGTTGGATGGGCTTTCCCGAAGAGCAGTTTCCACGCCGCGAAAGGCGAGGGCATGAACGGCTCCGGCGGGCTTGTCTGGGAGAGCGACGACCCGAATCGCTATGTGTGCGCGAGCCAGCCCGTGGCGCTTGAGCCGGGCAAGGCGTACAGGTTTGGCGCCCATGTCAAGGTTGACGGTCTGAAGTCCCAGGGTGGACGGAAGGCAGGCGCGTTTGTCTGCATCGAGTGGTACGACGCCAATGGGAAGTGGATGGGCGGAGCCTATTCGACGCGCGCAGGGGAGGCTGATTCTGACTGGAAGCGCGTCGAGGCCGTCACTTCGCGCATACCGGAAGGCGCGGCTACGTTCAAGCTCCAGGTCTTCGGCGGGAAAAAATGCACGGGCCGGGCGCGGTTCGACAACGTCTTTGTGCAGCCGTATGTCCGCACCGCCGTCGCTGGCGTTTACTCCGACGCATACCGCGACCTCGCAACGGAGGGGAACGTCGCTTTTCACGCCGTGCTCAATCCGCCGGACGGCGGCTGGCCGAAGGGGATCAAGGCGGAGTTCTCTTTCGTGTGCGCCGACGGCGGAACGGCAGCGGTTCCGGCGACGACGCTCAAGGACGACGAGGCCGCGTTGACCGTTCCCGTCGTTCGGCTTGCGAAGGGGACGCACAAGGTCGCGTTCAGGCTTTCCGGCGCGGATGGCGCTGCGTTCGGCGATGCGTCGCTCGACTTCACCCGCGCTGACGCGCTTCCGCCGCGCGCCGTGTATGTTGACGCCCATCAGCGGCTTGTGGTGGACGGGAAGCCGTTTTTCCCGCTTGGGATGTACTGGGGCGAGATTACAGCCGAGCATCTCGACATCTACACCAACGCCCCGTTCAACTGCCTTATGCCGTATGCCTGGCCGACGAGGGCGCAGCTGGACCTTTGTGCCGCGAGAGGGCTCAAGTCTTTCGCGAACGTCAAGAAGTTCCGCAATCGCGGACTCAAGAAGCGGATGATGGAGCTCAAGGACCATCCGGCGCT
>Ga0310690_10006421_pt1 | contig 15451 bp, 17 predicted proteins | sample AusTroGonzalo_MG_2_FD_207661 | JGI IMG/M metagenome (GOLD analysis project Ga0310690, IMG submission 207661) | Bovine rumen microbial communities from tropical cattle in Woodstock, Queensland, Australia - Gonzalo_04 (v2) (version 2) | ecosystem: Host-associated > Mammals > Digestive system >... | reverse complement strand
GAATCAAAAACAAACAAACGCAAAACAGATGATGCATTTCTGGTGCCCTAAGCAAGAATCGGACTTGCGACTCGTCCTTACCAAGGACGTGTTTTACCACTAGACTATTAGGGCAATTCGTAAATCACCCGACGATTATACGCTAACACGCGGAAAAATCAAGGCAAAATTGCGCTATTTTTCAATTTTAACACGCAGGTCGATATCTTCCACCACTTTTGGTTCTGGCGCATTTGATATGCCACCAAAAGGCATTTGCGCAACCAATGTCCAACTTTCTGGCAAATCGAACATCTTTTTTACCATTGCGTCAATGGCGGGGTTATAGTGTTGCAAACTTGCGCCAACGCCCAGTGTGCGCAGTCCAGTCCACACCGCGAATTGCAACATACCATTTGATTGCATCACCCAATCATGAAAATTTTCTGCATACAGCGGATATTGACGCCGCGTTTCTTCCACTGCCGCCCCATCATAAAAATAAAGGATAGTTCCCGCACCCGCGGCAAAAGAATCTGTGCGTTCGCGCGAAAAACGCCCACCAGACACCGCAACCAACGTATCATACACCGCATTCCAAAATTCGGTGTTTTTATCACCCATAATAACCAGCGCGCGTTGGCTTTTCATATCAAACGCGTCTGGCACATAGCGTACGCAATCTTTTATCAGTTCTATAACCTTTTCTGGAAACACCGGCAAATCTTTATTCAGCGCATAAACAGACCGACGATTTTTAATCATTTCAATAAAACTGCTCATTTCACATCCTTTTTCTTTAATGATTTTAATACTAGTTTATTTTGCGCCGAAACGCGATAAGATTCTATTGCTTTTTGTATCGCACGCGCCCGCGTCCAAGAATCCAACCAATCAAAATATGGCAAAGCTTCCTTAAAATGCTTTGCCGCCGCGGTTGCAAAATACCATGCGCGCATCATATTTACATAATATTCATCAGATTTAATATTACAAACCATAACAACATATTTTGTATCAAAATTTGCATCCATAAAATATCGCATCAGGCACAACACCGCAAACCGCACCGTATAGACGTGTTTTGATTCAATCCACTTTTTTATATATGGCAACAGTTTATCTTGGTTTTTTGCAAATACTTTTGGCGACATTTGATCGCAAGTTGCCCAGTTATCAATGTACGGCAAGAAATCATCCACCGCATGAATTGCGCTATCAAAATCACAAATGGCGGAAATGATGAATGCATGTAACTGGTTTTCTTCAAAGAATTTATGCGGCAAATCTTTGATAAAATCGCCTGCCCCACCAGACTGTACAATATCACGCGCCAGTTTCCGCAATACCGGCGTACGAACACCAATAAAACATTCCTTGGCAACCGTCGGCAATAATGAAGAATTAAAATCTCTGTATACGGCATCCGCCGCCGCATACAAAGAATCAAGAATTTGATTTTTATTCATTTTTCCATCTTTTCAGTGTTGGGAAAATTGTTTCACAATGCGTGCGCATCTGCTCTGGCGTCATATTTGCCTGTGCCGCAAAAGGAATCATCATTTCAATATATTTTTCCATTGAAACCTTGTCGATAAATTCGCCATCTTTATAACAATAAATGCAATAGTCTGAATTTTTAGAACCATCTTTATTTGTTCCATAAACATTTTCATCGTTCATCGGCATACCGCAACTTTGACATATTCTTTGCATAATAACCTCCCTTATTCACACAGACTATTAAAGCATTTTTTCAATTAAACTTCAATAAGCAATGACAGGTCCGCCTTCACCATCCTTTATCAAGGAGTTTTCAACGAAAAACGCCGGCAAAACCGGCATTTTTTGTCGAACCCGCGGGTCCTCATCCGTCGCGACTATACCAAAAACAAAATCGGGACAAGCCCGATTTAATTTTTGGTAGCGGCGAAGGGATTCGGACCCCTGACCAAAGGATTATGATTCCTCTGCTCTACCACTGAGCTACGCCGCCATAAAACTGTAACCTGCCCAGACAGGACCGCGTCATTATAACAAAGAATTTCTAAATTGCAAGAAAATCTGTTTCTGTGAAATCATTCCAATTTTTTACAATGCCCAAAACAACTAGAATTACCAACACCAATGAAACAAACTTTTCTGATTTTTTGCATCTGGCTGTATGCGGCGTCCGGACTTGCGGCGGAATGGAACCCTTTTATGGGCTTTTATCAAAATCAAATTGCGCTGAACATCGGCCAAGGTGTGAACAGCGGTTTTATCATTCCACCACCATCGCAAATTGTCCCTTTTTACTTGATACACATGCAGTATTCTATTCCAGCAACCTTTTTCGGTTTACCTGCACGCCAGTCTATAAATGTTGCGCAGACAATTGGAATGGGCGCACGCTATGGGTGGCAGTGGGACAAATTCACAATTCCCATGGGCTTTTTGTCCGAAGATATCGCACTGGTGGAATACGAAAAGTTTTACTTTGCGGGCGGCGCGGGCGCGGGCCTGCAGGCACAACAAAACAAGAGATTGGGTGCAAAATTATTGTTTATGTTTAAATTGACGGCGGGATGGCATTTGGACGAACATTGGGGACTAGAGGTCTTTATGCATCACTTTTCCAACGCGAATACAGCACCAGAAAACTATTCATACGCATTTTACGGAATTGGAACGACATATCAGTTCTAAGGAACAGGGGTCCAATCTTGAATATCGCTAAGCGAAAAACACCCACCCGCATCACAGAACTGCGTATCGGTGGTATAGTGACACGCATCCATTGATGTACTGCCAACGCTATCTGTAGTTTTTCCAAATGGACATGCCTCAACACGACACCTATCACCAACCTGAGAAGCGCTAAACCTATCTCCAATCAAATCCGACCAATCACAATCTCCTTGTTCTACGTATGTTCCTTTTACAGTTGGTGTACACTTACAAACCGCATCTGTCTCCCCCATTGTATCATTGCAACTATTAAATTCGCACCTATACTCATAGTATCCACCACCACTAGCATGTTGATCCTGTACCCACACTTGCCCACAACTTTGCAAATCTGCTTGTAAATCAACCACATAACCTGCTGAACAACTTAGACATTCATAAGTACCATCAGCAATGTTATAAATAATTGTATCATCCATGTCGACAATATGCGATTCATATGGTTTCAAAATAAGATTTCTTGTATAACAGTGCGCATCAACAGAGCGATAATACCCAAGTGCATCTGGAACAACGTCTCTATATGATAATAACAAACAACCACCTTGATAAGCGCTCGTATCAAATCTACACGCAGATATATTCCACTTTTGCTGTTGCGCATTCCATGTCGCAACCCCATCCACAGACAGCCCACCTTCATCCCTACAATCAGTAACCACCCACCAATTAGGATAAGCCTGTATCGGTTCTGTTTGTATCGAATAATTAAAACGATTGCAATTCCATTGATTTGCATAACATCTTACGTTTGACACACCATCCCACAACAAATGGTAATTTGTCCCCGAACATCCAGTCGTGTTACCTACATTTTCCCATTCGCCTTCATCATCTGAATTTGCTGATGCGTGCACTTTACAATTCATTGTTCCAGATGGGTTTTTATTACAAGTAACCGCCCTGTAACATTCCGATTGGTCTGTTGCCCCAACTGAATTGGTCAGCGTGTATTTGCCTTGTGTGCCTTGGGAACAAGAAATCGGACTTTGGCTATTCGCACGACAATAAGAATTTTGCGGACATGGAAGACAATCTTCCCCGTCAAAATAACAACCAGCCGTTGCAGTACAGTCGGTTTCATGAGCACTGCAATATTGATAATCTACAACATCGGCCACAGCAACCGAAGTAAAAATCAAATAAAAAAGGCAAAATAACATTCTCATTTGTATAAAATCTAACAAATTGGTTCAAATATTTCAATAATAAAAGGTGTTTTTCAACACCTTTTATTATTTTTGTTTTTTATTTTGAAAACGTTGCACCGCCCAACCATGACTTGTGAACCACAGGCTGTCTTCTATACACATACCACCAACAAATGGATCAAACTCGGGAACATCTGCACGCACTGGATATATCGTCCCCATACCGCGCACGCGCGTTGGCGCAACATCGATACGCGTTTGCAATGTATCACGAGCTTTACGAAAATGTACAACAGCATATGCCGTAGAATTCGTCGATGTTAAATTTATAAATATTTTATCAACATATTTATCAGCCGCATACTTTTTTATCGTATCCATTGGCGGTGCTTTTCCAAGACAATCATCCCAATTCCAATCTATCACAACATCATGCTGAACAATTGGTTCTGGGGTGCTTGATTTTGCGCGGTCTTTATTGCAACTTGGCGTGCCAAGCAATAAAGCAAACGGCAACAACCGCAGCAACGATTTCTTGATATTATATTTTTGCGAAAGTTTCATATGCAACCTCCTTTTAAGTTCAACTAAATTATAGTGCAAAACACCCGTTTTGTCAAGTATATACCATCATCCAGCCACAAGACGGCGCCCGCAATGACAAAAAGAATTCCAGAGTCCTGTCATGGCGGGCTTGGGCCGCTATGACAATATTCTGGAATTTTTTTTGTTATTACGCAGGTACCCCCCTACTAATAACCCATAATTACCACTCTATCGGCTTTTCGCCATGGGCGACCAAGTATTCATTTGCGCGACTGAAATGTCTGCACCCAAAAAATCCCCTGTATGCCGACAGTGGCGATGGATGCGCGCACTTTAATACCAGGTTTTGACTTGCATCCACAAATTCCGCCTTTTTCTGGGCATAACTGCCCCACAGCATATAAACAAGCCCCGTCCGCCGCGCAGTTGCACGAATTACTGCATCGGTAAATTGTTCCCAACCGCGTCCCGCATGCGATGCCGCCAAATGCGCCGCAACCGTCAATGTTGAATTCAGCAATAACACCCCTTGGCGCGCCCACGCGGTCAAATCGCCATGTGTTTGTGATGGCCGGCCCAAATCTGTTTCAATTTCCCGATAAATATTGACCAGTGATGGTGGTGGCGTTATGCCGTCTGGCACAGAAAAGCACAGTCCATGCGCCTGACCAGGTTCGTGATATGGGTCTTGACCAATAATCACAACGCGCACAGAATCAAAGGGGCACAAATTAAACGCATTGAAAATATTTTTTGCCGCGGGGAAAATCTGTTTTCCCGCCAGATATTCTGAACGCACAAAGTCTGTAAGTTTTACAAAATATTCTTTATCAAATTCGTCCTCCAATACCCGCCGCCAAGATTCTTCTATTTTCACATCGACCATATGCATGCCTTTATAATTTTATTAAACCGATTTGTAAAGATTTCCAGAGAACAACATCTATATACCCGCGCGGCAATCCTGTTTCGGATGCAAGATGCGAAAACATATCGTCACACGCAGATTTTAATTCATCGGTCAATTCGTCTGTTCGGCCAATTCCGCCGTATAGAGCACCCAGACGCCGAATCCATAAATCATATTTAACAACATCCACGCCCAAATTTCGTGCCAAATGATTTGCGGTTATTTTTCCTATGTGCGGCAACGTTGCCAAATATTTGAGCCGCGCATCATCATCGGTCGCCGCATAAAAACCATCACAAAAATCTTTGCGATTGTTCCAAATTTTGCAAATTGCATTTATTTTATTTTTATTACGGAAAATCTGAAACAGCGCATCAAAGTCCGCACCATTTTTATATATGCAATCCATAATCTTTTTATGCACACGCTTTGCAACCCGCTGGGAAAAGCCGCCCGCCAAAATCACATAAGCCGCCATATCGGCAAACTCATCCGGCGAAAAACGCCGCGGGTGCGCAAGCATTTCGCGAATTTCATCGAAAGACTGGGCGTCGGATGCGGCGCCCATATCGCGTATTTGTTTTTCCAAATCAAAAAACCATTTGGCGTTAAACAAATTCTTTAACCTTCGTTATCATTTCTCATTTTCTTCTCCTTTTGTTTTTATTAAACATCCAAATTTGCTTCCAATGCGTTTTCAACGATAAAGTCGCGGCGCGGTTCCACTACATCACCCATCAGCATAGACACAACCGCATCTGCTTGGGACGCGTCGTTGATTGTCACTTGGAACAAACTGCGATGATTTGGATCCATAGTTGTTTCCCATAATTGTTCCGCATTCATTTCACCCAAACCCTTGTACCGTTGAATCTTTAATCCGTTTTTCGCATATTCAAAAGCAGTGTTCAATAAATTGAATGCGCCCCAAATTTTTTGCGACTTGGACTTGACCGTCAAAATCGTTGGCGCGGCAAATGTATCCATCAACTCTTCACGCCCAGACAGCCTGCGCCACGCATTTATTTCTGGCGAATTTACTTTTTCGCGCGACAGAGTATAACTTTCTGTTACACTGCGCAATGTGCGCGTAACCGTAATTCCACTTTCATTTGCAACCACGTGCCATCCGCGTTCAAATTCTAATTCTTGTGCATCCAGCATTTTCGCCGCCGCCGCACAATTTTCGGCACTTTCATTATCGAATACGCGGTTCAGCGCCAAAGCCTCGACAAAACGCAGTGGCATAATATGGCTCATCGGTTGCAAGACATTACGCATATCTAAAACCAAATCCAGCAAGCGTTTCATATCTGCCCCAGAAATCTGGGCACCAGATGCAATTTGAACAACACCGTCGGTCGCCAGTTGATCCATCAGATAGTCATCCATTTCACGTTCGTTCTGCAAATAAATCTGTTGCTTGCCGCGCGTGACACCGTAAAGTGGCGGTTTTGCAACATAGATATATCCGCGTTCAATCGCCTCTGGCATATGGCGATAAAAGAAAGTCATAAGCAATGTCTGAATATGTTGACCATCGACATCAGCATCGGTCATGATGATAATTTTATGATAGCGCATTTTTTCAACATCGAAATCATCTTTACCAATACCCGCGCCCATTGTAGTAATAAGCGCACCAATCGTATCAGACGACAACATCTTGTCAAACCGCACGCGTTCCACATTCAAAATTTTTCCACGCAGCGGCAGAATCGCCTGTGTTTTGCGGTCACGACCTTGCTTTGCGGTACCACCTGCGGAATCCCCTTCGACGATGAATAATTCGCACTTTGCTGGGTCACGTTCACTGCACCCCGCAAGTTTTCCAGGTAGTCCACCAAGTTCCGGCCCTGTCTTTTTACGCGACAATTCACGCGCTTTGCGTGCCGCCTCACGCGCGGTCGCGGCCTCTATAATCTTGTCCACAATCAGTTTTGCTGTTGCCGGGTTTTCTTCCAGATATTCATACAACAATTCTGATGTAGTATTTTCAACAATTGGGCGAACTTCACTGGATACCAATTTATCTTTGGTTTGGGAACCAAACTTTGGATCTGGAATCTTTACACTGACAATACTGGTCAACCCTTCGCGAAAATCTTCACCCGACAAGTTGATATCTTTCTTGGTACTGTGTTCAGAAATATATTTGTTGATAGCACGTGTCAAACCCGCACGAAAACCCGCCAAGTGCGTTCCACCGTCGCGGTTTGGAATATTATTCGTAAAGCACAATGATGTTTCCGTATATGCAGTTGTCCATTGCAAAACGATTTCAATATAAGAATCATCTATTTTCTTTATCATTTGGATTGGGTCACGATTCAGCAATTCTTTGGATTTGTCCAAATAATTTGCAAAGCCCGCTAAACCATCGGTCGAATGAAATTCGCGTTCTTTCTTTTCACCACCACGCAAATCTTCCAAAATTATACGAACATTCGCATTCAAATAAGACTGTTCGCGCAACCAGTTTTCAAGTGTATCAAAATTAAATTCTGTTGATGCGAATGTATCTGGCGAAGGCAAGAAAGTAACCTCGGTCCCATGTTCACGACCTGTTGTGTTTTCTGTAACCCGCAAATCCATTGTTGGCACACCATCGGCAAAGTGCATTTCTGCCTGTTTATCACCGCGCCAAACTTTTACCTCTAGCCAAGTGGACAATGCATTCACAACCGAAACACCCACACCATGCAAACCACCAGATACCTTGTACGCACCACCGCCTTCGTTATCAAATTTACCGCCCGCGTGCAGTTCGCACATAATCAGTTCCAGCGCACTGCGCCCAGTTTCGTGATTGATATCAAACGGCATACCGCGGCCGTTATCGCGTATTGTCGCACTGCCATCTGGATTTAATGAGACATAAACTGTATCAGCATATCCGGCCATTGCCTCGTCAATAGAATTGTTCACAACTTCATAAATCATATGATGCAGACCTGATCCACCCTCACCCACATCGCCGATATACATTCCAGGGCGTTTTTTAACCGCCTCTAGTCCCTTTAAGACCTTAATTGAATCACCAGTATATTCATTGTTCACAGACATATAAAAATCCTTTCTTTTTTACATGAAAACCATAGCAATTTATGCTATAATTATCAAGGAAAATAAACAAAAACTTGAAGGAATCGGATATGGCGGAAACTTATGTAAAAGACGATTATTTAAACGCAACAAAATACGCAAAACAGGTTGACGAAAAGGTTGCAACGGTCAAAAAAAATCTGCATTTTCGCCCAGAACCAGAAGCGCACGAAATATTAAATAAATATATTGAAGAAATCAAAGCCAAAGGTGAATCAAAATGAAGTTCAAATTATTATATTTTGGTGAAATTCTTATAAACCCCAAAAAGCGGGCACAGCATATATCTGATATCCGTATGCAGTTTCATCCGCAACTTAAAAAACTGGTCCAGCACCAGCCTTGGGACAAATTGACGCAATATATGCTGCCAGATGCAACAAAAAGTCCGATTATAACCCGTCATATTGGCGGTATAGATTGGAATCCAATTATTACACCGAAACTTAAACTGATTGCTGAACTGGATATCCAAATGCTGCACCCTGAAATTTTGGGGGTTCCGCGTTCAGATATAGATAACCGCATGAAAACCCTGTTTGACGGCCTGCGTTGCCCACAAAACGAACACGAAATCGGCGAAAACACTCCGCGGGATATTGGACCGATTTATACACTGCTTGATGATGACCATTTAATAACAAAAATATCGGTAAATACCAGCCACTTGCTGTCCACGCATATGTTCCATCCAGACATGACAAAACTTAGTCCGGACTGTGTATTCTTAATGATAGATGTCAACCTGCGTGTTGCCGAAGGAACGCTTGAAAACCTGCCCTTTATGGTCTAGGCATTTTGCATATGTTCTTGAACAAGCATACTAACCAAGCCGGCGAATTCGTCGGCTGATATTTTATAGTCTGGATTTTTCAAAAAGAAATCAAGTATCACTGCATACAGTGGTGTGTTTGTATTCATAGCGCGCCCTCTTTTCTAGCATTATAGCCTAAAAAACGAAACCTCAACAAAAAAAATCTAGGAACAAATTCCGCACTATGACAAAACGGCAGTAATTTGGTCTTGCATCTGGAACGTACCCAAAACTATCCAAGCAATCACCGCAGATATCAGTAAAATGCCAATCGTATTCAAAGTATCAGAAACTGTTTCTATTTTTTTAACCGAGTTTTCCAAATAGTCATTTGAAATCTGTGTCAGGTTTTCATCAAAATCATTCATATCGGCATAGACACTCAAATCGCCTATCAGTTCTTGATTTGGAAAATCCATTCCTGTATTTTGCAACGCGTTTCCAAGGTTATCACCATTCGCGATATAGTGCAAAGTACTGTCCAGAATATTCCGTAAATACCTATTAGAATTATCGGCCAACATTCGCATTGCATCTGGAATTGCAACACCCGCACGAACCAATGCCGCAAGTGACATCATCCAACTGACCGACAGGCGAATCTTATAAACACTCCAAGGCGCAATTTTATCGAATACCGCGCGCAACCTCCCTGAAAATCGCGGCAAAGACCACCACATAAACGCACACAGCGAACAAAAGATTATCACTATGGCCTGCCAATACCGCCCAACAAAACCAGACAACCATATCAGTGATGCCGCCCCACCGGTCCAAACCATACTGTCACCGGCAACTTCGGACAAAGGCGGAACGAGATAAAGCCCAACCATAATAATTATACCAAACACCAAAACCAATAATAACAATGGATACGCCAGCGCACCAAACACTGCGCGCCCTATTCTTTTGTTTGCGACAATTATTCGCCCAACATTTTCCAATGCGATAATCAAACTGGACATATTACCAGATGTAAGTAACAATGTTTCTTCGGCGGGTATCCAACCGCGTGTCGCTTCAGAAAAACTAAGTCCGCGTTCCAAATTCTTTTCCCATTCGCGCAGGCATATTGCAAAAGGCTCATCTGGTTTCGCACCACCACGCGATTCTATCATCTGCAACCTGTTCAATGCATTGACCAAAGTAAAATCATTCTTTAACAGTGAAACCAATTTACGCCAGATTGCGATACGCTTGTTATCGCTAAAACGACAAACCATTTTGGCATAAAAGAGTTCAAGTTTCATCATAGTTTAATAAACCCCTGGTCTGTCAAGTAATCCGACCCAGCGTTCCAGTTCATCAACACCAATAATTCCACGCAGCATAAGCGCACACGCGGCCTCTTTCAGTGTTCGGCCATCCATTTCTTCCAACCAGTATTTAACCGCCGCGTCAGTATTCCCTGCAAGTGCCAACTGTAAAAATTCACTGTTAGTAATAATAACTTCACCCGCCTTGATACGCCCCTGTGTTCCGGTTCCGCCACAATGTTCACAGCCACGCCCACGCATATAAACCTGATTCAGCCCCAGTTCACCGAACGCGTCCATAACGCGCTTGTATTCTGGATATTCAGGATGATTCGACAGTTTTTCACGACAATGCGGGCACAGACGCTTGAACAAACGCATAGAAACCAAGCCACGCATCATTGTTTCTTCTTTTAATTTAAACGCCTCGACCCCCATATCTAACAAACGCACCAACGCCGCCATCGCAGAATTTGCATGCAATGTTGTCCAAACATTATGACCAGACAGCGCGCCTTTGACGGTAAGTTGCGCCGCCGCCAAGGTCCTGATTTCGCCGACCATAAGCGTATCGGGGTCACTGCGCAAAGCCGCCGCCAAAGCCTCGGTATATTCGGCTTCACGCTGTTCTTCATTCGCGGTATTCACCACAGGAATCTGGTGCGCACCAAAAATCTTTTGTTCAACAGGGTCTTCAACCGTAATCAAGTTTATTTCGTAATGATGTTCTTTCAGCATCAAAACCATATTCCGAACCAAAGTCGTTGATTTACCAGAACTGGTTGGACCCGCAACAACAACCAAACCAGTTGGGAAAGAACGCAAACGCCGCAACAATTTTTGTTCATACTTTCCGAACTCTTGTTCCTTGGTAATATTCTCTGACGGGTTATCATACAGTAATCGCATAACAACATAGCGTGAACCAAATGCAATTGGATTAAACTGCATACGAATACTAAGCACACCAGACGGCAAATATAAATCCTTGGTTCCACGCAGTGGTGTTCGGCCATCTTTTTGTGCCGATTGGTATTCATTCTGCGCATAGTTCGCATTTGAAATATCCGCCGATGCGAACGCAGCACGAACAAAAGATTCACCCCAACTGGAATTAAATTCTAAAACCGGTTGCATACTGCCATCTATACGGAAATAAATTGTTGTTTGATCTGCAACCTCGATATGAATATCAGATACCTTTTGTGCCGCAGCCTTGGCAACAATATCGACAAAGTCTTTCTGCATTTGGTTGTTATAATCCAAACGCGAACGTGCACCATCGCCTAACTTGCTTTCGTAATATTTATAAATTGCAGAAACCAATCCTAAATCTGAATAAAATGGCGCCCTGATTGGCTGATTTTTTCTTTTAAGCAAATCTATAAATGCAAGCACCCGCCCATCATACCTGTGCGTACGCGAAATAATTAAACACCCACCAGAAAAATATGCCAACAAACCCTGAGTGTCTTTTGGTAATTCAAATTCTCCACCTGGGGCCGTCAACAGCTTGTTGTCTTCAGAAAATAAATATTCAATAATTTCTTTAGTGTCCGCATGTTCCAAACCCGCCGGCACCGAAGGGTGCGCCGCCTGTTCGATATCTTGCAAAGTATCCTGCTCTTTCTTTTTCATCATTAGTTATTGCCAACATTCAATGTTTGAACTTCGCCATCTTTGACAAAGACAACACCATCATCAACCGATATAGATTTTACCGTATATCCATCCAAAGTTTTTCCAACGGTGACGCGCTTATTTTGACCGCTGACCAAATCCTGTAATGTTGCCTGCAACTGCGCGCCTGCACCGAAAACATTTAATAATTTATATTTTTGCGACAAATCAGATTCTTCTTTCTCGGCCGCAACTTCGGAAAACACAGGTCTCTTGTTCGCCTGAGACTTAGTGGTCTTGCTTGTTTTCTCGACAACCTCTGACTCGTTTTCCAATGCTTCTTTTTCGCGTTCAAGACGTTTTGCTTCGGCCTCTAATCTCATGCGTTCTGTTTCAAACTCTTGCTGTTGCTGTTCTGCACGTCCAGACAAAGTATCTATTTCCATTTGCAGTTTTAATTTTTCCGCTGCCAACCTATCCAAATCCAAATTCAGCTGCGCGCGTTCTTTTTCCAGTTGCATCAGAACCTTTTCTTGTTCTAAATCTGTGATTTGCTGAAACAAAGAACCATCGATTTGATAGTCTTCAATTGCCAGTGCCGACATTTCTTCACTCAATGCCGCATCATCGACATTATTTACCTCTTCTATAACATCGATAACATTTTCAAATTGGGTGTCCGCCGCACGCACAGGTGTCTGCAACGCGAACCCAATTAAAACGACCAACAAAGATTTAATTTTATTTTGCATAGATTATCACCTCATAGTTCCATGTTTTTCTTTTTGCGTTCCATACAGCCTTTGGCATATACAGCCCGCCAAAGCCGTCAAAAATCTGCATAAATTGAACAGGTATCAATTTAGAATCTGCAGAAATCTGAACAACAAACAACTCCGCCGATTGCGTTTCGTTTGAAACGATATCTGTCACAATCGATGTTGTTGCGTCTAAATTTATCGCCTGAAACCGACTGGTCAGGTCACGAATAACACTTTCTGCATCGCGTTCGTCTTGGGACGCAGATTCACTGCGCAGCGGCAATTTTGCGCGCACCATAATTTCATCATCACTAATTTCTTGAACAAAAACCCCAGGCATCGCATCGGCAACCAACACATAAAAATCTTCCAGTGTTCCGAAAGAACGTTTGAATGTTGCAACCGCGTATTTTTCACCGCACTCTGCCGAAGTCTGATTCCACCCAGTTATCGGTTGCATTACAAAACCAATCGCACGATAGCACAGTTCGGCGCGTTCCACTGGATTTGGCAAAGAATCAAACGGCATAACCAAAGGCTGTAAAACCTTTTCTTGATGCAGGTTATATTCTTTATCCAGTTCTTTATTTTTTTCTTCTATTTGCCTTTTGTATTCTTCGGCCAATTTAGTATCTATTCTTGCTATCTGGGGCTTTGGCGCAAACATCTGGTTCAGCGGCTCGCGAAAAACGTACAGGAACAAGAATGCAAACGCCGCCAACATCAACAAAGATATCAAACCAGAACCCAAACGACTTATTGGGCGCAACACGCCATGATTGGTTCCACTAAATATATCCGCCAAATCACGTTCAGATGCACGCGGCATTGCCCACGCCGCCGGTGCAAACAATGCATTCCAATCAGGAATTTCTGCAAGTTCAGCGTATTTTTCGCGCGCCTCTTCTTCATCGGCAAATAACAAATCATGCAAAATAACACCATTTCTGACCGCAATCAGGACAAATTTATCTTGGACCTGAAACACACCCAGCATTGACGCATAACCAGGCAAAGAATTTATTATTTCTATGGCAACCGATGGCATACCTGAACGCAAACCATTCGCGCGCGCACCCAGCCCAATCATCCCATTATATGCAACATACAGATTTAAATGTCGGTCAATTCCACGTGCCAATTTATACGCATACGCACGCGTAGTAAAGCCAGCAACCATAGGCTGCCACAGCAAACCGCATGCATATTTTCTGCGTTTAACTTGTATATATTGGGCGGACAAATTCTCTCTCTTGTTTGTTCTTTGGTAATTATAACATAAAAATATTATTTAACGCCAGTGTAAAAAATCATTATTTTTCATCTATGATTTCGTAATTATCTGAATTTGCAAATAACTTGCGCAAAACCAGATTATTCATTGCATGACTGCCTTTGTACGATGTCAAATTTCCAACGACAAACCCATGGGATGTGAACATATCACCAACTGCATCTATGATTTTATGCCGCACAAATTCATTTTTCCAAAAAAGTTTATTCAATGTTCCATCCCCAGAATCATTCAACGCTATAACATTATTTTCATTTGCACCGCGTCCCATACCATGCGCCTTTAAATATTCCCATTCAGAATATTTTCCAAATGTCCGCGCACGCGCAACATTTTTTATAAAATCATTCACGGACTTTTTACTGCCATCAAAAGAATAAGAAAAACTTTGTGTTCCGATAACAGGTTCTTTGTACACCAGTGTTGCATCTATGTTCAATGCATTATTGTCAGACGGACCAAGTTTAACAAAGCCATTCATTTTTCGACCAGAAATAAAATTCATAAATAAAATTTTCATACGCGTAAAAAACGAAACCTGACGCAATGCTTCGCGCGCACTTACAGAAACTTCGCGCCGCACAATTATTTTGCGATGCGCGCCTTTCGTCACGCCTGCCTTGATAAACGCATTCAGAAATTCTTTTGCACTGCCATCTAAAATCGGCGTTTCTGGCCCTGCGATTTCAACAATCGCACTATTTATCCCCGCAACAAACAACGCTGCCATTAAATGCTCTACTGTTTTTACATGCGCGCCAGATAAATCCCCAACTGTGGTATTACGCATCTTGGTATCGCCAACATTATCAAACCGCGCAGGAATTAAATCAGAATTTGGCAAATCGGTTCGCCGAAAAAATATTCCAAATTTTTTTGATGGCTTAACCACCAATTTAACCGGCACCCCAAGGTGAATTCCGCCACCAAAAAACTCAACTTTCTTTTTTAGTGTTGTCATTTAATTTCTCCTTTAACCAGTCAAAAAATTTTGAATCTAATGTTGTTTCCAAACCTGCATATTTAATTTTTTCACGCATAGCAGTCGGCAATCTAACCCAATCTTTTTCGGTCGTTATAAGTTTTGCATTCTTTTTTTTCGCCATTTTGAACAAATTTTCTATATCTTTATCTGTGTACTGATAATGATCTGCAAAACGCTTTTTTGCGACAACACCAGTTAAAGAGTTAAAAAACTTATCTGGATATCCGATTCCCGCAAAAGCAAACAACCTGTCACCTGCTTTATATGGCGATATAGTTTTATTTTCGGCATAAAATATCG
>Ga0310690_10006420_pt1 | contig 15451 bp, 23 predicted proteins | sample AusTroGonzalo_MG_2_FD_207661 | JGI IMG/M metagenome (GOLD analysis project Ga0310690, IMG submission 207661) | Bovine rumen microbial communities from tropical cattle in Woodstock, Queensland, Australia - Gonzalo_04 (v2) (version 2) | ecosystem: Host-associated > Mammals > Digestive system >... | reverse complement strand
GTGAAAATAGTTATACTATTGAGGGGCATACGTTAACGCATGGTGCCCATACTATTGAAATGTATTTAACAGCAACAATTGGTACTGGTACATCTACAACTGATAGTATAATTAGATAGTATATTTGGTATGATGAAACTGATACTGAAACTCCAGTAATTATTGCTTCTCAATATAGTGGAAGAACAATTGATGCTTCTCAATATTCTACTATTGAAATTCCATATCAAGTGTATAAAAAGAATGCTTCATCTATTAAAGTTTATTATTATTTAGACGGATCGTCCACTGCTTTTAGTGAAATTACATTAGAAGATACAAATACTGGTATATTAACTTATTTAGCCACAGTAAGTGGATCACATACATTAACTATTACTGTTGATAATGTATCTATTTCTATTAACCTCACTATTCGAGCATTAGATATTAATATTGCTCCAGTAAATGGTGCAGTTATTGATTTTGATCCAACAATGCTTACCAACAGTTCAACCAATCGTTTACCTTCATGGACTGTTAATGATACAACATATGAATTAACCGCGTCTCCAAACTTTAACTGGTCTGAAGATATTAGTGGTGGCGGATATAAAGAAGATAGTGATGGTAAATGTTTTGTTATTAAAGCAGGTTCTTATGTTGATTTAAATTATAAAATGTTTGAAACAAAAAATAATAAGAACGTATTTGATAACGGAGCAGAAATTAAACTTATCTTTAAAACAACCGCAGTTCGTGATGCAGAAGCTGTATGGTTTACTAATACTGGTTTATATAATAATAAAACAGTTGGTATTCAGTTAGGTACACATGTTGGCTGGCTTAAAACTGATAAAGCTTCTAATACTTCTAGTGAAGCAGCAGATACCATTTATGATAGTTGGGAAGAAAATACAGTATATGCTGTTGGAACTATAGTAAAAATTGGTAAAACAATTTATCAGTGCATTACGAGTGAGGGTACTAATGTACCGGCAAGTTTAAAAGATGATGAGGATGCTTGGGATGACTATTTAAAGAAATGGTTAAAACTTGGTCAGGTTGATACTGAAGTTTTATCCACTAATAGTTATTTATATTTACCTTATTCTGAAAAAGATAAGATTGAATTAGATATTAATATTAATAAATATGAAAGTGGGGCCGCCAATAACTTTATCATGTCATATGAAGATGGCGTTCCAAGTAAGGCTTATGCTTATACTTACGGAATTAGCGGTGATGGTTTAACTCATGCTAACGGTATACGTATTGGTTCTGTTGATTGTGACGTTTATCTTTATCATTTACGTATTTATAATAAAGCATTAAGCACTAGTGAAATTCTATAGAACTTTATAGCTGATGGTAAAAATATTGATGAAAAGGTTTCTCGTTATAATAAGAATTGTATTTATTGGGATTCTTCTCAATCTAAATTCTTTACATCTCCTTCTGGTACAGCAATTTTAGATCCAGTGAAATTAGCTGAATAGTTACCTGACGTTAAAATTTTAATGTTAGATACTCCACGTTTTACAACTGGTAAGAAAGACTTTGTTAAAGAATCTACTTTACGTTGTATTCATGCAAAAGGCGGAAAAGTTTATGAATCTCGTGGAGATGCTGATAACTGGTTCTTCCAAAATGGTTTCCATGCTGGATAGGGTACAACATCAGATAACTATGGTTAGTCTGCACGTAATGTAGATTTCTTATTTGAAGTAGACGCAACACATTGGCCTACTAAAGAAAAGAATATTAAGAGTGCTCATACTCCTAATGCGAATTATGTATCTTCTGTATTAGTGGGCGAAAATGCTACTAAATGGGATGCAACAACATAGACTTGGATACCAACTTCTATTTATGATGATTAGAATGATGAGTGGGTTCCAAATACAAGTATTTTAACAGAAGATGAATTAGCAGCTTGGACAGCTACCGTTCCTGATGTTTGTTTAGATTGGAAAGGAGATGAATGTAAAGTCGATTTAACTAGCAATTCTATCCCTAACAACTATTTTAACTTAAAAGTAAATGTTGCTTCTTCTGAAAATGTTAATAATGCTTTATTCCAAGAACGTTATAACGAGTTCTTATATAATATTGATCCATCTCCAGCGTATAAGCGCGATTAGAAAATTAAAAATGACATGGAATTTGTTCCTGCTATCTTATTCTTACGTGAACGTGGGGTAGATAGTCAAGGAAATGTCGTTACTCGTAATGAATTTAATGATGATAAATGGCATTTCTATGCTTTGGGTAATATTGGCGATAGTAAAAAGACAGACTATACTAGAGCATATAATCCAAAAGATATGAATGAATTTACCGTAGAAAATTCTGATAATAATACTAATAATGGTCAATTCCAGTCTGGTGTATTTGTTTATCAAAATCATAATGCAGTAGAAACAGATTATCCAGCTTGGAGCGAAACAACTGCGTATACTACAAATAGTATTGTAGTATATAACGGTATGGTTTATACACGCACTGGCGCGGATCAAGCAGCCTTAGGTGAAAATGAGACCTATAGTTGGACTGCGGCGGATTGGACCGCAATTACTTATACTGGTTGGACTGATCAAGATCCTCCATATTTTGCTCCTCGTACTAATCCAAATCCAATGGATTATATTTATCCAATTACTCCAAGTCAATGGAATGTTAAATTTGGTGATGATTATCTTAATAGAAAGCACATGACGTTAGTAACTGAGAAGTTTGATGGCGATCATTCATTTGAATTCCGTTATGCTTGTATGGGCGATTATCGTGATGGTGATCTTATTAATGATACGACAGGATTAGCTAAGACGCAAGAAAAAACTAATCATCAGAAAGTATTAGATTTCTATGAATGGTTAGTTACTGCTACTGAAGAAGAATATGAAGATGAGGCCGCGGATTGGTTTGTACCAGAAGCAATGGAATATTTCTACGCATTTACTCATTATTATACAATGATGGATAATCGTGCAAAAAATACATTCTGGCATTGGGGCAAGAGATATATCTCTACTAATGATGCTAATGGTACTAATTATAATAACGCCGCTGCTCAAGCTACTACTGCTTAGACCGCTTATGATGAAGCTTTAGCAGAACTTGCATCTGTGGAAGCAGTATAGAATCCAATTATTGCAGAAGCAGAAGCTGACATTACCGCGGCAGACGCCGTCTTAACGGAAGATCCAGAAGACGCGGAAGCTCTTGCGGCAAAAGAAGAGGCTACAGCTACTAAAAATGCGGCAACAGCGTTAGTTACAGCTGCTCAAAATACTGTTAGTACAGCAAAGAGTCAATTAACTACACGTATTCTAAAGCGTGATGAATTAAAATTCTTATATGATCATGCTGACTGTTATACTGTAGATAATACTGCAGCAGCAATTAATGATGGACGTAGATTTGATTTATGGGCATATGATATGGATACAGCTGCTGGTATTGATAATAATGGTGCTTTAGTATTCCCGTATGGTAAAGAAGATGAGGACTATCGTGTTGAAGGTGAATCTTCTTCTGGTTATGCCTTTAATGGCGCGGGTTCAATCTTCTGGCGTCGTTTGAAAAATACATTTGCTGATGGTATCAGAACAGTTATGAATAATGCAAATATTAATTGTTTTAACTCTGAACATTTAATTGAACAATTTGATAGATTCCAAAATTGCTTCCCAGAAGAAATTTGGCGTCTTGATATTGAGCGTAAATATATTCGTACCTTTACTGGTGCTTCTGTAGATAATTCAATTACTACTGGTAAATAGAATCCACGTTTCTTAACATCTATGATGCAAGGGCGTAAGAAATATCAGCGTCGTCAATGGATTAGAAATTAGGGTATATATTTTAATAGTAAATATCGTTTAACTGATATTATCAGAAATGAAAATACTATTGAATTTAATATTATTACCCCAACTGATTCAAATTCACTTGCTGTTACACCAAATTATATATTAAAACTTACTCCATATTAGGATATGTATTTGAATGTATAGGTTGGTAATGGTAATTATCAAGATCAAATTCGCGCGAAAGCGGGCGTAGAATATTCAATGAATTTAGCTAAAAATACTAGTGGTACATTCCAAGAAACTCGTATTTATATTAATGGTTTCAATTCTATTTCTGGTATTGGCAACTTAGCACCTATGTATCCATATTCATTTACTTTAAGCGCTCTAGAACATTTGAAAGTTTTGAATTTAGGGACAGATAATGCTGGATATCGAAATGCTAATTTTACTAGTATTCCATTTAATGAAAATACACAACTACCACTACTTGAAACATTGAATATTAAAAATTGTAATAGTTTAAGTGGTACAATTAATTTAAATACTGCTAATAATATTCGTACAATTGAAGCTACTGGTTCTGCAATTACTGGCGTTATTTTACCAGATTATGTAAATATTGAAACATTACATTTACCATCTACTGTTAGCGCCATTAGTTTATATGGTGCGCGCTTCTTAAATGACTTCTATATGAAGAATGCTAGCGGTACCGAAGATTATAGTGCTTTATTTACTTTACATATATATGATAGTGACTATTCTAGTAATATTAATTGGATTAATATTGCACTTGCTATGTTACAAAAAGAAAGTTATGAAACTAATTTATAGTTATTAAGACTTTCATCCGCGACAATTGGTGACATTCAAACATTAGAACCTATTAGTGAATTAAAACCAATTATTGAAGCGGGTAATGGAACATCAAGTGGTATTATAGATTTAAGTGGTACTATTAATATTACAGGAAATTGGTCTACTATTGAACGCGATTATTATGGCGGAACTTCAACAAGTGTTTGGCCTAATTTACAATTTGATACTACTAATGGTACTTATCAAACTAAACACAAGGTAACTTATCGTTATGATGATTATCAAGATAATGAGGGTAATATTATTTCTGGGGCTACAATTAAAGTATTATATATCAATGATGGGGCAGTTGCTCCTGATATCTATGCTAATGGTACTTTAAGTGAAATGCCGCATCGTGATGCCACAGTACGTCACTATTATGAGTTTGGCGCGATAGATGACTTTACAAGTGCTTATATTCCATACTCTGGTTGGCGTAGATAGGGCGATACCGATTCTATGTACACTAATAATATCACTCCTATTATTAGAGAAGATACTGTTATCGAAACATGGTTTGATTTACAAGATCGTACTTATTATGTAAATTGGTATTTAAAGAGAAATACTCCTTCTTCATTAGTAAAAACTAGTTAGGCTCCTGTTCCTTATGGTGGCGGATATAATCTTGAAGCACCTACTATTGCAGAAATTCATGCGGCTGGATAGGATACATGTACAGTAAGCGTAAGTAATGGCTCTGCTACATATTCTATTTTTACTGGTTGGGAGAAGTTACCTACTAATATTAATCCTTCTGCTACTGATGAAACTTATAATATTTATGCTACATGGAATACAAATACAGTTGTTATTGATGATTTATTCGCTACAAATAATATTTCTAATTTAACACCAGAATAGTTATTAGTACTTTCTGCATTAGATTCTAATGGTAAAAATACATATGGTATAAATAGTAAAATTCAGGAAGGAACTCGCGTTACATATACATTAGGACAAGATAGCATTGCTACTGGAATTGATTTAGTTGGTAACAATCCATTACGTTTTGATGGCGCGACAGATACTAGTTTTGCCTTTAATGGAGAATTAGGTCGTCCTTCAATTTAGCCTTTAAAAGCGGGTAATGATGCATTTACTTTAGCAATTGATTATTGTTTCAATCCTAATGTAACGTATGAATCTCAATATCCATTTGCAGTATTAGCTAGTTGTTATTATGGTTCAACTGCTAGTGGAATACGTAATGGTATTAGCTTATTCTATGGAACAGATACTAGTACTATTAAAGGACCTCGTGTTGGATTCGGTGATATGTATAATTACGCAGCTCAATCTGTAGTGGTAGGCAATAGTAGAACACTTGGTTCTAGAAATGTAGTTGTATTACGTCATCCTGCGGGACAAGGATATATTGAAGTATATTCGGGTTTAGATAGTAATATTACTACACCTGAAAATGTTGTAGTTAGTACTATTAACTGGACAAATTATAATTCAGATGCCTATCTTAATTTTGGTAGATTAACTAATGAAACAACAGATAGCCAAGATGGTACTCCTCAAAGTGTTACTAATGCAAAAGGAACAATTTTCTGGGCTAAATACTGGAATGAGGACCTTGGACAAGGAGAATGTAAGAGACTTGCTGCTTGGCCGCACGAACAAACTACATTTGCTATTTCTCGTTTAAATTCAGGAATTACTTCTACTCCTCGTGTTTCTCCTACAGTTGCAGCTGGACCTTCTATATACTTATCGGCTATGTCATTATCCACACATGCTCGTGCAGTACAATCACGTATAACCACTCTTACACTAGTTAATGGGCGTGATAATTCTGTCGCTTCTAGGATATGTAATAGTCGGTTATTCTACGCATTACCAACATAGATTTAGGCTATAATGTGTAAGCCTTCTATTTCTTATACAGCAGCTGAATATAATAATAATCCAAATGAACCAGGATATAATATACAATAGACTGCTACATTAAATAAAGATTATGTATTCTAGTATAGTGCTGCTAATATAATTCCATATGATGCTTCTTCTGCAAATCCATCGAATAAATATGGACAAATAGAAGATACTTATTCTAGACCATTTAGTTGGTTTAATTCTACGTTAGTAACACCTTATACTCTTTCTAATAATAGTTGGGTAGTTAATGGTAATGATACAACCGCTGTAAATTATCTTAATATTAGATTCCCATTTAAAGCTATTGGTTGGAGTCAAAGTAATAAGATGCGTGTATTCAGAGAATTAACTTCAGCTCTACCTTCTAATACTACTATTGGCGCGACTATTGCTAACTCTACTGACGGTCATGTTAAGAGTGGAGACGTATATATTGATATTAATAATAATACTTATGTGTATGTATTACAAAGTGAAATTCAAGCTTTAGGTATACAAATTATGCCGAATACAGGAGATTATGCTAAATTTGGTAATACGGGTGTAAGTACAAGTGATCGTGGTGGTTGGGTCGCGGCAGATGGTTATTGGACGCGTTCTGTTATCGCAACTACTCAAGGTGTTAACTTTGCTTATGGTACTCAATATGGTACACCAAATATTGAAACCGTTAATAGTGCTAGTTCACTAGGATATGGTTTAATGTATTCGATAGCAATCTAATTATTATGGAGGCGGTAGAAATACCGCCTCCTTTTTGGAGGTATAAAAAATGAAATATTATAAATTAATTAATAATAATAGTATTATTGGTGCAGTTACTTCTGATAATTTCATTTATTATTCACCAGTGGTAGATTGCTTTTTACGTGGATCAGAAGTTGATGGTGAATATATTTGTTTTTAGAATAAACTGTATCGAGATACTTGGATGAATCCTATTGTAGTAGCAGAAAATTATACAAATGTTCAAGTTAATGAAATCAGTGAACAAGAATATAATATTTATATGGATGCTATATATACTAATACTGCTATTGAAGAAATTATAGATGAAACAGAGGAAGAAGAATAGATTCCAATAGATCCAATTTATTAGGATTCATTAGACTTTATACGTTCAGCTAAAATTAATGAAATGTCTTACGCATGTAAAACTACAATTGAATCTGGATTTGATTTTATAATTCGTGGTGAAACTCATCATTTCTCTCTTACTACACAAGATTAGTTTAATTTAATTAATTTAAGTACATTAGCACAAACATAGGATTTAATTCCTTATCACGCTGATGGAGAAGAAGCTATGTATTTTACCGCGGACGAAATAAATTAGTTAGTTAATGAAGCAACACGCTTTAAAATTTATCATACTACCTATTATAATTCATTAAAAACGTATATTAATGCGTTAGAAACAATAGAAGATGTTTCTGAAATTACATACGGTGTTACTATTCCAATAGAATATCAATCTGATGTATATAAGGAAATTAGTATGGAGGCATTATAATGCAAGTAATAAAATGTCTATCTGAAAATATTGAATGTACGCTTGATGCGGCAGAAGAAAATATAAAGAAGGCAATAAAATATAAGGATGAATATCCTGTTGCAGCAAAAGCCTTCTATAATTAGTCGGTAACTCTTATGGACTCTATAAAAGGATAGCACGAAGCAGTAGTATCCTTAATAGACGATTATAGAAAAGCAAAAGGTGATCCACCTGCCCCTATGATGGCGATTTATGATTATATGCACGAACGTCAAATGACATAGGCCGCGGGTATTAAAGCACTACAAGATATGTATGGGAAGTGATGTATATGGCAACTCAAATCGCAGCAGCCGCATTACAATATAGTAAGACACTCAGCCGTTTCATCTGCTGGGTTTGGGCTGTCTATCGCTTTGGAGTACTTGTTGCTTCTATTGCTAGGCCTGACGCAGCAGAAGCGTTAGCAACTACATTAGTCCATTTGGATTGGATAATGTTGGTAAATGAAGGAACATATTTGATTAATTCCTTGGGCGAGAAGTACATATATAGTGAATAGTATATTTTGAAATGGTTAGACAAAGGCGGCTTAACAAATGCCGTAACTAAACTTAATTCGCTAGTAAAAAAGGAAGAAGATGAAGAAGAAGAAATAGAGAGTTAGGGGTGATGTAAATGACAGCATTACTAAAAAAATTCTTAGAAAAGGCACTCGCTCTTTTCAATTCTAACCCTAAACGGCGCGAACCTGGTGACGGGTCAGACGGATATTGTGATTGTATTGGTTATATAATCGGTAGTCTGCGTCGTACTGGATTGGAATGGACCGGAATACACGGAAGTAACTGGGCTGCGCGCAAAAAGTCTGTTAACTTACATTCTGTAAAGTCAGAAGCCGACCTTGAAGTTGGAGATATGGTACTCAAAGGTAAAGCACCCGGAGCATCTGGATATGATTTACCTTCACGTTATAAGAAAGGTGGAGCATATTATAATGGGGACTTAACCGATTACTACCACGCAGGACTTGTATATTAGAAGAATCCATTACAAATACGCCATATGAGTTCTAAAATGACTATTGATACTAAGATTGGTAAGTGGAATTACGCAGCTAAAATACGTCCATTAGTGGAAGCAGGCGCATATGATACTACTTCAACTACTACTTCGGATATTCCGTCTTCTGGAACGCAAGCCCGGGTAACTGCGCCATCTGGGAGTACGGTAAACTTCCGTAAGACGCCTAGTTTAAAAGGTGCTATTCTCATGCGTATTCCGTTGGGAACAATTGTAGATATCAAGGACCCCGGTGAAGAATGGTGTAAGATTAAGTATAATAAGAAAACAGGGTATATGATGGCTAAGTTTTTAGATATAATTTAATATTAGTGGGCTTCGGCCCACTATTTTTTTATATCCTAAAATAAATAATATGATTTACTTTGACCTAATCTACCTAAAACTAGGAAATATTCTCAATAAAAGGAGATGATAAAAATGGCATATGCAATGACGAAATAGGGTTCATTAGATAATTGTATTACATATGAATTTATATGTGATACATTGAATGATATGAACGCTATTGAGAATAGATATAGAACGTTAGGATCTATAGCAATTGTTCTTCGTGGAGATAGTGAAGGATTAGAAGTATATATTGCTAATTCTTCGAAAGAATGGGTGCAATTAAATATTAGTAATAATTCGGAAGAAGGAAATTATAATTATAATGATGAAAATAATACTACTGGAAGTGGTTTATCATTACATATTTGTTCTTCTGCTGAAGTCCGTAGTGGAAAACCAAAAATTACCGATCCCGATCCAAATACTATTTATTTAGTAGGGAATGTTAATGATACTAATAATTTATACACTGAATTTATTTATGTTAATAATAAATGGGAAAAATTTGGGGAAGGGAAGAATGAAATTGATTTGAGTGATTATATTACTACTACTGATATAGAAACAATAGTAGAAGAATTATCAGATTCATTCGTAAGTATTGAAGATCCAGATTTTGATGGCACTATTTCTCTAGGAAGAGAAGGATCAGCAGGCTTATACAGCAGTGCAATTGGTACGGGTGTTACTGCAAGTGGCTATGCTTCTCATGCAGAAGGTTTTTATACTACTGCATCTGCCTACTATTCTCATGCAGAAAATTACTCTACTACCGCATCTGGTACTGCTTCTCATGCAGAAAATTATTCTACTACAGCATCTGGTGATAAGTCTCATGCAGAAGGTTTTTATACTACTGCAAGTGGAGGTACATCCCATGCTGAAGGAACTTAGACTGTAGCATCAGGTATTAGTTCTCATGCGGAAGGACGAGAGACTCGAGCTAAAGGAGAAAGTTCTCATGCTGAAGGTGAAGACACTACGGCTGCTGGATCATATTAGCATGTTGTTGGTAAAAATAATATTGCTGATTCATTTGAGTCTTGGCCAGAATGGGATGCACAAACATAGTATTATCGTGGAGATAAAATTAAAAAAACTACTGTTGAGGGAAATACAACTACCGTTAAAGGGTATGTTGCATAGCATAATGCTATGGGAACTTTTAGGGCCTCTGATTGGCGTGAAGCACCGGAAATGACTTATGTAGAAATTGTAGGTAATGGTATAGTTGATCCTTCTAATGCTCGAGCCTTAGATTGGAATGGTAATGAATACTTAATGGGTACTTTATATACTAATTGTGATAAAAATGGAAAAAATGGATCACAAGTTATAACTGAAATTTGTGATAATGTTAAAATAAAAAAATGGATAGGAGTGAACTATATTGATGGTAGATACGTTTGGACCGATGGAGAAAATATTTACTATAGTCATTATATTTCTGGTAGTGATACTAATCACCAATATATACTTGATAAAGCCACTTCTACTTGGTCTACTAAAACTTGGGCCGGAGATGTTCTAAATCCGGAAGGTAATTCTATATATAAATTTAATAATAATATTTATTATTAGTTTGGATCAAATCCTCCAATGACTTATGTTTTAGACAAGTCTACTTCTACTTGGACGAATATTATTTCTAATCTACAATATTGGAATATATGGTCTGATGGTGAAAATTATTATTATAGCAATGATACCACGCAATATATTTGGGATTCATCTACATCTACTTGGGAGACAAAAACATGGAATAATTATTAGCCAAGCTTTGGTATGTATATATGGATGGATGATAATAATAATATTTATTATTCTGGAGGTACGGGTTCGTAGTATGTACTTAATAAAGCTACCAATACTTGGGAACTTAAAACTTGGAATGGTCTTACTGACATTTATGGCACGAATATATGGAAATATAAAGATAATATCTATTATTCTTCTACTGTGAATTCATATGTTTTAGATAAGTCTACTTCTACTTGGATACCAAAAATTTGGTCAAAACCTCTGGGGCGTAGAGAAGATTTTTGGACTGATGGCGAAAATGTTTATTATAATTCAAATGGTAAATCTTATATTATAGATGATGAAACAAAATTACTTATTGGAAAAGATGGTAAATTTGAAGAAAAACCAATAGATAATATATTTAATACATACGCGCCAATGAGCGATTGGAATCAAACTGATAGTAATGCAGCAGATTATATAAAGAATCGGCCATTCGGTTATACCGGTGCTCCAGTTATTTATTTACCAGAAACTGAAGTAACATTAACTTCGAATGGACTTGGTTATGTAGGTAATTCAAATTTAGCACTAACACTTAATCAGGCAGTTGAATTAAATGAAATTTACGCAATAATTATAAATTCAACTAGATATAGTATAGCTTGTGGTTCAATATAGTATAATTCATTTGATCACACTACATATTTTAATCTATATGGTGGCGATAATGGAAATTATATTAATGTTTCTGGAAAATGTTTAACTGATTCAACAACTAATGAACAAATATATCAAATATACTCAGTTTCTGCTAGTTTCTTAGAAGAAGGTAATTATACTATTTAGTTAATAAAATAGCCCATGTCTAAACTTACTGCGGAATGGCTAGATACAGATTCACTTGGTTTTGTACACGCAAATAATCCAGTAGTGTATGATAGTATTAGTATGGGAAGAGAGGGCAATACTGGTCTTTATAGTGCTGCTCTCGGATAGGCAGTCACTGCAACAGGAGAAGGATCTTTTGCTGAAGGTGGTTGGACCACTGCTTCAGGATATCAATCACATGCAGAAGGTTATCAAACTACTGCGTCTGGATATTATGCACATGCAGAAGGGTACCAGTCTACAGCTTCAGGAAATCATTCTCATGCAGAAAATAATAGTGAAGCTATAGGAATTACTTCTCATGCTGAAGGAACCGGAACAGCACAAGGAGAGCTTTCTCATGCGGAAGGATAGGGAACAGTTGCTGCAGGTAACATATCACATGCATCTGGATATTATACTGAAGCGAGAGGTACTCATGAAACTGTTGTAGGACAATATAATTCTTTGACTACCGTTCCAACTTGGACTGCTGGGACAAGTTACTAGCAAGGCGATTTAGTATAGCGTACAGATAATAAAAATATAACAACTATTTATCGTTGTAGAAATGCTAATAGTAATTCTAGTTTTACATCATCAAACTGGTAGAAAGATCATGCTCATTTATTTGTAGTAGGTAATGGTGTAGATGAGAATAATCGTTCTAATGCTTGTGCGATAGATGGTAATGGTAATGAATATCTAAAAGGAGATTTATATGTAGGCGCGAATGCTAATAGTAGCGGTGGCACGAAATTAGCTCGTATTCCAGATCCGCCTTCTACTAATGGTGTCTATACATTATAGGCTACTGTATCTAATGGAGTAGTAACTTATACTTGGGTAGCAGGAGCGTGATTTGAATGGCTTAGATAATGACTAAACGAGGTAATATGGATAATATAGTTACCTATGAATTTGTATGCGATACGACCGCAGATTTAGCAACAATAAACCCATAGTATGTTACTATGGGTTCTGTTGCTATTGTTATTCGTGGAGAATCTGGATTTGAAGTTTATATGGCTAATAGTTAGAAGGAATGGATAAATTTAGGTTCTATTGGAGACAGCAATGGAAATAACAGTAATCATAATACTATAAGTGGTGAAGAAAGTAATATTGTTGGAGAAGGTACCGCGGATCATATGATAATAAATGATAGCTAGGCGGCGTCTAGCAATATCGTAGGTGATGGTACGACAGGACATATGATTATTAATGATGACGCTGCAACAGTGCCAACAACAGATGTAGGATAGGCCGACATGATGGTCTTATTAATATAAAAAGGAGTGATAAATATGAGTTACGAGCCAACAACATGGAAAGATGGCGATTTAGTCACCAGTATTAAATTAAATAAAATGGAATAGGGTATTGCAAATAGTGGTGGAATGTTTGTAGTAAATATAGAAGAAAATGATGATACGATGACCCTAGATAAAACTTGGCAAGAAATATATGATGCTGCGCCAAATGTAATTTTTTCTTTAGAATCTGAAAATGAAAAATGGGTACTTTATTTAGTTAATATTAGGATTTTTACTAATGATGGAAATGACACTGTATATATAGTAGGAATTAGCGCGTTTGATGGACAACTGCAAGAATTCGAAACATTTTCTCCTGATGATTATCCAACTAATGTACAGCCTGAATTACCTTAGGTTCCGGATCCGGAAGATGCAGCATAAGAGGTGAATAAAAATGAGTTATACACCAACGAATTGGAAAGCAGGAGATACAGTAACTTCTGCCAAATTAAATAAAATTGAATAGGGTATTGCCATGGGTGGAACTGTGACTTATGTACATGCGTAGGGAACAGATGATGAATTAGTATTAGATAAAACCTGGGAAGAATTATATGAAGCGGCTAGTTAGGGAATGGTTATATTAATTCAGGAAAATGATGATAGTACTAGTATATCTATAAGTATTTTATCATATATATTATATGCTGATTAGATTTATGCTGCTGGTTTTTTATATGCTGCTAATGTGCATGAGTGCGGAATAGAGGTCTTTTACTCTACTTCTCCAGATGAACTTATGACTACAAGTGAACCACAATCTGGCGGTGGCGTTAAATGATAAAGAGGTGAATAATTATGGATATAATTGATGTTATGCTAGCAAAAGCCATGACACCTCAGGGCAAAACAGATACCTATGTAATAAAAGCTAATAAAGCTGCATAGGATGCCGCATAGGCCAAAATAGATGCACAAGAAGCAATCGCGACTGTAACCGCGGCCGCATCCGATATTGCTAGTGCTCAAAGCGCGGCAGCAACTCTATTAGAAACAGCTCAGAACGCATTAGCAACCGCGCAGGCAGCACAAGGAGATTTACCGACTGCTTATTCCACTACTGGTTAGAATACAGATGGATATATGACATAGAAAGCAGTTACTGATGCATTAAATACAAAAGCAAATACAACTGCATTAAATTCATATGCTACAAAAGATTATGTTAATAACGCTGTAAGTAATATTACTATTACTGGCGGTGGGGGCACTATAAATCTTGGTTCAGAAAATGAAGGCCGTCTAGTTACAATAAATAGTACTGGCGCGCCCATTGCCAGTTCTATTTCTGAAGGTTCCCTAATTGACCTAATGGTAGCGAATAATAAATATGTAGCAGAAAATGTAGTTGGCCTAGAAATGAATTATGAGCGTAAAACGTTTACTCGTGTATAGGAAGCTGCAAACTTATCAATGGGTTCTTCTTTTGATAAGTATGCTATGTATGGTGGTAGAGTACGTTGTAATGTAGCAGATAATGGTACTATTAATGCTTTCTATGGTGAAGAAGGATACCGCGACGATGGCTCTAATGGTATGGTAATGGTATATCAACCAAAATTCTATTATAAACGTATTATTAATTATGCTGAACCATAGGATTATGGTCAGATTGTACGTCACGAAACATTAATGCTTTCCCCTGTTGCGCAGTCTAGTTTTAAACTCGCACCGATTTTTAATGATAATTTAAATTACGTATTATTACCAGCCTATGATGCTAGTTTAATTGATAATAAATTAGCTTCTATCGCTGGTGTTGAACCAGTTCGTTACCATACTATTGAAGAAATGGAAACTTATGCACGCGCGCGTGGTACTGGTTGGCATATTATGAATATGGCCGCGGAAAGCGCGAACCAAATGCTACAAATAGTAGAGTATGGTAGCATGAATGGATAGAATTCACTTGAAAAAGGTATAGTAACCTTACCATCTGGGATAGGGAATACTTGTGCCTTTATTACTGGCTCTACCGCTTATTTAGGAAATATGACTGGCCATGCCACAACAACACAAATGGTATATAATGGTACTACTTCTAATTTAACTGAATCAGGTCA
>Ga0310690_10006419_pt1 | contig 15451 bp, 9 predicted proteins | sample AusTroGonzalo_MG_2_FD_207661 | JGI IMG/M metagenome (GOLD analysis project Ga0310690, IMG submission 207661) | Bovine rumen microbial communities from tropical cattle in Woodstock, Queensland, Australia - Gonzalo_04 (v2) (version 2) | ecosystem: Host-associated > Mammals > Digestive system >... | reverse complement strand
TCTTGGCGAGAGGCACGTCCAGCATCTCCGAGATCTCGATGGCTATCTCGCGGGGAATGTAGCCATAGGTCTGCTGCACCTTGTGGAGCACCATTATGAGGTTGCCCGGTTTATCCTTCCATTCTCCAACGAACGCCTTCAGTTCCGGCGTCATCGTCTCAAGTTTTCCGCTCATCCTGTCTCCTCGTTTTGGGTTCAAGCAACTTAAACTGCTTTTGGTATATTATCCCAAAACAGAGCGAGTTAGGCAAGGATAATTTGTCGGTCTTCCCTCTTCGCGTCAGTACAGCTTCTTGCCATAGACCAATATCTTGCCAAGATGGAAGAAATCCTCCCTCTCCTCCGGCACCCGCCGGATGCGCACCTGTGTGGCCCGTCGCGGAGACGAGCGGATGTCCGCCACATAGGTTTCGCGGGTCTCGCCGTCCCTTAGCACCGTCTCCCACACCTCGCCGTCCTCTGAAAGCTGTATCTCGATGGGCACCTGCCGCGCACGGTTCGAGCCTCCCGCGTTGTTCTCGACCTTGACTGCGCGGATTTCAGACGGCCCCGGCAGGACGACAACGGCCCAGGGCGACTTCTCCTTGTCGGTGTGGAAGCCGTTTTCTGCAAGGGGAGTCGCGTCTAGGCAGCGAGCGTAGCGCGAGGGATGGTCCCACCCGCATGTAGAGGAGGTCATCAGCATGCCGTCCGCCGAAAGGAGCGTTCCGCCGAAGTCCGAGGAAGGATACGACTTGCTTGAGTGCGGAACAGGCTCCAGCTTGTCCTGCAGCTGCGCAAGCTGCCTGAACGCAGCGAGGTTGCCCGCCTTCGATGCGCTCAGGATGAGCGGCGAAAAGTCAAGCTTGGCCTTCGATCCGCCAGAGGACTTCTCGGCGACGACTTCATCCAGCACCTTGAAAAACGACGTCAAGCCATTCTCGCCGATCATAGCCTCGCTTCCCCAGCCAAGGACCTGCGAGAAATAGTCCTTGGTGCCATACTGGGCGAGCATCATCGCCTTGAGGACGGCGGACAGGAGTTCCGCGTCTTTGTCGAGCGGCTTGGCCCACTCGGCGAGCGTCTCCTTGAGGTCGGCCTCCTCCACTATGGCCTCGTCGCTCTGCCTGAGAAGCGGGGCGAAGGCGACGAGGTCGTCTGCCAGGGCCTTCTTGCCCTTTTCCTTGAAGAGCCTCGCGTAGTAAGGCGTCAGCAAGTCCCACAGCGGCTGGCGGCCCGTCCTCATGCCTCGTGCGCAGCCGCGCACCCACGTGCGCATCGTCTTGATGGAAGCGTCGGTGCGGTTGACCCAGTCGCCATAGGCTTTCCATGCCCCGTAGTGCGTGCGCCACGAAGCGCACGCGGCGCGGTAGTACGCCTCTATGTCGGATGGCTTGGCCCTGCCCTTCTCGGCGACAAGCGCAAGCTCGATGAAGCGATCCGCGTCGAGGCGCTTCTCGCGCTCGCCCATGAACGTCTTCTCGATGGCCACGGAATACTGCCACGGATGCGCGTTCCAGAAGCACATATGCATCTTAGAATGCCCCGTGACTGTGTAGTTCACCTCCCAGCGCCCGTCCAAAAGCCGCCTCGAATAGGCGCAGTGCCCCGGCTGCCCTACGGTAGTCGAGGGGAGTCCGTGCGCGTTGGCGGTTGCACTCCCGAACTTGGAAAGCTCGCCGCACACGCCTCCGACCAGCTGGGAGTACTTGCGCTTCGGCCACTCGCCCGCGACTGCCCAGGGCGTGTAGTAGAGGGAGCCATGCACGGAGTCGCCAAAGCAATTGGCAAGGCGGTAGCATATCATCCAGCAAGTGCCGCCGTATTCGCGCATTGGCAGGTTCACGAACTTGTCCAGATGGCGCTGCTGTGCGGCCATGTTGTCCGCACCGGCCGAGTGGTGGCCCTGGTGGACGGCGAAGCGCCACTGCCACACCGGCTGGGAATACGCGCTTTTGTGGAGGCGCCCGGCCTTCGCCGTAGCGCGATATGCGTCAAGGACATCCGCAAGCCACGCCTCGTCCTTCTCCGGGTACACTATGGCGAGCGCAGTCATGAACTTGCGCCCTTCGTTGTCGGGAAACGCGCCGTCCGCAAAGGGAACCCATTTGCCGTCGTCCTGGAAGATCAGCGATTCCAGTGCGAGCGCGGCGGCTGCGCCGTCGCCGGCATCAGCTCCGTCGCGGGAGTTGGCATCGGTTCCGCTCGACGGGAAAGTGCCGCTCCAGGCGAAGTCCTCGAGCCATGTGCGGTCGTTCATGAACGCCTTGAGGAAGCGGCCCGACCCCGGGCGAGCGACAAGGTCGTTCCAGCCCCTCTGCCCGATAAGCCTCAGCACGGCATGGCGGGCGATGGCAAGCTTTTGCTGCTCAGTGAGCTTTGCACCTGGCTTTATGCCGTGGATCGCGCTCTCTGCGCGGGCGAGGTCGAAGGACGGCCTCGCGCCGCCGTCGCCGGACCTTGGACGAGGGCGCACCTCCGCCTTTTTGAGGCCCTTCGACTCGATCTTCTCGCCGTCCATGATCAGCCGCCCCATCGCAAACTGCCCCCACAGCGTATCGCGCCCCATCTCGAATGCTGCCTTTAGCGCAGCCTTGCAGGCCGGCTTCAGCGGAGCCTCCGTGCCATCTGTCGCCGCGGCGTATTCCATGATCTTCACGCACTGGCGCTGGTTGACGGAAAAATGGTCTTGCGGGATGCGGCGAAAGGTGTCGATAAGGGAGGTCGTGCCCCCCTTCCGCTGCGTAGTCACTGTCTCGACCATCTTTACGGTCTCGGCGTCGTCCATTTCAAAGTGCTTGACCCAGCCGAGGGAATCGCCGGAGTCGAGATCCTTAAGGGCTTCCCACTCCATGGACCACGCGCATTTGCCGTCCATAAGTTCCTTTCGGTGGAACGGCCCTACCATCGGGAACAGGAGATCGAAGCCCTCTCCATAGAGATCCGCCGCCTTGTTGCCCTTAGCCGACGCCGCCTTCTTGAAGAGAGCCTCTGCGCGGTCCTTCCTGTCCGCGTACCTGGCGACGACCTTTGCGAGCTTCTCAGCCGTCATATCCCCTGGCACGTTCTCGATCTGGGCGAAGAACCTTAGCTTCTTGCCGCCCGCATAGCAAGTTATGGCCGGGAATCTCTTGGTGCGCACAAGAACGTCCTTGACTGCGGAATTGGCCGCTTTAACGGCCTCTGTCGGCGTGTCCATCTCATCGTACGTGGCAAGAACGAACTTCGACCCGACGGCACGGCGGAATTCGGCGCCTTCAAATACCTTGCGAAGCTGCTCGCCGCTCACGCACCAGTCGCTTCCTGTCTGGAGGACGAGCACTCCCTTTCCGGCGCGAGACGCCTTCTCAAACGCGGTCGCATCGCCATGCGCACGGCCTGCGGCAAGCGCAACGGCCGCAAACGCCATTGCAAATACGACTCTTCCCACTGCTGTAGTCTTCATATTCGCTCCCTTCACACTGGACTTTGTATCCGAAATGCATCTTCCTGTTTAGGCGCATAAAGAAGCTCCGACGGATCGAACCTCGTTTCGGCTCCATAGGCGCCAAGGCATGCGAGGGCCTCGCCTGCAAGGAAAAGGGAGCCGCACACAAGCGTATCGCGCCCGCATCCGGCAGGTCCGTCGCATTCGCGCAGGGCCTCTGCAACGGAAGAAGACGCCTTCGCGTCGATCCCGGCCCTTTTCATCATCGCCGCAAGGTCTGCCGCGGGGATTGAACGCGGGTTCGCGGTCTTTACGGCCCAGCCCGCCGCAACAACGGGAGCGAGGGTCTTCAAGACAGTTTCCACGTCCTTGTCGGCACATGCGGAAAAGACCAGATTCATGCGCGGCGCGATGCGTGACGGCGTTGCCTCTGCAAGAGCCTCCACAAGCGCGGCGGCGGCGGGCGGGTTGTGGGCGCCATCAACCAGAAACCGGCCGATGCGCTGAAAGCGCCCTGGCCACGAGACGTGGGAGAAGCCAAGCCATGCGTCATGCGCGAAAAAGCCGCCGCCCAAGGTCTTGAGCGCCGCAATCGCCGTGACGGCGTTCTCGCGGTTGAACGAGCCGTAAAGGGAGAATCCGTCAGGAATCTCGCTCTCGTCCGCAACGTCGGGCGCATATACAAACGGCGCACCAAGGCGCGAGGCCGCGCTTTCCACCACGTCGCGGACGCAAGCGTCGTTGCGCCCGAGGACGACGGGGACGCCGGGCTTTACGATTCCCGCCTTTTCAGCCGCGATCTTCTCCAGCGAATCCCCGAGCCACGAACAGTGATCCATTCCGACGCGGGTTATCACGGAGAGCGATGGAACGCAGATGTTCGTAGCGTCAAGACGCCCGCCAAGCCCGCATTCCATCACGGCAAAATCCACCATCGCCTCCGCGAAGAAAAGGAATGCGACGGCTGTCAGCGCCTCGAAGAAGGTTATGTCACCGCCACAAAGACAAGAATCTACGGCTCCGTTCACTTGTGCGGAGAGCCTTTCAAGGGTTTCGTCCAAAGCCGGCGAACCGTCGAGGAAGAACCTTTCGTTAAGCGAAACAAGGTGAGGGCTGGTATATCGGCCTATGCGAAGGGAACCGCCTTTTGCGTAGCGCAGCGCAGAGTCGAGGATAGCGCATACGGCCCCCTTCCCGTTTGTGCCTGCGACGTGAATCGCCTTGAAGCGGCGCTCGGGATTGCCAAGCGCTTGCGAGACCGAGGAAATCGCGTCAAGCCCCGGCCTTGCGCCGAAGCGGCGCCGATCCGCGAGGTCGTCAAGGAAGCTCACCAGCTGACCAGTCCCCAGAAAAGAGAATGAACTGCGCCCGCAGAAGTCCCCTCGCTCTCGTAGAAAGTCCAGAACTTAGACCAGTTCCTGTCGACCTGCGGCGACCACCTGATCGGAAACAGCGAAAGCACCCTCGTCTTCGTCACGCCATCCCGGTCGGTCTGCGATTCGTAGAAAGGCCAAAGACGGAAATACGAGTTGTCCTTTCTGCTCACCCAGAACGGGAACACGCGGGTTTCGTCGTCATAGAGCTCGACGAGCTTCCAACCGAAGCGCGTGATGGATCCAGCATCGCCGCCTTCCTTGTAAGTCCGCCAGACAACTTGCTCGTACAACGGCCAGACTGATATCCTGCTGCGGCTTGCCTTCGACTCCCATTCAAAAATCGGCCACGGACAGCGAAGGCGCATCTCTGGGGCCGAATTTCCGCGCTCCGCCCATGGCTTTGAACGCGTTTCAACCCATGAGAAAAGGGGCGGAACAAACATCCACTGGCTTTCCCTCTCGCGGTCAACACGCGCAAGAAGCGGCCAGACCATCCAAGAGCGGCCCTCGCCGCCGGCATCCCTGTCCTTTTCGTAGGAGGCCCATGTCACTATCGGCCACAGCGCCGTCTCGTGCAGGGATTCTCGCTGGTGGTTTCGGACGTAAAACGGCCAAAAGCCCCAGCTTCCGTCGTCACGCCAATGTAAGAAAGGCCACAGGACTGCATTTGTCGTCATCATCCTCTTTTCCGAAGGCCGCGGCATGGAATATCGCATCCAAACCGGCCAGAGGCAAAAATGCCAGTCGTAGAGAAGCAAGAAATGGGGATGGCTTCCGTAAAGCGGGAAGAGCCCCGCGTAGCCGCGGTCCTCTTCCTCAAGTTTCCCCTCGCGCCGCCCGTTCCACCATACCGGCATTATCTCAAACTGGTAGCCGTCTTGAGCGTAGCTCTGGTAGTGTACGAAGAGAAGAAATCTCCACCAATCCCTATGCGCAGTGAAGGCAGGCCACAAGACGTCGGTGGTCTCGCCTTCACTGGCCCAAAATGGACGCAGAGCCGCAAGATCGCGGTTCTGCTCCCAAAACGGCCCTATCTGGACCGCAAGCGCAAGAAGCGCTTCAGCGAACACTGTTTCTTATCTCCTCGAATTCACGCTTCTCGAATTCGCTCAATTCGGAAATGCGGCTCTGGACCTTGCGGATGGAAATCTTGGCTCCCTTCATGTCGCCTCTCATGGACTGGACCCTGGCGAGAGCCGAATACATTCTCACGTCGGCATCCTGACCGGACTCGCCCTTGACGAGCTCTATCGCCTTGCGTATCGACGACTCCGCTTCTTCAAGATCGCGCTTCTGGTCCATAAGCACCGAAGCAAGCGTCTCGTACAGGATGTAGAACTTCGGCGAAAGCTCTATGGCCTTGCGCACCTGTTGCTCCGCCTCGGGAAGCCTGTCGGTCCGGCGAAGGACCTCGGCGAGGTCGTTCAGGGCGAGCACGTTGGGCTTGGCCGCCTCCGCCGCTTTCCTGAGGAACGCCTCCGCCTCCTGGTACTTGCCGCGGCCGAGCGCAATCGAGCCCATGACGTAGTTCGCAAGAGGTGCGTTGCGGTTGCGGCGCAGGACATCACGCGCATGGCGCTCGGCGCTCGACTTGTCGTCAAGGGAGATATCCAGCCCAAGCACGAGGTCCTGCATCGGAGTCGCGTCGGGACGTACGCGGACGGCGGCGGCGAATGCATCACGCGCTTCGCGGCGGCGCTCCTTGCCGAGATGGAGAAGGAGAAACGCCTTCGTCGCCTGCACGTGGTAGTCGTAGGGATTCGACGTCTGCTTTTCCATCTCAGGCAGGATGTTCTGCTGAATGTCCTTGAGGACTTTCTCCTTTTCGCCCTCGTCCTTGGTGGAATCCGCCTGCTGCATGGCGGCGGCGGCGAGAAGGCTCCACGCCTGCATGTCGCGCCCGTCGGCGTCAAGCACCTTGCGCAAGAGCGACTTGGCGCCTTCGTAGTCGTTGTCCATCATGGCGAGCATTGCCTTCTCTATGAGGCCGCGGCGCCCTTCCGACGGCGAGGACTTAACCGCCTTGTCAAGATACTCGCGCGCACCGGACTGGTCGCCGTCCATGAGCTTTAGACGCATCATACCCATGAGCGCGTCGCGGTCGGCGGGGTTCTTGGAAAGAAGCGCCGCATATATCCTGCGCGACTTGAGCTGGTCGTTGTCGTTGGCGTACAAAGCCGCCATCATGTTGAGAAGAGTCGCCCGCTTTTCCGTGGGGACGAAGTCTATTGCGCGCCTTATCTGCGCAAGGGCGTCGCCTGGGCGGCCTGAACGCGCCCAGGAAAAGCCGAGGCGCATGAACATCTCTGGATTGCGGATGTATCCGTAGAACGAGGCGAGGCGCCATATCACGTACCGGCGCGACTTGTCATCGACGATCCCCTTGATGCGGCGCTCGAGCTCGCGTTTCTTCGCGAGCGCCCCCGGGTGCTTGCGGCCTGCCATCTCAATTTCGTTGAAGAGAGAGCAGACGTTGTCGGAGTCGATATCGTTGAGGACCAGCTCGAACATCTTGAACGCCTCGTCGTCCTTCTTCATGTCCTGAAGCCACACCCCGCGGTTGTTCGCGATGAGACCGATGTGCCTGCGGAGCGAGAGGCGAAGCTTGTCCACTGGGTCGTTGGTGTCCAGGCTGTAGCTGCCCCAGCCCTTCGGAGCCTCAAGCAGGCTGTCGAACTCGCGCCACGCCGACCAGTCCGGCTCCCTGGAAGCGTCAGAGCCGAAGAACAGGAATTCGGGGATCGGTTTATGTCCGGCGGAATACCACAAGTCCGGCGCACCCCATATGGCGGCCGTGCGAGACACGTTCGCGTCGGCGGAGAACCAGTCCTGGACGAAAGGCAGCACGCCGAGGGAGAGAGAAAGAGCGAGCTCGGAGTTCTTGGAGCCGCCTATTTTCTTTTCTGCGACAACCGCGCCAAGGGCATCGAGGTACTTCGCGTCGAGATCCCGCTGGAGGGCTATCAGGTTGATTTCGCGGCCCTCCGCCCTCGCGACCAGACGCAGGTGGTCGTCAAGCGTTCCGTCCGTCACAAGCCAAGTACGCTCCCCCATGTCGGCGAGAACGCGACTGGCCACCTTGTCGGCAAACGCGCCCCTGTTGGCGTCGAACGCGAAAAGGTTCCAAAGCGACGCGAACGCAAGGACAAATACAAGGATCACGCCAGAGGCGGTCCCCACTGGCTTTCTGCGGTAAAACCACCAAAAGGCGACGAGATACCCGCCAAAGGCCGCCGCAAAGCCGCTTGTCACGACAGGGAACACGCCTTCCTTAGGCATGAGCGACGACGGAGAGAGCGGCGTCGCAATGGCTATGATCGCAAAAAGGGACATGGACACGTGAAAGAGCCACTGGACAAGCCCTGGCTTGTCGTTGAACGCCCTCGGGCACGAGAACAAGGAGACAAGGAACGGTATGGTCGAGAAAATCAGCACAAACACCCAGTACGAGGAAGACGTGTAGCCCTTGAGCTCCACCGACATCCCCTTGAGAAGCGGCGTCAGCTCCAAGTCGAAGACGTCTATTGCAATGAAGAACACAACAAGGAACGAAGCCGCGAAAATCGTAAGCGCGGCATACGGCTTGTTGCCGCGCCTAAGCTCGGCCGAGACGATCCCCCAGACGAAGAACGGAGAGAGGACGACAAAGAGAGCCGAATCGCAAAGCCCGACCGCCACCATTGCACCAAGGACCGGCGGATAGAACCACCCGGCGATCTTGGACGCCTTTGAATACGCAATCAGCGGCAACAGGGAAAGAAACGCCCACAAAGCGTCGAAAAGCCTGGGCTCGAGATGCGACGCCGCCTCGCGTACGGCAGGAGTGAGCATGAAGAGCAATGCGGCGGAATAACCGGAGACAAGGCCAATCGACTCCGCATGCGGACGGGCGTGTTCGGACGTGATGACGCCTGAGACGAACGACGAGACGAGCCAATACACCAGCACAACGGCGAGGACGCCGCAAACTGGGGCAAGCATGTTTCCGCCGCCAAAAAACCGGGCGAAGACGGCCATGAGAGGATGGACGACCTCGCCTGCGGGATCGAGCCCGGCCCACAACGCCTGCAGATGCGCGCTCTCTCCGGGGAAAGCGTACGACACGACAGAGGCGAAATACACCACTGACGCCAAAACAGCAAGGCTTCCTGCGGCCAACCAGTTCTTCTTCATGCTCATGTTTTCCCCTTTCTGCGGCAACAGACTGCGGCTAAACGAAATCAGACCTTTGCAAGGGCCTGTTTCAAGTCGGCTATGAGGTCCGCTGGATCCTCAAGGCCCACCGAGAACCTGATGAGATCCGGCGGTATTCCAGCCTCCTTGAGCTGGCGGTCGGTGAGCTGGCGATGCGTATGAGACGCCGGATGCAGCACGCAGCTCCATGCGTCCGCCACATGCGTCACGATTCCTATGAGCTTGAGGGCGTCCATGAACCTGATGGACGCCTTGCGCCCGCCCTTAATCCCGAATGTCATCACACCGCAGGGGGCGGGGCCGTCGAACTGCTTCTTTACGAGCTTTGCGTACTTCGAGCCCGGGAGCCCCGCGAACTCGACCCACGCGACCTTCTTCTGGGTCTTCAGCCACTTGGCGATCTTGAGGGCCGACTCGGCATGGCGACGTATCCTGAGGTGCAGGGACTCAAGGCCCAGGTTCAGGAGAAACGCGTTGAACGGCGAGGGAATCGAACCAAAGTCACGCATGAGATGCGCGGTGCACTTCGTTATGTAGGCGAGCTTGCCGAACGCCTTGACATAGCTTAGCCCGTGATACGATTCGTCCGGCTCGACAAGGCCAGGGAACTTGTCGGCGTGCTTCGCCCAGTCGAAGTTTCCGGAATCCACTATGCACCCGCCTACCTGCGAGGAGTGGCCGTCCATGTATTTCGTAGTGGCGTGCGTCACGATGTCGCATCCGAACTTGAACGGCCTGCAGAGGACAGGAGTCGGGAACGTGTTGTCGACGATCAGCGGCACGCCGTTCCTGTGGGCGATGCGGGCAAACTTCGCAATGTCGAGAATCGAGCCAGACGGATTGGCAACGGTCTCGCCGAACATGCACTTTGTGTTCGGGCGGAAGGCCGCCTGGATCGTCTTTTCGTCGGCATCGGGATCCACGAACGTGAACTCTATGCCAAGCTTCTTGAGCGACACCGCGAAGAGGTTGAATGTCCCGCCGTATATGCGCGCTGACGAGACGACGTGGTCGCCTGCGTTGCAGAGGTTCAAAACGGCAAATGTCGATGCCGCCTGGCCGGAGCTCGTAAGGATCGCCGCCACGCCTCCTTCGAGCGCGGCGATCTTCTTTGCGACGAGATCGTTGGTCGGGTTTGCAAGCCTCGTGTAGAAGTAGCCGGACGCCTTGAGGTCGAAAAGGTCCGCCATGTGCTCCGAAGTGTCGTACTTGAACGTGGTTGACGAGTAGATCGGAACCTGGCGCGGCTCCCCGCACTTCGGCAGGTATCCGCCCTGGACGCACATTGTGTCGATGTTCATTTAATCTTCTCCTTGATAGACTTTAGCTCAGCCTTGATCTTGGCAATGGCCTTCGGCGCAAGCGTTGCCGCCGCAAAATCCCTCATTGGCATGGCCGGCGAGCCAAGCACGTATTTTACGCTGCCGTCGAGCGTCTGCGGCACTCCGGCCTGAGGCCCCACCTGCACGCCGTCGGCGATCTTGATGTGCCCCGATATCCCGGCCTGCGCCCAGATGAGGCAGCCCATGCCGATCTCGGTCGAGCCAGCTACGCCGGACTGGGCGATAAGGCCAGAATACCCCTTTATCTTGACGTTGTGGCCGATCTGCACGAGGTTGTCGATCTTCGTCATGGGGCCTATGTAGGTGCGGCCTATCCTCGCGCGGTCTATGGTAGTATTAGACCCGATCTCGACGCCGTCGCCGATCTCCACGATTCCGAGCTGCGGGATCTTCTCGATATGGACGGAGCCGTCCTTGTTGAGTCCGTTGGTAAAACCGTAGCCGTCGCCGCCAAGCCTGACACCGCAGTGGATTATGCAGTCCTTCCCGATTATGGTGCCCTCGCGCAGCGTAACCTGCGGGTAGATGTGCGTGCGCCCGCCTACGCGGCAGTTCTCGCCTATGAACACCTGCGCCTCTATGACGGCGCCGTCGCCGATTTCCGAGCCTTTCTCCACTACGGTGAACGCCCCGATGTGAACGTCGCGCCCAAGCTTGACGGAAGGATCGACGAGCGCCGTCGGATGGACTCCCGGACTGCGCACCGGCGTCGGCAGCGCCAGCATTGCGGCGGCCTTCATGCACGAGAGGTCTGGATCCGCGACCTTTATCACCGTGCACGGCGCACCGTGGCTCCAGTCTCCCGGGAGCAGCACGGCCGAAGCGGCGGTAGTCTCCACAAGCCGAACGTGCTTCGCGTCCTTGCAGAAGCTCAAGTCCCCAGCCCGGGCCTCCTCCAGGCCTGCGCAGGCGGAAATATCGACGTCCTCGCCTTCAAGCGCCCCGCCAAGAGCGACAGCAAGCTCACTTGCCTTCATCCGCGCCCTTGGCCTTGGAAGGATCTACGCCCATGTCCGAAAGGACGGAAAACGTCACGTCAAGTTGCCCTGAAGCGTAAGCCGCCGCGTTGGAATCGAGGACAAGGTCGTATCCCTTTGCCTTGGCGAACGTCTCTACGCGCTTCTTGATGTCGGATGCCACGGACTTGAGAAGCCGCTGCCTGAGCTCGTGCAGATCCTGGTTGCAGCGCATAGACTCGGCGCGGTAGCGCTGCTCTATGGAGAGAAGCTTCTGCTGGATGTCGGTGATGTTCTTCTTGAGATCGGACTTGGCCTTTTCGTTGAGCATCGGATTGTTGAGCTGCTCCAGAAGCTTGCGCCCCTCCGTCTGGAGGGCCTCGCCCTCGCCCTTTATGGCATCGACCTTCTTCTGGTAGTCCTTGTCAGTGGAGTCCAGCAGCTTTTCGTTGCGTTCGTAGTCCGGATGGTTGCGGATGAGGACGGCCATGTCAACCGTGGCGAACTTGAGCTCCGCCGAGACGGTCATTGCGGATGCGGCAACCGCCGCGAGTAGGATCTTTTTCATTTTCTTCACTTCTCCCTGTTGCTGTCAGCCCAAAGGCCCTTGTCAGAAATCGTAGCCGACCGTGAAGGAGAACACCTCCTCCTCGGCGCCGGAAGGCTTCTCGATCGGCGTTGCCAGGTCGAGACGGATCGGGAACATGGGTATGTCCAGCCTTATGCCGACGCCGACGGTCCACGCAAACGTGTTGCCAAAGTCTGCGTCGAAGGTGTCCACGCCGACAGAGCCGAGATCGCTGAAAAACGCCAGTCTGAACATCTTGACGATCGGTATGGTATATTCGAAATTAGCGCAGACAAGCGTCTGGCCGCCCCACGGCGCGGTATCCCAGTCTATGAGGGGATGTCTGCTGGCCATGGGCGCGACGTTCCTGTACTTGACTCCGCGGATGGACTTAGGACCGCCAAGGAACATCCTGTTGTAGATAGGCACGTCGTCGCTGATGGCATCGATGGTCTCTGCCCTCAGCCCGGCCATCAGGACATGGCCATAGCGCTTCCACACGTTGAAGTAGCTGCGGTGCTGAAGCCCCAGCCGCCAGTATTCGTTGTCGCCTGCGGGAGCGAGGTCGAAGAACACGCGCGAACGATAGCCCTGCGTCGGTATCCTGAAGTTGTCGCGTGTGTCCCTTGCCCAGAAGAAGTGCAGGACCGGTTCTATCGCATCGCCGTAGCGGCGCTCCTCTTCGATAAACGAAACCGGTTTCCAGTGATCGACATAGCGAGTGCCCCACTCCACGTCGTCAAACTCTATGTACTCGCCCGAAAGGCCGATGCCGACTCTGCCGAAGGGATTCCACGTAGGCCAGAACTTGACGGGGTAGGAGATCGACGCGTCCGCGCCGGAGCGGACAAGATCGTACTGGTCGTACCAGCGGAGCCTGCGATATACGTCAACCGACAGCTCCAGCATGCGCGTAAGGAAGTATGGCTCTACGAACCCGAGCTCCAGGCTCTGGTAGCGCGGGCCCCATGCGACATAGGCCCTTCCTTTCTGGCCTGCGCCACGGAAAAGCCTGGACGGGGCAAAGAGGTCGAAGTTGTTCTGGTTGACCTCGGCCGTAAGATAGACGGAATCGACGGAAGAGGCTCCAACGCCGATCATGAAGGAGCCGGTGTTCTTCTCCTCGACCTCGTACACGAGGTTGCGGTACTCGGAGCCGTTCGGATCCTTGCCCCTGTCGCACGGCTCGAGATAATAGCGGACACGCGAGAAGTAGTCGAGGTTTTCAAGGCGCTTCTTGGACCTGTCGGCCCTGTCTTCAAGCATCCTGTCGCCGGGGCCCAGGGCGATCTCGCGCCTGATCACGTTGTCCTTCGTATAGTCGTTGCCGCGGATCCTGACGTCGTTGAGGACGACTGGAACGCCCTCAGCCACCTGGAAGACCACGTCAACCGAAGACGGGTCGGTCTCGGACGGCACGTACTTGACTGTTACGCGAGTGTCCGCGAGGCCTGCGTCTCCCGAACCCACGGAGATCTTCACGCGGTCCGCGGCATCGTCAAGCGCCTTCCGGCCTGCGACAGAGCCTTCGGCGGGAAGGTCGCTTCTTGCCTTTATGTCGGCTTCGGAATATTTCGTGAGCCCGACAATCGAAATGGCCCCGACCTTGTACTGAGGCCCCTCTTCGATCTTGAATATGAGGTTGGCGCCGCTGCCGGAGTCAACGGACTCTGGGCCGGACACCGTCACGTCAAGATATCCGTGGTTGCGATAGACTTCCGCTATCTTGTCGCAGCACTGGGCCCTCTGGTCCAGCGTGACCGGAGCATCGGCAAACCACCCCACGGGATTCCACCACGGATAGTCGTCGATGGCGTCGCGCAGCTCGATCTCGTCGAACTCGCCAGGCCCGAGGCTGTAGAACGGATTCGCGTTCCTGCCGATCACCGAAGATTCAACCGCATGCTCGGCCCCGTCGAAAACGACGCCGGACACCTTCCTGCGCACGCCCTCGTCGATGACAAAGGTGACAGTGGCGTTGTTGCCGGAAAGGATATCGACCTTCGGCACGACTTTCGCATCTGTAAAATACTTCTTCTGATAGGCAAGGCGAACCTTGGCGGCCGCGGCAGCAAGCTCGGCTTCGCCGTAGAGGAACCCGTCCTTGAGTTCAGACTCCTTCGCGACCTTGGACTCGCTGAAGAACTTGCAGCCCCTCACGACAAGCGGCGGCGCATAACGGAACTTGCGCCTTACCTTGAACACGACTTCTACACCACCGGCACCCTCGTTTGCGACAGCGGAGATGTCCTCGAACTCTCCAGACGCCTTTAGGGCGTTGACGTCGCGCGTCACCACCACCGGATCGTAAGCGGCTCCGGCCCTTGTCTGGCATCGGCTTGCGACAGAACCGGCGTCGCCGCCAAATCCATCGACGGCCAAGACCCTAACAGAAGAAACCTCTGCGGACAGCGCCACAGAAGCGGCTGCCGCAGCAAAAATAGACATGAGTGTTTTCATAGTTATGTGTATAATATCAAAAATTTTCGAGTTCGGGGGGAAGAATGTGTTTAGAATGGTAAAAACCGTCAAGCGCTCCGCAACGGCCCAGGACGTCTCGGCACGTCTCAAGATCCGCTTCCCTTGGCTCCCCTGACTTGATCGCGGAGACCAAATATGCGATAATTCCTATCGCGACGGCATAGCCGTGGGGAAGCTTCCATCCGCTCTTCGGCTCAAGCTCGAAAGCCGTCGCAAGGCCAAGGTCCGTGCCCCCCTTCGACCGCCGCACGTCTAGCGTTGCCTCCACGAGCGCCTTTAGAGCGGAGCCGTCGCGGGATGCGAACTGGCCTGCAAGATCGACTGCCAACTTCAGAAGCGCGGGCTCCTTGGCGAGCCCGAGACGGACAGCCTCGGCAATCCCCGCACTCCAGACTCCGTCAAGAACCGTATTGGCGAAAGACGTGTCTATGAGGACGGCCCTCGGGACGGACGGCAGCGAGACGGAGTCCTTGATGCCGTGCGCGTCAAGCGCGGCAGTCGTTGCAAAGGCCGCGCAAAGCATCGCGGCGGGAGTGGTCGGAACGCGTATTATTCCCGTGCCCCCGCCGACCTGGGCCGCAGCGTAGCCGGCGACGTCGAGCATGGAACCGCCCCCAATCGCAAGTATCGCGTCGTCATGACCGATTTCGGCGTCTATTGCCGCGCAAATGACCCTGTTCACGCTTGCGAAGTTGTCAAGCTTCACCTTTTCGCCGCCGCCGAACACAACCGGCGCAGACGCCAGCGCAAGCCCTTTTTCCTTTACGTATCTTCCTATCTTGAGACCGATGCCCTCGTTCCTGTGGACGAAGTTGGCGTCCGCGACTATGAGGAGCCGCGAAGCTCCGGCGGCCCTGGCGAGCGCGTCGCTTTCTCCGAAAAGCCCGGAGACGATTTCAACGGGATACGTCAAGGAGCTCCTTTGCATGCCTGCGCGCCACGCTTGTAAGTTTCTCGCCGCCAAGCATCCTGGCGATTTCCGACACCCTGTCCTCTCCTGCGACGACCCTGATGCTGGTGCGGGTCCTGCCGCCGGACACGGCCTTAGACACCACGAGGTGGCGCTCTCCGCAGGCGGCGCTCTGCGGAAGGTGCGTTATCGCGACGACTTGGCTCTGCTTCGCAAC
>Ga0310690_10006418_pt1 | contig 15452 bp, 15 predicted proteins | sample AusTroGonzalo_MG_2_FD_207661 | JGI IMG/M metagenome (GOLD analysis project Ga0310690, IMG submission 207661) | Bovine rumen microbial communities from tropical cattle in Woodstock, Queensland, Australia - Gonzalo_04 (v2) (version 2) | ecosystem: Host-associated > Mammals > Digestive system >... | reverse complement strand
ATCGCCTTGATTCTCGGAGCTCCGCTCGGCGAGTTTACCTTGGGTGGACGATACAAGGTGTTTCCGGCAAAATTGCGTCTTGTGCTTGCGACTCAGTTGCTTTTGCAGGTTTTCTTTGCCATTGTACTTTTGCAACTCGGTGGCTTTATGCCTCTATGGTTTTCTCATAAAGTGACCAAGATTATCGGAATTGCCTTAGCCGTTTATTTATCGATGAATTGCTTTGCCAACCTCGCTTCGAAAAGTAAAAAAGAAAAATATGTGATGACGCCTCTTTCGTTGGTAACGGCGCTTTGTTATTGGGTAAATGCGCTTGCTTTTTGATTCGTGCGAAAGATTGCTTAGCATTCTTTTTCTATATTTGTGCTCAAAATCGGTCAGTTCGAAACCCATCCTGACCTAAAACAAAACTAGGAGACAATATGCGTTCAGAAGCTGAACTCGAAGGCGTTACGCTCTTGGGCAACAACAAGACCCAGTACAAGACGACCTACAGCCCCGAAGTGCTCGAAAAGTTCCCGAACAAGCATCCGGGTAACGACTACATGGTCACATTCAACTGTCCGGAATTTACGAGCCTCTGCCCGAAAACCGGTCAGCCGGATTTTGCCGAAATCAAGATCAATTACATTCCCGACCAGTTCTTGGTGGAATCCAAGTCCCTTAAGCTTTACATGTTCTCGTTCCGCAATCACGGGGACTTCCATGAAGACTGCGTGAACATCATCATGAAGGACTTGGTGAAGCTTTTGGACCCGAAGTACATCGAAGTCGAAGGCATCTTTATGCCGCGCGGTGGCATTTCGCTTTACCCGTTTGCAAACTACGGTAAGCCGGGCACGGAATTCGAAGCCATCGCCAAGACCCGCCTCTTCGCCGCGATTGACCGCAGACGATAACCAATCACATTTGTTAAAGGAGATCCCGGGTCAAGCCCGGGATGACATTCATGCAAAACGAACTTCTCATGATTGCCTCCATCTTCGTGTTCTTTGGAGGCCTCGTCGCATTTTTCCGCTTTTTCGGTAAGCAGGGCATTTTTGCTTGGACCGTTATCGCGACGATTGCTGCAAACATCGAAGTGCTGATTCTCGTACACGCCTTCGGCCTTGATACCACGCTCGGTAACGTCATCTTTGCGTCGTCGTTCTTGGCGACCGACATGATGAGCGAACTCTTTGGCAAAAAAGAAGCAAGCCGTTGTGTCAAGATTGGCATTCTTGCGAACGTCACGTTCATTCTCATTTCGCAGAGCTGGTTCCTGTACATCCCGGCCGAGGGCGATACCATGGCAGAACCTATCCGTACGGTGTTCTCGAATACGCCGCGCGTGATGCTTGCGAGTTTAGTTGCGTATGCGATTTGCGAAATGTTCGATGTCTGGGCGTATCACGCTTGGTGGAAATGGACTGAAAAAAAGTTTAAGGATAAGAAAGGGTACTTGTGGGTCCGCAACAATGGGTCGACTCTTGTAAGCCAACTGATGAATGTGCTCGTGTTTAACTTGCTTGCGTTTGCGGGTGTTTTCCCGTGGAATACCATTGGCGAAATTCTCGTGTTCGGTTACGGCATCTTTGTTTTCACGACCCTTATGGACACTCCGTTTGTGTACTTGGCTCGCCGCATTTCCGAAAAGCACCCGGAACTCTTGAAAGAGTAAACAAATGTGCATGGTGTAATACCCCTTTTGGGGTAAGCTATGTGAGCGTCGTCTCTTTTTATAGCCGTTTAAATTTGTATATTAATCTTGTAATCTTTAAAAGGAGTTTTGAATTTTATGAAGTTTTCCCATGCTTTGCTCTTGGCTAGCTCCCTTGCGTTCTTTGCTTGCGGTGGTGATGACGATGATTCTTCGACCGGTCCGTCTACACCGGCATACGATTGCTCCGTATCGGATGGCGTCAAGGTCGTTTATCCGGCTGGTGGCGAAACGTTCAATATCGGCGACAAGATTACCGTGATTTACGGATCTTCTGTTGATGGCTCTGGCTACCGCTTTGTGTTCAAGGTCGATGAAGCCGATATCGGTATGGACTTGTTCGATGAATCCATGGGCTTGGAAGGCAAGGGCGATGGTAAGACTTGCTACAAGCAGGAAGTCACGCTTTCCAGCAGCCGTGTTGAAAAAACGTCGAAGGGCTTTATCCGCGTTGTTCCTTACGAAGACTCCGCGAAAGGTGATACTTCTGGCGGCTTCACGGTCAAGTAATGAACCCTCAGTTCAATGATTCTAGTATCACCGTAGCTATTGTTGGCTGCGGTGGTTTTATTGGTTGTCATCTCCTCGATGCTATTTTAACGCGTACTCAGTGGCGCGTTTTTGGCGTTGATTTGGATTTTTACAGGATCCAGCATAGGCTAAACGACGAACGTTGTGAGTTTATGTGTGCGGACCTCGCCGATAAGAGCGTCGTTGAACGGATTGCAAAATTTCCTGTGGTCGTAAATCTGGCGGCTATTTGTACGCCGAGCCGCTATATGGCCGAAGCGCCCGAAGTCATCCGCAGCAATTACGACCATCCGGCTGCACTGGCTGATGCTTGTGCAAAATCGGGCTCCTGGCTAATCCATTTTTCGACGTCCGAAATTTATGGCCGCACGCCTGCGGATTCGGGATTGCTTGTCGAAGACGAAACCGAAATCACGTTTGGCCCGGTCACGTCTAGCCGTTGGAGCTATGCGACGGCGAAACTCTTGACGGAGCGTTACATTGCCGGACTCCAGAATTTAAAGTGGACGGTGGTTCGACCGTTCAACTTTGTCGGCCCGTACATGGACTTTATGCCCGGTGTCGATGGTTGCGGCATTCCGCGTGTGCTTGCGAATTTCTCGTCGGCGCTTGTTCGTGGCGAACCGCTCAAGCTCGTGAATGGCGGGGTGGCCAAACGCAGCTTTACCTCGGTCTTTGATGCGATTGATTTTCTGTTTGCCCTTTTTGATGTCGGGCAGATGGGCTTTGTGGCTCCTGGCGCTCTTGATGATGGAAAATCCCCGTTCTCCCAAGCGTTCAACGTCGGCAATCCGGATAACGAAATCACGATTGCAGAACTGGCCTTTAAAATGCGCAAGATTTTTGCCGAAATCAAGGGCGTCAGTCTTGATTCTATTCCGGAACCAGAATCCGTTTCTGGCGTAGAATATTATGGTAAGGGCTACGATGATTCCATGCGCCGCTTGCCCTCGGTCGATAAGGCTGAACGTATTTTGAAATTCAAGGCGGGCACTCCTCTCGACGTGGTTCTGCGGGAATCGTTGACCTGGTTCGTTGGACATTATGGTTCCTGATTATTTTGTATTTGTTCCTGCGTATAATGTCGAAAAGACGCTGGGCGAAGTTCTCTCTAAAATTGATGATGCAGTCTTGTCACGTGCCCATGTGCTTGTGATTGATGACGGCTCCCGTGACGGTACGGCGGTGGCGTTTGAACGCTTTATGTCGAATGTTACAGAGAATGCAGGATGCCTAGAAGAGAATGTGCCAGACTTCAAAAGCCGTTTTGAATATTTGAAGTTTGAACAAAATAAAGGTTACGGTGCGGTCGTCAAAAGAGGCGTTGCCGAAGGCTTGAAATCGGGGGCGGCGTTTATCGCTTGCCTGCACGGGGATGGTCAATACCCGGCTGAAAAGTTAGGCGAGTTTTTTGCGGAAATGGAAAACTGCAACCTCGATTTGTTGCAGGGCTCGCGCCATGCGGTAGCGGGGGAGGCAAAACGCGGTGGCATGCCTTTTTATAAGCGTTTAGGAGGGGCGTTCTTGACCGCAGTTGAAAACATGGCTTTTCGCGTCAAGCTCACGGATCGTCATAGCGGATTTATTGTCTACTCTTCGCGCTTTTTGAAAACGGTCAATTTAGATTGCTTGAGTCCATCGTTCGATATTGACTTGGAATTGATTTCCATTGCCGATGCGCGCCATTTTGCGATTGCAGAACTCCCGATTCCCACACGGTATGCCGGCGAAAAATCGAACCTTAATGTAGTGACCTACGGTTTGCGCGTACTAAGACAAATCTGGCATCGGTTTTGCGCAAGATAGAATACTTTGCGACTATCAACTACTAACTAGTAACTCATCGCTCATCGCTCATAACTCATAACTCATAACTCATAACTCATAGCTCACCGCTCATCCCTCATCGCGCATAACAATATATATTTACTGTATGGTTTATAAGCTTATACAGTCTTTGAATAGTGTTCTGCTCGGAAAGCAAGAACAGGTCGAAATGCTTGTGATGGCGCTCCTTGCCGATGGTCACGTGCTGATTGAGGACGTTCCGGGAACGGGCAAGACGACGCTTGCGAAAGCGCTGGCGACTGCAATCGGTGCGGACTTTGCCCGCATCCAGTTTACGCCCGATTTGCTCCCTGCCGATGTGACGGGGGGTGCGGTGTTCCGTGCGAATACCGGTGAATTTGAAATCCGCAAGGGTCCGGTCTTTACGCAGGTTTTGCTGGCGGACGAAATCAACCGTGCGTCACCGCGCACGCAGAGTGCTTTGCTGGAGGCAATGGAAGAACGTCAGGTTTCGCTTGAAGGCGAACGTCATGTCCTTCCGAAACTGTTCATGGTGCTGGCTACCGAAAACCCGGTGGAATTTCACGGCGTGTTTCCGCTGCCCGAAGCGCAGATGGATAGATTCTTGGTGCGCTTGTCGCTGGGGTATCCGGCGCCTGAAACGGAACTGAACATTTTGCGCAGCCATCGCAGTGGCCGTCCGTTGGATGCGTTGACTGCGGTAACGACTCCCGACGAAATTATTGCGGCTCGTGAGAATGTGACTAAAGTGCATATCGACGAATCGCTTGAAACGTATGTGGTTTCGCTGGTGCAGGCGACTCGCGTGAATCCGGCGGTGCGTTTGGCGGCAAGCCCTCGTGCGGGAATCAACCTCGTCAAGATGGCGCAATCGTGTGCGTTCGTAAACGGTCGCGACTTTGTGAATCCCGATGATATCCAGCATGTGTTTTTCCCGGTGATGGAACATCGTGTGTTTGCGAAGGATTCGAATACGCCGGGCGCTTCCCGCCAGATTCTTGAGTCCATCTTGAAGCAGGTGCAGATTCCGAAATAGCCATCATTCCTGCCCCCTCATTGCTCATCCCTCACGGCTCACTGCCCACTATGTCCTCACTCCGTTGGTTCATAAGCGCCATTCCTAGAAGCCCCAAACGCAAGGGGCTGTTGATGCGCTTGTACTACCTTTGGCAGGAATGCTTTACGCCGGTGGGGCATGCCGCGGCTGCGCTCTTGCTGTTTTCGATGTTCGCGGGGGCGGTGCCTGGATTCTGGGCCGCATGGATTTTTTGCGGCCTGGACTTCATGTACTTTTTGGCACTTGTGCCGTGCCTTTTTATGACCGCTCGCAAGAGCCGATTCAAATCGCAGGACATCATTGTCAAGAACGTTTTCGAAGGTGAACGCGCCGTTGTCAGTTTGCATGTGACGGCCATCGATAAGCTGAATGCGGCTTCGCTAGGATGTTTCCGCATGGATCCTTCGCTCACGTGTGAAGAGTCTAAGCTTTCGTTGATTGCTGCGGGTAACACGGCCGAAATGGAATGTTTCATTCAGACGAAAAAGCGTGGCGCTTTTGAAATCCCGAAGGTCGCCGTTGTTTTGCCCGAAATCAATGGCGCTTTGCGTTATGCCGCGAAAGTGGGGAAGGCCGAATTGCTGGTGTTCCCGCGACCTGTAAAGGTTGGTGCGTTTCCGTTCTTGACGTATGGCGCTAGCGGAACGGTTTTCATTCCGCTCCTCATGCCGAGTTTTGCCCGTGGGCGTGACTTTGTGGGTGTCCGTGAATACCGCGAAGGCGATTCCCTGCGCGACTTGCATCACAAGGCGTTTGCCCGTTACGGAAAACCGTTCACAAAAGAATTCGAAACGGAACGTGGCGCAGGCGTGATTCTCGTTCTCGATGTGACGACGCGGAACTTGCGTGAAAAGTCGATGCTCGAAATGCTGATCCGCCTTGCGGCGGGGATCGGTTTTTGGCTGATGGAACATGATGCGTTTGGACGGTTCTTTATTGGCGATGATGAAGTGGCTTTAGTTCACGGGGATGGTGGTCAATGCTTTATGGAAGCGCTTGCGCGAATCCCTTCAGCTTCGCTTTTGTCGGTGGTAAATGCTTCCAATCGTTCTAGAAATACGCAAAAACCGTGGTCACCTGCGGCACGCCCGCTTGGCCCTGTGCTTCGCTTGGGACTTTTTGCCATGGACGATTCGCTGATTCACAAACATATAGTTTTGGAAAATCGAAGCGATGCCACGCACGATTTGAAGGCTGCAATTAGCGATAAAGTCTTGTCGGTAAATGCAAAACGCTTGGAGCAGGTCTTTTACGCTTCGGATGAAACGGAGGTTGTTCTATGATGAACTTCCGTGAAATCTGCAAGACAGTTTTCTTTTGCATTGCATCTGTCAACTTGGGCATTTCGAGCGGGCTTGAAATTCTTGGAATTTTATTTGCCGCTTTGTTCATTGCGCTTCACGTCAAGCAATACCTGCTTTCAAAAAAGTCGCCGGAATTAAGGCGAACTCCTCGTTACAGAAAACTGTTTGCGTACGGAGCGATTGTGCCGTGTGCGTTGTGGTGGGTACTCACGCCGAGTGTCGAAATGGGCGTATCGCCATACTTGGTGTTTATCCCGGCGTGGTATTTACTTTATTTGTCCTTCTTGCAAAAGCGGAGCCTCGGTAATGGCGGCTACGAAGTCTTTGTCGTGTTCAATGGCATGGCTGCCCTTTTCATGGGGCTTTTCCAAGCGCCCCGAGGCTGTGCTGTCAGCGCTTTGGTGGCGCTGATTCTGGCGGTTTATGCATTCGGTCGCCCGCGTGTCGCTTTGTACAAACGTCTCTTGTTTGTGCTGATGTATGCAGGACTTTGCGGTTCATCTTACATCGGGTTTCAATACTGGAAGAGCAATCACGTTTACAGTGGCCGCTGGGCCGAAGAATATTACATCAAGAATCGCGTCATGGGATTTGATCCGGTGGCATCTTTGGGGTCATTTTCGAGCAATTACAATTCAAAGTTTAATGACGAAATTGTGCTCCGCGTTTGGGATACGCTGGCGCCTCCGTACTTGCGTGCTGCGGCTTACGAAAAGTATGCCGCGGGCGTCTGGAAACTCCCGGTTCAAGCGGAGAAAAAGCTTTACCCGGCCCGTTACCGTGTCGATTACGCCGTCTTTGAAGCGGAAGATTCTGTGGCGGTCGCACCGAACGTCAAGCCGGTCTGGGTGCAGGCCACGCTTGACAATTTCGGCTTTATGTTTGCCTCTCCGAATGCTGTCGGGGTGGCGAGTAAAAATGCGGACTCGCTCGATTACTATTCGACGAACGTGTTTGCTGGGGCAAACGGTAGCCGTAGCGATTGGTATTATTACGTTTCGGATTCCGCCAAGGCGCTCGCCGTAAAGGGCGAGGCCGATTCTTCATTCTTGCAGCTGCCGCAAAAGAACCTGGAACTTTTAGATTCCATTGCCGTTGCGATGTCGTTGCCCAACGACTTTGCAAATTCTGTTTTACCGCTCTATGAAAATCCCGAATACATCAAGCGGAATCTTGCGGCGATTGAAAATTATTTTGCCCAAAATTTCAATTACACGTACGTCGTTCAAGGTCGCCGTGCCCACTCCACAACAGATCCTCTGGCGTTGTTCTGGAAAAATAAATCGGGTTACTGCGAATACTATGCAACGCTTGCCACGCTCCTCTTGCGTCATCAGGGAATTCCCGCGCGCTACGTGACGGGATTTGCCCGCCCGGAATACATCCAGGGCCGTCCTTACGTGACGTTCCGTCGTCGCCATAGCCACGCGTGGGTCGAAGTCTATCACGACCATCAATGGTTCATTTTTGATCCGACTCCTCCGATGATCATGAACGCTTTTGCCGAACCGTCGTGGTTCTCCGTAAAAGTCGAAGGGCTGAAAGGCCGGTTCTCTTACGTGCTCCATTTGCTGAAAGATGGCGAGTGGCGCCGTGTGGTGGATGATTGGCAAACCGCTTCGGAACGGCTTGTCTCGAGTCCTGTGCTGTACGTCGTTTTGGCCTTGCTACTTCTCGTCTTGGCAGGGCTTAAAATCCGCAAGTCCCGTCGTAATGCCCGTGAAAATGTGGTTTCGAAAGAGGCGGCGCTTTGGATTGCTTTGCTCGATGATGCCGAAAAACGATTGGCGCTGCTTGGGCTTGTCCGCAGTTCCGGCGAGACGGTTTCTGCTTTTGCTCGCCGTGTAAAACTTGCGTCCGAAAAAATGCTCAAGGCCGAACCTGCCAAGGCGGGCGCTGCTTCTAAAATCGAACGTCGCCAACGTGAAATTGTGTCGACGCTAAAACTGCTCGACGAATACGAAAAGAACCGCTGGCGAAATTCATGATACAAAAAACACCTCGAATGGATCGAGGTGCTGGCGCTAAAATTTACAGGCTTAGTTTTCGCTCATGAAGGAGTATTCTTCCGAGGCAAGCGCTTTTTGAACTGCGTCTTCGTTCTTGATTTCCGGTTCCATGAAGAAGATGCCTTTGAGTTTCAATTTGACATCGGTGCCGCTCACAGAAACGACAGATTCGATGGTCTTGTCGTTCTTTTCCATGCATTCGTTACCGATGTTGGCATAGAAGTGGATGGAGCTACCGAGGATTTCCCAGTTGCCATAGGTCTTGCCGGTAGCCGTAATGCAGTCAGCCTTGCTCAAAGTCGAGTTCACGAATTCGAACTTCTTGGCGTTCTTGTCATCGATATAGAACTTGAGCTTGGCCGGGCTTGCAGAAAGGTTGTGGTTTTGGTCTACGAGGTAAACCGTGTCTGTTCCAACAACGGTCGGAAGCGTCGGACCGTTTATGCTCCAGGTGCCCATAAGGCAATCGTCCGTAATGCCGTTGGCGCACAACTGGGCTTTGGACGGCGGTGGTGTCGGATTGTCATCGCTACAGGCAGTAAACATGGTTGCGGCAGCGATAGCAAGGGATGCGAAAATCTTGGTTCTCATTGTAGTCCTCGTTTTTATAATTCGAATATATATAAAAAATCCATTGTTGCAGAAGACTACAACGGGTTTTTCCAAAGATTTAACAATCGTAAGAAATAAGGAATATATTATGTGCAGTTGTTGGTGGGTGTATTCACACCCTAAGGAGTGATTAATGAAAGTCTCGCATGTCGTGAGCTTGTTTTGTGGGTGTGGACTTGCCGTTTCTTCGGCTTTTGCTGCTCCGGACCCGAATTTCCACATTTATCTTGCGTTTGGCCAATCCAACATGGAAGGCCAGGGCAATATCGAAAGCCAGGATAAGACTGTCGATTCGCGTTTCCAGGTACTTTGGACCTCGAACGAAACGAATTGCGGTAAATCCTTGGGCAAATGGTCCGATGCGGTTCCGCCTCTCGCTAGTTGCAGTGGTAAGCTTGGCCCAGCAGACTATTTTGGACGCACCATGGTCGAAAAGACCGATTCCAAGATTCGAGTGGGCGTTGTCGATGTGGCCGTGGCAGGCTGTAGCATCCAGCTGTTCGATTCACCGCTCAGCCAAAGCTATATGAACCAGCAGGCAGGTTGGTTCAAGCAAAGGGTCGATGCCTATGGTGGCAAACCTTACGAACGCTTGATCGAGATGGCTAAAAAGGCTCAGGAAGATGGTGTCATCAAGGGGATTATCTTCCACCAAGGTGAAACGGATGCCGGCGATGGCCAGTGGCCCTCTAAAGTCAAGGCGGTTTACGATAGGATCCTTAAGGATTTAAGTCTCGGTGACGATATTCCGTTCCTTGCCGGTGAAGTGCTGCGTGGCGGTATGAGCTCGGGCGCAAACAACAATATCGCTAAGCTTCCGCAGCAGTCCAAGAACTTTTACGTGATTTCTTCCGAAGGATTGACGCAGCCGTTGAACGACGGTCAGAACGTCCACTTTACATCGCAGGAATACCGTGATTTTGGCAAACGCTATGCAGAAAAGATGATCGAAGTCCTGGGCGACAAGATTAAGCCTGTTGCAGAAGAATCGAGCAGCAGCGAAGTTGTATCGAGTTCTTCTGAAGCCGTGTCTAGTTCGTCATCCGAACCGCAGAGCAGTTCTACGACGGGAAGCATTGTCATTCCTAACGCTTCTCATACGTTGGCCGTAGGGAAGGTGGCTTTTGATGGAGCTTCGCTCTTGATCCCGTTGACGCTTGACCATGCGGGAACCGTGAATGTCCTCCTTTACTCCGTGCTTGGCAACGAAATCGCCAATGTGCGTGAACTGATGGATGCCGGTTCCAAAACGGTCCAGATCTCTAAGAAAAATATTCCGTCGGGCGTTTACATGCTGAGTGTCCAGGCTGGATCATCGCATGTTGTTCAACGCTTCGAACTGAACCGTTAAAGAAACGTACTCTTGTTACCAGAGTCCAACGCCTAAGCTGATTCCGAAGGTGTGATTCGCAAAACCCTTGTTGCAATGGAAATCCTTGCTTTGGGTGATTGGATCTGGAACCTTGAGCTCCATATCGTCTTTATAAATGCCAATTTGAGCAAAATACTTGAATCGAAGCATAATGGCGAACGAAATATCGCTGAGATAATGCGGCTTCGTGGCGTATAGACGAACGTCAAAGTTTGTGCCCAATACGAACACCGGTACAGTCACGTCGTCGCGGTCCGTGTCGAGCCAGTCGTTGTTGAAATTGTATCCGCCAATGCCCAAGAACGGTTCTACTTTAAGGTATTTGATGTCGAAAACATCGAAACCTGCGGTTATGCCAAAGTAGCTGTCTAGACCATCGTGGTCTTCTGTGGCGAAGAGGTCTTGATTAAGTTTATGGATGGTGCCAAAACTATAGGTGAGGCCAAACGTAAATCTCCAGACTTGGAAACTGGCGTCGAAAATCCAACTGCTTCCCATTTTGGTGTCGAGATAATCGTTGACTCCGCCGGTTGTCGTTCCAATCCATTTACCGATAAAGAGGCTTGTGCTGCTGGAATAATACTTGTATGCAAACGGGTCTTTACGGAATTCACGCAAACGTGTCACGACGCCCTCCACTAACGGAATCGTCGAATTCTTGAGGTAACCGGCATGTTCCGAATTCGGATAGTTATCTACAAATTTATGGGCGCGCTTTAAAAAGTCTTCGGCGCAGGTCGTGTCTGCCACTTCGTGAACAAGGAATGCATTCGAATAGGTGGTGTACACCTTGACGCCCACGACGAGTTCAGCATAAATTAAAGAAGCATACAAATCCTTGGATTCCTGCGAGGCGTCGGAGGCGTCGACTAAGTTGACCATCGAATCGGCCTTGACTTTAGAGAATCCTTTGAACTTGTTGAACAGGTAATTGTGAAGCCCGTCCTCTTCCGTGATGCGCATGTTTTTTTGCGGGTGGAATGTAGAATCCAGAAGAATTCGGCGTTGGTGGGCGTAATTGCGGATGCCGTCGTCGTATCGGCCCATTTCCATTTGGATCAGGTATTCTTCGAATCGATCCAGAGGCGCACCTTCGGAAATATTTTCCTGCAGGTAACCGAACGCCTGGCTTGCGGTTTCGTAATCCTTGTTTTCGAGCGACGTCTGCAAAACGTCTCGAGCTCGGAGGAACAGCTCTTTTTTAGAAGGTGGATTTTGGTCCTGAGCCAAGAGCGATGTGGCTAGGGATCCGACGAGAAGGAGTATGTGAAAAATTTTTGTTTTCATATTTTTTACCAGAGGTAAATGCCGAAACCGAAGTCAAAGAATCCGGTGACACCCTTTCCTTTTGCGTACTTGTTGTCCATATCCAAGTAGGTCAAACCGAACTTGGCCGAAATGCAGAAACTTGCTAGGTAGCTGTTGGAGGCAAACAGGTATGGCGATGCGAATTTGAAATCAACGTCCATTGCCAAGGTGTAAGATCCTGTGCTTTCCGACATATCGTTGCCGCCTTTTTCTTTGAAATCCACCAGGATCGAAGTGAATCCGTATTCAATGTATGGGCGGATTTTCAAGTAACGGCTGTCAAAGACGACTACGCCGAATCCAATGCCGTAGGTGCCGACACCGACAAGACCTGTATTGACTATTTCTCCGATGAAAGCGAATCGTGAAATTTGTAAGTACAGTTCCAATGCGACTGGAGTGGATTCTGGTTCGTACAAATCCTTGCGGTAAAAGTCCTTGAATCCGATGCCAAAGCCACTCAAAAGCAGGTAGACATTTGCGCCGAAGCCGCCGGAATAAAGCTTTTCCTTGATAAGGAATTCTTTAGTCTGCGCTCCTTTTTCCATGTAGTATTCTTCGATGTTCATGCGCTTGAGCGGTTCATAAATACATTTTCGGATCCATTCGGTGTCTTCTGCGTTTGGATTTTCGTTGATGTATTCTTCGGCCAGTTCACGGACGCGATATTCGGCATCGGGCATCCGATAGGCGTCTCTCAAGAAAAGCATCATTTCGAGCTTTTTCTTTTGGGTGGCGTCTAGTGACGAACGCTTGATTTGCGGTTCGATAGAATAAAAGATGTTGTTCGAAGTATCGCGATTGCGAAAATCGTTTGCGACAAAAAGGGCAAGTCCATCGTCTTTTGCTATTTCGGGATTCTCGTCAAATAGCGATGAGTCCAACAGAGATTTGTAATGGTGTTCCAGCATGTTCAAAAGGCGCCCGAACATTTGAGTCCTGATGAAGACGACTTCAAGTTCCGCATTCATGATGGGGATAAAGTCACGCCGTTGTTTGCTTGAAAGTTCATCGACGAGGTTCGCTACTGCGACGGTGTCCTGTGTTTTGACGGCCGAAAATAGCTCTTCGCGGATTTTGTAGATGGCGTCCATTTGGGAAGGTGTTTGCGCAAGGCTTTTCTCGAAGTCGCTGAATTTTGGTGAACTCGAAACATCCTGGGCAAAAGCAAACAAGGCTGACAGCAGCAATAACAGGCTAGTTATTTTCATAGTAGCCTCCTGCGGTGTCAAATAAAAAGTCGACGAGATATTCGTGGCAATGGACGGTCCTTAACGTAGAAACGAGGCCGAGGTAATAGTATTCGACAATGTCTTTATTGATGATCTTCTTGATAAAGACGAGGTTTGCTCCCAAATTGTGCGCTTCTTTATCGATGTACTTGAGGATTTCTGCGGTGGTGCATTGGGAATTGGCACTTGTGGCTACAGTTGCAATGTGTTGTGCTGTAATTGGAATTAAAGGAGCGTTTTCGCTATAAAGGTATTTGATGGGAACGTTGGGTGGAATGCTGGGGTACACCCTCATCGATTCTCGGATGAACTTGGAATCCGAACAACTGGAGAATAATCCAATCGCGATTGCGGAAATCAGCCATAAAAGTATTTGTTTATATAAAACCACTATGCAGACTCCCTTAGTTGTATTCGTCGCAGTATACTGCAAGGTAATTGTAATAGGAGCTGGACCATACGTTGGTGTTTTGGGGCCTGTACATAGGCGTTTTTAGTACAATGTCGGAACAAGGTTCTAGATAACCGCTGTCAACCCAATTTCCGTTGGAACATGTGTAAATGGTGCTAGATAAAAAGACGAAAAAAACAGAGTTGTTCCAATTATCGTTGCATTCCGGTAGATTTGTGTAGGAAACACCTTTCGATTTTTCGGAATAGACAGAATAATCGAGGTGAATATTTTTCTTTTGGTAATCGGCGTCGTAGCCGGGCGGGTAATAGCCTGGATCAGTCATGCAGGCCGTAAAGTAAATCCCCGATAGAATTACCAAAAAAATATTTTTTGTTAAAAAATTCATGAATAAAATATACAATTTTTGATTTTATTCGATACAAGTAACTTCGAGTTCGTCTCCATTGACTTTGAACTTGATTTCGTGTCCAGCAAAAGAAAATCCGTAGATGCGCTCGGGATCGTTTTGGTAGGCGGGGCGGGGGTCTTGTTCCAAGACTTCGATAAGCGCAGAACGCTTTTCGGAGTTGAAGTTGTCAAGTGCAGGCGACGATTTAACGTGTAGTTTGTTGCGAAGAACCGCATCTGCAAATCCGCCGACGGCTTCGGGGTGGGCGTCGGTGTAGGGAAGGTACGGCTTGATGTCTACAATCGGGGTGCCGTCAAGCAGGTCGGCGCCGGAAACAACAATTTCAGGGCCTTCGGGTCCGTCGAGATGGATCTGCTCGATTTTGACGCAAGATAGGGCAATCGGGTTTGGCCTAAAGCTGGAACGTGTCGCAAAAACGCCCAGTCGCTTGTTGCCGCCGAGTCTTGGCGGTCGCACCGTCGGGCTCCAAGTGCTGCGAATGTTTTCCGAAAAAATCCACACGATCCACAAGTGACTAAAACCTTCAAGACCGCGGAGCGCATCGGCATTGCGGAATTCCGGCTCGAATCGGATGGTGGAATGCAGGTTCTGTACGAGCCCGCTTTGGCGTGGAATGCCAAATTTTTCGTGGTAGTCGCTCTTGATCCGTGCGATGATTTTAAACGTCAGTTCTTGCATGCTTGTTAAATTATACAAAAAACAGGAATGTCGAAAGAACCGCGTCAGTGGATCCCGGCTCTGTGGCCGGGATGACAAAAAAGAAAGGCTAGAGTTTTAAGCGTTTGCTTTGGACTCTAGCCTTTTGAAGTGTGGGGATTGATGATTTATTAAAACTTATTTGATCGAAATAGCTTTCTTCAAGAGCGTCTTGCCGTGAGCGTCCACGAGCTTTGCGATGTAATGGCCCGTCGGGACTTTCTTGAGGCTTAAGCTGCTGTTGCCGCTTACGTCGGCCGTGAGGAGCGTCTTGCCGTTCATAGTCACAAGCGCAAACTTGCTAGATGCCGGAGCGCTGATCTGGAGGCTTCTGTTCTGCAAAGTCAGCGAGACCTTACTTGGAGTGAAGGCGATGGTGTTGATGGTCGTGCCCGGTTGGCTCGGGATGATGACGTCTACAAACTTGGTGCCTTCCGGAGCGCCTACGACGAGGCCGCGGCCGACCGTACTCATGTAGACGACGCCGAAGTTGTTCATGTCGCCCTGAACGAAGTTGCCGTTACCCGGACCACCGTACTGGTGTTCGTCATCGTTCACGCGTTCAAAGCTCTTGCACTTGTCTGTACTGCGGTAGATGCCGATCGGATCGCCGGACTTTGCAGCACCCCAGATAAAGATCGTTTCGTAGTCGGAGCCTTCCTTGGCCTTGCCGATACCGACGGAAATCGCAGTGCTAGCGCCTTCGCAACGGTTCCAGGTCTTGCCGCCATCTTCAGTAAAGGCGAGGCCGTATTCGGTGAATCCCTTCGGCTGCCAGACTTGGGCCTGGTCCATCGGTACCCACAAATGTCCTTCCTTGCCCGGAACTGTGCGGATGAGGCCTGCGCCGTTATAGTATTCGCCAGCTTGTTCGTTCTGCAAACGAGCTTCAGCTTCTGCAAAAGTCTTGCCGCCGTCAGTAGATCTGTAAAGCGAGCCCATGCCGCCCATGACGTAGAACGTTTTGGGGTCCACCGGGTCAGCAACAATGCGGGAATA
>Ga0310690_10006417_pt1 | contig 15455 bp, 18 predicted proteins | sample AusTroGonzalo_MG_2_FD_207661 | JGI IMG/M metagenome (GOLD analysis project Ga0310690, IMG submission 207661) | Bovine rumen microbial communities from tropical cattle in Woodstock, Queensland, Australia - Gonzalo_04 (v2) (version 2) | ecosystem: Host-associated > Mammals > Digestive system >... | reverse complement strand
CGGTCTCTTTGTGCGTAGGGGACGGCGTCCCCGCCAACACCCATAAGAGAGTTTGAAGCAAAAATGACTTGGTAGCTGCCTGACAGGATTGGAAGAGCATCTTCAAGGCAAGGCAGAGTGGGAAAACGGATGACCTTCTGCCATAAAGTTTCAAAACATATTACTCACATTCTCCTTTGATAACGATTACGACGTATTCCGTTTTCTAAACAATAGGTGTATCCTCAACTCTTATTGCCCCATTCTCCAGTTTAACTTCGAAGAATCCACCCATGTCGTCGCACCATGGATTGCGTATGTTATCTGGATGGGCAGCATAGCGACCGCTGATGGAAGCTTTCAATCCCGGGAAATGATTTCTCAGGGATGAAAGCAAGCATTCTGCTTGCTTTATTATACGAAAGTCTATATAAACGCCCATTCTTTTGAGGTCCTGAGCATCTACGGTCAAATACTCTTTGAGCCATAAAAGCTGCACAAGCGAGTTTTGATGCAGACACTCATTAATGAATTCCTTTACCTTGGTCATCGAATATGTAGATCTCTGCGGGATAGCAAACAGCGCGCTACAATTCATTTCTTCCCCCTCCTATTTACCGATCGTGGTGCGTTCCTGCGATCGCCGTCAAAAGAAAATGTGCTTCTGAAAGCAGACTTGCGGCACATTTTCCTCAAAATCCCACGAGTGCCACGAATCGCCTTGGCAAACCTGTTTCAGCTTACAGTCTCTGCAAGTCGGGCTTGTGTTTGCCTTATTGCGTCGGAACAACTCGAACTTATTCTCCCACACATCAACGAAGTCATCCTGCAATATGTTTCCCTGCTTCACATGATCTCGGCAATCTATATCGAGGCACGGAAGAATATCCCCGTTGCTGGCAATGCTTGCGATCATCGTTCCTGCGCCGCAGAGGAAAGGCTGCTTTCTTACCGTGGAATCATATTCTTCAGGCAACAGATGGCTGCACCCATAGGTAACTTCAAACGGCGCTGTCTGCCTTTTGCTCTTGATGAATCCAAGCAGTTGATAATGCTCTCCCGGACTGAGGAAAAAGCCCTGTACCTCTTTGGCCTTTCCCATTGGCTCAATAGGAGTGAGCTTCCAGGAATCAACATTCAGACTTTTGACTAGTTCGTATAGCCGCGGCAGCTCAGCGTAATTGAGTCTGTTCACCACCGTAACGACCTGAACAGCCCGGAAAAGGCCGCTGTTCTTCAAAAGTCGGATCGCATTTACAGCCTGGTCAAAGCATCCCGGTACACCGCGTAATTGCTCATGCGATTCTTTCAGGCCGTCCAGGCTGATAGAGACGGTTTTCATTTCTGCCTGGGCAAGGCGTCGGACGCAGACCTCGTCGATCAACGTTCCGTTTGAGGTCATCCCCCAGGAGAAGCCCTTTTGCGTGATATAAGAACAGATTTCAAACCAGTCCTTGTTCAGAAGAGGCTCTCCGCCTGTGATGCAAAACATGAGTTGATTTGTCGGAACCGCCTGCGCCACTCTGTCGACGACGCTCTTATAGTTTTCTGCTGATAACTCCGAGCGGTCTGCATAGTCAGGGCATCGGCTGCCGCAGTGAGCGCAGCGAAGATTGCAATGCTGTGTCAGCTCAAAGAACAGATATTTCAGTGGGTGAATCTGCATGAGCAGTTGCTTGACAGAAGCGGTAAGTTCCCAATTCACATAATTGCTTTCCATAATGATGTTCCTAAAGGATTCGTTGTTGCGCCTCACGGTCACTCTTTTTTAGTGAAAACAAGCTTTTTGAGTTGAGAGAAAAAGAACTTTCCAAAAGGTTCTCGTTCTTCTAAGGAATCTTCCTTGAAATAATCTTGGATAGCTGTCAGCTTTTCAAGCGCGTCATCATCAAGATCCCACTGTTTCATAGCTTGATCTCTTATTACGACACCTTTTGGTCTATCTTTTTTTACACCCGTTCCAAAGAGATAACACGTGCCAAGTTTCCAAAGGGCGTGGGAGTCGCCTTCGTCCGCAAGTTTTTGGCAGCATTGAAAATATAGTTTTTCCTGACGCTTTTGCCTTTTCCATGCGTCCTTCGTAATGGTCTTCGATTTGAACTCATCATACTTATAGACATAATCATGGATGGCCTGTTTTTGACCATATTTCGCAGCTCGTTCCAGATGCATCGCATAAATGAATTCTCCAACCCCAAATAAGGATTCTGCCCGTTGCGCGCATCTATAAGCAGCGTCCGCATGGCCTCTGAATTCAGCATAGCTATAGTATGGTTCGGCAGCTTCCCATGCTTTGTCTTCGTCTTTTGTCAAGGCAAACGTAAGCGCCTCTATGTCCAAACCTCTTTCATACACATGATCCAAACTTACGAACCAGTGCGCGTAACTTTCGAGACCGGCAAATAAGACGCCTTTCCACGTGACACCTTCTGTTGGCTGGTATCCAACGTATGAAAGAAACCTTTCTTCTCTTTTTGAGTAAACCCTCATAGCACTCAGAAGGGCATAATTGCCCTGAATCCTTTCACTAAATAATTAATCTTACGGCCATGTGCTTGGTCCGACCGGCTCCTCAACTCATAGCATAAGTGATGCCTAATAATGATGGTCGTTTCTCAAGAGACATTTCGCCTCCGAGAAAGATGGTGGTCTTTTTGGTATTATTCATTAATCTCAAGATATCGTAAGCTTTCTGGAGAATAGAGTGTTCAACAATCACATCAAAGAGGATGCTGTGGGACCGGCCTTTAATAACAAGTAAGATATTTCGCACTGGCTCTTCTGACTAGGCTGAAGGTATCACCAGAGGCCAAGTTCAATCCGTTTAAGTAAGGCTTTCCGTTTTTCCTCTTTATCCATGCAGCCTTTCACAAACTCACGGTATTTTACGAATTCTTCATTATCCGGAGTCACCTGTAAAACATAAGCAATTCTTCCCAGCAAGGAAGAAAAATACGAATCGGTATTCGTCGTACCATTATCATCCATGAATTCAGAGTTGTTCATATGGATCAAGTGGTCGACTACGCCAAATTTCTTAAGATAATATATCTCCTGGCGAACTTGTTTTCTATAATCAACCGGAGTGCTGATCTTCTCGTTACAAACGATGCCGGTAACCCTGTGCTGCCTTCCTTTCCCATCAACGTGGATCTTCTTATAGTTCAGGCGAAAACCGTACTTCTTCAGCGTTTGCTGGACAAAAGAAATCAGGTCCTTGACATCAATACGATTCCCGGAAAATGTCATATCATCGCTATATCGGGAATAGGAAAGATTATTGTTTTTCTAACAGTCCACGCTCTAAAGGGTCAAAATAAGGGTCAACCGCGCTGCAATATGAAAATGCAGCGCGGTTGATTGAATTTTTCTATATGGCGTAATCGTTGTTGTTCTTTGTTATTCAATTATGTTTGTTGAAATTCTGTGCATTGGTATTTCCCTCTTCTCGTATGACTCCCTCGTTACGCCGACGGCAAGGGCCGCGGCTGGGACAAAGCGATCGGGAATGCCAAGCTTCGCACGCAGCACAGGGGCAGAATTCACAGCAAACAGCACGCCGGAAATATAGACATGTCCTACTCCAAGCTCTGTTGCAGCAAGAGACATGTTGTGAATAACCACCCCTGCGTTTGCATATGCAATATTTTCCGGGCTGTTCATTTTTACAGATGCAATAATAAGCTCCGGTGCTCCATAGAGTGGATGAATATTAGAGCGTCCTGTAAGCCTCCCATATGTTGTTTCAATTTCCTGCAAAATTGCCTTGTCCTTGATAATTGTCAGATGAACAGAACCATACTGCCCAAGCCCGACAGGCGAAGCATTTGCTGCCATCAACAGCGTATTTTCCTGCTCTTTTGTAATGATTTCACCGGTATAGGATCGAATTGATCTTCTGCTGCAAATTGCATCAAGTGTCTCCATCATCCATTCTCCGTCCTATTTGTCTTTTTTGTAGTGCAAAAGGTTTTCTCCTGCACTGCTATTTATATAACACGTTTTGTCTGCTATTACGAGGCTTAACACTCCACAATCGTGCTGCACCCCATGCCGCCGCCGATGCAGAGCGTGGCAAGGCCACGATGAGCACCGCGCGCCTTCATTTCATGCAACAGCGTGACAAGGATACGTGCACCGGAAGCGCCGACGGGATGCCCAAGTGCAATCGCGCCGCCGTTGGGGTTGAGCTTGTCCGGGTCAAAATGCAGTTCACGCGCCACGGCAAGAGACTGCGCGGCAAAGGCCTCGTTAGCCTCAATCACATCCAAGTCGTCAACGGTCAGTCCGGTGCGCTCCAACACCTTTTTGGTCGATGCAACAGGGCCGACACCCATGATGGAAGGATCAACACCGCCAAGGGCTCCGGCCACCCATGTGGCCATGGGCTTGATGCCAAGCTCCTTTGCCTTTTCCTCGCTCATCAGGACAAGGGCTGCTGCACCGTCGTTGATGCCGGAGGCGTTGCCCGCAGTAACCACGCCATCGCTCTTAAAGGCGGGCTTTAGCTTGGAAAGGGATTCTGCCGTTGTGCCGGGGCGCGGGCCTTCGTCGGTGTCAAAGAGCCAGTCGCCCTTCTTTTTGTCGTGCATGGGAACACCGACAATCTCTGCCTTGAAAGCACCGCTCTCTTGGGCAGCCACGGCTTTTTGCTGACTATGAGCAGAGAAGGCATCTAGTTCCTCGCGGCTCAGACCCCACTGCTCGGCAACATTTTCGGCCGTAATTCCCATGTGATAATCATTAAAGGCATCCCACAGGGCGTCGTTGACCATGGTGTCAACTAGCTTTCCGTTGCCCATGCGATAGCCATAGCGGCCATTCATCATGGCGTAGGGGGCTTGGGACATGTTCTCCATGCCGCCTGCAACTACGACATCGGCATCCCCGCTGCGAATCATCTCCGCCGCCATGTTGACGCAGTTAAGACCCGAGCCGCACACCACATTGACGGTGACGGCAGGTGTGGTTACGGGTAAGCCTGCCTTGATAGAGGCCTGCCGGGCAACATTCTGCCCCAATCCCGCTTGAATAACGCAGCCCATATAGACGTGCTCCACCTGCGCGGGGGACAGTTCGGCGCGGCGAAGTGCCTCGCGGATGACCAGCGCACCGAGCTCGACGGCGGGGGTATTGCTCAGAGCTCCGCCCATCTTGCCGATTGCCGTGCGGCAGGCAGAAGCAATTACAACTTTTTTCATCGTTTTTTACCTCTTACAGGACGCCCTGTTCCTTCAGCGCTGCGATACGCTCGACATCGTAGCCAATGGAAGCAAGGACATCGGCATTGTTCTGGCCAAGTGCCGGGGCGGGTGTGCGCACGCCGGGCTTGGTATCCATCAGCTTGACGGCACAGCCGTTGACCGTAACCTTGCCAAGGGTGGGATGCTCGGTTTCAATGAACATTTCGCGGGCCTTGGTCTGCTCATTGTCGATGATCTGGTCAATGCTCAGAATAGGACCGGCGGGGATGCCATGGGCAAGCAAAAGTTCTGTTGCTTCCTCCATGGTGTAATCCTTTAAGAAGTCCTCAATTGCCAGCTGTAGATCGTCCTGATACTTCAGTCTTCCCGGCATATCCAAAAAGCGCGGGTCGGTCACATAATCTGGCTTGTTCAGTACCTCGACAAACAGCTTTTCAAACAGCTTCTGGTTGCCCGCTGCGATGATGACCGTGCCATCCTTGCAGCGGAAGCCATCATAGGGCGAAACGGCAGCATAGCGGTTGCCCATGCGCGGGGGAATCACACCGCTTTCCATATACTTCAGTGCAGTATTTTCGGTTGCCGCAATCATGCTGTCCATCAGGGAAATATCGACCTTTTGGCCTTCCCCGGTGATGTTTCTTGCATTGACGGCAGCCAGAATGCCGATGCACAGATGCAGTCCGCCCAAAATGTCGCCCAGCGCACTGCCTGCGCGGGTCGGCTCGCCGCCCTTGGGGCCGGTGATGGACATCATACCGCCCATAGCCTGCGCCAGAATATCGTAGCCGGGTCGACTGCTGTATGGGCCATAGCTGCCAAAGCCGGAGACCTCGCCGTAGATGATGCGGGGATTGATTTTTTTGAGCTCCTCATAGCCGAGCCCAAGGCGTTCCATCACGCCGGGGCGGTAGTTTTCCACCACCACGTCGGCCTTTTCGACGAGCTTGCGAAAAATCTCCTTGCCTTCTTCGGCCTTCAGGTTGAGCGTAATCCCCTGCTTGTTGCGGTTGATGTTGGCAAAATAAAGGCTTTCGCGCTCTCCGTTGAGATTCTTCTCGCGGAAGGGGGGATAACCGCGCGTGTCGTCTCCCCCCTTGGGATTTTCAATCTTGATGACCTTTGCGCCCATGTCGGCCAGCATCATCGTACAAAAAGGGCCGGCAAGAACACGTGTCAGGTCAAGAATAACGAGGTTTTCAAGAGCCAGATGTTCACTCATCCAGCTCACCATCCTCCACATGGATCTTCAGGCGCATCACGGCACTGCCCATGGACTTGCCAAGACTGTCAAGGCGAAGACTCATCGTAGCGCCGCCGCCAAGAGCGTGCTTCATCACAAAGTTAAAACCGCCGAGACTGGGAACTTCATAGCGCGTGATGTCACCCTTGACCATGTCACCGAAGTAGGCCTTGAGCACCTCGGGCGTGACTTCGCGCTCAATGATCTTGTAATACTGCGGCTTGCGCGCAAACACGCAGACGTTGCTGGTGTCGCCCTTGTCGCCGCTGCGGCCATGGGCGATGTCGTTCAAATAAATTTCAGCCATCTTACTTTACCTCCAGCACATGGGGTTCGATCTTGATTGCATCTCTCGGAACGGTGGTGGGCCACAGTGCCATAACCTCCTGCACATGGGCGCGGCCGCCGAAGAAGGAAGCACCCGGAGGGCCATTGAGCTGCATGGGGCTGATTTCGGGGATGATCTTGGCGCATTCGTTCTTGTCTTCGCTGAACACGGCAATGCGCATGACGCACTCGTTGGCGTTTTTGAGCAGCTCGGGGCTCATATCCGCCACACCGAGATGCAGGCTGTTGATGCCGATGAAGCTGATGTGCACATCGTCGGCCTTCATGCCGCGGCGCTGCATCTTCTTCATGATGAGCTCGGCGCAGTACTGTGCCTTCTCATAAGCATCGGGCCAAGCAAAGCTCAGCATGGAAACGGTCTTCCAGCCCTTGTGATAGCCCACGCAGAGCTTGAGATCCTTGGGCTTTTCCTTGCCCTTGATGTTGCCGACACGCACGCGATTGTCACCGACCTGCGTCAGCGTAGCATGGCTGACATCCACATTGACATCGGGCGTGAGATAGTTGGACGGGTCAAGCACTTCATAGAGGAACTGTTCCTTGCAGCTCTGCTCGCAGATTACGCCGCCGCAATCGGGGGCCTTGGTGATGTCAAAGGTATCCTCGGTCAGCTCGGCAATGGGGAAGCCGAGCTCGTCCATGCGGGGAACGCCGCGCCAGTCATACATGTAGTTGCCGCCTGCACCCTGACCGCCGCACTCAAGCAGATGGCCCGCCATGATGCCGCGGGCGAGGTTGTCCCAATCGTCGTTGGCCCAGCCAAACTCATACTTCAACGGCGCGAGGAAGAGAGCACTGTCAGCAGCGCGGCCGGTGATGACAACGTCTGCGCCGTCGGCAAGGCAGCTTTCAATGCCCTCGTGGCCGATGTAGGCGTTGCAGTTGTAAATTTTATCAACGATGTCGTTGAAGTCGCCGTCATAGTCAAAGTTGGGGAAGGTCCAGCCGTCCTTGAGCAGCTGCGGGATCTGATCCTTGATGGAATCGCCCAGAACATAGCCGATCTTATAGCCGTGCATTCCTTCCGCCTCCGCCCAGTCGCGGATGTCTTCGACACAGCCGGTGATGTTCATGCCGCCCGCGTTGGTGCAGATGCGGATGTGCTTTTCCCATGCTTCCTTGCCGCCCTCGGCCAGAAGTCTTGAACGGAAGTCAGGTGCGAAGCCTGCCTTTGGATTTTTCACCTGCTGCTTGGCCATGATGGAGAGCGTAAGCTCTGCCAAATAGTCACAGCTGAGATACTGGATATCTGCCTTGCGAATCATATGAAGAGCAGCGTCGGGTGAGTCGCCCCAAAAGCCCTGACCGCCGCCAATGGCGATTTTCTTCATATTTGCCTCCTTAAAATGTATATCAGATCAATAAAATTTGCGCTGCATGATCTTGTTTACATTTTAGCATCCTCGGTGTATAATGCAAATTGATTAAAATAATATAGTGCATAACCGCAAGTTATGCCGGAGGCAATGATGGATTTTAACCTTGAATATTACCGCAGCTTTTACTATGTTGCCAAGTACGGCAGCATTTCCAAAGCCGCCGAGGCGCTGTATGTCTCGCAGCCTGCCGTGAGCAAGGCCGTTCAAAAGCTGGAAGAAAAGCTCGGCTGCCGCCTGTTCCAGCGCGTGCCGCACGGCGTAATTCTTACCGCGGAGGGGCAGGTTCTTTTTGATCATGTCAGTACAGGCTTCAAGGAGTTGGAGGCCGGAGAGCGAAAGGTGGGGCGGCTGGCTAACTACGAAACCGGAGAAATCAAAATCGGTACAACGGAAACTCCGCTTTATCAATATCTCATTCCGCAGCTTACCGAATTCAGGAGGCGCTATCCCAAAATCCGCATGGACATCACCGGCAGCATCTCCGTTGAATTATTCGAGGCCCTGCACAACGGCAGTATTGACCTTGCCTTTGCTGTCTCTCCCCTGCCGAAGGACTTGGGCTGTACGCTCTATCCGCTTGAAGAAATACAGGATGTGTTTATCGCCTCGACAGCCTACCCGGAGCTGCATGAGCGCACATTCACCTTTGCCGAGTTGATGGACTATCCCATCACCTGCGTCTCCAAGCGTTCAAGTGCAGGGAGCTATCTGAACAATTATTTCCGTGAGCAGGAGATCGGCTTTAACCCGCATTTCCATGTCCGTACCAGCACGCTGGTTCTTCCCATGGTCAGAGCAGGGCTTTCGATTGGTATCGTACCTCGCTCAGTTTTAGAGAAGAACAATGCAGATAACAGCATTTTTGAAATCAAAACTGCAACGCACATTCCTCCTCGCATGATCTATATGGCAGTGAACGAGGCATTTCCCATGTCTGCCGTGAGCCGTGCATTTATCTCGCAGCTGCTCGACGGTGTTGACCGTAACAATTAAATCCCGCAACGAATAAAGCCGCCATCCGTTCGGATGGCGGCTTTGCGTAAAGCATATTCAAGGCTTGATGCCCATTTCCTCCAGCTTTTTCTTCATAGCAGCAGTCCACTGCTCGTGACCGTCGGCATTGAGGTGAACACCGTCCTTGACATAATATTCGGGGCGGAAGTTTCCGTCCTTCATCATAAAGGGCGTGGCATTGATGAATTCCAGATAATCCAGCTTGGAGCAATAGTCCTCCAAAAATTGGTTGAGCTTGTTGATGTTCTCCCAGTGCATGGGGCGACCGGGCAGCGGCAGACCGGACATCACAACAAACTTTGCATCCGGCAGATGTTCATGAAAGGTGGCATACATCTTCTTTTTGTTTTCCATGATCTGTTCAAGGGTAAGGCCGCCTACGTTGTCATTCGAGCCTGTCTGGAGAAACACAACAGACGGCTTGTAGGGGTAAAGGAACTTTTCTGCCTGTGCCATCAGCAGCTTATCATTTGATCCACCAAAGCCGTGGTTTTGGGCATGATAGGGAGCCATATCTTCTTCCAAGGTCTTCCACAGTGTAAAGTTAGATGCACCGTAAAACACGATCTCACCTGCCGGACGCTTGCCGTAATTTTTGCGGAACTGTCGGCCATAGCCCCACATGGCTACCGGCACCAGCGGTCCAAGGCATCCACGCGCCGCAACATAGAGAAATCCCAAAATTGCGACCGCAACAATCGCACAAGCGATTCTGATCCACAAGTTCTTAACAAACAAAATGACGAGTATCAGCGCAACCAGCGCGACCGAGGTAATCTTGATCCATCTCAGTGCTATGAGCATTGGATCCTTTAAAGGTTTGGCTTGATTTTTATCCTGCATCAGTGAACCCTCCTGTGTTTCTATTTTTGCAGTTGATGCATATTCACTACTTGTATTTTACCAAGATTCCGGCATAATGCAAATCATTGCTTTATATACCGTCTATAACTTTGGTTTATATCTTCTGTCTTGCAGCAAAAGCGCCGCACGAATGCAGCGCTTTCATTGCATTTGCTGTTGGACTCTCACGCTTGATTTTTTAACGTTCAAGCTCTCTGTGCTTCTCCTGCCGCTCGATTTGCTTCGCCCACGTTTTGGCGGTCTGTGCCTGCAGGAAATCAACAAGCGGAGCAAGCTCCTGCTGCTCGTCCCATGCTTCTAAGGCTGCGTAGTAGTCCTTGCGGTCCTCCTCGTGGATGACAATGGGCGGGTGCTTATGCAGCAGTAGGAAATAATTCATGGCGAGCCGCCCGGTTCGTCCGTTTCCGTCAGCAAAAGGATGGATATTTTCAATCTTGGCATGGAAGTAGGCCGCTGCCGTCAGTGCTTTGTCGTCAGGAATATCCGTCAGCTCGTCCAGCAGCTCCGCAACCTCTTCCTGCACATCCTCGGGCGCTGCGCCAATCTCATTCTTCCCGGTCACGTAGTCGTGTTTTTTGTACTCACCGGGGCGCTCACCCAGCTGCCAGCGGCGGGCATCATAGGTGTTGTGCGTCAAGCACTTCTGAAATTCCTTCAGCAGCTGCTCGTCAAGCTCACGTCTATCATTGAAGGACGTGAGCAGCAGCTCATTGGCATCCTTTGCGTTGCGAATCTCATAGAGCGTGCGCAAATCGCCGGTATAGTTCACCACGCCGTCATGCTCAAAGATTTCGCGTGTGTCGTTGTACGTGACTTGATTATTTTCAATTTTTCCCGAGTGATAGGCAAAAGCAATGCTGTGCCCATTCAAAGCCTCTGCCAATTCTGCATCCGTATCAACTTTTTTTGCTTGCCACAGAGCTACAGCCATCTCATAGTTCGTCATGCTCGCAACATCTCCTGTACACGTTTTTTGTATTATAACATGAAATTGGCGCTATGGGGAATTTATTTTTCACCCTTCATCCACCAAGCCTCAACCTTGTCCGGCAGACAATAAACCTCCATCAGCTTTCTTCTCAGCTCGTAAATGCCTTGGAGCTGTTCATCAAGAAAGTCGAGGTTGGCATATCCAAGCTGCTCGGCGCGGATACGGATATGGACAAGGTTATTACCAATAGAGTGGAGTTCTCGTATAACTGCGTGAAACTCCTCGCCCGGTCTGGCCTTGGGCTGATAGCCGTCGAGCAGCGCGCGAATCAGCGCGGCCTGTGGCAGCCCTGTAAGCTCGGAAAACTCCTTCATCCGCTTGTCCTGCTCTTCGGTAAACCAAAAATGTCGTTTGACATTGAATCGTCGTTCCATAACGCTCCTTTCTCATTCGGGGGCTTGGGGGCAGCGCCACCAGATAGAACTGCTTTGCTGTGGGTACATGTGTTTGGGGACACAAACGCACTGCTCGTTATCGTGATGCAGACGCCCTGCGGCTGCTCTCTTTTGGCAGATCTGCCTCCCGTATTTTCCCTCAGTCTTTCACCCCGTGACGATGCGTGACGATGGTGACGATGTTTTGCACACCGTCACCGCTCTCATTTTCATCGTCACGACCGTCACGCATCGTCACGCTCAAGGTAAGTCAAGCTGACTTTCCGCCCTTGGTGCGTGCGCGATGAGGCATATCGGATACCGTATTCATTCCACAGCTTACCCGCGTTGACGTTCAAACGCAGGGTCAGATTGTTGGGTTTGATGTCCTCCTGTAATTGAGGGAAAGACCTTGACCCTCCGCAGTCGGCTGGAAGTCAACGACGTGCACTGCTATGTGGTGAAGGTGAAGTAATTGGAATCTGATCCTGTTCTTATTACAGAAAAAACCAGGCTCGGAAAAGTCATGAAGATCCCGGAGCTTCGCAGGAGTGCACCGTATTTCTCAGGCGGTGCGGGATGGCTGCTGAGGAGGCTTCTGCCTCTGACAACGCCGGACAGTCTTCACAAGCTGAGCCCCTCCACTGATCCGGAAAGTCTGGTGATTGGCCTGCGCGAGCTTCTCCGTGTGGCTGAACATGACCCGGGGTATCTACATACTGTGTATGATCCGGAAGAAATCCGGCTGAATACACAGCTCGCAGATGTAAAGCTATTTCACTTCCCCGGGTGGCCAGATAAACCCTTCATACTGCTTTGCGCAGGCGGCGGCTTTACCTGTGTGTCGTCTTTTACGGAGGCTTTCCCAACGGCAGCGCGGCTGAATCGGTGTTCATTCTGAATTACCGGATAGACCGCAGCGGGAAGGGCAAAGCCGCCTCAATTGCACTGGAGGATATTGCAGCATCTTTGCGGTATATCCTGCAAAATCAGGCTATTAAAAAGTCTTCGGCGCAAATCACTGCATTATATTCACCGGAAGATTTGCTTGGCAGACAAGTTATCTGCTGTGTAAACCTAACGCCTATGCACATTGGCAGCGTCAAAAGCGAGGTTCGTATTCTGGGTACGGACTCCGAACAAGGAGTCGCCCTGCTTATGCCAACGGAAAGAGTTAAAAACGGAGATCCGGTGTTCTAATTGTAGGTTCATCTTCTTTGTTCTGCGATGTAAATGAAAAGTAGGAATAAAGTACTGGCATTTTTGTGCTCTCACCTCCACTGGATAAACTGATTTTTGCTTCGTTCATATCCTGATTTGAAATGAAACAGGAGAGGCGCAACCGTAATAGAGTTTGTTGAAATAGCGAAACAAATATTTTCAAAATAATTATTGACACAGGCTGTTTCTGGTGATATATTCTTATCACAGAAACAGTCTGTTCTGCTTTGGAGGTAAAACCATATGCGAAGGAAAGACGAATCGAAGAAACCGATCATCGCAGATTTCATCAATGCATTTTACTACGAACATGATAAAGTCCCCAGCGTGAGAGAAATCGTCGAGGGTACTGGCATTCCACTTTCAACTGTTCACCGCTATCTTGTGGATATGCAGGAGAAAGGCGAATTGAGTTACAACGGATATCGCAGCGCGCGCACGAAAGAAATGAGCGAAGTCTCGCCCATTCATGGCATTGCAGTTCTGGGAACTGTCGCCTGCGGCCCGGGCCAGGAAGAGGAGCAGCGTTTTATCGAGACGATACGCATGCCCGAGACGCTGGTAGAAAAGGGAGATTATTTTGCTCTGATTGCCAAGGGAGAGAGCATGATCGGCGCAGGCATCTTCCCCGGAGATTATGTTTTTGTGAAAAGGCAGCAGACCGCGAATGAGGGTGATCTTGTGATCGCGCTCTTCGACGGAAAGAATAATCTGAAAAAGCTCGGCTTTGATTTGAAGAACAAAAAGTTTATTCTCCATTCCTGCAATCCAGATACAAAAGCATACCCGGATATCATCGTGGACGAACTGCAAATCCAGGGCGTCGTGAAGGGCTCGTATCATAAGCACTGATCACGGAGGAACAAGAACGAAATTGAAAAAACAAATCGCGGAAACAGAACGCCGCCGCTTTCCGTCCTTCGATTGTCCCAATCCAGACTGCACGGCAAAGAACATCGCGTTTGCAGTCAGCCGGGAAGCGAAGAATGAATCGGAACTAATTCCTCTGGAATACATTTCAGAAAACACGCCAGCGGATTTCGCAGTCGTCTGTCCGAAGTGCAAGTCCAAATTTGTTTTGTACCGGCACAGAGAATCGCCGATCATTCCGTTTTACAATCTTCCTCTATACGGCAGAGTTGCCACCTAAACAAACTGAATACTTTGGCATAGTGAGCCGTCCTCCCACCCGTGAATGTGGAAGCAAAGGGCAGGTATCAAGTCCAAAAAAGAATCACGCAGCAGCAGAAACTGCGCGTGATCTTTGGCTTGATGCCTGCTTTTGTTTTTTATCAAGTTATGCAAAAATTGAATCGCGTCCGAAATACAAAACTGAAAAAAGTTGCGCATGGGGTAACGGTTTCTATATCAGAGCAAGTATCGACCGGTGGCCCAAATTTCAGAATTTGCTCCTTCGGTCCCGGTCAAAACTTGTTGGGGAGTGCCTTCCCCAAACCCAGCAGAACGAAAGAGACGACCATTTTTTCTCACACGGAGGTGATCAAAAATGCGAGGAACATACGATACGCCCAAGCGCGATCATGTCATTAAAACGCGTCTGGACGATGATGAATATGAGTTCTTCCTGATGAAGTGCAAGGCCTATGGGATGAATCAATCGGAGATGATCCGTGCTTCCTTGGATAAGCTTGTCATCAATCCTGTGATCAAATTCTCGCCGGTGAACAAAGAGCTTCTCTCCAAAATCGACGAGCTGATCACCGAGGGAAAACGCATCGGGAACAATCTCAATCAGATCGCCCGCGCGCTCAATTCCGGTTTTCCCGATCAATCTGTTGACTCGGAGATCCGCCGCGCGCTCGGCGATCTGGCGGAATGGAAATACACGATTTTGCAGGAGGTGGGAAGCGCCATTGGCAACGATCAAACATTTGAGCTCGAAAAACTCGGACCTCGGGGCCGCCGAGCGTTACTTGATTTTTCAGCACGACGAGAGCAGCAACAAACCGGTTCTTGATGAATACGGACATCTCATTCCGCGCGAGGATTATCGCATCGACACGGTGCTCTGCGGCGATGAGGATTTCGCCATTGCCTGCATGAAAACGAATCTCGCCTATAACAAAAATCTCTCCCGCGGCGATGTCAAGACGCATCATTACATCATCAGCTTTGATCCGAGGGACGCGGAAGACAATGGCCTGACGATGGATCGCGCGCATGAGCTGGGACTCGAGTTTTGCAAAAAGCATTTCCCCGGTCATCAGGCGTTGGTCGCCACGCATCCGGACGGCCATAACAAAAGCGGCAACATCCACGTCCATATCGTTATCAACAGTTTGCGCATTGAGCGCGTCCCCCGTATGCCGTACATGGACAAAGACTGCGACATGCTCCCCGGCATGAAGCACCGATGCACATCCGCAGCTCTCCGCTATTTCCGTGCGGAAGTGATGGAGATGTGTCAGCACGAAGGTCTGTATCAGATCGATTTGCTCAATGGCAGCAATAACAGAATCACAGAACGCGAATATTGGGCGCAGAAGCAGGGACAGAAAAAGCTCGACGAAAAGAACGCCGAGTTGATTGCAAACGGAGATGAACCGAAGCAGACGAAGTTCGAGACGGACAAACAGATACTGCGGCAACAGATCCGTGCCGCGCTCCAAAAAACTAAAACGCTCGAAGATTTCTTTGCTGTGTTGATGGAAGATTACGGCATCGCGGTCAAAGAAAGCCGCGGTCGTTTCAGCTATCTGACGCCGGAGCGCTCGAAGTCGATCACGTCGCGCAAGCTGGGAGATGATTTTTCCAAAGAAGCGATCCTCGCGGCATTGGATAGAAACGCTGCGCATGTCATTCCGTCTGTCCGTCAAA
>Ga0310690_10006416_pt1 | contig 15456 bp, 9 predicted proteins | sample AusTroGonzalo_MG_2_FD_207661 | JGI IMG/M metagenome (GOLD analysis project Ga0310690, IMG submission 207661) | Bovine rumen microbial communities from tropical cattle in Woodstock, Queensland, Australia - Gonzalo_04 (v2) (version 2) | ecosystem: Host-associated > Mammals > Digestive system >... | reverse complement strand
AATCTCAGACCCTTGATGGGCTGGATGACAGCAAATGCTGTAGCGCTGGTGTTGACGTTGCGGCTCTCTGTCAGAGAGTTCCAACCACCATGAGTAAGTTCCTCCCATGGGTTGCTGAACATAGCAGTGTTCCAACCCTCACCATACTTAGTATAATTGTATACATCGCCATTGTCAGCATACTGTGGCAGGAGGGGAGAAGTCTGGAGCAAGCTGTGGATATAGCTCCAGTACATACCGTCCTCAGCCAGGTCGTGACTCCTGGTATAGCCGATAGAGATGTTCTCACCGATGGTGATAGCATCGAAGTCCTTGGCTCTCAGAAGCACGTGGTCGCTATTCATGCGGATGGTGTGGCGCTTGTAGTAAGATGCCTGTTTTGCACCCATGATACCCTCGTTACCAGTATAGGTATAGGACATGGAGAACTTAGACATGTCGGTACCACCGGTCAGGGTCACAGAATGGTTGTGCTGGACAGCATTCTCGTTTTCGAATGCAGACCACCAGTCGGTGCCTTCCCAGCCATTATTGACCTTGGCGAGAATGTCCTTCGGAACGTAGTTTTCCCAATCCAAGGTTTTACCTGTCGTGTTGAAAGTGTACTCATCAATGATTGTCTTGTACTGCTGAGCGTTGAGCAGCTGCGGGCGCTTGTAAGCGTTAGACCAACCGATAGCACCATTGTAGCTGAGCTCAATCTTACCAGCCTTACCCTGCTTGGTAGTAACCAGGATAACGCCGTTTGCAGCACGCGAACCATAGATGGCAGCCGATGCAGCATCCTTCAGCACGTCGATGCTCTCGATATCGTTGGGGTTAATGCCGTCAAGGCTACCTCCAGCTACACCATCGATTACATACAGGGGCTGAGAGTCACCAGTGGTACCGATACCACGGATGTAAACCTTGTAGCCCTTACCAGGCTGTGTAGAACTCTGGGTAATCTGTACACCAGGAGTGCTTGATTGCATGGCTTCAAGGGCATTGGTGGTGTTCAGTTTGGCGATTTCGTCACCCTTCACCTGAACGGTAGCACCTGTCACCAGCTTTTTCTTCTGGACACCGTAACCCACAACGACGACTTCCTCTAATGAGGTGTTGTCTTCCTCCAGAGTAACGGTGATGTTCGACTGATTGCCGACGGCAATCTCCTGAGTAGTGTAGCCGATGTAGCTGATAACAAGCGTAGCACCGGGCTTTACATTGAGCGTGAAGTTACCGTCGAAGTCAGTTACCACACCATTGGTGGTTCCCTTTTCAACTACACTTGCACCAATCACGGGACCCTGAGAGTCAGAGACAGTACCCGTAATCTTCTTCGCCTGCTGTACGGCTGGCAGTGGGGATTCACCCCCTCCAGCATACATCACGGGCGAATAGCCCAGCAGGGTTATAGCACATAATCCTGCCAGCAGAGAGTTTTTACTGCAATTTAGATTCATACTTTGTTTGTTAGTTAATATAAATTAAAAAAGAAAATAAAATTTCTGATTGACGGTGCAAAGATAATATGTTTTTTGGAAATACACTAACATTTTCTTGTTTTTTTTTGATACTTTTTCATAAAAGTGCTAATTTATTCCCTGTTTTTCAAAAAAATGATTACTTTTGCAGTCGAAAAAACTAAAATTAACGGTTTCATGAGGAAATTCAGTGTTGTTTTCCTGCTGACAATCTTCTTCGGTCTGTTGCCTGTTGAGGCCCAGATTCGGGGTAGTAACATCATGGTATTGGTGGAACCCGACCATGCAGACTGGAACTATCAGGTCGGGGATACGGCGACGTTTACCGTCAGTATCCGCCGATCGGCAGCGGTGATGAGTAATGTGCTGATAGATTACGAGGCAGGTCCTGAGATGTATCCTGATGTACAGAAAAAACAGGTACTGCTGAAGGACGGCACGATGAAGTGGACGGCACGCATGAATAAGCCCGGCTTCTACCGTCTGTCGGTAACGGCTCATGTCGACGGCAAGGATTATCAGGGGGCCTGTGCTGCTGCTTTTTCTCCGGAAAAGCTTCAGCCAACCACCGTAATGCCCGATGATTTCAAGGACTTTTGGAATAATGCTGTTGTCGAAGCCCGCAAGACAGACCTGAATCCTACGAAACGTTTGCTGCCTGAACGTTGTACGAAGGATGTGAATGTCTACGAGGTGAGTTTCCAGAATATATTGCCCGCCTATCGCACGTATGGTATATTATGTGTTCCCGCGAGAGAGGGAAGCTATCCTGTCTTGTTGCGGGTGCCGGGTGCCGGTGTTCGTCCCTACAGCGGCGATGTCTATACCGCCTCGCAGGGGGTGATCACGTTGGAAATAGGTATTCACGGCATTAGTGTCACAATGGGCCAGCAGGTTTACGATGACGTGTTCAATGGTGCTTTGATGGGCTACTGGAATTTCGGAATGGATCATCGCGACCACAGCTATTACAAGCGTGTGGTGCTGGGCTGCATTCGTGCCCTTGACTATATTGAGCAGTACACCCCTTGGAATGGCAAGGAGATGGGAGTGACGGGTTCGAGTCAGGGTGGTTTCCTGACGCTGGCTACGGCGGGGCTCGATAAACGTGTCACCTGCTATGCACCCGTCCATGCGGCGCTCTGTGACCATACCGCCTCGCTACAAGGAGTGGCTTGTGGATGGCCGCACTACTTCTATTGGAACAAAGGCAAGGGACAGGAGAACCAAATTGAGACGTCGCGCTATTATGACGGTGTGAATTTTGCCCGCCTGATTACCGACCAGCAGACGGGATGGTTCTCGTTCGGCTATTGTGACGACGTGGTGCCTCCTACGACAGCCTGGGCTACTTATAACACAGTGACAGGCCCGAAACAGATCAGTCCCTATCAGGCCACGTGGCACTTCTGGTTCCAGGAACAGTGGGATGAGTGGGAGGATTGGTTGCTTAGGCAGCTTAACGTGAAGTGAATAAAAAAAGTATACATTATGAGTGTTTTTCAAGAGAAGGTTAAGGCGTTGCGGACTCACCATGAAGAGTTGCTTACACGCAAGAACGAACCCATAGCCTGGGGCAACGGAATCTACGAGAAGTGGAAGTTCCCGATACTGACGGCGGAACACACGCCGTTAGAGTGGCGCTATGACTTCAACGAGAACGATAATCCCTTTCTGATGCAGCGCATTATGATGAATGCTACGCTGAACTCAGGAGCCATCAAATGGGGTGAAAAGTACGTGCTTATTGTACGTGTCGAGGGTGCCGACCGCAAGTCGTTCTTTGCTGTCGCAGAGAGTCCCAATGGTGTTGACAATTTCCGCTTCTGGGATGAGCCGGTTACGATGCCTGACGATGTAGTTCCTGCCACGAATATTTATGACATGCGTCTGACTCGTCATGAGGACGGTTGGATCTATGGTGTGTTCTGTGCTGAGCGTCATGACGACTCACAGCCTGGTAACCTGAGTGCTGCCACCGCAACGGCAGGTATTGCCCGTACCAAGGATTTGAAGTCTTGGGAGCGGCTGCCCGACCTGAAGGCCCGCAGTCAGCAGCGCAACGTCGTGTTGCACCCGGAGTTTGTCAATGGTAAGTATGCTTTCTATACCCGTCCGCAAGATGGCTTCATCGACACCGGCAGTGGTGGTGGTATCGGCTGGGCGCTGGTGGATGATATCACCCATGCTGAGGTTCTGGAGGAGACCATCATCAATGCACGTCACTATCACACCATCACCGAGGTGAAGAACGGCGAAGGTCCTCATCCACTGAAGACTCCCAAGGGCTGGCTTCACTTGGCTCACGGTGTACGTGGTACGGCCGACGGTCTGCGTTATGTACTATATATGTATATGACTTCCTTAGAAGATCCCACGAAGGTGATTGCCCAGCCTGGCGGTTTCTTCCTCGTTCCTGAAGGTGACGAGTATGTTGGCGACGTGATGAACGTGGCCTTCGCCAACGGCTGGATTGCTGACAAAGAAGATGGTGAGCACTATGCTTCCGGCAAGGTGTTCATCTACTATGCCTCGGCTGACACTCGCATGCATGTGGCAACCTCTACCGTCGACAAGCTTGTTGACTACTGTATGAATACTCCTGAGGACGGCCTCTATACTGCATCCTCGGTGGAAACCATCAAGAAACTAATAGCAAAGAATCGTAAATCATAAATCGTTATATCAATGGCTAACTTAAAAGAAAAAATTGCATACGGCTTTGGCGATATGTCGTCCAGTATGTTCTGGAAGATTTTCAGCTATTACCTGCCGTTTTTTTACAGCAACATTTTCGGCCTCTCGCTCGTTGACGCCGGTGTGCTGGTGCTTGTAACTCGTATCTGGGATGCCGTGAGTGACCCGATGATGGGAATCATAGCTGACCGTACCAACACCAAGTGGGGAAAGTATCGTCCCTACCTGCTTTGGGTGGCGCCCTTCTTCTCCATCTGTGGTATCCTGTTGTTCACAACGCCCGATTTGGACTATGGCGGCAAGCTTATCTGGGCTTATGTCACCTACATTCTCATGATGACGGTCTATACGGGTATTAACGTGCCGTATGGAGCTATGTTGGGTGTGATGACAGACGACACCAACGAGAAGACAGTCTTCTCTTCGTTCCGTATGTTCTTCGCCTATGGCGGTTCGTTCATTTCGCTGTTCCTTTGGGAACCGCTGACCAACCTGACGGGTGGCTACAATACGGCTGGAGGCTGGTTCTGGGCGATGGTCATGATTGCTGCTGCCTGTTTCGTGATGTTCCTCATCTGCTTCTCGATGACCCGTGAACACCTGAAGACCTTCTCCACCGTCAGTGTGGGCAGCGACTTCAAGGCGCTCCTCTCCAACAAACCCTGGTGGTTGCTCATCGGCGCCGCCCTGTGCTTCAACCTGTTCAACACCGTACGTGGTGCTACGGTTGCCTACTTCTTCCAGGACATCATTGGTTCCAATGTCAGCCTGATGTTCTTCGGACTCATGTTCGCCTTTTATGCCGGTCTCTTCCTAGGCATCGGCGAGGTGTCCAACATGGCGGGTGTGGCCTCGTGTGTACCGATTTCCAATAAGTTAGGCAAGAAGACCACCTTCATTCTGGTCAATGCTTCATTAGTGGTACTCAGCTGTCTGTTCTTCTTCATTCCCTGTACACCTACAGGCTATTGGATCATGCTGGTGTTCCAGGTGCTCATCTCCATTCTGACGGGTATCATGTCGCCGCTGGTGTGGAGTATGTATGCCGACGTCAGCGACTATGCCGAGCTGGAGTTCAAGACGGCTTCCACGGGACTCATCTTCTCGTCGTCGTCCATGGCACAAAAGTTCGGCGGAGCCATCGGTGGTGCTGCCGTACTGTGGCTGTTGTCAGGTTTTGGCTACATTACTGATGCCGAGCTGCTGGCTCATGGGAACGTTGTCCAGCCCGAAGGAGCTCTGTTATGCCTGCGCTGGCTCATGAGTTTCATTCCTGCCGGCGTCGCTCTGGTATCCATGTGTGTGGTATGGTTCTATCCGTTGACTACCGAGCGCATCGCAGCTATTAATGCCGAACTGAAAAAAATGCGTAATTCGAATGCTTGATAAGATTGTGAATATGAGACAAGAGATGCAGGATGTTGTGGAAAACAACATCCTGTACTTTTGGCTCAATAAGATGCAGGATTTCAGGAACGGCGGCTTCTATGGACGTATTGACGGCAAGGGTGTGTTGCATCCGGAGGCCGAGAAGGGTGCCATTCTCAATGCTCGCATTCTCTGGTCCTTCTCTGCCGCCAGCCGCGTGCTCGACGGTCCCGTTGCTGAGACATGTCTCGCTGCTGCCACCCGTGCCAAGGACTACTTCATTGACCACTTTATCGACAAGGACTACGGTGGTGTCTATTGGAGCGTCGACTACAAGGGTAACCCGCTCGACACGAAAAAGCAGTTCTATGCCATTGGCTTTGCCATCTATGGTCTGACGGAATATGCGCGTGCTACGGGAGACCGCGAAGCACTGGACTATGCTCTCGCACTCTATGAATGTATAGAGGAACATGCCTTCGACCAAGAATATAATGGCTATATTGAGGCGTGTACGAGAGAGTGGGGCAGGATAGCGGACATGCGCCTGTCGGAATTCGATGCTAACTGTCCTAAGTCGCAGAACACCCATCTGCACATCATCGAACCGTACACCAACCTCTATCGCTGCTTGAAGGAGATGCAGGCGGCAACGTCGTGCGATTACGTGCCGGTACTCGGCTCTGTGTTGCCTGTCGATGTCATCGTCTCGATGGAGACATTTGCCAGGATTGATGGTTCTCTGCGTAATCTGATCAATCTCTTCACAGATTGCATCCTGAATCCGGAGACCCGTCATCTTGACCTCTTTTTCAAGATGGATTGGACACGTGTTGCCGGACGCATAGAGAGTTATGGGCACGATATTGAGTGTTCGTGGCTACTACATGAGGCAGCACTTGTCCTGGGTGATAAGAAGGTGGTTAGGAAGGTGGAGCAAGTGGTGCGCGACGTGGCCCAAGCCTCTGCAAAGGGGCTGCGTCCTGACGGCTCCTTGATTCACGAGGCCAACCTCGACACGGGGCATGTGGACGATACTCTCCAGTGGTGGGTTCAGGCGGAGAATGTCGTAGGGTGGTTCAATATCTGGCAGCACTTCGGTGACGACGATGCCCTCGATAAAGCACTACGTTGCTGGGACTACATCAGGCAGAACCTGATAGACTATGAGAACGGTGAGTGGTATTGGAGCCGTCATCCCGACGGCACTTTGAACACCATCGACGACAAGGCCGGATTCTGGAAATGCCCTTACCACAACAGCCGCATGTGTCTTGAAATCATTGAGCGGACAGAGACCTGAGGGAAATGTGCGGAAAATAAAAAGTCGCTGATGGTCAGCGACATACTAAACACTGTTGTGATTCCGTTGGGACTCGAACCCAAGACCCACAGCTTAGAAGGCTGTTGCTCTATCCAGCTGAGCTACGGAACCAACAATTCAGGTAGTTGGAGAGGATACCCTCATTTGCGGGTGCAAAGGTACAATTTTTCTTTTGAGCATGAAGCTTTGAGGTTAGAGCTTTATGATTTGTTAAGATTTGAATTGCAAAGAGTTAAATTATTTAAAACAAGACAATGCCTATCATCGAGATTACATCCCTGAAACAAGAAGGAATAGAGGTGTTTTCGTCACTCACGGAGGCTCAGCTTCGTATGGAACTTGAACCGGAGAAGGGTCTGTTCATTGCCGAGAGTCCTAAAGTTATCAGTGTGGCGCTCGATGCTGGCTGGGAACCCACTGCCCTGCTGTGCGAGCACAGGCACATTGAGGGCGATGCCCGTGACATCATAGCGCGTGTGGGCGATATCCCTATATATACGGGCACTCGTGAGCTGCTGGCTCAATTGACCGGGTATACGTTGACCCGCGGGGTATTGTGTGCCATGCGTCGCCGTCCGAGGCCTACCGTCGCCGAAGTGTTGCGCGGTGCCCGCCGTATTGTGGTGGTAGAGGCAGTGTCCGACACCACCAACATTGGAGCCATCTTCCGTTCGGCTGCAGCTCTGGGCATTGATGCCGTACTGTTGACCCGCGACTCGTGTGACCCGTTGAACCGTCGGGCTGTCCGTGTGTCTATGGGGTCTGTCTTTCTCGTGCCCTGGACATGGCTTGACACTCCCGTGCATGCCCTTCACGACTATGGTTTCAAGACCGCTGCGATGGCTCTGACCGACGACTCCATTCCCCTTGACGCCCCCGTGCTGAAGTCTGAACCGCGTCTGGCTATTATCATGGGTACAGAAGGAGACGGACTCCCCTTTCAGACGATAGAAGAAGCCGACTATGTAGTACGTATCCCTATGGCTCACGACGTCGACTCACTCAACGTTGCTGCCGCTGCCGCCGTCGCCTTTTGGGAACTCACTTGAATTTCTTCATCTTGTGGTGTCCTGCATTGTTGCGTTATTGTTGCGTTCGTTTATTTCTTTTTTCATTCAAATTATTTGCGAGAGCCAAGGGAAAGTTGTACCTTTGCAAGAGAATTGGCTTGGCCAAACTGACTAAAAACTATATAAACGACAATAATATGATGAAAGGGAAGCAAAATGACATGAGTCGCCGTGAGTTTTTGCGGCGATTGGGCATGGGTGCCGGCTCAGCTATGGCGCTGATGGCATTGGAACCGCTACAGGTAGTAGCCAGAGAGGCGAGGAAGCAGGAGAACGAGGACCCCATCCGTATGACTTACCGCGTACAGCACGGCTCTGGTGAGCAGATCTCGCTGTTAGGCTTCGGTATGATGCGACTGCCCGACGACCAGGATGAGGTGAATCAGCTGGTGGACTATGCCATCGCACATGGTGTGAACTATTTCGACACGGCACCGATGTACATGGGTGGACGGTCGGAGGTGTTGACAGGTAATGCGCTGTCAAGATATCCTAGGGAGAAATACTTCGTGGCTACCAAGATGTCGAATCAGAACCGCAGGTTGTGGTCGTTCGACGATTCGAAGCGTATGTATGAACAGTCATTCGAACGGTTGAAGGTTGACCACATCGACTACTACCTGTTGCACAGCATAGGTGGTGGCAAGGATGCACTGGAAGGACGTTTCCTGAACAACGGCATATTGGATTTCCTGCTGAAGGAGCGCGAGGCCGGGCGTATCAAGCATTTAGGATTCTCGTATCATGGTGATGTGCGTGACTTTGACTGGCTGCTAGACCGTCAGGAAGAGTATCACTGGGATTTCGTGCAGATTCAGATGAACTTCCTTGACTGGCGCCACGCCTCGCTTAATAAAGGAGGATGGAAGAAAGATGCCGATGCGGAGTATCTCTACAACAAGTGTGAGAAGGCTGGCGTGCAGTGTGTCATCATGGAGCCGCTGCGCGGAGGTGCCTTCGGACGCATGGCTCAGGAGCTGACCGACCAGCTGAAAGCCGTACACCCAGACGACAGCACGGCACGGTGGGCCTTCCGATGGGTGGGCAGCTATTCGAACATCCTGACGACGCTGAGTGGCATGAACCGCATGGACCACTTAGAAGATAATGTCAAGACGTTCTCGCCATTAGACCCCTGTACGGAACAGGAGAACAAGCTGCTGGCCGAGATAGCCGACCAGATGTTAGGTTTCCCCACCATTCCGTGTACCACGTGCGAATATTGTATGCCATGTCCCTATGGCGTCAACATTCCTGGCAACTTCGCCTACTACAACCAGGCAGTGAACGACCACGTACTGCCCCTGCCGGATGCCTCAGCCAGCGACTATGCCGCCCGTAAACAGCAGTTCATCGATGGCTATCATGCCGCTCTGCCCGACGATAACACGTGGGCATCGCGATGCCAGGATTGTGAGGTCTGTCTGTCGAAATGTCCGCAGCAGATACGCATCCCCAACCAGATGGCTCGCATCGTGGAGACGTTGAGGAAACGTTAAAGGTAAAAAAGTAAAGAGCTAAAGGAGTTGAATATTATATAAGAAATAAGGTAAAAAGGTTTTGTAAAGGGGTAAAATAGTAGAAGGGAGCATCCAAACCAGTTTGGTTGCTCCCTTTGTTATTGCTAAACGGCGGGTTTAGAAGTCTTTTGTCATCTCAGCGACCTCAGCGTTGATGTGGTCGATGAACTGCTGGATGGTCATCACGGTCTGCTCGCCGCCGCCTTGTGGACGTACGGCAACGGTACCGTCCTGCTGTTCCTTCTCACCGACAATCACCATGTAGGGGATGCGCTTCAGCTCGTTGTCGCGAATCTTGCGACCCAGTTTCTCGTTACGCAGGTCGATGGTAGGACGTACGCCACCCAGGTCGAACTTTTTGGCAACCTCCTTGGCATAGTCATTGTATTTCTCCGACAGCGGCAGGATAGCCACCTGGTCGGGAGTAAGCCACAAGGGGAAGTGTCCGCTGGTATGCTCGATAAGCACAGCGCAGAAACGCTCCATACTTCCGAACGGTGCGCGGTGAATCATCACAGGTGTCTTCTTCTGGTTGTCCTCGTCGGTATATTCCAGCTGGAAGCGCTTGGGCAGATTGTAGTCCACCTGGATGGTACCTAACTGCCAGCGACGACCAATGGCATCCTTGATCATGAAGTCGAGCTTCGGACCATAGAAGGCAGCCTCTCCATATTCTACCTTGGCAGGCAGACCCTTTTCCTGACAAGCCTCGACGATGGCTTTCTCTGCCAGTGCCCAGTCCTCGTCAGTACCTACGTACTTCTCGTGGTCGTTAGGATCGCGCAGCGAGATCTGTGCCTCAAAGTTGAAGCCAAAGGCGGTGAGCACGATACCGATGATGTCCATCACGTTCAGGAACTCCTGCTTCACCTGGTCGGGACGACAGAACAGGTGGGCATCGTCCTGCGTGAACGAACGTACACGGGTCAGTCCGTGCAGCTCACCACTCTGCTCATAACGGTATACGGTACCGAACTCTGCAATACGCAGGGGCAGGTCACGATAGCTGCGGGGCTTCCATGCGAAGATCTCGCAGTGGTGAGGACAGTTCATGGGCTTCAGCATGTACTCCTCGTCCTCTTCAGGGGTATGGATAGGCTGGAATGAATCCTTGCCATAGTGGGCATAGTGACCAGAGGTTACATAGAGGTTCTTGCTTCCGATATGCGGTGTAATAACCTCCTGATAACCAAAGCGCTTCTGAACCTTACGCAAGTGGTCCTGCAGACGCAGACGCAGCTCGGTACCTTTCGGCAACCAGATGGGCAGACCCTTGCCGACCTTGTCAGAGAACATGAACAATTCCATCTCCTTACCGATCTTACGGTGATCGCGCTTCTTGGCTTCCTCGAGCATCACAAGATACTCGTCGAGCATCTTCTTCTTCGGGAACGAGATGCCATACAGGCGCTGCATTTGCTCACGAGTAGCATCACCACGCCAAAAAGCTCCAGCAACACTCGTCAGCTTGACAGCCTTGATTTCGCCTGTGTCCACGAGGTGTGGACCGCGGCAGAGGTCGGTGAAGTTACCCTGCGTATAGGTTGTGATGCTGCCATCTTCCAAGTCCTGGTCGATGTGCTCGCACTTGTAGGTTTGGCCATCGACAGCAAACTGCTTCAAGGCGTCGGCCTTGGTCACCTCCTTGCGAACCACCGGCTCCTTCTTGCCAGCCAGCTCCTTCATCTTAGCCTCAATCTTGGGGAAGTCGCTCTCCTTGATCATCTCACCGTCCTTCAGCAAGACATCGTAGAAGAAACCATTCTCGACAGCAGGTCCGAAACCGAACTGGATGCCAGGATACAACTCCTGCAGAGCCTCGGCCAACAGGTGGGCGGAGGTGTGCCAGAAGGTATGCTTACCCTGCTCGTCGTCGAACTTGTAGAGCTCGATGGTTGCGTCCTCATTGATAGGACGGTTCAGCTCTACGGTCTCACCATTCACGCCACAGCTGACAACGCTGCGTGCCAGAGCCGGTGAAATGCTCTCAGCAATCTGAAGTCCGGTTACGCCCTGCTCATACGAGCGAACAGATCCGTCCGGAAAAGTAATCTTAATTTCCATAAATACGAGATATGTTTATTTTAAATCGGGTGCAAAGGTACGAATAAGTGAGCGAAAAACCAAATTTATTTGGGTTTTTCCGAATGAGAGTACTATCGACCAAAGGTCAAAGGTACGAATAAGTGAGCGAAAAACCAAATTTAATTCCGGTTTATTTTACATGATTCATCCTATCCACTTGCTTCCGAATCACCGCCAGTGTCGTAGAGTCGGAGGCAAACACCGAGTTCAGCCCTTGTGCCTCTTGTGCCGGGTCGTTGGTGTAGGGGTCGCCCACCTGCCACTGCTCATGTCTGGGTTCGGCAAAGCCGCCCCATCCCCAGAAGTTACAGCCTGCAAACTTACCCCCCTGTTCGGCATTGTCGGTTACTAAGGAAAAGACATATTCGTAGTACCCGTCGCGTCCTACGGTCGGTGTGCCGATGGCGAACTTGAAGCCGTCGCGTGGATAGCCGAACTCCTCCATCACTAACGGCTTGTTCAGCCTCTCACAGATGGCCAGATGTTTGTCAATATAGTCTTTCGTATTCTCACACGAACGCGGCAGGTGTTCTATCAGTGAGTCGGGCTTGGCCCATCCCCAGTTGTAAGGCCACAGATGGACGTTACAGTAGTCGATGTTCCGGTCGCTGCAGATGCGCTCATAGCAGTCGAAATCGCCTTCACAGCCCCATGCTCCCTCGCTGCCGACGGAAATCAGGTGGTTGGGGTCGAGCGAACGGATGAGTGCCGCTGCCTCGCCGAGCCATTTCTCGAAGGCCGGTAGCGCCTCTGTGGAGAAGGCACGCGGCTCGTTGCCTATCTGCCACGACATGATGGCGGGGTCGTCCTTGTAGGCTAAGCCTGTATAGCGGTTGGTACGGCTGATGATGAACCGCACGTAGTCGTAGAACAGTTCGTGGGCCTTCTCGTTGGTGGCATATTGGCTCATGGCCTGCATGAAGGCCGGGTAGCCGGCTTCGTCAGGACGGGGCTGCCGGCCAGCACCAGCCTGCTCCAGATAGAAGCCGTAGCCGCCGCTCCACTCCCATGAGTTGTTCAGATAGAGCACGGCCACCATCTGTCGTTTACCCATCTCCTGCAATAGATAATCCAGTCCTGCCAAAATGGTGTCGTTATACTCACCAGGTTTCACCTGCAGCGTCGGCTCCACCTTCGTCTTTACCCCGCGTTCACCGTCAGAACCCACCAGGATGCGCAGGTTGTCAATGCCCATGCGCTTCATCGCGTCCAACTCGCGGCCCAGTCGTGTACGGTCGCCTCCCTGTCCCTCAGAGCCGAGGATAGCGCCATACCAGAAGTTAGTTCCCACAAAATAATAAGGTTTACCTGCGCGTACAAAGTGGCCGTTTTCCACACGCACGAAGTCCTGCTCACTGGTTTGTTTCTGCTGACAGCCCATCACGAGGGTCACTGTCGCCAAGAGTAAAAGTAGCTGTTTCATCATCATTTTAGTAATTTTTATGCATTTCATCTTTCCCCTTCGGTGTCGAGAAGTAATATCCTGCCGTACTTGTCGAAGAAGATGAACTGGGTGTACTGCTCGTTCGCTGGCCAGGCATAAAGTGCAGCGTAGTCATCGTTGAACGTTACGTCTTGCAGCCACTTGTTGTCAGTAGTCACCAATGCCACGTGGGTTTTGCTGTTTCTTGAGTAGTATCCCGTGTCGCCGGTATAGATTACAAACAACTTGTTGTCGTCGATGAAGTAGAAATCGCTGGGATAGCATTCCGTACCCTCGTCGTGCATCGTGTGCATCCATTCTATCTGTCCCTGGGCATCCACCTTGACAATCATGGAAACAGGGTAATATACTCCGGCTTTCAACTCATAATGTCCCAAATAGTACGTGTTGCCATTCTTGTCTCTGACGGACTGAACGAAGTTTAAGTCGTAGTCAAAGTCCCTGTCTTTTGAAGAGTCTGGCGACGTTCTGACCACTTTGCCCGATGCGTCGAAGGTGACGGCCACCAGTGTTTCCTCACCTTTTTTGCCCAATGCAACGACATTGCCGTCGGCTGTCTCGTGGACGATATACAGTTGGTCGACAAGATTGGAACCCTCCTCGCGAATCACTTGGCCGCTGGCATCCAAGCGTGCGAAGTAATAGGTGTACGACCCCTCGCCTCGTCCCACAATGACCATACCTCCGTCCTTGCATACATAGGCCGCATTGATGAAGCCTTCCTTCAATTTGGGAGTATATTTATACAACACGCCTCCTGTCTCTGGATTTACTCTATATGCCGTGTATAACGACCAGGCAGCGATGTTGCCTTCCTCGGAGACAGAAGCCTCCGTAGCCGCTATATTGCTTCTCCATTTCACCCGTCCGTCGGCATCAGTCCGGCGCAGGCGGTAGTCTTCGTCGGAATAATAATAGTATCTGTGGGTAAAGTCGAGGAAGTCGCCTCCGGGGAGTTGTCGGACATAGCTGATTTCTTCCTCGTTGTTCCCGAAGAGATCCATCTCGCGCCAACCGATGACGGATGCATACGACTTGAGAGTGGTGAATGTTTGCTCCTTTTTAAGAACCTTTACACCGTCCATGGCCGTGATGGACAGATGGTACTCGGTGTTGGGTGTCAAGGCCCGCAGCGTAATCTTCTTTTCGTTGTCAAGTGTCTTGACGAGCACGCCGTCGAGGTATATATAATGTGTCAGGTCCTTATAGAGCTTCATTTCAACACGGTCTGTATGAATCTGTACCGTGGCAGGAAGTTCGCCATAGCTGTACGAGGGTTCTTCCTGACCGTACGTAACCTCTTCCCAGATGGTATTGGTACTGCAGCTGTTTATAGCCATTGCCAAAGTGACAAACAGCATTGAGATGATGATAGATTTTGTTTTCATTCGAGGTCAAAGTTAAAGAAGTGCATACATGTGGCGCCTGGATAGTCTAATTGTTTCAACAATGGCCCCACAACAAGCTTGTTGTTGTGGAAAGTAGCAGTCAGAATAGCAGTGCCTAATGTCATAACGTCGTAAAGGCCTAACAATTCCCATTGCCTTTTCTTGAAGTCATAACTGTAGATGCAAGGGTTCCCGTTATCGATATCAGTCCCCCCGGGATGTCCGACATAGAAGAGCTTGCCGTCGTGTTCGAGGAGACATTGTCCCCAGTTATTAGATAGGTATACCGAGGTAAGCTGCGATACGCGTTCCCACACATCTCTGTTTGAATCATACACCCACAGGAAACCGTGAGGTGTCATGATGTAACCATTGGCCTCGCCGCTGCCCGTCTGCATCACGTTCTCCCCAGTGGGTCTGTCGGCAACCCTTGTCCATTGGCCGTTGGATATGTCGTACTTCCACATCTCCATACATGGTGTATAGGTAAAATTATAGGTATAATAGTTTTTATCGTCAGGAAACTGTCCGCCACAGATATATACATTGCCACCTGCAGCGAATATTTTCATGTCATGAATCTCACCCTTCACAGGCAGGTTGCCAAGATCCTTCCAACTGTCGGTCTGGGGATTGTACTCATACAATTTATTCTGTACCGATTCGCAACTGGCACCATACTCTTTAAATATCTCAGTGATGCCGTACGCCTTGGAGCCTACAGCTACCATTTCCGAGATATCATAGTTCACATCCTTATACTTGGTCCATGTCTTTGTGTTGAGGTCACAAGAGACAAGTGTTTTAAATTCCATGTTGGTGAAATAGTACATCTCGTCGCCTATTCTGAACGACGCCTTGGCATCGTAGGGCTGATCCTTGAACTCGCTGAATGGAACTGTTTCCTCCTCTTCCGCTTTCAAAGGCAGAATTCTTATTTTCTTCGGCAAGGGAATTTCTGCTTCTGCCCAGTGCAGGGCGACATCGTAAACGCCTGGCTCAATATCAGTCATTGTTACCTCCATCATGGTGTCAGATTCGTCGTCTCGCAATGAACTGTCCCATACTACAGGATAGATGTGACTGCCAACCCT
>Ga0310690_10006413_pt1 | contig 15462 bp, 13 predicted proteins | sample AusTroGonzalo_MG_2_FD_207661 | JGI IMG/M metagenome (GOLD analysis project Ga0310690, IMG submission 207661) | Bovine rumen microbial communities from tropical cattle in Woodstock, Queensland, Australia - Gonzalo_04 (v2) (version 2) | ecosystem: Host-associated > Mammals > Digestive system >... | reverse complement strand
TGCTTGCCATCTTCATTCTTGTCGTCACCAGCAAAAAGGCAACTGAAAAGCAAATAGGCAGGAATATTGTCAGGAGCGATTGTTACAGAGCCGTCAAGGCAATGCCCCGTATCACGACTCTTGAAGTTAAAATATTGATCCTCAGGCGTATCTGTAGTAGGATAATAGTAATCAGTCAGTCCAACAGTCAACCATTTATAACCGTAGCTGACGCCGAGATCTATCTCACTGAACTTCCCATTGATAGCATAGCCACCACAGACATAGCCAGTAAAACCCTTGTACTGATAATTCAGTTGAGGAAAGACAACAGGAGCCGACTCTTCCTTCATCTGCTCCATACCACGCCATAGATATTTGGTTTGGAGTTCTACGCCCAGATGGAAATTAGATTCTTTCAAATCACTTTGGGCAAACAATGGCGCTGAACATAACAACAGTAAAGCAGTAATGACGTAACGATTCATATACAATAATGTTTTTACACGGCAAAATTACGAAAAAATAAATAAAAAACAAGTAAGTTTTGGAATTTTCGACAGAAAATACTAATTTTGCATTATGAAAGAACGCATCAACTGGATAGATTGGGCAAAAGCACTGGCAGCATGTACAGTGGTGTTTTGTCATCTGCCCCAATCCCAGGAGTGGTTTTATTTCAGATATCTGCAAGCGGTCATCATCGTCATCTTCTTCTTTATCTCTGGCTACTTGAAGAAAGACCGAGGCTGCAACAAGGAGAATTGGAAGAAATATTGGTATGGACTGATTATACCTTATTTTATTTATAACGCGATTATCTATCCTTATTGGCTACTGAAATACTATCTCACACATGGTGCCATGCCAGACCTCTTTGCTGCCATGCGTCCAATTATCGGCACCTTGTTGCTACAACACGAAAGCAGTTTCGCTGAGCCATTGGATGGCCCCCTATGGTATCTGCCCGCAATCCTCATCATGCACATGATCATTGACTTATTCGGGAAAGCCAGACATCAGCATCTCATCATGATTACGCTCTGCATCATCTCAGTGTTTCTCTATGCAGCCAATAAATACTGGTATTTCGCACCTGGCCTAACACCCATGGGAGTGATGCGCAATCTACCCTACTATTATATAGGATATGTTATGGGGCAAAAACATCTATTCAGAGAGGTTCGCTTCAAGCACGACCTTATTGAATGTATCGTTTGCATGACTCTTAGCATTCTGCTATTTGCATGGCACTTACAAGCTTATTATAGCGGACAGCATTTGTTACATATCATACTTTTCTATCCCGCCAACATTGGCTTCCTGTTCGGCATACTGTATACATGCAAATTACTTGATTCATACAAATCCTGCATTATCACCAATCTTTCTTTAGGTACCTTAGTTATTATTGGTCTTCACATAGTTCTAATTACAATTACGAATTACGTATTGGGATATGCGTTAGGAATAAAAGACGCCATTTGTTATCAATGGTATGAGGCACTGCCTGTAACTATCATCATTATAGCACTTCTCTACCCCATTATTCTATTATGCAAACGCTATTTCCCATTGTTATATGGGAAATATCCCATCAAGTTATAGTATTTTTTAGGATGATTGTTGTGAAATATTAATTTTATTCGTACATTTGCAATCAAAACCGTATATTACTATTGGATAAGGAAAGAGAATATAAAATAGTTTATTGTACTCCTGCTCTGTATTCAGCAGGGGGCGTAGAACGTATTGTCTCGCTAAAAGCCAGTTTTTTTGCAGAGGTATATGGTTACGATGTGACTGTTATTGTGACCGAAGGTCAAGGTCGCGCGTGTTTCTTCCCTCTTTCCGATAAGGTGCGCATTATCAATTTGCAGTTAGGCTTTGAGGAATTATGGCGTGCTTCGTTTATTAAAAAGATATTCCTTTATATGAAAAAGCAACGTCAGTATAAGAAGCTCCTGACAAATCAGCTGATGCGTATCCGACCTAATTTTACCATATCGACTCTAAGACGTGAGATCAATTTTATAACGAGCATTCCTGATGGCAGTATCAAGATAGGCGAACTGCATGTGAATCGTGCAAATTACAGGAATTTCAGTGATAAAGATACTAATGTTGTTAAACGATGGTTTGCACATATTTGGATGAATAACTTGATACGACATATAAAAAAGTTGGATAAGATGATTGTCCTGACAGATAGTGCCTTGAAGGATTGGCCGGAATTAAATCATATTGTTAAGATTCCCGATCCGCTTCCATTCCGTATTAATGGAAAAAGTACTCTAGAACATAAAAGAATTATTTCCCTAGGTCGATATGATTATGACAAGGGTAACGACCTATTGTTGCAAGTTTGGGCCAAGATAGAAAAGCAAATGTCTGAATGGCGCTTGGATATTTATGGTAACGGAAATAGAGAGCCATATAAGGCTCAATTAAGACTATTGGGCATTGATACTTCTCGATGTCATCTACATGGACCTGTCACTGATGTGTTGAAGGAATATTATTCCTGTTCCATCTTTGTTTTACCTTCTCGATTTGAGGGTTTTGGACTTGTATTGATAGAAGCAATGGCAGCAGGTGTTCCCGTTGTTTCATTTGATTGTGAAAATGGCCCTCGTTCAATTATAACTGAAAGTATTGACGGTTTCTTGATACCTCCATTTGATATTGATGAATTTGCAGAAAAAGTGCTCTTATTGATGAATGATGATAATCTTCGAAAGAAGATGGGTGAGAATGCTCAAAAGTCTGCAGCTCAATATGATATTGAAAGAGTTGGACTTCAATGGAAACAGTTGTTTAATGAACTGATGGCAAACAGATGAAGTATGATGTAACGTAAAGCAAAAAAGTTTCTCCATTATTTGGAAATATCTAATATTATCAGTATATTTGCAAAAATTTAAAACTGTCAATATAAGCAGATGTCTAACTGGTATGCCAAATATATATCAATCTACGGTAAACCGTTTAGCGAAGTCCCCCAAGAAATCATTGACGGGACAAGAAAAAGGCTTGCTGCTTTGCAGCACGACAATCCAATTGCTTCCATCGTGGTAATTGCCTATAATGAGGAGAAGCATTTGCAAGCTTGCTTATGGGCTATCAGTGAGATTAAATGTAAGTATCCGATAGAGATCATCGGTGTTGACAATGACTCAATAGACCGTACAGCTGAAATTTATGAGAAGTCAGGCATCCCTTATTATACAGAACACCAGCGTTCATGTGGTTATGCTCGGCGATGTGGTTTACAACATTCACGTGGAAAATACTATTTCGGTGTGGATAGTGATACCCTCTATCCCCCGATGTATTATGAGCTGATGTTGGAGCAGTTAATGAAACCTCATGTAGTTGCAGTTTCTGCCACTTGGACCTATTTTCCTGATACCAATCATAGTAAACTCGGCTTGAAGCTTTATGGGATGTGTCGCGACCTCTTCTTGTGGATTCAACATTTTAAACGTCCAGAATTATGTGTTCGTGGAATGGTTTTTGCTTATAATGCAGATTATGGTCGTCAGGAAGAATATCGTGTAGATATTATTCGAGGTGAAGATGGATCCATGGCTTTGTCACTAAAAAAGTATGGTAGAATTAAGTTCGTTCGCGATCGTCGATGTATGGCTGTTATTAGTTGTGAAGCGATGGGTGATCAATCCATTTGGCAAAGATTTTTACATAACGTAAAAGTTCAGGGTAAGGATATTACCCGAATATTTTTTAAGAAAGATTACTATGAAGACAGCAAAGACAATCTTATCGTCTAATTCTTTTTCAAGAAATTATCTGGTGCATCTTCGTAATGGTCTGTCTTGGAGAAAAGACGAATAATACCATATGTCTTTATGCGGTGCCACATGGCTGCCAGTATTGATTTTTCCTTAAGGCCTCCATAACCAGTAATGACACGGCAACGCTTATCATATACGAATTTAATCTTTCCGTATTTCTTCATGTCCAATGCCATGGAACCATCCTCACCACGAAGTAATTCTACCCGGTAGCCCTCCTTCATGGCATTCTCCGTGTAATAGCCAAAAGCAAGGCCGCGTACAGTCAACTCTGGACGGTTGATATTTTGTATACGAAGATAGATATCACGGAAGAACTCATACATCTTCATCTTCAACTTGGAATGGTTCTCGTCAGGGTAATAGCTCCACATAGCTGCAACAGCTGAGATGCCAGGCTGCATCAGATTATCAACCATCAATTCAATATAATGAGGCGGATACATGGTGTCGCAGTCAATACACATAGCATATTTGCCCTTAGCCTGATTCAAGCCACACTGACGGGCATAGCCGCAAGTATGCTGATATTCCGTATAATAGGTGATACCGAACTGTTGGTAGACTTCAGCTGTACGGTCTTTTGACTCATTGTCGACACCAATGAACTCCATCGGATATTTACATTGCTGCTCGCTCAGAGACCAAAGACAAGCGGGCAAACGGCGTTCTTCGTTGTATGCAACGATGACGATAGACACCAATGGTTCATCACTCTGCAGTGAAGCCAATCTTTCACGTGTCTCGTCAATAACGGACTGGGGAACCTCACTAAAAGGTTGTTCGTAGATGCTAAGATATTTCTCGTACCATTCCATAATTATTTCATTTATATGGCAAATTTACGATTTTTAGCCGAAATAGCCAATATTTACTGAAAAAAAAAACATTTTTTAATTGTCTTTGATGCTTTGTATATCATATATGTGATTGCTTTTTTCTTTACCAAGAAGTATCGGACAAAATTTATCGCAGAAGATAATGATATAATAGCAAACAATAATTACGATAAAAGGATAGACAAATTCTAAAGACGATGGTAAGATACGAGCTAGTATGCATAAAATAGGCCAGTGCGTGCCTAATACTACCAATGTCCCTTTAGAAATGCTTTCTGTGAATTTTGAATGAGGTATCTTACTAGAAAACCAGAATAAAAAAATGGTGGAAAATATCGCAATTGCAGCTGACAATAAGTAATTGTAACCCCAAACATTGTTATAGATATCGAAATGACCGTTAATCAATGGCATGATAATGGCAGTAGCCAACAACATGACTATGTGTTTCGAAGATAGATCTCGCGGACTCCAATGATTGTCCTTTAAGAAGAAACCAAAACAGTAGAATGGTAAACTTGGTATCATATAGCCGATATAATATCCTCTGAATAATGTATCAATATCTATTAGATAATTGACGAAGGTCATATAAAAGACACAAAAAAATGAAGCACAAATATAATATGTTCTTTCTTTCCTTAATATTGGTAGGAAGCAAAATAGGAAACGCATAGCTACAAGGACCCAAATGAACCAAACACCCTTGAAAAGTGTCAAAACCATCCCATGCCTGTATTGAAGGAACTCCCTAACTAATAATGAAAATGAAATATCTGTTGTATGAACTTCTCCAATCAAAAATAGGATGAATAGGTTTATCGTTGAGAAAACAAAAACAGGAACAGAAAATGCTTTGATTGTCTTTAGTGCAGAATGTGGCTTATAGAGTATGCCTGAGATGATAAAGAAAGCAGGCATGTGGAAGGAATAAATGTAATCACTTAATATATTGTTTATTGACGAGTGACCGACAACCATAAGGAAGATGCATATTGCCTTTGCTGTATCAATATAAGGCAGTCTTTGGGCTGTAGTATATGACGATTCCACTGTAGGAGGTCCTAATAATAAGCCCGCCAAACACCCAGAATCGGACTGTTTAAAATAATGTTCCATGACTACACAATAAAAGCGGGGCATCTGGCTTCTGCCTGTTCGCCGATTGAGACTCACCACAGCCCTAGAATGTGAACGAGAAAAAGTGATATCCACGCCAATTGGTATATATAGTATGCCCCTAAAGGTGTGCGAAATGACATGGTTTGCCATCGGTACACCAACGGGAATGGTATATACCTACCCGCAGCACCAACCTCTGCTACATTCTTGACATTCTATTTTGAGTGTGGTAGTTTCAAAACGGTCAAAAACAAAGCGTCAGCGACACATTTCAAAATGTAGTGCTCCCTCCCAATAGCCACTCCAACATTCAACGAATGTGGCTCGGCATGAGTTAGCAGGTGCAAAAGTACAAAAAAAATATTAATAAACAAACGAATCTTCCATGAAAAAATAATAGAAAACTCAATTATTATTCCCCTCTTTGTCTTTATTATAGACTGAATTGCGTTAATCTTTCAAAATCGTTTTCTATTTACAAGCTTTTTTCGTAACTTTGCCGCAATTAAAAGAATTTGTTCATGAATCATCATAGTAACTATCTCTTAAGTATTATTGTACCAGTCTATAAAGTAGAGAAATACATCAGACCATGTGTGGAAAGCATCTTCAGGCAAGGGCTAGATGAAGACGATTTTGAAGTGGTCATTGTTAACGATGGTACACCAGACAAAAGCATGGAAATCATAGCGGACATCATTGAAGCCCATCAGAACATTCATGTTATTAATCAAGAGAACCAAGGTATTTCAATGGCACGCAATAATGGCATAAAGCGGGCAACCGGGGAATATGTCCATTTTCTTGACAGTGATGACTTGCTATTAGACAATAGCCTTTCATATCTGCTAGACAAAGCCACCTCTTCAGAGGCGGATTTGATTATAGCCGATTTCACCATCATGAATGATGAACAAATCGCACAATCGAAGAACAAGCCTATTGCTCAAAAAAACGGTATGGTTCAAGAAAGGACTGGGGAAGAGTTATTAACATATGATCTCAACGCACACTTCTGCTTTGTATGGAACGCCTTGTACAAAAGAGACTTTCTGAACAGCCATCAACTTAGGTTTATTCCTGGTATCTATTTTGAAGATGTCATCTTTACCCACCAATGCTACCTAAACGCCAATCGATGTTTGCGGGTTAATTGGCAATTCATCATTTATCGGAAAGGACATGATTCTATTACCAGTAGGTTTAACATTAAAAAGGCGAAAGACTTTTGTATCGTTATTGCCAAGCTATGGGAAATTTCAAAAGATAAAGACCTCAACAAGTCAATAAGTCACAAGTTTCAGGACGATACATTTATATCTTTCTCTATGTTGTTATATTATCTTACAACATCCAGGTCAATCTCTCGTTCTGACAAACTGTCCATTCTAAAAACGCTTAGAAAGGATATTCCTGACTTATCATTCAAAAACGGGCTTAAACAGAATATAGTCAACATTTTATATCATAGGATGCCTAACACATACTTGACGCTGCGAATATTCTATGCAAACTATCTGCAATATTTTTGTTGGGCGATAGGAGACTTCATTAGAAACAGAAGAAACACAAAAATATACTATCATGACTAAACTATCTATTATTTTTCCCGTATATAACGTAGAAAAATACATCCGAAGCAGCCTTGAAAGCATCTTCAATCAAGGATTAGATGATGCTGATTTTGAAATTATCATCATCAATGACGGAACTAAAGACCGAAGTATGGAAATGATTGCCGACATCATTCAGCAACATCAAAACACAAAAGTCATCAATCAGCAGAATCTCAGTCTGTCGGTAGCTCGAAACAATGGCATTGCTGCAGCCAAAGGCGAATACATTCTGATGCCAGACTCTGATGATCTACTGATTGAAAATAGTTTGAAACCATTACTTGACAAAGCGCTGGAGACAAAAGCGGATTTGGTAGTTGCAGATTTTTTGGAGATGGACGATGGAGAGATTGACAAACAGAAGACAATAAGTCAGCCAAAATTAGAATTTAAGGAGAAGTCTGGCTTTCAGTTATTCATGGAAGACTTGAATCCACGTCAATGCTACGTCTGGCGAACGCTCTACCGCAGAGCTTTCATTATAGAGAACCAGCTTACCTTTGTTCCTGGCATACGCTATCAAGACGTGCCATTTACCCAAGAAAGTTGCCTTAAAGCAAAAAATACTCTTAGAGTTTCACGATTGCTAAATATCTATCGAAGAGGACATGAATCGGCTACATCCTCTTTCAATAAGCAAAAGGCTAAAGATTTATGTATTGCTATAGCCAGCACTTGGGAATTAAAGCAGATTGAGGATCTTTCAGATGATGTGCAGAAAAAACTCAACGACAATATTTATGCTTCTTTCTCTCTCTTAATCTATTGGATGCTCTATTATATCAAGAGTTATTCTGATAGAAAAGAAATATTTGATTTCTTACGACATAAAGTTCCTGATTTGTTTTTTACCAATGGAGCAAAACAGATAGTTACTTCTATCTTGTTTAAGTATTCTCCGCATTTCTATTTTGCAATCCGGAAAGCACTTAAAAGCGATACTCCCAAATCGAACTATTGGTAAGTGCTCAAACAATTCTTTCGAACAAATTTCTCCATTGATTAGCAATATTCTCTATGCGAAATCGTTGCACGTTTCGTATGGCATTGTTTGCAAACAAATTACGCTTATCTGCATCTTCCATAAGAGACGCCATGGCATCAGCTAATTTGTCTACATGTCCATTTTCTACCAATAATCCATCTTCGCCATCCTTAATAATAGAACGAGGCCCCCATGGACAATCAAAAGATACTACAGGTAAACCGCAAACCATTGCTTCAATAATAATCATACCGAAGCCTTCAAACCTTGAGCTGCACACCGCTACGGAACTTTTCAGATATTCTTGTTCAATATCGCTAGTACGTCCATTAAGTTTGCAACGATTACGGTCAATCCCTAATTTATCTATCAGTGCTTCAAAGGCTGTGGTATCACCATCTCCAAAAATCTCCAATCGCCACTCATTTGTTCTTTTCTCTACCTCAGACCAAGCCTGAAGTAGTAGGTCAATTCCTTTTTCACGAGAATAGCGAGCAACCGCAATCACCCGTTTCTCTGTCAATGGACTAATGGATACAGGCTTGAAAGGTAGTGGATTGGGAATAACCTCAACATTGTTTAACTCAAACCATAAATCCCGATCTTTTTCTGTCAATACGACAAAACGGTCTAGTTTCTTCAGATTGTTCACAAGTTGTTTTGACCAGAGCTTGGCGAAAAGATTCATGATAATGTTATTTTTCTCACCCTTGAAATTCCGGTAATTATCACGATGGACATGAATCTCACCCATTTTCCTGCTACCATCATGAATGTCATTAATGAAATTGATTTCACGACGCAGTAGACTCATTGTGATATCAGGTCGGATGCGCATCAATTCCTTTTTGACTAATTTTCTATATCGGTATTGTTTAGGAATATATATGAAAAATTTCTTCCAGAAGGGACAGTTCCAAAGCTGTTCGAAGTTTAAATCGTAATTGATAATCTTTATTTTGTCTGATACAGGATAGAAGAATGGAAGCCCTTTCCCCTCAGTTAATAAAATAGTAATATCGTAACCGAAATGCTCTGCAAAGTAGTTGGCCTTCATCGTCAAAACACGAGCAGCTCCATCAGCAGTATGAATAGACGGAGTTATATAAACAATTTTTAAGGGCTTACTCATTATTCTTTCCTTTTTTGCGCAAAGTTACAATTTTTTCTTGATATTTCTTTTGTTTCGCTGTTTTTTTTCGTAAATTTGCAACAATTAATTAGAAGAAGATATGAAATACGATTATCTGATTGTTGGTGCAGGCTTGTATGGCTCTGTTTTTGCTCATTGTGCAAACAAACAAGGAAAGCGATGTTTGGTAATTGACAAACGACCGCATTTGGGCGGTAACCTTTATTGTGAGAGCATCGAAAATATCAATGTACATAAATACGGTCCTCACATTTTTCATACCTCCAACAAAAAAGTATGGGACTTCGTCAATTCTATCGTAGAGTTTAACCGCTTCACGGAGTCACCTGTAGCGTTCTATAAAGGCAGAGCTTACAACCTACCCTTTAACATGAACACCTTCAGTCAGATGTGGGGCGTACTGACTCCCGACGAAGCTCGCCAGAAGATTGCTGAACAGCGAAAAGAAATGGAGGGTAAGGAGCCAACCAATTTGGAGGAACAGGCCATTTCATTAGTAGGACGTGACATCTACGAACGCCTTATCAAAGGCTATACAGAGAAGCAATGGGGGCGCAAGTGTACAGAACTTCCTCCATTTATCATCAAGCGTCTTCCCGTTCGTTTTGTCTATGACAACAACTATTTTAATGACTCTTACCAAGGTGTTCCTATCGGTGGATATAACGTGCTAATTAACGGATTACTAAAAGGAGTGGATACTAAGACCAACTACGACTTCTTTGCTAATAGAAAGGAGTTAGAGACTATGACAGACAAGATAGTATTTACTGGTAAAATTGATGAATTCTATGACTATCGGTTTGGAAAATTAGAGTATCGCACCGTCCGTTTTGAAAACGAGATTCTTAACACCCCAAACTATCAGGGGTTGGCGCAAATCAACTATACGGATGCTGCCGTTCCCTATACCCGTATCATTGAGCACAAACATTTCGAGGCGTTTGCCGCTGATGTAGAAAAGAATCCAAAGACCGTTATCAGCCGTGAATATTCCGTAGAATGGAAAGAGGGTATGGAACCATACTACCCTATCAATAACAATAAGAACAATGCCATCTTCCAACAATACCAGGAACTGGCAAAGAAGGAGACAAATGTCATCTTCGGTGGTCGACTGGCAGAGTACAAATATTATGATATGGCGCCAATAGTCGAAAAAGTTCTGAAAGAAACTGGACTATTATAAGTAGAGTCCTGTAAGTTGTCCGAATAATTTCTTCCATTGAGGCATAATTAATCCTTGATCATAACGTTTAGAGGATTGAATGGCAGCCTGTCCAAGTCTGACACGTAACTGGTCGTTTTCTATCAATGAACAAATTCGATCAGCAAATTCCTTATTGTTGCGTCCTTTGATAAGGAAACCATCTTTGCCATCAGTTATGATATCTGCCGGGCCATAGGGGCAATCAAAAGCCACCACTGGCAAGCCACAACTCATAGCCTCTGGCAATACTAATCCAAAAGGCTCGAAAACAGAAGTCAACACAAATATCGAGTACTTCTTGTAAATGTCCCCAATAGCCAAGGAAGGCTTATGAAGATATACATGATTACGCTTCTTGTTGATAATTTCCTGCACATCTTTCTCCAATTCACCCTCTCCATAAATATGGAGAGTCCAATCCGGATGCTGTTCATTTACCATAGCCCAAATCTGAAGCAGAGATAAGACATCTTTCTGTCTGCATAGGCGACCAACAAAGACGACTGATTTCGATTGACAATCACAATAGGTTTCGCTTTCATTTAAACGAACTACATTGGGAATCACACAAACGCGAGATGTCAGTTTACGCCATTCACCAGCATCACCCTCAGTAAGGGTTACAACCATTTGCACTTTCCGCACGTATTGTTGCTGAAACCATACTCTGATTTTGCGGAACAAGCCACTTCCATCAAAACGACATACCAAACGAGATGAATGAGACTCAAAGACAACAGAAGCACTGCTTTTAACTTTTATTATATCACGGAGATAATCTATGCGAATACAAATAATCACATCTGGACTGATTTCTTTTATCTTTTCTCTTAGCCGTTCACGAAACAGAGAATGACATTTTCGATTATACAGCCAGCGTTTTAAGCCAGAATACCGATACTGACGATGAAATCTGGCTTTCATGTCATCATATTTTACATTTGGACTTAAAGGGAAAGCAAGGGGATGATCACCTTGATGGGCAGTTATCACACACACTTGATAGCCCTCCTGTTGAGAAAGCCAATTCGCTTTATCGACCAAGACACGTTCCATACCTCCATGGACAGCCAATACATCGGTGACATACAACAATTTCATTCTGACTCCAGGATTATGGTGCAAATATACAACTTTTGTCAGATATATCCAAGAACTATGTCTACTTTTTTGCTTTACCTATCACCCAAATGGCAGCAACGGATAATAAGGGCGGAAGCTTACTCAGCAAAAAGAGAGCTAAATTCTTTAGTCGAGACTGTCGAAAAAAACAAATCTGACGAAATGTACATGGATAAGACAGAATAGCCCTAATTTCCCGATTAGAGAAAGACGGCATGATATATTTCCTTCGTTTCAATATCTGGCAGGCAATATAAAAATCCGTCATCATAATGTTGAAACAACGGTTCGGGAAATACACCTTATTATATAATATAGAGGAGGTTTGTTTTAAATGCTCAATAGAATGAACGTTCTTTAGAATTTCATCTTTAGAGATATGTTCTCTCGTCTGATATTGTGACAGCGAATTTGCACGGCACAAATATGAATAAGTAATATCCGGCAAAAGGACTGCCCGTTTTATCATGGTTACCAAATCGAAAGTAAACACCAAATCTTCCCAATAATTAGTATTGATAAACCGATGATGATGCTCACGTAAAACAGAGGTCCTCACCAAATAATTACATGCTGAAGCCTGAACACCGCCATATTTCCGATAAGCGAAGATGGGCAACTCGTCTTCTTTCAATAATTGTAAGGCTGGATATTGATAGAGTATTTTCTCACCTGAGATCTCAATTTTTTCGTATGAGCCAAAGACAATCTCAGCATCGTACTGACGGACATTCTCCATCATGAGTTCTATGGTATTCTCCGCAATCACATCATCAGAATCCATGAAATAGAGATAGTCGCCCAAGGCTTCATCAATAATCCGATTTCGAGCTGTAGCAACACCCATATTTCGCGGTTGCTTGATGATACGTATATCGCCTCCACGACGATGATCTGCTTTCAGTTGCTCAACAACTGCCATTGAATCATCAGTGCTGCAATCATCTACAACAAGGAACTCTATACTTAGGAACGTCTGGGCCAAAACAGAGTCCATCGTTCGACGTATAAACTCCTCCGCATTATAGAAGGGTATTCCAATCGTTACTTGGTATGACATATCGCCATTCACATCTTCAGCTATAATACATCTGAATTCTTATTATAAAAGACAGCCTCAACCACACGTCGCATCTGATTATTCCAAGCGAGATGCGCTACGGTCTTACGAATCTCCTCTGGTCTCATGTTGAAATGAGACATAAAGTCGATAATCTGTTGAATATCGATGGGAGTCTCATCAGCAGGAGCCTTGATAATATAAAGTTGATGATCGAAATCAGAATCTTGTTCTGAATAAATAAAAGGAATTCCTCGGGTGGCATACTCTCGGTTTTTCAAAGTTTTGATAATAGTAATACCGCTACGATGACGAGCCAATGAACCAATGGCAAATTGGCACTGATTAAAGACATCATCCAAATCTTTACCAAACAAGGTGCCATGAAAAACAACCTTATCAGCAATCCCATATTTATCGATAATAGCCTGTAGTCCTGGATGATATTCATTAGCTCGATACCGTTCATGTGGATGAACGCCCCCAACAATATGGAATACAACTTCTTGCTTTCCGCCATTCTCATAATATTCACCAAGACCAGCTATTAGGCGATCATAGCCATGCCAGATATGCACCTCGGCAACGCCTACCAGATGGAGGGCTGAAGACTGAGGGCTGAAGGCTGAGAGCTGATGAAGCGGAATACTGTCAAAGTCAACACCATTGCTGATACGGATGGTACGTTGGCCAAAGATTTCCGTAGCATCTGAAAATGTTACTAAAGCATCCTGTTGTTGATATAAACGACGACGGAATAGCTGGTCAATTCTGAATTCCAGTCGTTGTATGTGACCAAAGTTTTTAAACTCCTGATCATATGGATAGGTTGGTATTTCCGTTACAGCATGAATACCAGCCTTTCGCAGTTTCTTGAAAAAATGAATCAACCATGGATTAGCGTTTTGGAAACAGCGAGCATAGACAAATTCTATATCTTCACGAACACAATAATCGAAGATACAACCAAAGTCCAAACGCTGACGAAAAGCAGCCCAATTACCCATACCATAGTCTTTGATGATATTACCATCAATAAACCGACAACGATGACCATCCTCCGCAAAGTCATAGTAACATAAGCGGACATCGTGACCATTCTCTCGTAGACCTTTTACCTGATAGCGTATCTTTTTAGTGATACCACTAAATTCAGAAAAACCATGATAGACAACAAACAATATTCGCATAACTATGAGAGTTTGACAGTATTAGGATTCATCCACAACTATTTATATGTGCAAATATACGACAAAAATTTGGAATAATCAAAAAAAAAGCCTATTTTTGCATCGTGAAGAAGAAAATTTGCTTTTTGGTGGACTCCATTTTCTCATTTGGTGGAGTACAACGAGTGACAGCAGTAATTGCCAAGGAACTGGCAAAAGACTGCGATGTGACTATTGTGACCTTTGATAGAGCCGAACAAAAAGACATTTCTCTCTATGATTTGAAGGAAGCAGACATCAACTACAGATTCTTTGAATACCCGAAGGTTCCTAAATGGAAAAAATATTGTTGTAAGGCCTATAGCTACCTCTACAGAAAGTATCTACCGCAAATACGACTAACGTCCAATATTTATAGTCATAGTTCGTTCCCATCACAAAAGAGAAACGCACTGATTAAGGAGTTGGCAGCAGGTCATTATGATGTTGTCATCGGCGTACATGCCCCACTGGCTGTCAGATTAGCTTCTTGTAGAAAGCAGCTCAAGGGAGTGAAATTGATAGGTTGGGTACACAACTCGTATGAAGCACTATTTGGAGAGAAATCGCTATATATTGGACCAGAACTCTGCAAGCACTATGAATTCCAACTGGAGAAATTAAATGAGACTATAGTGCTTTGTCAATACGATGCCCAGCAATACCACTTCCCAACGAAGGTGATATATAATCCACTGACGTTGTCACCAGGAGAAAAGGCAACTGGAACATCAAAGAAGTTCTTGGCAGTGGGACGATTCTCACGACTACACAAGGGCTTCGATTTGCTGATAGAGGCATTCCGAATCTTTGCAGAGAAGAATATAGAATGGACGCTCGACATCGTGGGGGAAGGTGTAGAGGAACCGATTTACAAAAAACTGATCAAAAATTACCAGTTGGAAGACAGAATTCACATCCATCCGTTTACCAACCATATCCAGGAATACTATTCCAAAGCACAAGTCTATGTGCTGAGCTCAAGATGGGAGGGCTTTGGATTGGTGCTGGTAGAAGCTATGGCTCATGGACTTCCCGTTATTTCATCGGATCTGCCAACGAGTCAGGAGATTATGGGCGACTTCGGCATGTACTTCAGTGTTGGCGATGTCAAAGGCATGGCTAAACAAATGAAACAGGCCACACTAATGGACTGGCAGGAGAAATCAGAACAGGCATTACATATAGCCGAACGATTTAATTTAGAGACGATTATTAAACAATGGAAACAACTGATTGATGGATAAAGAAGAAATAAGACAGGGACTGAAGGGGAGCCCAAGAATGAAGAGATTCTTGGACTACCTAATTATGAACCAGCGGGATGCAAGACCAAGGTGGTATATCCGATTG
>Ga0310690_10006411_pt1 | contig 15467 bp, 18 predicted proteins | sample AusTroGonzalo_MG_2_FD_207661 | JGI IMG/M metagenome (GOLD analysis project Ga0310690, IMG submission 207661) | Bovine rumen microbial communities from tropical cattle in Woodstock, Queensland, Australia - Gonzalo_04 (v2) (version 2) | ecosystem: Host-associated > Mammals > Digestive system >... | reverse complement strand
AAAATATTATAATATAAATAGATAAGAAAATACATAATAGTAATAATGATCATATTGTACTGGGCGCCTTGCAACCGCTCACTATGTTCGCTATTCCGGCGCCCTTAGCCCTTGTGTTATGCTTTTCCCCCCGTAGCTTTGTACATATGCTGTCGGCGCTGTGCTTTTGTCTGTATCAGACTTTTCTTTGCGCGGAGTCTAAAATATTCGCTAAATTAAGTAGAGTGCGCAGTGTGATAATCATTCGCAACAAGTTGCTCTGTCAATATTCCAAAAATAAAATTTTTGAAAATTTGGTAAAAATTATTGGCTAAATTAAATGTAAGCAAGTAAATTTGTCATATATTATTTTCCTGGCTGCAGCAGTAATCGATAATTAAGTTGCAGCTAAAATAATAATATATATCAAATAATTACTATCTTAATAAATTATAAAATTTAGTTAAAAAAATTAGCTAAATTAAATAGAGAGTCAGAGAAGACTATAATCACAGGAGAAAAATTATGGCAAGACCAATGTACAAAAAACTAACCAAAGAAATGCTCCAAGAGTGGGGCATAACAGACATCACTTATGACTTTGATAATTGTGAGTGAAAAGTAATGCGATACTGGTATAAGAATAACAGTAAAGTAAAACAGTATAAGCAATTAGCTATCTGTAATGCAGTTTGTAAACACAAATATACTACAGATAAAAGCTACCCAATTGTTACATTTAGCTACAAACAACAAATGGTTAGCTTACCACTTTCAAGAATTGTTTATGCTTGATATAACGGCGATATTAATGACGGCTTTGTTGTTGATCACATCGATAATGACCCATATAATAACAACCCAAAAAATCTTCAATTATTAACTCAAGAACAAAACTTAATTAAAAGATTTGTAGACAACCCAAGTAATTTCAAAAATCAATGAGCTAAAATAAATAAGATTAAATATGAGATTGTTCATAAAGCTTTTTTGGAAGGTAAAACTTATGAAGAAGCCCAACAAGAGTTATTTAAAATTTGTGGAGAAAACTAATATGGGCACACGAATTATTACAGATTTAACTGATGAATATGATGAAATGATGTATAAATTTAATAATAAAAGTCCTTACCAAAAAATAAATAAAACATTAGATAAACTTGAAAAATGAATATTATATTTTGCAGAAAAAGAAGACTTCGATCATATGTGCAAAATAATAGCTATTTATGATAAATTAAAAGAATTTAAGGAGAAAAATTATGACCATTAAAGAAGCAGCAAAACAATTACGTGATGAATATGATCAAGCAAAACCTGGTTATATCGAAGCACTTGAACAATTAGAAAAAAGAGTTGAACAATTAGAAAAGATACTTATTAATGCATTAAATAGACTTGACTACTTAGAAAAGAATCAATGTCGATAAATATATTAAAAAGAAAGCGTATTATTAAGTCTGCAAAAGATATTAATAAAATGCTTTCTTTAATTGACTATTATGGCCTAACACCAATTAAAATTGGAATTGGTCAAAAATATAAGTCAATTGAAACTTGAGAAGTAGCAAACAAGAAAAAAGTCTATTTAAGTCAATATATGATAATTGAACTAAAAGATACAAAACTTGAGATAACTACAAGATACTATGAATTTGGAGTTCCCTGCACATATATATTTGATCTAAATAATGAAGATATATTTAAGCAAAGTGGAATTGACTGCTTTAAAGAATTATGTAAAGCACACACAATACCAAAAGCAACTGAATATAATTATACATTATTAAACAAATGATATAATACAGAAGCTGGTAAATATACCTGTTCTGCAAAACCTATATTAGATTATAATAGAAAGTTTGAAAAACAAGTATTAATAAACTGTTATGAATATGACCTTAATAGTGCTTATGCAACAACTTTATTAAAACAAATACCAGATTTAAAGAAACCAATAATTGCTAATTACCCAGACCAAATTAAAGTTAATAAAAATGAAATTGGCTTTATAATTGATGATGAGTTAAGTTTAGTAAAACCTGGTTATAAAGCTGATATTAAGTTTCCACTAATAGAGACCCCAAAGAAACTAAAAGATTTCTTAATTAGATGATATAATAAAAAGAAAAATGCAATTGGTAGCGAAAAACTAAAAGCAAAAGCAATGCTAAACCTACCAATTGGTTACTGTCAAAGATATAACCCATTTTTAAGAAGTTATGTTGTTAATAGTTGTAATGAAGCTATTAAAAATATAATTGATGAAAATACATTATTTTGGAATACAGATGCTATATTTAGCAAAACTCGTAGACCAGAATTAGAAATTGGCAATGAAATTGGCCAATTTAAAGAAATTAAATGTGATAAGCTTGTTTATGTGGGTAATATATACCAAATAAATGATGAAGATCCTACTTACCGTGGAATTAGTAAAAGTTGGTTTAAAGCATTTGAAAAAGAATATGGAAGAAAATATGACTTATTACAAGATTATGATAAACAAGTCAGTAGAATTAATTATTATAATCTAAACTGAGAAACATTACAATTGGAGATTAATGAAATATGGCAAGAAAAAAATTAACCAAAGCACAAAAAGCTAAAAATAAAGCAGCTTATAAAGCTGTTAGAAAAGAATATGAAAAAGTAAAAGACAAAGCTGATGTTAGTTATATACAATTTAAACGTAGAACTGTTGCAAGAGCAAAAAGAGATAATATTAATATTAAAAAAGCGGCTAAAAAAGAAGCTAATACAGAAACATTTGTTAATGCAGCAGAACGTAGCAGAACTAATTTATTAGAAGGCTTAAAAACAAAGCACCGTGAAGCTTATGACCAATTAAAAAATCTAAGTAGACAACGTGGTAGATACCAAAAAATTCAAACTAACTTAGAATGAGATAAAGATCGTGGTGGTTATATATTAAAAGCAGAAGATAAAGAATATTTTATTAATGTTAGTAATAGCCCGGAAGAAATTGAAATAGAGGAAATCTAATATGAAGAAAACCAAAAAGCAGCTTGATATAGAATATAAAAAGCTTCGTGATGCTGATAATCAAAAAAAATTAAAAAAAGAGCTTTATGAAGCTAAAGAATGATATACAATTAGAGCAATACTTGGTAATCAATGAGCTAACTGGTTCATTATGGCCGGTGCTCGTGAACGTGGTAAAACATTTTCAGTTCAAGACTTTGTATTAAATAAATTCTTTAACCCAAAATCTAACTTATATCACGTGCCATTTTACTGAATGAGACTTAATGATATAGCTATTAAAAATATGTTAATGAATAATGCTGCTAAAATGTTTGAACCATTATTAGTTAGAAAATATCATTTAGAAGGAGTTAAAGTTCGTGGAGATTCTATCTTTTTGGGCAATTTACTACTCTGTCGTGTTTATGGTCTTAGCAATGCTTATAATAATAAAGGTGCGGCTATCTTTGACGCCAAAACATTTAAGGGCTGTAATATCATTATCGATGAAGTAGCACTTGAAAAAGGCCAACGTAAAACATTTGATGTTGTTTATAATCTGAAAATGCAAATTGAAAATATCGTTAGATCTGAAAGAGATAATGTTAGAGTATTTATGATGTTAAACAACACTGAAGACTGCCCTGAACTTATGGCTATGTTTGGCTTTATACCAGTAGAATTTGGAGTTTATAAACTAAAAAGAAAACACTGTATAGTAGATTATATACCAAATAATAAAGCATATGAAGAAAGAAGAAAGAAAGCTTTAGCTAATGAAATTGATACAGGAACTGGAAACTTTACTAATAAAGTAGTTAGAGATTTAGAGCTATTATATAGGGGTAGGTTGTCAAAACCGCAATATATAGTTAAGTTTAGTAAAGACCAGGGCGACTGATTTACTATTTGAGATGGAAATGTTATCTGCCCATATAACGGTGAGAAAAAACCTTCTGTAGCAATGAAAAGATATATAAATGATACTTTTATACCAGAATTTCGAGATAATATAATCGAGCAAGAAGATGTTAGAGCATTTAAATATAAAGATATACTAACACAAAGCTTATGAAGAAAAAATATGGAATTAATAAAGAAATAAGGGGGAGAAAATAATGGTTGAAATTATTATTAATGACCAATTAGCTGTTATTTGTTTGCCAGAATTAGTTAACTTAATTGTTCAGACTTTAGTACCAAATTTAGCACCTGGTTATAAAATTGAAACAAAATTACAACAACAAAAAAAAGAGGCCGAATAAAGCCTCTTTTCTTTTAGTTTAATATTTATTATAGAGTAGCTAATAAAGCTTGTAATTGGGCTTCTGTAAGCTTAGTATCACCAACTTTAATGTAATCATTAGTACCATCATTACCTGTTGCAAAGCAATTAGCTCTTTCTGAATTTGAAGTACCAACGCCAACTACTAAAGTATCACCTGATAAGCTTGTAGTTCTTGTTAAATTACCATATTGACCAAAAATAGCTAAACCAACATATCTTCTATTAGTACCACCAGATAAAGAAATTAAATGACCAGTACCACCTACAATAGCTCCATTATTAATTACTGAATTACTATTGGCATCTGAAATCTCAATAGAACAAGCACTGGCTGCTCAAATATTACTATTTAAAGTTAATGGGCCGGAAGCATTACCAGATGCAGGGTTTTTATTAATTGTATTTGCATTACCTAATAATATAGAATCATAGCTTACCAATTTAGTAATATTTGAACCAGAAACATTACCAGCAGTTAAAAAACTTTTTAGATTATATAAACCACCAGACAAAGCCATAGTACCAGCTTGGTTAAGAGTTATATTATTTCCAGAATACGCATGATAAATAATAGCATTTTCGCAACTTGGCAAATAAGTATCTGCAGAGCCCGTACTGTTTAACAATACATTTGCTCTAAATGTGTTAGTTGATAATTGCCCAACAGTTGGGCCAACATTTGAGTCTGTATAAACTCTCAGTTTATTGCCGGCATTGCTCTTTAATAAAATATTATTTGTAAAAGTACCACCATTATTAACAACTGCTATTTGATCAAGAGGATTTGGTAGCCAGATAGAAGTTTGGGTTGTATCATTAAATAATGGTTTAGGTGTGGCACTTCCACCAGCACTTCCCCATTCAAGAGCAGTACCAGAAGAATTAACTTTTAAAGCTTTGTCTGCCTCACTTGTAGTATAACTTGGAACCTGACTAACATCAGCCCATTCAACACCATTTGCTGAAGAATTAACTTTTAAGAATTGACCAGCAGTACCAATTGCTAAACGTTGTTCAGTAACTGGAGAACCACCACCAACAATTAAATCACCAGCATACTGAATTGGTGATTGACCACCAGCGTTATCATCAACATATTTTTTAGAAGCCGCCATATTATTTGCTGTTGGAGTTTCTGGAACTAATATTTGACCATTTAAATCTCTTTGAACAACATAACTTGCAGTAGCAGCTGTTCCATATGGAACATGAGTTTGACCATTACCGGAACCAGCAGCTTGGCCATATAAAGTATCAACTAAATAACCATCAGAAACTGAAACTTTATTTGCAGCTTCCCAAACAGTTTGTGGGGTACCATTAACAGTAACAACAGTACCTTCATTAATAGCGCCTAAATTTGTTCATAATGCTGTGCTTGGTGCATCACCAACTTGAACATATAATTCATAATCTGGGGATTCACCAACTAAATAAGCAGCATCTAATTTTTCTAATGTAGATGGGGCTGGTAAATCATCAGCATCTTCGACAATACCAACAATTTCAATTAAACCACCTTGTTCACCTTTAGGGCCTTGAGCACCGGTAGCACCTTGCGGGCCTTGTGGGCCTTGCGGGCCTTGTGGGCCTTGAATACCTTGAACGCCTGCAGGAATTGCAAATGAGAAAGCCATACTTGGATTCTCAGCAGTGCCACTAACTGATACAGAAGCAGTAGCAGATTGACCTGGGCTAAGTGTTGAAACACTGCTAACAGAAGCAGAAATAACTGGTGTTGCACCAGTAGCACCTGTTGCACCAGTTTCACCTTGTGGGCCTGGAACTGGGAATTGACCTAAATTAAACCACTGTGGTTCTTCTTCACCTTCAAAAGCTCTTGTAAAAATATAATAATCATAAGGATCTTCTTCGCCGACTACATAAGCATCGCCGTAGTCACCTTCATAAGTTGCTGGATCAGGTAAGTCATCTGCTGAATCAACTTGACCAACAACCTTAATACCAAAGTCTGCTAATACACTGACACCTTGCATCATATCTTGAATGTCAGACATATTTTTGTAGACTTGTTCTTGTAGATTTCTAAAATCTTTGTTTCCAAAACTTAACATTCTGTTGTCTCCTTCTCCGTATTCGGTTCTTGTTGAGTTTCTATATTTATTTTAGCATTTTCTTCGCGAGCCAACATTTCATTCATATATGGTATGTGGCGGTTGTTGAAGAAGTCATAAGCATTAACTAAACTTACAAAGCCAAAACAAACAAACATTAATAAGTTTACAACTGCTAATAATAGCAAATTGTAGTCATTACTGCCCTGTATAACAATATATACAAGGCCAATTGAAGTTGCGCCCAAAGTAGCACATTTTACTAATATATCTTTAATAACAGTAGTTGTTCAGAAATATTTCATCGAGTGCAACTTTTTATCTTTAGTTTTTGTTTTATAATATCTTTTGATAACATCTTGGTTTTCAGGTAGCATCTTAGCAAAAGATACCCCTTGAATTTTAAGAAATTGCATAATAATGAAGCCTACACCTGCATTAACACAAGCAAATATAGTAGTCTGTAAAAGTTCTTCAACTTGAAAGCCCTTAATTAATACAAATACAATTACAATGTATGCAATAGCCATTATAACTGCACCGATAATACCAACATAGTTTAATACTGGTAATATCTTTTCTTCAAACTTACTCTTGTTCAACTCCATCTTCTATCTTCTCCCCTTGATAGTCATACTCAATTTCTTTTCTAATACTTAATTTATTTTTATAATATAAGAACAACTTGTGAATTACATAGTCATCTATTAACCAAACGCCCAGTGCAATATACATACCAACAGCGCCAAATACAATAGAGCCAATAACTACACAAACTATTCACATAAATGTGCGCATACCTTCTTTTAAGAAGAAAGTAAGAATTGTGCCTATAATAGCAGTTATAGACATAGAAACCACTAATAGTTTTGCTTCATCTGTAAAGATTTGAACTCCGTCTTTAACAGCATTAATATTAATACCTGCTGCAATAAGATAGACAGTAGTTAAAACAAATAGAGCGGCCCAAGAAATAATTCCAAAGATAACAGTTAATTTCTTTAAATGTTTATATCTGTCACTCTTAGCCATAAATTACTCCTTCTGTTCAGGTTTTTCAACAAAGTATAAATGTTTCATTCTTGCTAAAACTTCATTAAGTTGTGCTTTCAATTCAGCATTTTCTTTTTGAACTTCGCGCAATTGTTTCTTTAGGCCTCTATCACCTTCAGATAAATTTTTGACTTCTTTTCTTGTATCAGCATTAGCTTCTTTAATTTTACCAATACCAACACCGAGAGCAACAACTATACCAATAATAGCTGTAACTGCAGGAACAATAGCCAAAATGAATTGTGTAATAGCATCAATTTCCATTATTCTCCGTCCTCCTCGTTTTCTGTAACAAATAATAGTGGTTCTTCTGGGTAAACGAATTTCTTAAAGCAAATTCCGAACTTCTCAATGAATTTAGCAGTTAGAGTATCGTCTAATAAACTCCATAAAATGTTGTAAGCTTCTAATTTACTTTTCTTGTAATTAGTAGTATTTTGAGAATTAATATATGTTAATTCATCTAAGCTACTTGTGCTTGGAGCAGTGCTTGGATTCATAGCTGAGTTATAAATAGCTTTTGCGCCAGCCATAATATCTGCTTCAGAAAGTGCACGTAGTTTAGATTGTATATCTAATTTCTTTTCCCAAGTTGGGCCATATTGGAAAATAACTGAGTATAATTTGAACTTAAATTGTGTAATATCATTATTTGCAATTGGGTTGTTACCATATTTTGCATATAGTAAGTAGTATAATAAACTTACATTATCAGGATCACCTGTACCGGTTCCATCTTTAATACAGCCATCGAACGGGCTATCTTGAAAATCACTTTTGAAATCTTCAGCACTGTCTCAGATTTGTGTAAATAAAACTGTAGAGAACTGAGGTCTCATTTCTACTGAACTATTCATTTTCTTGGCCTCCATTATTTTCTATTCCAGAAGATTGGCCTTCTGTATTTTCATCATACATTAAGCCATCTCCATCAATATCAGCGCCACTAATATTTTGAGCAGGTTCGCACCAGATACCTAAGCCCCAAATACTATTTGCAATATTACAGAAGTTTTGTCTAATAGATAAGCCGTCTTGCATAACTAAACCTACAGGGCCACCATTAATATCAGCTTCACTTTGTAATTCGTGGGCTTTCTTTTCAAATAAGCCGCCGTTATCAATTCCGTAGCCAGATAATCTTAAGTTATCTAATGACTGCATAGCTAACATATATTCTTCAGCTTTTGCAACATTACCATTATTTAATTCTTGGAATTCAACATTTCCAGTAATTGGTATATATGGTTCGCCGGTAAGAGCAGCATTTTCCATACTTCTATTAGCTACTGCAATATCATCTTTTTGGTCAGCATCATTAACTCTAATACCTTCAACACCAGTAGCTAAAAGAAGCGCGGTATTCATATATGGTATGCAGTTTGACATAACGTCAAGAATTGGGTCATTAACAACAACTCTTGGTATAATATTTTGAGATAATTGTTTTGTATAATCGTGGAGAAGAACACAACTGTTCATTAAGTCATCTTTAGTTAATTCATCTGGAAGCTTCATTCCGTAGATACATTTTAATTTCTTTTCAGCAAGATACTGAGCTTGAGCTTTAGCCCCCTTATCATCTGTTCCAGAAGTCATCGGAACTGGGTGAATTGTGTTATATCTACCGTAAAAATCAATTGTTCCATCTAAAGCATATGGCATAAAGTAGAACTCTTCTAAATCTTTATCGTAGAAGAAACATAATTGGCCCTTATAATAAAGCATTCTTTCAAGTTCTTGACTTGTAATATTTGCTGGTAGATTATACCAAGTAAATCTATTTACAGCATCTTGTTCATCTACAAGTCTTAAAAACTTTTTAATGTCTTCTTTCAAAGTCTTTTTGTTTCCACTGGAAAACTTAAGTGGTAGCCCTGTTTTTGGGTCAATACCTGCTTGCCAGTATAATTCTAATTGTGGTAATTTTGCTCCCATATTCTATCTCCTTAAAATACGAAACTGTCAAATATTTCTTGTCTTGTCTTACCTTCCCATTCTGGGTGGTCGTCTCAAACACTGTAATTGCTGGAAGAGCTTTCTTCATAATTTTGAGTTTGTTCTTCTTTTATATAATTATCAGCTCATTCTTCATATCTTTCTTCTTCTTGGGCTTTCATTCTGTTCATTTCAACTGCTTGGCCAATACCAGATTCAATCTGATCATACAAATCTGTATTAAGTTGGTCAGGATCTATATAAACGCCATATTCGCTAAGTCTATTATTTACTTTTTCAGCTATTTCATTTCCATTTCCAACAGCAGCTTCCATAGCCCAAGTTTTAAGTTCTGTTTTAGTAATACCTAATGCTTGAATTTCTTTCCAATCATACTTAGCAGTAACATTTCTAAATTCGTAATCTTCTGGGTGATCAACGCCTAAGCTATTTGCTCTACGCCAGACTTGTGCTCTTGCTTGACCAGCTTTTTTAGCACCAGCAACTTGTGCAGCAGATCTTTGTTTAATTTTACTTTTAACAACATTTAATGTCTTAACATCTTCATCTACTGGTATATTGGTTTGTGAATTTTCTGCAGTAATTGGGTAAGTAGCACCTTCTTCACTTAATATAAATTTTTGCTTTTGTTGTGGGTGAAGTGCTGTTAATTCAGCACCTCAGTCTGTTTTTTTATTTTCTACAACTTGTTTTTCTTCAGGTTGGTTACCAGCGAGAGCTTCAATTCCAAATGAACCAACTTCAGGCTTAGCAATATTATTTACAATTTGTTTATTTTCTTGTTTAATATTAGCTTCTTTTTCGTAGCCTTTTTTAGAAGAACTTAGAGCTTTTTTATATTTTTTAAATAATTCTTTTTGTTGTTTTTCTCTTGCTTTTCTAACTTGGTTAACACCTTCAGCAGCAGCTCCACCGAGAGCTAATATACTTGCACCTAAACCTAATAATTTCTTTTGAGCATTCATATATTATACCCCCTGAACAACGAAGAAGCCTTTATTAACTTCTTGGAAAACAGCATCAACAACGTGGAAATCATCTGCAATATTTTCACATCTAACTAATTGGCCTTTAACATAAACTAAATTGAAGTCAATTGAGTAGCTATAATCTGCTAAAGTACCAATAGCCATAATTGTCATACCATTATATCTAATCTTGTTAGCAAGATTTGTTTTTTCTAAATCTGTGCAGCTATATAATTCTATAACTGGGAAAATTTTATTATTATTATTTAAAGCTTCTGTTCTGGCTAAAGAATCTGGGCGTGCTTTAATATTACCAAGATTATAATTATACATATCAATTGTATAATCTTTTGTTTCAGCTTGAGAACGTCTAAGCCATTCCATATCTTTAAAGCCACCAGCAGTGCTTAAAGCAGTACCACCAGCAAAGCCTAAAATAGCACCAGCAGCAGCTCCATAAGGGCCGCCCATCTTCATACCGGTCATAGCACCGCCGGCCATACCGCCAATTGAACCTGTAGCAATACCAATTTGGTTATTAAATAAGTGTTGTTCATATTCAATTTGTTGGTTAACATCTAAGTTATCAATTTGTCTATTAAAAATAGATTGATAATTTTTATTATTATTAACATAGTCTGTTCAAGCAGAATCAACTGTTTGAATTGAGAAATCACCACCAAGAATTAAGCCTCTACTATCATCTCAATCAGTTCCATATAAGCCCTTAAAATCTGGGTTAATGTGAACATATGGTTGATATGGCTTGTAAGTATAATCAATATTAAACTTAGTAACACCTTGGTTTTTAGCTAAACTAAATTCAAACATAGAGCCCCAGTTTGGTGAGCATAATCTAACTAATTGAGTTTCATTCGCAATTTTATAATTAAGAGGATTTGACCAGTCTTCATCTGGCACATCAATTTCTTTATTTATATCAAATGTTCCTTTACAACTTAATGCTGTAAAAATAAATGAGCAAGGACTCCATAAACTTGGTGTTGAAACTGAAGAGCTTGGTGGAGCTCTAAAAATAATTTGATAATGAGAAGAAATAGCACCTAAATCTAAAACATTATTAGAAGCCATATAATCTCTAACATTAGAGCTTGGGCAATAAGGCATAATTTGTAAATCATATACATTAGCAGAGCCCATAGCTTGAGCTAACCATCTGGCAATTCCAATACCTTCTGACTTAGAAGTATAATAAGTTGTATTACCACCAGAGCATTTAAAAGCTAAACGGCCATAAGGAATTGCAAACATATCATATGGTGCATCATAAGTAGTTCCTTGAGTATATTCATAAGAACTAAATGTTTCTGAAGTATTTCCCATCATAATATCTTCGGTAGCAATTTCTTCTAAGTTGACATTATATTTTGGTAAAAATTCAATAACAGCACAACCAGCTTTCCAGCTTGTTTGAGCGGTCATTAATTTATTACTTTGGTCATCTTTAACACCGTTGGCAAAACTGTTAATAATATTATTCATATAGTTATTAGCAGTTGTGCTTGAGTCTGTATTTATATATAAAGTATTTGCGCCATTAACTGTATAAGTTGGCATTCTTTCATTTGAAGTATTTCTTAAAATAACGTGGTAGCTATTTGCAGAAGTAATATACATTTTGTAAAATTTTGTTCCAATTTTAACTACCTTACCATTATAAGAAGTAATAGCTGGAACAGTTGCAGTTTTGATACAAGCATTATAACCAGATAAATCTGTAGCTAATTTTCCATTATAATAGTTCATTAATGTTGATCAGTTATAATTAGCTGTATAGTAAGTTTTCATTTGACTATAAGCAGTTGAACCAACAGCTTTATTATAATCAACATATAAATTTCTATTAGCATTACCAAATGTTCCGCCAGATATATCACTTGGATCAGCAGCATATTTTTTAACTACTGCAACAATCTTAGTTGGATCAGAAACAACACCTGACATATTAATATTTAATGTTAAGTTAGCATTTATATTATTTGTGCAAGCTAAATATCTACCATCAGCAACATCTTGTAAATTAAAAGCTGAATTCATTGCACCAAATGTTACACCATTAAAAGTACCACCTGCTAAGAAATTTTCAGCAGTATAACTATAACTTTCAATTGTTGAAGTAGCTAAAGAACCATCTTTAATATAATAAGGTTGATTATTATAACCACCAGTTCCATCATTGGCTACTGAAAGCCAGCCATTATTATAAATATTAAAACTTTGTTTTCTTCTGTGATTAACAGAGCCCCAACCACCGTATCTGGCATCAACTCAAGCTACTGGAAGCATAACATTTAAATCTGTTTTCGTAGCATCAGCGGAAATAACTGTACTTGGGCCAGAAGTGCTAACTGTAAATGGTAAATCTTCTTCATCTATATAGTCAATTGGGTCAGCATCTTCAGCAGAAATTGTACCTTGACTTAAACCACTTGTATGATTAAAATTTTTAGCAACATAGCCAACAATTCAGCCAGTTTCAGTTGGGTCTTCTAATAAGATTTCATCTTTTTTAATTTGATTATAAGTTAAACCTTCATTATTATATAATAAAGTATTATCTACATCATTAACAATTCCCTTTTCAACAAAACAAGGTGTAGTTAAAATTTCACTTAAGTGGTCTGCTAAAACATCTCTTTTAAGAGCAAGTCTATATTGGCCATCTCTTGTTCTTTCAGCTTCCATAACAAACCATCTGTGCTTAATAACAGCAACAGTTGGAGTTCCTTCATTTTCATAGCAGACAGCATAATCTGGAGTTCCATTAATATCTCAAGTAAGTGGTTTAGTAGAACTACCAGTTCCTGGTTCTTGTTGACTTGGTGAGCCAATTATTAATTCTGTAGCAACACCATCGTTAGGGTTAAAATTAATACTTGTATAATTCAAAAAGCTACTACTATTATTTTGGTAGTCTGTTAAAGTAGAGTATTTTTTAACTATTCTATTAAAGTAATTATTAAAACCTTTAAGAAATAAAATATTCATTTTAAACCTCCGATAGAAGTGGGCAGTTTTAAGCCGTGCCCAGGGCTGGGAGAAAAACTTATATACTAACCATTAAGCAGCTTTAACTGTAATGAATGGGTAGTTAGCTAAGTATTCTAATGTGTTGTGACCAAATGTTAAGTAGTGGTTTTCTGTTAAGCTTCTTGGATTGAAGAAGGAAGTACCAACTTCAAATGCACTCATATATGGAGGAAGTTTAACTAAAACTTTACAGATAACATCAGCTTTTTCGATATAGACTTCACCAAGTTCGAATGTGCCGCTTGCTTTAATTGTAGCGCCAGCTGGAATTTCATCACCTGGGAAAACGTGATAAGCTGTTGCAGAAACAGTAACATCTTTTTCAACCATTGATCTGATGCAGCCATTTGCGTGGCCAACACCTGGAACATATGTGTCATCATCACTATCAATTGGCTTGCCAGTTGTTGGGGAAGAAGCAGCATAGTCAGATTTATTGGCAGAAGTAATAACAACACCGAAATATCTGGCTGGTAAGACATCTTCTTCAAATTTGTCAACTAAGCCGTCTTTGTGGAAAATTGTTGGTAAGTCAATCTTTCTGATCTTATTGACATATTTAGCATTCCAAATAACTTTGATAGCTTCATCAGCATAAGAACGTAAGAATTGGTTGTCGTTGTAATCTCTTGAGTAATCGCCCATAGCAACAAATAAATCAGCAAGAGCTTGAGCAATTAACATAGCTTCCATTTGTTCTTTTTCAACACCTGTTAAGTTGTAAAGTGGGTGGCCAGAACCAGTGCCTAAGTCAACAGAAACAATTTGTTTACCAGTTGATGTTTCAGTAGCACCAATGAAGCAGTTGTATAATGTACCGTCATAAACTCTCTTAGTTTCTCTCATCCAACCGAGCATAACACTATTGAAAGAACTGAAAGCACCTTCATCAGCCCAAGCTCTCTTGGAAAGATAATTGTCAACAGTTAAACGAATTTGTCTGAAAACATCAAGTGTGATATCTTGAACTTTTGGATCGCCTGGTCTGTCTAAGCTAAGTAAGTTAGCAGCTTCAGAATCGTTGCCCCAAGCGTGGGATTTTAAAACGTCTGTAGCATAGTATAATTTTTTGTCGCCGAATAAACCGCCGTCAACACGAGCCTTGTCAACTAAAGTTTGATGTTTACCAAGATTGTCGGCGAAAACTTCTTGGGAAATAATCATATTAGCAATAGAACTGAAAATTTCATTGCTATTTAATGTAAATGCAGATTGTAATGGCATTTTCTTTTAATCTCCTTATTTTCTAACCTTAACGTCTCTTGTACGTCTCATTAGCTCTTGGGTAAATAAAGCCGGATCACCTTCAGCATAGTCAATGCACTCTTGATATACTTGAGCACATTTTTCAGCCATCTCAACATCTTCGCGAGTTGGTGAAATTTGACGACCTACAGGTAAAAATGGATCTGTTTCCCCTTTAGCCATAAGAGTATTTCTAAGTTCGAGAGCAAGCTTTACATATTCGAGGTTGTTGTGCTCGTTATTAAAGAGTTCGTCTCTAATCTCACCAACATCGCGATATTTTGGGCCTTCTTCTACTTCAACCGTTTGCCCGTTGACAACTGCGTTGAGAAGTCTCTTATTCTCCGCCTTGAGCTCATCATATTTTTGGCGGTCGACACTGTTTTGTTTTAACTCTTTAATGGCAGTTAAGTAGTCTGGTGTCATATCTTCTACTTCTGTTCCCGTTACGCTATTTTGTTCTTTTTCTTCTAACATAGTTCTTCTCCTTTAAAAATCAAAAGCATCTTCATCAATATGAGTTAGCTCTTCTAACTCGTCATACATTCTTTGAATCTTATGAACAATTGCAATGACCAAAATTGAGCCAAATAAAAATATACCGCCAAGTATACTCAATATTAAGATCAATACGTTCATAAGCTTCTCCTTGTAAGTAGAGTTGTAGGGCAAGCTGTGATAGTGATAATCTAACTTAAGTCATTAGTCTTTCGACGTACCTCTTCGGTCCTAATCGTCCGCAAAGATTTTACCAAATATTATCACACTGCGCACTCTACTTAATTTAGCGAATATTTTAGACTCCGCGCAAAGAAAAGTCTGATACAGACAAAAGCACAGCGCCGACAGCATATGTACAAA
>Ga0310690_10006410_pt1 | contig 15468 bp, 35 predicted proteins | sample AusTroGonzalo_MG_2_FD_207661 | JGI IMG/M metagenome (GOLD analysis project Ga0310690, IMG submission 207661) | Bovine rumen microbial communities from tropical cattle in Woodstock, Queensland, Australia - Gonzalo_04 (v2) (version 2) | ecosystem: Host-associated > Mammals > Digestive system >... | reverse complement strand
CTTACCACCGGCGCACATCCTCAGGTCTCTTACCAGTTCTTCATACATCATCTAAGCCCTCCTCAAATAGATCCATCTGTCCGGGCAAGTCGTACAGTCCGCAGTACGGGATGTTCTCCGCCTTGATAAACTCCCAAACTTCCGCGTCCGTCCAGTCGATGATCGGATTGAGCAGGGATTTTCGCCGCTTGTAGCGTTCGCACTTTCCGTCCGCCTTAACAAACCCGCCTGTACAATAGATGCCGCAAATATCTTCCCGCATCTGGGCATATTCACAGGAAACGCACGGGTTATTTGTTTTAACTTCAGAGTTAGTTGTCTTCTCCTCGTTTATGGCAAGATTCTCCCGGTTAAGCACCTCCGCGATTACGCTTATCTCCTTTGTTGCATTTTCCAGAAGAAGCGCCAAGTATCTAACAGCGCAAACGGCGTCTTCGTATTTTGGCTTCCGGCGAATACGGTTAAAGAACTCGTCAGGATCGTACATTTCGTTTTCCCCTCCAAACCGGTTCGCAATCTTCACCCGGCATACAGTCCTCGTGGATCCTCGCACAGTATCGGCAACTCTCCGTTGCCCGGATGATCTCCGCGATCTCTTCTTCCAGCCCCGCCACGCGCTGTCTCAGGTCTTGAATGATCCTGTCCTTTTCCGTCATGCCAGCATCCTCCTCAGCGCGTCCGCGTTGCTTCTGGACGTCCCTATCAGGTCACAGGCGATCTCCCATTCATCCGGCATTCCGGCCCTTGCGTATTTTGTCTCCCGCAGATAGGCGATGTCGCTTTCCGACAGCCTCAAGCCCTTTGCAATCGTGAACCGGTTGTTCTGCCAGCCGTTAAAAAGCGCGTCATACGTCCTGTATCCCATCTTCCAGCGGTAGGCCAGCGTCCCGTACGGTACGTTCATTTCCTCCGCCCACGCTCTCAGTGTCTTTGTCTCGCCGTTGTGGGTCACAACCCGGTCTGTCTTAAACATGGCGTCCGCTCCCCCACGGAAGCCTGTTTTCCTCCACGGTAGCCAGCCGAACCCCGGCGAACACGGCAACCAGAATCAGGAACCCGGCGGATCCGCAGAACGCCAACGGATGCTCACTCCCGTTTCCCCTCGACAGCACGTTCAGCAGGATCTGGACGATCTGGCCGACCGTGAACCACAACAGGCACCTTCCCGCTTTTTTACTCATAGCCTTGTACCTCCTCAAGCACTACTTCGATTCTTGGATTTTTTTTGTCCACGGCGAAATCATCCGTGAACCCTACGATGTGCGCCCAGCCGTCGCCTTGTAGCGTCTTGGCCTTTACAAGCGCGTCTTGGATTACCTTCCTGCCGTACCCGGCGATGTTGTCCTTGTCCCTCCTGCGGTCTTTTTCAACCCAGAGGTAGTACATCATCACCGGGCCTTTTGCTTTCCATCCCCGAAGGCCCGTCTTCGCGCAAAGCATCACAAGCTCTTCGGCTTCTCTCTTCAGCTTTGCCGCCCGGTACCGGTTCGTCCGCTCCGCCTCGATGTACTCATTCAAACCGGGCAAGCGTCCGGGGATCACAAACTTCATCTGCCTTCCCCCGCTCTCTTCACGGCCCTTCTGTGGATGTCCATGATCGCCTGTCGCGTTACCCTGTCTCGCGTCTCAGCCTCTCTCACGGCGCGTTTCACATCAGCCCATGCCTTGTATTCCTCGCAGACGTCGTGGCACGTACGGCTTCTTCTGTCGCAGTCTATACACGGGCATTTAACCATCACGCAACCCCAGCTTTCTTGCCATACGCTCGGCGTCATCCTTGTGATCGTAGTTCATAGGCTTTGCGGCCTTCACATCGTCCTTCAGCGGGAAAACGCCTTGCCACCCGCGCTGTATGGATTGGTTCAGGATCTTGATTTGCGTTGCTTCATCCCCCGGCGCAAGCTTTTCCAGTTCCTTTAGGGTCAGATCCCGCGCCTTGTCCGTAAGAGGCTTCTTCATGGCCTTACGCATGGCGGCAAAGTTATCCATAGCCTCTTCCAACGGAGTGTTTGCTTTTTTCTGAGCTTTGGGGGTATGGGGGTTATAACATTCGTTCTCTATCTCTTTCTCTTTCTCCCCCTCTTTCTCTCTCTCTTTCTCGCTTGCGGGTTGCTTGTCTTTTGCTTGTGATTTGCTTTCGTTTTGCTTCGAGTTTGCTTCCGCTTTGCTTCCTCCCTGCTTTCCGCTTTCTGCCCGTTTCCTTCCGGTGTCAAGCGTCGGTTTCACAAGCGAAAAGATAGCAGAGCCGATGCCGGACAATTCTGTTGTCTCGCCGTCCAGCGCGTATGCGATGATTGCCATAAGCACCGGCTCCCGCTCCTTCTTTGGGAGAGTCTTCAGCGCCTCGTAATAAGAGCGGTAAAAGGTGAACTGCCCTCTTTGATCCATGTCAGTCCTCCTTGTCTGGCTTTTTGAGAGGAAAATAAATTGATCTGTTCCGGTTGCCTTTGTGAAGCCAGACGCACCAAATCATGTCCATAAGCGAGTTTCCTTGCCCCGTGAAATCCGGTCTCCATGTGAGTGGTAAAACAAAGTCCGGCGGGGCCTCCGTGTAAAGCGTAAGCCGCTTTGCGCTGTGCCAGTATTGAGACTTGAGAAGAAAAGCCGTCGGGATCTTCATCTCGTTTGTGTGCCGTATAAACTTTTCGGCAAGGCTAAACGGCGGGTTCGTGATAATAAAATCAACGTCCCGCGGAGGGAAGGTTGTAATAAAGTCTGTTCCCGTTTGTATGTCTGAGCCAATCACCTTATGCCCTCGTTCACGAAGAACGTTAACAATATGTCCTTGGCCGCAAGCCGGTTCCCAGATCGTCATGCCTCGCTCTAAATATTCAGGACACAAGAACTTTTCTATGGCGACAACGCACTCTTTTGGTGTTGGGTAAAAGTCGTTTTTTCTTCGGTTTCCGTCTGCTCCTACTATTTTTACTGGATCCATGTGTCACATCAGAACGGGAGGTTCCCGTCTGCCTCCATTTCGGTGAACCCGGTGTCGGGCTTCTTTTCCTTTGAACCGGCAAAGTACACGGTGTCCGCGATCACTTCCGCGATGCTTCGCTTTTCGCCGCTCTTGTCCGTGTAGCTCCTGATCTGGAGTCTGCCGGTCAGGGCAATCAGAGATCCCTTGTCGAAGTGCTTTGCGACGAACTCCCCGGTTCTCTTCCATGCGACGCACGGGACAAAATCGGTTTCGCGCTCTCCGTCTTTCCCGGTGAAGTCCCGGTCAACCGCCACGGTGAACGATGCCACAGGGATGTTTGTGGTGGTCTGGCGCAACTCCGGCGCTTTGGTAAGCCGCCCCATAAGTGAAACGACATTAAGCATATGCCCAGCCCTCCTTCACAAGAGAAAGGATAAAGTGCTGGATGGCTTCCGGGGTGAAGTACACACGCGCCCCGATGTTGACAGACTTGATCTTCCCAGCCGCCTTAATGCGGTCAAGGGTGTCAACGCTGATGCTCAACTTGTCCGCCGCCTCCTTGCGGGTCAGAAGAAGTTTCTCCATTTTTAGTGCCTCCTATAAATAAGTTTTGTTTCGTCCCAGTCTTCGTAGTGTTCCATAAGGTAGTCTCTGAACTGCTGTGTCATGAAGGTTCGTGTCTCCGGCGTTCCGTGGTCGAACAACTGGTGATCCGGTCTGCAAAGGGTCAGGATGTTTTCTTCGATCCCAAGCCCTCCCCTTGCCCTTGAAATGAAATGCGCCTCAGGCATCCCCGGCCAACCGGAGTATTTACCCGACATTCGGCACCATACACAACGCCCTTCGTCCCGCTCCCACACGCGGTCTTTGACGTCGCTTGGTATCGCACAAGCCTTGGCCCTCTTGGATGATCTGTATTTCATTTCCAGCCTTCTTTCAAAAGCGCCAGCTCACGATCCGTCATGGTTTCAATATCAAGCGCCTTGGCGTCCTGTACGAGCTGATCTATGAACACGGACATCTGGTGGGTGTCGAACGAAGAAGAGCCGTAGTGAAGCCTCAGGCCCGTACAGCCCTTTGTTTTCACCGGGAACTGCTCTGCTTGCCATCCAAGCCCCCGGCTTTCCCAAATCTCAACGAGCTTTGGTACCGCCTCGTTCTGGACGCATACGATCTCGCTTGCGCCGCCGATCTCCCGAAGCTCATTCCGGTATACGTCCGTTTTGTCAAGGTGCAGGGCAAAGGCGATCTTGTCTATCAAAACCCATGCGTAAGCGTTCGCGTCCAGTGACCGCTTCGGCGCTTTCTTCTTGATCTCATACTCCCCGGCTTTGAAGCCCATCAGGAACCGCCAAGCCAGCGGGTCTTTTGTCGAAAGAACAAGGGTGTTCCCCTCCCGCCATGCAGACTCAATTTTCATTTTTCGCCTTCTTCATGCAGTCAACACAAAGCCGACGTCCGAAGCCGCGCTCCGAATATTGAGCGATTGCGTCCGCTGTCCATACCTCGCCGTTTTTCGTCTTCGACGGGTAAATTGCCTTTTTGCAGTCGGCGCAGATGAACTCTTCGGATGGAGGGACGTGGCCCCATTCAAAGACCGGTATTCCCTTCAGGGTGATAATCAAGCCGGAAATGTGTTCGTCTTTGTCGTATTCGATAGCGGCAACCTCAAAGTTGTCATAGCACTGGTATTTCCCGTTGGACTCCTTGATGTTGCAACTCTTAGCCGGAATGAACACGAACGGAGCGGAATACAGCTCCCTACCGATCCCGTGTTTGAACCCGGCGCGCTTGAAGGCGTCGCTGGCCCGTCCCTTCTCGGCCTCGGTGTTGGATTCGGTACCGGCGTCCCATTTCCAAATGGGGCCGCGTCCGTAGTCAACGCCGATCCCGCCGTAAAGTGTCCCGTCCACCAGCTTGAAATCGTTTGTCCAGTTTTCCGGCCCCACGGTTTCGTCCAGAAGGTCGGCGTCCGTCCGGGCCGTCTTATAGAGCAACAGCGAAACGCCGCGCTCTGAGCATTTCTGTACCCGGCATTCGATCTCGTCCGGGTTCAGAAGTCGAAACTGTTTCATTCTTCCTCTCCTTCCAGTAAGTAGGCCCACGCGTCCAGAACATCAACGCACTGGTCACAGCCCTTTATCTCGCCGTCGATCTTGTAAAGCGTTTCGCATTCGCTCCCGCATATGGGACAAAAGGGAACATCAAATTCCGGCGGCTCCGGGTAATCACTGACGCCCCAGCCCATCCAGCTCCTCCTGATCCATCAGGCAGAAGAACGTCACGCCGTCGATCTCGACGGACGCCGTGTACTCATATTCTCCTGCCGCGTCCCTGCGCTTGATTTCAATGTCGGGAAACGCGATAAGAAGAGCTTCGTGCCTAACCTGAACAACGGGCTTGTATGCGTTCCAGCCATAAAACCCGTCCTTCTCAAAGTCCAGAAGGGCCTTGGCCAGCTTCGCCGCCTCCTTCATTCTTTCGACCGTCATTGTCTGCCTCCTTCACTTAATGATCGCCGCCCTGATCTCTTCCATCGGGACGTGTCCGGCCCTGCAAACTCGGTCAAGGTCTGCAAGGGTCATGGTCTCAGGCTTTTCAAGCCTCTGCTTCGCGGTGTTGTACGAGCATCCCAGCACCACGGCCAGCGCCGTTGCGTCAAGCCCATACCCTATAAACAGCCGTCGCACTCTTGCGAACGGTACCTCCCGCGTCTTGACGTACGGCATCTCCCTTCCTCCTTTACTGGTCTTCCGGCGGGATTTCCAGAATCTCGCTGATGGCCGCGACCATCTTTGCCGGAACGTAACTGCCGGAGCAGATTTTGGAGAGATAGCTGTCATCGAAATACAGCCCGGTCTTCTCCCGTACCCGCTCACAGAGCCACCCGTTGCCCTTTTCCAAGTCGATAAGGCGCTTCTTTACGGATTTCCCAAATGCGGTGTAAGCCAAAATGTCACCTCCCCACATATAGCGGTTGACATTTACGGAACCTTGTAATATTATTGAATTGCCACATTCAAGAATTATAGGTATCCGTAACTGCACTTGTATCTTATACCGAAACCTATAAGATTGCAAGATAATTTTTACGGCTTCCTATAATATTGTCACTTTGCACAAAAAGGAGGCGGTAAAACTGGATGGAATGTATGAGCGAATAATGGAGTTGTGCAAGAGTAGGGGAATATCCGGCGCTAAACTATGTAGAGAAGTAGGAATGCAACCAAGCATCCTGACAGACATAAAAATGGGGCGTCAGCGCGGGTTGTCCGCGAAGAACGCCCAGAAGGTCGCAACATTCTTTGGGGTGTCTGTCGGGTATCTGCTTGGAGAAGAAAATAAGCCCCTCGTCAATGATGACGAAGAGCTTACGGAGCTATTGGAGCGTGTCCGGGATGATCCGCACCTAAGGATGTTGTTTTCTATTACGAAGGACGCGACGCCGGAGGATGTTGAAAAGGCAATTAAGATTATTCAGACGCTGAAGGGTGAATGACTTGTAATGCAAGCGTCACGATCTCCAGAATGGCGTCCTTTTCTTCCGGGGTAAATCTGTCAAGTAAGTCTTTCAGGGTCACAAGCTTTTCTTCCACAGTCGTTTCTCCTTTGGGTTTATTAAACAGGGCCGGACAGCCAGCCGCCAAGCATCTTGACCGGCCCCGCCTCGCTTGGGACGGTTAAATACTATCAGGTTAATAGGTTATTTTTGAAGTACCGAAATCTGAGAAGCGGGGTGTTATTTGTGGCGACAACTCCATCCATAAATGAACAGGAGATACCACACATGGAACTCACAGCTACAAAAGAGATCATCACCCAGCTCAAAGCTGTCAAAAAAGAGTATGAGCTGACAATCCCACGGATCAAGGACATGATCGAAGCAAACGGCGACTTTATTTCCCTAAGCACCTTGCACCGGGTCTTTGCTGAAGGATCGGAAAAGGATTCTTTCTCGTATGATCGTACGCTGGCCCCTATTGCCCGTGCGCTTTTGTTCAAAGACGGAGACGAAGAGAGCGACGCCGTGACAGAGGATCGCATTGAAGGACTCCGGGCCGTCATTGTATTCAAAAATGAGAAGATTGATATGCTTACGGCGCAAAACGAAGCGTTGAGAAAGCGTATGGACGAACTCCGGGCCGAATACGATCTACGGCTCCGGTTTATGAGAGACCAGATCGAACTCAAAGACAAGCGTATGGACGAAAAGGACGAAATCATAAAAAGGCTAATGGATAAGTGTTTGTAAAGGAGAAGTATATGTATTGTTCAAATTGCGGTGAGCAAATACCAGACAGCGCCAAGTATTGCCCGTCTTGCGGCTTTCAGGTTGCGGCTTCCCAGACACCCGTAATTCCCATTCAAACATACGGGCAAATTGTTGTGACCTTTGATAAGGAGGACACTGGCAAAAAGTATCGTGCGTTTCCTGTCGAAGTATATTCAAATTATGAGTTGATCGGAGAGACCGAAATTGGACGCCCTCTTGTAAAAACGCTTCCTTGTGGCCAGCACGAGATCCTTTTGCGGCTTGGCACGGTTCTTTTAGGAAAGCGCGTCGTGGAAATCTCTGAAAATGCAACGACAAATATAAACTTTTTTGTCAGCGGGAAAAACGATCCAAAAGCAACATTTGTCGGGAATGCCGCCGGTTATTCCAAAGGGAAACCAACCGTTGTAAAGTCTTCGGAATCTCCGATTTGCCCGAAGTGCGGCGGACGAATGAACATACAAACCGTGTCCGAAGCGCGGAAGGCCGGTTTCGGAACGTACCTACTGTACTTCATTCTTTTTATTTCTTTGATTGGATGGCTTATCCTTATTCCTCTATTTCTGCGGAAAAAGACGCAAACAGCAACATATCAGGTGTGCCAAAGTTGCGGGTATAAGAAAATGATCGGAAAGCCAGCATGAAGATCCCTGAACCGAAAAAACTGAAGAGCGGAACATGGTTCATCCAGCTCCGGCTGAACGGGGTGTCCATCCCCGTCACCGGTCGCACGGCCAAGGAGTGTAGGGACGCCGCCACGCTGATTAAGAGCGAACACCGGGCCGGGGTGAAGAAGATACAGGCCCCGGACGAAATGACGCTCAGAGAAGCTTGTGAGCGGTGTATTCAAAGAAAAGAACGGGCTGGCCGGTCGCCGGAGACGATCCGGGGTTATGACATCATAACAAGAAACCGGTTCCAGACGGTCATGGACAGGCCCATCAGCTCGGTTAAGAACTGGCAAGAGATATACGACGAAGAGGCGTCCCGGCTCTCCCCGAAGACGATGCAGAACACTTGGTCGTTTCTGAACACAGCAGTCAAAGAGTCCGGGCTGGCCCTGCCGACGATCCAGACGGTCGCCGTAGAAACAGAAGAGCATCCATTCCTTGAACCAGAGGAAATAGGACGCTTTGTGAGCGCGGCTGTGGAGGACAAGTACAGAATAGCCCTGTACCTCGCGCTTTGCTCCTGCCGCGTCTCAGAGATACTGGCGCTTGACTGGAAGAACGTTGACTTAGAAAATGACATCATCCGTATCAGCGGGGCCGTTGTCAGGGACAAGAACAACAAGAAGGTCGAGAAGAAGAGCAATAAAACGGAAGAGTCCGCCCGGTACATCCCTATCTTTATCCCGGAACTCCGCTCCGCGCTGAACGAAGTAAAGGACAAGTCCGGCAAGGTCGTAAAGGCAAACCAGAATACGATCCTTGAACACGCGGACAAAGTGTGCGACGCCGCACAGCTACACCGAGTCGGGATCCACGGTCTCCGGCATTCGTTCGCGTCCTTGGCCTACTCGTTGAACGTCCCGGTCAAGGTCACGATGAAACTTGGCGGCTGGTCGGATTTCAATACCGTAATGAAAATATACACCCACCTTGCCAAGAAAGATGTCGGAAAATATAGTTCGCAAATTAAAGATTTTTTCAAAAATGCTAACTAAAATGCTAAGTACGTTTAGAAAACCATTGAAAATACTAAGGATTTGGATTGTTTGACAGGGGTTCAAGTCCCCCCTCGCGCACCAAAACAAGAAAACCGGCAATCCGTTGAGATTGCTGGTTTTTCTTTATGTATCAATGCTTTCCGGGCTTTTTGCCATTTCAAAAAATTGAAAAATATTTCAATATTTTGAAAAAGATTTCAGTATTTTGAAAAAGAAAATGCTAACTAAAATGCTAACTAAAACAAAAGGCCGGGGATTTCTCCCCGGTCTTTCATTCCTCGCCGTATATTGCAAGGATCAGCATTTGCACGTATGTCTTAATCCACCAGATCATTTCGCAACCCCCAGTGTCGGAATACCGCCGCAGTCGCATACCATCAGGAAGTCCGGCGTCTCGTAGAGCTTTGCGTATTTCTCCGCTTGTTCGTCGGTCAGGGAGATAAAGTCATCCTCCCCAAGCCCGACAACGAAGAACGTACCGGCCACGGTGTCATAGGCCCTCCCGCGTTGCGTCAGGATGCGGTTTGGCGGCAAGCCGATAAGTTTACCTTCCTCGTTGCAGACAAGCGCCACGTTGTCCTTAGAGAAGTATACGCACTCGATGTAACCACCGACAATGGACTGGTAGCTTTCCAGCGTGGCCGGGATCTCCCGGATCTCTGCGGCCTTCCCCGGCTCGACAACAACAACTTTGATGTTTTCGCTCATTTTTTCGCACCTCCAAACATAGCCTCCAGCTCCGCAAACAGCTCCTCTTTGGTAACGGCGTCCTCGCTGGCCGGAACTATGATATACGGGTTCACGCTGTAATGTTCCGTGTTTTCCCGGAGCCACCGTTCGACCGTCAGAATATCTGCCTTGATGCCGCCCCGGACGATTTCGCCGTTTTCGATGTACGCCAGCTCGTACATCCGGTCATTGAGCTTTTCCGGTTCAAGCCCGGTGTTTTCGTACGTGGCCATACGGTCTGCGATTTCGCGCCATACGCGCCCTTGGGGAAGAACCCATTTCTTCCCGTTCCAACGTGTCATTCGCTCCATGATCTTTTCCTTTCTGCCCTCGTAACCTCCGGGGCGGGTCGGTGGTTTAGGCCTTCGACAGTGCCTTATAGCACAGGAACGCGGGAGACAGGGTATCGAACGTCCCCACCCGGAAGTGGGTACCGCGCTTGCTCTCCAGCACGACGCCGTGGCGGATCTCTCCGGCCTTGTTGGTTTTGCGGGTCAGAAGGACGGTCTTGCCTTCGACCGTAGACTCCGCTTCCTTCAGGATCACCAGACCGCTTTCAGTTGTACGCATGGGGTGTACCTCCTTAAAAAAGATTAGATGGGATGGGGTTGGTTAAGGCCCAGCCCCTCAAAGGCCTTTAGGATCAGCGGTGGGGATTGATGTACTCGCCGCAGACGTAACCGTGCGGACGGTAGCCGTAGAGGTCTTTGTGCCAGTCGGAGTAGAAGCTGAAGCTCTCCCGATCCCACCCCTTTTCCTGATGCTCGTTGAAGTAGGCGCGGAGTTCGGCCTTGTCTGCTTCGGCTTCCATGACGAACTCCTCATGCCGGTTCAGCTCGTCGATCACCTTGTCCAGATTGCTCCCGCCCATCCAAGGCAGATCGCAGTACACAAGGAAATACTCACAGTCGGAAACGCTCTTGGGTTCGCCGTAGAAGCACGGGGAAATAGTGGCCGTCGCGCCGTCAGGACAAGTCACGGTGATTTTGCCGAAGCCGTTCTTCTCCCACTGGGATACAAGGGACTCGCGGGTGATGATGTTGGTTTTCATGGGGGATACCTCCTTAAAAGTTTTTGTGGAATAGGGCCGATTTTGGCTCGACCCTTTAGGAGCCTTAGATCGCGGTGGCCTTGAACCAGCCGGAGAGGGGATACCATCTGAAGCGGTAGCCGAAGCAGTAGAGGTCGATTCCAAGCATCCGGGTGTACCCGGTCTGGGCCACCGGCTTGACGCCGTAGACGTTGAGGAGCTTGCCAAGCTCAAAGTTGAAGGCGATCTCGGATCTGGTGAGTTTCATTGTTGGTACCTCCTAAGTTGTTTTTTGCTCCCTTGAGCATCTTCATAATACTACGGTTAAACAGTATTTGCAAGATGGCAAAATAACAAAAAATACGGTTTAACTTTTGTGCAAAATACTACTGTTAAACCGTCTTTCCGTGTGATAAACTATTTTGTGGAGGTGAATATATGGTTTCAGACAAGCAAAAAGGGTACAGGAACAAGTGGGACGCCGCCAACATGACCGTTTTGGGCTGTAAAGTACGTAAAGACAAGGCAGAATACTTCAAGTCTCTTTGCCGGAGCGCAGATACGACGCCGAATGCGGTATTTATCCGGGCGATTGATGCGTTTATAGAAGAACACGATCTGGGAACGCTACAACTTGTTGCCGGAGACAAAGAAACGGACGGGGAATAACCCCGCCCGTTCTCTTTTACTCTTGGGTCTGCTGGATCAAACGCTGGATGTTCTGCCGGGTCTTCTCGTCCGGGGCGCTTTCCATCAGGTCGTGGAGCTGGTCAACGAACTCCTCTTTACCTTCCCGCGAATAACGGTACGATCCGTCACGTCGGGAATAGGGAGCGTATCTTCCGTCCGCGTACCTCTTAGCGCCGCTTCCACGGCCATAGGAGCCGTCGTAGGAACGCCGGGAACGCCGGGACATCTCATAAGCGCCGTCTTCGGAATAGCCGATGTCCATGTCCTCAAGGCAGTAAAAGTCTTTGATGACGTCCATGAGCTTGTACACGCTGTCGATCTCTTCTCTGGAGCGGTACTTGCCGTTGTCGGTGATGCTCTTGATCTCCTTCTCGGAGATTTCCACCACCTTGTACAGTTCGTCCATGTTCACCGTGGACACCCCCTTACACGGCGGGTGTTACCGGGTTCGCAACAACATAGGCCGGGATCGGGTACGGAGCTACACGGTTGACGATGTACTGGGTCTGCGCGGTGTTGTCGGCAATCAGCGCCGCAGTCTGGGAGGTCTGAGATGCCGCCAGATTTAGCATATTTACTCGGTTCTGCAACTCGACGTTCTGAGCCTTCAAAGCGTCGATCTCCTGCTGGCAAAGTTTGTCCAGAATAGCCTGAGTGTTCGCGGTGTTGGCGCTTCTGGTCGCACAAGCCTCCGTTGCGATGGTGTACTTCAGGTCGGCAATAGCCGCCCGGTTCTCACAGCAACAAGAGGAAAGCTGGGACTGGAGCGCGAAGCTGTTCTGCATCGCGTCAAACTGGCCGGAGGTCAGCTTATCCCCGATGCTCGTAATGCTGGTGTTCAGCATGGAGTCGCGGAAGCCGTCGGAGATCTGGTTGCTCTGGTTCATCCACGGGTAGATGTCGCCACCGCCAAACCCGCCCATTCCGCCATAACCGCCGAAGAGGACAAGCAGAAGGATGATCCAAGCCCAGTCGCCGCCGAAGCCGCCGCCGAAGCCACCACCGGTGGGAGCCACCGGCATGACCATGTTTTCAGTATCCATTTTGTTTCTCCTTTTTTTATTTTTTCGCCGCCAACTGTTGCGCGCTAACAATTCGCGGAGAAATTAACGTCGGAACCCCTGCGCCATTTGGTAGGCGTTGTTAAGCTGTTGCTGGGAAATCTGGCCGGTCTGAAGAAGGTGGTTAAGGATCGCGTTGGGATCGTTCATCCCCTGCGGTACATTCATCCTCTTCTGGGCCAACATCTGCATGGGGTTCATTTTGAACTGCTGAAGCATTCCCATAAGGTTCATAGGGTTCATTCTTCTACCTCCTCTTTCTTTTTCCTCTTACCGGCGATTCCGTAGATGTCGCCCTTCATGCTCTCAATGTCCGCTCTCAGGCCCTCTACGGCGCTTAGGAGGCCGTTCAGGTCGGTCTTGGTTGCGTAACCCTTGTCCTCTTCTGCGGTCTCTCGGCGCTCCACAAGGTCGTACACCTTCATGCTTGGCTTGCCGGATGCGTCGGCCTGTTTGAGATACACCACCGGCTCGGTCTGGCTCCATAGGGTGACGGCGTTGTTCGGTGCGACCGGGAAGGCCAGCGCCTCCCGTTCCCCGGAGATCCAGATGATCGAACTCTGCGGAGCGTACGGCGTGTAGCTGGGATAGTACGGGTAGTTCATTCGTCCTTCCTCCAAAAGTAGATTGGTATTTCGTTCCTGCTGTCCCAAGAGTCGTAGAGCGTCCCGTCAACGACGGTTGCGGCGTGGCCACCGAAGCCAAGCACGTACGTTCCGTTTGGGTGGGCTTCACAGAACTCCTCGGCGGTGAAGCAGTCCGGGCAAGTGTTGGGTATTACCTCGCGGTAAAACCCGTTCTGACGAAGCACAGCGCCCCACACGCTGTCAGAGGACGGCATATCCCCCATCAGGAACCCGGCAAGCGCAACTCTCGCATAAGCAGTCTCCCAGTCCACGTTCAGGGCCTTTGCCACCGCACGGATAGAACAGTCGCCCACATTTCGCCCAGCAGGGTTCGGCTGGAACATTTCCCACATGGTCTTCATCCCTCCAGAACAGATCATCGTCTAACACATATTCGTTGTCGTACATAGGCCTCACCTCAGGGAAAATGGTATAAAAAAAGAAGCCCCTTGGCGATGAAGCCAAAGGGCAAGTTTTGTCTGTATTCGGGCAAGTTTTGTGAAATAAAAAAACCGCCCTCTCCATTACGGAGAAGGCGGTATATGACGGAACAATTCCGTCTGTCCCTTATAGATGATGTTTTTACACTGCCGGACAGAAATATCAAACTCTTCGGCCAAAGGCTCAAAGCAACGACCGTCAATCAACCGCCGCTTCAGGATTGCTCTGTCCCGCTCGTTGTGAACGTGTTCGTCTATAAGTTCACGTATCTGGCTGTTTGTGTAATTCATGCCGTTCCTCCGCTTGAAATATTTATAATATCCCAAGGGAGGACGTCAACCAAGATGCTTGGCGGCTGGCTGGTTGACCTTTAGCTTACACGTTGTTCAATGGCTTTGATTCGCTCGTTCTGCCGTCTGTCCTCCGCTTCGATCAGCGGGATCTTCTCGGCAAAACCGTTGTGCTTTCTGACCTCTCTTGTCAGCTCTTCGAGCTTGGTATCTGTCACCGCCTGATATTTCTCAAGCTTTGCGTCAAGTCGTGCGTCGGACAATTCGCTCTGTTTTTCCAGCTTAGAAAGCAAGGTGTCGTTGTTCTTTTTGCTCTGGTATATAACTCCTATGAGCGTCAAAATCCCGACGATCACAGAGCCTATCAGCCCGATTACAGCCGCGTCCATTACATAGTCACCACCATTTCCTTCCGGTCGCCCCGGAGCGTCAACGTTTGAAGCGCGTGGGAATTAGGAGTCAGCATCTTTTGTAACGCATACCCGCCTGATGTGAGCCACGACGTAGCCGTAACAACCTTAAACGGCTTGATGGTTACTTTGTTGTTGTACGTGTCAATAAAGATTTTCCCCGGCTGTGTGATTGCCGGACGATGGGTGTGCGCGGAAATCAGGCAGTCCATGTTGTCTATGGCATAACCAAATCTCTCATTCCGGTTTATGCCTCCGCCGGTCATAGCCCCGCCACCGGCCCCGTGGGTCACAACGATGGTATAGGTGGGGCGCTGTGTTCGCCCGTTGTAGTCGTTCCGGTTGCCGATCTGGATTTTTATAAAGGCCATGTTTTCCCGGTATCTGTCTTCAATGTCAAGCTTCGCGCAGATGTCATAGCACGGGCTGTCATCCACTTCTTTCCCGGATCTCCGCTCATGGTTCCCGTTTACCACGGCGAGGACTCGCGGCGCGATCGGTTCAAGGATCTTTGCCATCATCTTCTTTTGCGATGCCGGTCGGTAGACCTCTTCGTAAACATTCGTGACGCTGTTTTTCACGCCGTTGGAAACGAGGTCTCCGCAAAGGACGAAGAACACATCCTCACGGTCTTTCATGGAGTCGATGAATTTGATAAATTCCTGCTCCATGCATTCCGGCGCGCCTAAGTGAACGTCCGCTATGGGAATGATCGTTATGTCCCGCTTTTCCGGGAATGTGTGTACGATCATCTCAAAATCAGGAAGCATCAGAGCGCCCTCACGATCTTCATAATCGAATTGATGTAATCCTCGTTCCCGTCGATAAACTTTTTGCAGGAAAGCGCGATCGCGTACAATTCGTTGATTTTGTTCTGGACGTCCGTTGCGTCGTATCCGGCATTGTTCAGGGCGGCAACTCGCGCAGGGCCAGCGCCGTATCTGTTGTTCAGCACATCGGAAACGACAAGCGGATCAACGGGTTTTTTCTCCGGTTCTTCGTGTCCGCTGGCAACAGCAAGCCACTCCTCAGCCGTACCAAAGAACTTGTCAAAGTCAAGGTTCCCGCTCCACCCGTTCAGGCGTCCGTGGGAACTGTACTGTTGCATAAAGATTTTCTGGAACGGCGCAAAGCTCCCCTTCTGCCACGGGCTGTCGATGAACCCATTGAGAATGTTGTTGTCCGCGTACTGCGCCACCCACAAAGGATAACCAGCGTTCGCAATCTCCGTGAAGTCCTGCATCTGAACAACAGACAGAGAGCAATACACGCCGCATTTAATCCCAGTCAGCTCATACACGGCGTCAAGAAACTCCTTCAGATAATCCG
>Ga0310690_10006408_pt1 | contig 15470 bp, 12 predicted proteins | sample AusTroGonzalo_MG_2_FD_207661 | JGI IMG/M metagenome (GOLD analysis project Ga0310690, IMG submission 207661) | Bovine rumen microbial communities from tropical cattle in Woodstock, Queensland, Australia - Gonzalo_04 (v2) (version 2) | ecosystem: Host-associated > Mammals > Digestive system >... | reverse complement strand
AAGACCAGCTGTCGAAAGAACGGCGTGAACGGGTGGATATCGTGCCTGAGCTCGCCGGACTGAAGGAGGACAAAGAGTCGCTGTTCAAGTTTCTGTCCGAGGAGACGCTGCTCTGCGTGAAGGACTACGACTATGTGGCCGATGCCATTGACCGCACCTATCAGGAAGGCTTTTCGCAGCAAGCCATCACCGAGCGTATTGAGATGGCGGAGTCGGAGATGGAGAAGCACGAGATTGAGCAGCAGCTGCGCCGCGAGTGCCAGCTGATCAACGGGGCGCAGTTCCGTGAGGATGCCGACAAGTTCCGCCGCATAGAGACCCATTCCCAGCCCCTCACTCAAGGGCGGGGAGAAGTCAGTAAGAGGGCCGTCATTTCCTTCAATATCTCTGCCCAGCCCCTGTTCCACAAGAACTTTGACCTGCTGATACAATCGTTGGAGGACTATCTGCTGCAGGGTTTCCAGCTTTTCATCCTTGCCGACAGCTATAAGCAGCAGGAACGTTTGAAGGACATTCTCAGTGAAAAGAATATTACCTTTATCCCCGTCGACAAGACCCTGCACGAAGGCTTTATCGATGTCGATGCCCGTGCCTGCTTCTTTACAGACCACCAGATATTCGACCGCTTCCATAAGTACAACCTGAAGAGCGACAAGGCCCGTACGGGTAAGGTGGCGCTGACACTGAAGGAGATACAGCAGTTTGAGATTGGCGACTACGTGGTACATGTGGACCACGGCATCGGCAAGTTTGGCGGACTAGTACGTATGCCCCAGGGGGATGGGTATCAGGAAATGATCAAGATTTCCTACCAGCGAGGCGACAGCATCTATGTGAGCATCCATTCGCTGTACAAAGTGTCGAAATACAAGTCACAGGACGGTGGCGAGGCTCCCCGCCTGTCGACACTTGGCACAGGCCAGTGGGAACGGTTGAAGGAGCGTACGAAGAAGCATATCAAGGACATAGCCCGCGACCTGATCAAACTCTATGCCAAGCGTCGGCGGGAAAAAGGCTTTGCCTTCAGCCACGACACCTACCTTCAACACGAGCTCGAAGCCTCGTTCCTCTATGAGGACACCCCCGACCAGCTGAAAGCGATGCAGGACGTGAAGGCCGATATGGAGATGGCCAAGCCGATGGACCGCCTGGTGTGTGGTGATGTAGGCTTCGGAAAAACCGAGGTGGCTGTGCGTGCTGCCTTCAAGGCGGCCTGCGACGGCAAGCAGGTCGCGGTGATGGTGCCTACGACGGTGCTGGCTTATCAGCATTACCACACCTTTGCCTCGCGACTGAAGGACATGCCCGTCAGGGTGGACTACCTGACACGAGCTCGAAGTGCCAAGCAGACCACCGCCCTGCTGAAGGACTTGGAAGCTGGCAAGGTAGATATTATAATAGGTACGCATAAGCTCATCGGTAAGACGGTGAAGTTCCACGACCTCGGACTGCTCATCATCGACGAGGAACAGAAGTTCGGCGTATCGACCAAGGAAAAGCTGCGCCAGATGAAGTCGAACGTCGACACGCTGACGATGTCGGCGACGCCAATCCCGCGAACCTTGCAGTTCTCGCTGGTCGGTGCCCGCGATTTGAGTGTCATCCAGACACCACCGCCCAACCGCTATCCTATCCAGACGGAGATCCATACCTTCGGTGCTGAGATTATTGCCGATGCCATCAACTTCGAGATGTCGCGCAACGGACAGGTTTATTTTGTCAATAACCGCATTGCCGACTTGACCCGTATTGCAGATTTGATACACACCTACGTGCCAGATGCCCGAGTGGCCATCGGACATGGACAGATGAAACCCGAGGAGTTGGAGCAGATTATCCTCGACTTCTCGAACTACGACTACGACGTGCTATTGTCGACCACCATCGTTGAGAACGGTATCGACATCCCTAACGCCAATACCATTATCATCAACAGCGCCCATAACTTCGGCCTTTCAGACCTGCACCAGATGCGTGGTAGGGTAGGGCGCGGTAACCGCAAGGCTTTCTGTTACCTGTTGGCACCGCCCTTGGCTGCCCTGCCCACTGAGAGTCGCCGCCGCTTGGAGGCCCTTGAGAACTTCAGCGACCTCGGTTCTGGCATCAACATCGCCATGCAGGACCTCGACATCCGTGGTGCCGGCAACCTGTTAGGCTCTGAGCAGAGTGGCTTCATCAGCGACCTCGGCTACGAGACCTACCAGAAGATTCTGAACGAGGCGATGGCGGAACTGAAAAGTGAAGAACGAATAGTGAAGAGTGAAAAATTTCCTTCCGGATGGGTCGCCGACTGCACCTTGGAGTCCGACCTTGAGATGTACTTCCCCGACCAGTATGTGCCTTCGGACTCGGAGCGTATGCTGCTCTACCGAGAATTGGATAACATACGCAATGACAAGGAGTTAGAGGCTTACCGACAGCGGCTCATCGACCGCTTCGGACCTATCCCCGACGTAGCCGAAGAACTGATTCGGGTGGTGCCCCTGCGGCGTTACGGCAAGGAGTTGGGGTGTGAGAAGATCATGCTCAAGCAGGGACGCATGTTCCTCTACTTCGTCTCGAATCCCAACAGCCCTTTCTACCAGAGCGAGAACTTTGGCAATGTCATCAACTACGTTACAGCCAACGTGCGCCGTTGTAACCTGCGCGAACAAAACGGTAAGCGCTCGATGGTTGTCACCGATGTGCCTACCGTTCAGGAAGCTCTCAGCATGATGAAGAGCATTGCTGCTGAGTATTAAGTTTTGCAAGCTCAACTTTAGAAGTTAGAAGAAGTTAGAATCAGAAAGTTGAATTAGTTACGGAATACCAGTCCGTCGCCGAATTCATCGACGATGATGGGCTTTTCGCGTGACACCTCGTCGGCCAGCAGTTTCTTCGACAGGTCGTTGAGCACCAGTTGCTGGATGGCACGCTTCACAGGACGTGCACCAAACTCTGGGTCGTAGCCCTCCTGTGCGAGGTAGTCGATGGCCTGCGGTGTGACTTCGAGACGGAAGCCCTGAGGCTCGAGCATCTCCTGCACCTTGCGGATTTGCAGACGCACCACGTCGGCAATCTGCTCCTGCGTTAACGGCTGGAAGGTGATGATCTCGTCGATACGGTTCAGGAATTCCGGACGCATCGTCATACGAAGCTGGTCGCGGGTAGCATTCGAGGTCATGATGATGATGGTGTTTTTGAAGTTCGCCGTGCGACCCTTGTTGTCGGTCAGGCGTCCGTCGTCGAGCACCTGCAGCAGGATGTTGAAGACATCGGCATGTGCTTTCTCGATTTCATCGAAAAGAATGACCTGATAAGGCTTGCGGCGCACAGCCTCCGTCAGCTGACCACCCTCGTCATAGCCCACGTAGCCCGGAGGGGCACCGATGAGCCTGGAGACGGTATGCTTCTCCTGATACTCCGACATGTCGATACGCGTCATCATCGTCTCGTCGTTGAAGAGGTATTCGGCCAGTGTCTTGGCCAACTCCGTCTTACCCACACCCGTGGTGCCGAGGAAGATGAACGAGGCGATAGGACGCTTGGGGTCTTGCAGGCCGGCACGGCTACGGCGCACGGCGTCAGAGACGGCGGTGATGGCCTCGTCCTGACCAATGACACGCTTGTGCAGCTCCTCTTCCAAGTGCAGCAACTTCTCGCGTTCGCTTTGCAGCATGCGGTTGACGGGGATGCCCGTCCAGCGGCTGACTACCTCGGCGATGTCGTCGGCAGTGACCTCCTCGCGAACGAGGCGGGAACCGTCCTGTGCCGATGACAACTGTTGCTGAATGGCCTTGATGTCGTCTTCAAGGGCCTTCAGCTTGGAGTATCGGATTTCGGCAACCTTACCGTAGTCGCCCTCACGCTCGGCACGTTCAGCCTCATATTTCAGGTTCTCTATTTCCTGCTTGTCCTGCTGGATTTTGTTTACCAGCTGGCGCTCGCCCTCCCACTTGGCACGGAACTGGGTTTCCTGTTCCTTTAGTTCTGCGATGTCCTTATCAAGTTGGGCGATTTTGGGTTCATCACCCTCTCTCTTGATTGCTTCGCGCTCGATTTCAAGTTGGGCTAAGCGACGTGTAATCTCGTCAAGTTCCTCAGGCACGGAGTCGCGCTCCATACGGAGCTTGGCTGCGGCCTCGTCCATCAGGTCGATAGCCTTGTCAGGCAGGAAACGCTCGGAGATGTAACGCTCCGAGAGCTGGACGGCGGCGATACAGGCATCGTCCTGAATACGCACCTTGTGATGGTTCTCGTAGCGTTCCTTCAATCCACGCAGGATGGAGATGGCTGAAAGCTCGTCCGGCTCGTCAACCATAACGGTCTGGAAGCGGCGCTCCAAGGCCTTGTCCTTCTCGAAGTACTTTTGATACTCGTTGAGCGTGGTGGCACCGATGGCCCTCAGTTCGCCACGTGCCAAGGCCGGCTTCAGGATGTTGGCGGCATCCATAGCACCCTCGCCACCACCGGCACCTACCAGCGTATGGATCTCGTCAATGAAGAGGATGATGCGGCCCTCGGCCTTCGTCACCTCGTTGATGACGCTCTTCAGACGCTCCTCGAACTCACCCTTGTACTTGGCACCAGCTACCAGTGCACCCATGTCGAGCGAATAGAGCTGTTTGTCCTTCAGGTTCTCAGGCACATCACCGCGGACGATACGTCCGGCCAGTCCTTCGACGATGGCGGTCTTACCCGTACCCGGTTCACCTATTAATATAGGATTGTTCTTCGTGCGGCGACTCAGAATTTGTAGCAGACGGCGAATCTCGTCATCGCGGCCAATCACAGGGTCGAGCTTACCCTTACGGGCCAGGTCAACCAGGTTCTTGGCATACTTCTCCAACGACTGGTAATTGTCGTCGGCACTCTGCGACTGCACCTTTTGGCCCTGTCTCAGTTCCTGGATGGCCTTCAGCATCCCGTCGGACGTGCAGCCGGCATCTTTCATGATGCGGGCGGCGGTAGAGTTGACGGTGAGGAGAGCCCACAATATGGGCTCGCACGAAACGAATTCGTCGCCCATCTTCTGTGACTGCTCCGTAGCCTTCACCAGCACCTGGTTGGCCTCGTTCGAGAGATACGGCTGTCCGGCACCCTGCACCTTAGGCAGGTGTTGGATCTCCTGACCAACGAGTAGGTCGATCTGCTGGGCGTTGACGCCGAGTTTCTGGAAGATGAAGTTGGCTACGTCGCGAGCCTTCTCCAGCACACCTTTTAATATATGTACAGGCTCGATGGCCTGCTGTCCGTTCAGCTGGGCAGTATTGACAGCCTGCTGAACCGCCTCTTGGGCTTTGATGGTAAACTTGTCTAATGTCATAGCTTTGTCCTCCTAAATGATTTAATTGTTTCTGCTGATTGACCCACAAACAATATGCCGAAGATGGGGCGACTGACAAATTGTCGCTCCATGCTGACGATTCGTCGTATTGATGAAAGATAGGTCTTTTTCGTTCGGAAATGAAAGAAAAACAGCGTTTTATTTTGCTATGTGCTCACTTATTAGTACCTTTGCACCCGATTTTGTAAACAAGGCATAGAAAAAGCAAGAAAAATGGCAAAATTAAAAGGCGCTATCGTGGTTGACACTGAGCGGTGCAAGGGATGCCAACTGTGCATCATTGCATGTCCTCAGAAGGTCATTGCCCTGGCCAACAAAGTGAATCTGCACGGCTATCCCTACGTGGAGGCTGTCAACGAGGAAGCCTGTGTAGGCTGTGCCTCGTGTGGCATTGTCTGCCCCGACGGTTGTATTACCGTGTATCGTAAAAAAGTGGAGGAGTAAGTTATGGAAAAGGAAGTTGTATTGATGAAAGGCAACGAGGCTATTGCCCACGCTGCTATTCGTTGCGGATGCGACGGCTATTTCGGCTATCCTATTACTCCGCAGAGTGAAGTGATTGAGACGCTGGCAGAGCTGAAGCCTTGGGAGACCACTGGTATGCAGGTGGTTCAGGCTGAGAGCGAGCTGGCTTCGATTTACATGGTCTATGGTGCTGCCGGTGCTGGTAAGCGTGCAATGACCTCGTCGAGCTCACCTGGTATCGCCCTGATGCAGGAAGGTATTACTTACATGGCTGGTGCTGAGGTGCCGGGCGTGTTTGTGAACGTGCAGCGTGGTGGTCCTGGCTTGGGAACCATCCAGCCTTCGCAGGGTGACTACTTCCAGGCTACCCGTGGTGGTGGTAACGGCGACTACAAGGTGATTGTGCTGGCTCCGTCTTCTGTTCAGGAGATGGCTGACTTCGTAGACCTCGCCTTTGAACTGGCTTTCAAGTATCGTAATCCCGCTATGATTCTCTCTGACGGTGTGATTGGCCAGATGATGGAGAAGGTGGTGCTGCCGCCGTTCAAGCCCCGTCGTACTGACGAGGAGGTAATTCAGCAGTGTCCTTGGGCGTCTACTGGTAAGCCCAAGAACCGCGAGCGTGTGGTGATTACCTCCTTGGAGCTGAAGCCCGAAATCATGGAGCAGCGCAACATTGCCCTGCAGGAGAAATATGCCAAGATTCAGGAGAACGAGGTGCGCTATGAAGAGCAGTTGATGGACGATGCCGAGTATGCTATCGTCGCCTTTGGTTCTGCTGCCCGTATTGCTGAAAAGAGTGTGGAGATAGCCCGTGAGCAGGGTATTAAGGTCGGCTTGTTCCGTCCCATCACGCTGTTCCCGTTCCCCACGAAGCAGATTGCTGAGCTGTCGAAGAAGGTGAAGGGCATTCTCGTGGCCGAGATCAATGCCGGTCAGATGGTACAGGACGTTCGCCTCGCTGTGAACGGTGCTGTTCCCGTAGAGCAGTTCGGTCGTCTGGGTGGTATCGTTCCTGATCCCGAAGAAATCGTTAATGCACTTAAAATGGTCATGTAAGCTATGGATAGAAATCAGATAGTTCAACCCGAGAACATCGTCTGCAAGAAGCCGACGCTGATGAACGACAACAACATGCACTACTGCCCTGGCTGCAGCCACGGTGTGGTGCATAAGCTCATTGCCGAAGTCATCGAGGAAATGGGAATGGAAGACAAGGCCGTGGGTGTAAGTCCCGTAGGCTGTGCCGTCTTCGCGTACAATTATATAGATATAGACTGGCAGGAGGCTGCCCATGGTCGTGCTCCCGCACTGGCTACGGGTATCAAGCGTTGCTGGCCCGACCGTCTGGTCTTCACCTATCAGGGTGATGGTGACCTGGCCTGCATCGGTACCTGCGAGACTATTCACGCCCTGAACCGTGGTGAGAATATTGTTATCGTCTTCGTCAACAATGCCATCTATGGCATGACGGGCGGACAGATGGCTCCTACCACGCTCATTGGTCAGAAGACCTCAACCTGTCCTTATGGCCGTGATCCTCAGCTTCATGGCTATCCCCTGAAGATTGCCGATATTGCCGCCCAATTGGAGGGTACGTGCTACGTCACCCGTCAGAGTGTAGAGAGCGTGGCCTCTATCAACAAGGCCAAGAAGGCACTGCGCAAGGCTTTCGAGGCTTCAATGGCTGGAAAGGGATCAAGCCTTGTGGAGTTCGTCTCTACCTGTAACAGCGGTTGGAAGCTCACGCCTGCCAAGGCTAACGAATGGATGAAGGAGAATATGTTCCCCTTCTATCCCAAAGGAGACCTCAAAGACACTACGAGTCTTTGAAGTGAAAAGTGAATAGTGAAAAGTGAATAGTTATGAAAAAAGAGATAATTATTTCAGGTTTCGGAGGTCAGGGCGTGCTCTCAATGGGTAAAATTCTGGCCTATAGTGGACTGATGGAGGACAAGGAAGTGACATGGATGCCTGCATACGGTCCAGAGCAGCGTGGCGGTACGGCCAATGTAACGGTGATCGTCAGCGACGAGCGTATCTCTTCGCCTATCCTCAGTAAGTATGACATCGCCGTGGTACTGAACCAGCCTTCGTTAGAGAAGTTCGAGCCGAAGATCAAGCCTGGTGGCATTCTGATTTATGACGGCTTTGGTATCATCAACAAGCCCACTCGTAAGGACATCACCGTCTACGAGATTGACGCTATGGACAAGGCTGCCGAGATGAAAAACGGCAAGGTGTTCAACATGATTGTCCTTGGCGGTCTGCTGAAGGTGGCTCCCGTGGTCAGCACCCATGGTGTGGAGAAGGCATTGAAGAAGACTCTGCCCGAGCGCCATCACGACCTTATCCCCCTGAACATGCAGGCTGTGGATGAGGGTGCCAAGATTATTAAAGAGGTGAAATAAAAAAGCGACTGGCTCTTACCAGTCGCTCAAGTCTGCTTCGGCTTCTATCACGTTCTCAATATCATCGTCGAGGGCAGGGTAGAAGTCGAAGCCTGTTATGCGCTCAATCTCATCGACAGTACGTACGACGCTTTCAAGACTCACCTTCTTTCCGTCGTTTCGGAAGAGAAAGCCAATAGCCTTGGGCTGTGTTTGTTTTGAACGGCACATGACAACCTTGAAGAAACCGTCAGGAATCCAGACACGGTTTCTGCCAATGGTGCGGGTAGCGTTTGGAGCGTCGTAGAGAGGACCACACACGATGTCGATGGCACCGTACTTGCGAGCCCATTCGCGACATTTGATTTCCAGATCGTTCCACTCATACTTGTTCAGGTTGTGGCTCTGCGGGCAGATGTTGGTAAAAAGGAACGACTCCTTCATAGCTGTAGCATCCCACTTGTTGTCTGCTGCTGGGCACATGTGACCACGGTCGTAGCGAGAGGTATAGTAGTCGTTGTTGGTGGCGCGTGGACTCACCTCTTGGTCCTCCGTAAACATTTCCTCCTGCCGCCTGTGATTACCATTGGTATGGGTCTTGGTCAGGTGCCATGCTACCCAGTTGGGGTTGCGCGTCTCCTTATTATAAGAGGTGGTATAGCCTTTACGTTTCAGAATCTGTTCAGAACGGTCCGTCAGCGGGGCAGGAAGTTCATATTCCACTATTTTGTCCTTACCCTGAGTGTTTGTGTCCACGGGCTTGTTGGTGTTGTCGCGGAGTAAAGTCTTGGCACTCGTGCTGTTTTCGCTGTTGCGGCAGGCAGTCAGCAACAGACAGAGAGACAGTGGAATCAGTAGCAGCTTATTCATGAGACGTAGGGCTTACTTCCAGTTCTTGAGAATGAGGGCCGAGTTGGTGCCACCAAAACCAAAGGAGTTGGAAAGGACGTTGTCCAACTCGGTATCTACGGTCTTGAGTGCCAGGTTCAGTGGCTCTGTATACTCATCGGGGTTCTCGAAGTTGATGTTCGGAGCCACGAACGAATGCTTCATCATCAGGATACTATAGACAGCTTCCGAGGCTCCTGCCATCCAGCATTCATGCCCTGTCATGCCCTTGGTAGAAGAAATGAGGGCGTGCTTGCCGTTGAACAAGCGGTTCAATGCAATTGCTTCAAACTGGTCGCCCTGTGGGGTGGAAGTAGCGTGGGCATTGACATAGTCGATGTCATCAGTTGTCAGGCCGGCATCCTGCAGCGCACGGCTCATGGCGATTACGGAACCGTCGTCGCTGGGCTGTGAGATGCCACCGCCGTTGGACGAGAATCCGTAACCTGTGACTTCGGCTAGAATGGTGGCACCACGGCTGACGGCGCTGTCGTAGTCCTCAAGCAGCAGTGCAGCAGCACCGCCAGAGGGGATCAGACCGTCGCGGTCGCGATCGAAAGGACGGCTGGCTCGGGTAGGTTCATCCATACGCTTCGAGAAAGCACCAAGGGCATCGAAGGTTGCCATTGAGTAGTAGTTTGTTTCTTGTGCGCCGCCAACGAGCACACGGTCCTGCAGTCCCTGCTTGATGAGCAGGTAGCCGATACCGATGGAATGGCTACCGCTGGCACAGGCTGAAGAAATGGTGAAGTTGATGCCGCGCAGATGGAAGATGGTGCTCAGATTCATATTCACCGTTGAGTTCATGGACTGGAATATCAGTCCGCTGCCCAACAGTTCGGAGTCGTGTTTCTCGGACATAATATTGGCAGCTTCAATGACAGGCTTGGCGCTGGAGTCGTTGCCAAAGATGACGCCAACCTCATTCTTCATCAGGAAGTCCTCGTCGACACCTGCTTGTTCGAAACACTCGCGGGCCGCCATATAGGCGTATTCAGCCTCTTCCGACAAACCAGCACGCATGCGGCGATGGAGCAGGCCTTTCAAAGCGGGGTGTTGCACGATTCCAGTGAGTGCTGATTGATAACCATAGTTAAAGCGCTCCTCTTCAATGCCGATGCCTGAGCGTCCTTCGTATAGCGATTGCTTAACTTCGTTTAAGTTTGTGCCTAAGCAGGACCAGATGCCCATGCCTGTGACAACCACTCTTCTTGCCATTTCTTTCTGATTGGATGTATGGTTTTTGTATGTCTTTGTTCTCTGTTCAGGTGTAGAGGCCTCCGTTGATGGAGATGGCCTGTCCTGTGATGTAGGCGGCATCGTCGGAAGCCAAGAAGGCTGCCAGTGCAGCTACTTCCTCAGGACGTCCGAAACGTCCGGCTGGAATCATCTTTGTCAGCTCTACCTCGTTCAGGTCGGCAGTCATGTCAGTGGCAATAAAGCCAGGTGCAATGGCATTGACGGTGATATTGCGGGGAGCCACTTCCTGGGCTAATGCCTTGGTGGCACCAATCAATGCGGCCTTGGCTGCAGAATAGTTGGCTTGTCCTGGAAGGCCTTTCAGTCCTGATAGCGAAGCCATGTTGATGATGCGACCACCACGACGGCGTGGCATCATGTGTTTCAGGAGTCGGCGGGTGATGTAGAAGAAACCGCCAAGCGTCGTGTCGAGTACAGAGTGCCAGTCGTCGTCAGACATCATGAACATCATTCCGTCGCGACGGATACCGGCATTGTTGACTAGCACTGCCACATAGTCATCGGGGTGGGAAGCCTCCCATTGGTCAATGGCTTTTTCTGTCTGTTCAGCACTTGCTACGTCGAACGGCATCAGTTCAGCCTGTCCGCCAGCAGCGACAATCTCGTCGAGAGTAGCCTGTGCTGCCTCTTGGTTACTACGGTAATTAATCAATACTGGCCATCCTTGGTTAGCCAGTTTCAGGGCGACGGCCTTTCCGATACCTCGTGAGCCGCCTGTCACCAATGCGTATTTCATTATTCTTGTTATGTTAAAATTGGGTGCAAAGGTACGCTTTTTTCTCTGATTATACAAGAAAAGCGCTTAAAAGTTGACACCTAAGGCGAAGTAGGCTGATACGTGGTTGGCATTCTCAACCCAGATGTCCTTTGTTTTCTGCTTCTGGTCGAGTAGTCCAACATTGACACCAATGCTGACATTGAGGTGGCCGAAGCTGAGGGCAATACCCTCGCGAATACCGAAGTCCCACTCCTCGCTGGTGAAACCGTAGGAACCGTACACACCTGTGAAGGGTTGCAGTACCAGGTTATCGTTCAGGTAGACGTGGTAACTTAGGGCCAACGGCACCATAATAGAGTGGTTGTGAAGGGTGTACTGGTCTGCGTCGTGTCTGTAGTAAGAGCCTGACTCATAGCGGTATGGACGCCCAATCTCGTCGTAACGATACTTGTTGTTGCCTTCGTAGTAGATGCCGTCATTGTAGTGGCTACCGTTGTAGTACCACCTGTCGCGGAACTTTGTACCCATGTCCATGTAGTAGGCACCTGTCTCGATATAGATCGGCAGTTTGGCTACCTTGATATCGAGGTGTATGCCTCCGACCGGGGTGATGAGTTCCTTGGGACGATTGAGGTTTCCATACTCACTAAAGCCCACTCCTGCTCTGATGCCGATATGGGCGGCAGGGGCCTCGCGGTTGGCTCCGTTGAATCGTGCGGTGGCTGGCAGAGCAGTAGTCAGAGCCACTAAAACCGTCAGAAAAATGTTCTTTATCATAACTTGTCTGTTCTGGTTCTTATATAAATAAGGTGTAATACGTCAATTCCGCTGCAAAGATAAGAAAAAAAATCCATAAAACTTTGGCTGGACGCTTTTTTTTGTGTAACTTTGCAGCCCAAACGTACACATTTGAGTAGCGTGAAGATTAAGGAAGTGTTGAGCGCCCTTGAAAAGTTCGCGCCCCTGCCCTTGCAGGAAAGCTGGGACAATGCCGGCTTGCAAGTTGGATTGACAGAGGCGGAGGTTTCAGGGGCATTATTGTGTTTAGACGTCACGGAAGAGGTGATTGACGAGGCGATGGCTAAGGGATGTAATCTCGTAGTGAGCCACCATCCTCTGCTGTTCCGTGGACTCAAGACCATCAGCGACCTAACCGATGTGCAGCGTACGGTGATGAAGGCCATTCGTCAGCAGGTCTGTGTGGTGTCGATGCATACCAACATGGACAATGCCCAGGGTGGTGTGAACTTCAAGATAGCCGAGAAACTGGGGCTGGACGATGTTAAGTTCTTGGCATCCAAGCGGGTAGGAGAGATGGAGTGTGGCAGTGGCGTTATCGGCACGTTGTCGACGCAGATGGCTGCCAATGACTTCGTACAGAAGGTGAAACAGGCGTTTGGCGTAGAGTGCGCTATGACCAATGAGCTGCTGCAACGTCCCATACGCCGTGTTGCTATCTGTGGTGGGGCAGGGGACTTCCTGCTCGATGAGGCTGTAGCAGCTGGTGCTGATGCTTTTATTACGGGTGAGATGCACTATCATCAGTACTTCGGTTACGAGCAACGCATCCAGATCTGTGTTATCGGCCACTATCAGAGCGAGCAGTTCACCACCGAGGTGTTCCGCGACATCATTGAAAGGGAGTGTCCAGGCGTGAGAACCGAGATAGCCGAGACAAACACGAATCCCATCAATTACATTTAAACGAAATCTCGAAATAACGTAATAACGAAATAAATAACATCAGAATTATGGCAAAGAAAGATCCTACAGATTTGTCGGTAGAAGAGAAACTGAAGACTCTCTACCAGATGCAGACGGCCTTGTCGGCTATTGACGAGAAGCGTACACTGAGAGGTGAACTGCCTCAGGAAGTTAATGACCTGGAAGACGAAATCGAGGGTCTGAATACACGTATTCAGCGCATTCAGGCCGATATCGATGAGTTCCAGAAGGCTGTGACCCAGAAGAAGGGTGAAATTGCCGATGCTGAGGCAAGCGTGGCTCGCTATAAGGCTCAGCTCGACGAGGTGAAGAACAACCGCGAGTATGACACCCTGTCGAAGGAAATCGAGTTCCAGTCATTGGAAATTGAACTCTGCAACAAGAAGATTCGCGAGGCCATGAGCCGTATTGCGGAGAAGAATGAGGAACTGAACGCTAATCAGACGCTGATGGATGAGCGTAAAGGCGACCTTGAGGTGAAAAAGAGCGAGCTCGACGAGATTATGGAAGAAACGCGCACTGAGGAGGAAAAGCTGAAGGAGAAGGTAAAGGATCTGGAGGTGAAGATTGAACCACGCCTGCTGACTTCGTTCAAGCGTATCCGTAAGAATGCCCGCAATGGCCTGGGCATCGTCTATGTGCAGCGTGATGCCTGCGGCGGCTGTTTCAATAAGATTCCGCCCCAGCGTCAGCTTGACATTAAGATGCACAAGAAGATTATCGTCTGTGAGTATTGCGGACGTATCATGATTGACCCAGAACTGGCAGGAGTGAAGATTGACAAGATTGCTGACAGCAGCGAGAAGAAGACTACCCGCAAGCGCTCCATCCGCAAGACGTCTGTCGCCTCGTCGAAGAAAGTGGCTGATGCCAACGACATAGAGTAATAGCCTGTCATATACCTGCTATCGACTGATAGTCAGGTATTTCACGGAGAAATCCATAACTATTCAGCTTGTAGTCCATACGGCAGCAGTAATGCTGCAAACCGTTACTGACCACGAGATAATCAGCACGCAGCAGAAGATTGTAGGCCACTATTTGGTCAAACGTCTTCTGCTGTATTTGTATATTCGGCGCCTTGTATTCAATAATCATCAGTGGATGCATCGCCTTGTTATATAATACGGTGTCGCAGCGAAGATGCTTGTCGCCAATCTTCAGCTGCGTCTCGTTGGCTAGCAGTCCTTGAGGGTAGCCTTTTGACTCTACTAAGTAATGTGTGAAGTGCTGACGAACCCATTCCTCTGGCGTCAGTGCCACATATTTGCGACGCAGAAAGTCGAAAATCAGTCGTTTCCCGTCTTTCTCCGTCATATTCACTTCGTACGCAGGTAGGTTCAATTCAAACATGATGGCGCAAAGATAGTGCAAAATTTCGATTTAGCGAAGAGAATGCAAATAAAAATGCATTATTTTTTGTGATGTCCACAGAATGTCTTAACTTTGCAGGCGAAAACAATAACGACTTTTATGAAACATATTCTTTTTCCACTCATCATGCTTATGGCATCAGTATTGTCGATGAAAGCCGACAACATCACCGTCGATGGTACCAGCCGCTCGTATAATGTCTATGCCCCAAAGAACCTCGGCGAGAATCGCCCACTGCTTATCTTCTGTCATGGCTACAATCAGGATGCCAACTGGATGCAGAACAGCGAGTTTAAGAACGATAAGGTGAGCATGGAAAAAGTGTGCGATACAGCCAAGTTCGTCGTTGTATTCCCCAACGGTATCGACAAATCGTGGGACACTTCCGGCAATCGTGACATCAACTTTGTCAAGGCCATTATCAATAAGATGGTGACCCAGCATAAGATTGACCGCAACCGCGTCTATCTTGGCGGTTTCTCTATGGGTGGCATGTTCACTTACCATGCCATGAATCAGATTCCCGACCTCATTGCGGCCTTCTGCCCTGTCAGCGGCTATCCCATGGGTGGTGCTACTGCCAATGCCAAAACGCGCCCTATTCCTATATTGCATATCCACGGAACTGGTGATGGGACCTGTGCATTCAGTGGTGTACAGCCGGCACTGAACGTATGGATCAAGCATAATGGCTGTTCTACGAAGGACAAGGTGGTGTCGAAATACAACGGATTTAGTGGAGCCAAGATGCACACCTGGGGCCCTGGCAACGACGGTGTTGAGGTCAAACTGTTGGAACTGGCTGATAAAGGTCACTGGATATGCAAGGAAACGCAGGTGTATACGGGCAAGGAGATTTGGAACTTCTGTAAAAACTACTCGCTAAACAAAACCACGCCTAACGTCAGTATTACCGCTCCCAAAACAGGACAGAAACTTATCAGCTTTGGCCCCAAAGGTGAGACGGCATTCGCTGATATCACCATCACTGCTACAGCCGATGACTCTAACGGAAGCGTTGAAAAGGTGGAATTCTATGATGGTACGACATTGCTCGCTACTTGTACAGCCAAGCCTTATAAGGCAACTCTTACAGGTGCCAAAGCAGGGAAACACACGCTGAAAGCTATAGCTATTGACAATGATGGCGAGACAAGTACAGCCTCCGTCGAAGTAACGCTACAGGCTCCATCATCTCTCACCGTCTCGTCTGAATTCAGTGAGGGTGGAGCATTGCCCACAGGATGGACCACCTACGATAGTCAGGATCGTCGCACAGGCTATAGCAACGGCTTCACCCAGGGATGTCGCGTTCTCCAGTTTA
>Ga0310690_10006407_pt1 | contig 15473 bp, 12 predicted proteins | sample AusTroGonzalo_MG_2_FD_207661 | JGI IMG/M metagenome (GOLD analysis project Ga0310690, IMG submission 207661) | Bovine rumen microbial communities from tropical cattle in Woodstock, Queensland, Australia - Gonzalo_04 (v2) (version 2) | ecosystem: Host-associated > Mammals > Digestive system >... | reverse complement strand
TCCCGATAGAGACCGAGCCCGTCCCTCGTTACCCGGACCTTACCGTGGTTGAAGGCCCCGTTGAATTGCTTCAGGTAGTAACAGCGAATGAATGAATTCTCTGCAATCGAATCAACGTAGGCCGTTCCTGTCTCGGGATCATCCGTATCCATCGGGAAAGTAAAGGACTCGATCTTTGAATGCTCGAAAGCATGATCTCGAATCGTTTTTACGTACGGTGAGAGGTTGACTTTCTTGTAACCTGAGCCGTAGAAAGCCCGGGAGGCGATGATATCAACCCGGTTGTCGCCTTCTGTAGGGATCGTATATTCATCTTCCGTGGTGACGGGAGCCACGCGCATCAGCTTATGATTGTACACCACGGCTTTCGAATCGACCGAGAACTTGCCGTTGATGGTAGTCAGCTTGTCACAATACGAAAGTAAGCCGAAGCAGCCGCTGTAGCCGCCCAAAATCACCTTGATGCTTTCAGGCAGCGTTATGGATTTCAGCTGCCGCCAATGCATGAAGGCGCCGTCCTTCAGCGTATCGATGCCCGTAAAGTACTGGAATTCATCGAATGATGAATAAATGGCCGCCGAATACGCATACTGGCCGAGCGCTTGTTCCAGCGTCTTCACCGCCGCGGCTTCGTCCATCGTGATCTCGTTGTCGCCGTTTACGTTGACGGCCGCATTGTTCAGCAGATATTCCTTTAGGCTACCGTCCGCGAAGACAATGGGTTCGTTATTGCCTTCCTGGTAGATGTAGAATGTGAGTGACGCACTTGGGGTGCCGACGCCGAAAAAGTTGCTGACCGTCACACTGGTCCGGCGCCGCTTTCCGTCGTTGGGCTCGATATGGACCGAAACGATGGAATCTGCCATCGACACCTTGGTCTTGACCTGCCAGCACCAGGTTTTGGCCGAATCCGGTACGGAAACCGATATTGGCGTATTGGTCTGGTAGTGGAAGTCGAGCTGGCCGCCCGCGCGCTGGATGTCCACCCGGTCGGTGGTGATGCGTTTCAACACGGCTTCCTGAACAACCAGCGTCCGCATGATGGAGCAACTCTTGCTGGCAACAATCACCACGACTTTCGTAAGCAACTGGTCGCTATCCTTATCCCATTTTATCGTATCGTGGGTCCTGATGCGGATGACGCCCTCGAGAGGCTTCTGGGCATCCGGGACGACATAGGCATCCACGTCAGCGGACGTCACGACTTGCACCGCGACTTCCTCCGTGGGCGAGGACACCACATAATGAAGCTCCATGCCGTCGTACAGCGGGGTCGGCAGGACGAGAGTGTCATTGACGAATCCCAGGTCCGCCGAGAATGTAATACTGAGCGGGAAAACCTTCGGAATGGTGAGTACGGTGCCGTCGGAAAGCGTGATGTAAACATTGTCCGCATCTTCGGTCACGCTGCGGAACATCGAATCGCCATTGGTACCATCGCGGCCATCCGTGCCGTTCACTCCGTCGCGGCCATCCTTTCCTTTTTCGCCGTCCCGGCCGTTCAAGCCATCCAAACCACTCGCCTTGCAGACAATTTTCCAGGTCTGGCCGCCATCGAGGCTGAGATACCAGAATCCGTCATCGATCTTCAGCAGCGGAGTGTTACCGTCCTGGCCGTCTACACCATCCAGGCCATCCTGCCCGTCCTTCCCATCTTTTCCATCCTGGCCATCCTGGCCATCCGTACCGGCACTGCCGTCGCTGCCGACTGCCTTGACTTTGTTTCCGCTGTCATCCAGCAGCCACTGGCCGTTCAGTGTCCAGTACCAGCATCCGTCTGCGCCCTGCAGTGCGCTGATCACGGGCACTGCACCGTCCGTGCCGTCGCGACCGTCCTGGCCATCCGTACCGTTGCGGCCGTCTGCGCCGTCGCGGCCATCCGCACCGTCCTCGCCATGATAAATGGTCACGGCACCGCGATGTGTGAACAGAAGCGTATAACCTATCGTCCTGCCGGACTCCACGACGGGAGTCACCGAGGAAATGAAATCCTTCTCCTGCAGCGCAGTCAAAATGCTTCGGAGAGAGGCGATGTTGGTGTTCATTTGCGAGCAAGTCTGCTCAAGCGCGGCCAGCCGGCGCTCCTGGTCTTCCAGTCTCGCACGTAACCCGGAATCGTCATAACATCCGGCAATCCCGGCCAGCGTGCAGGCCGCTATGGCCCACACGGCTATCCTATGGAAGATTCTCCCGGTTTTCATCAGTTAGTCTTCTTTTTTTCCTTGAATGCATAGTGACGCATCAGCAGCGTCCTGTCGTCGGAGAGGAAAACGGTGACCTTGCTCCAGGCAGACACTCTGTCGCCGGACTGGATGTTGAGCGTGCCCTCACCGTAATAAACACCTTCGTTCTCCGTCACCACAGGCCCTGTGAGAATGATGGTGAGGTCGGACGAACAGATTGCATCGATGTGTACGTTTTCGGTTGCAGCCTTGAATTGGTAATCGATCTTCAGCAGCGCGTGCGTCGCCATCTCGAGCGTGTCGGCCGTATTGCTGAAAGTGATCGAAAGCGGCAGGAACTTGGGCAAGGTGATGACGCTTCCGTCTGCAAGGGTAAGATACACATGGTCCGTATCTTGGGTTACGCTCTGGAAGAACGAGGTGCCATTCGTCCCATCGCGTCCATTGCGCCCGTCCTTGCCGTCTTTACCGTCTTTACCGTCTTCTCCATCCCGGCCGTCCTTACCGGTAGCCCTTTCCAGGAGCGTCCAGGTCTGGCCTTGATCATAACTGATGTACCAGTAGTCATCCTTGATTTTCAATTGCGGCGTTACGCCGTCTGCACCGTCTTTCCCATCCTGGCCATCCTTCCCGTCCTTACCGTTCTCCCCATCCTTGCCATCTTCGCCGTCCTTGCCGTTTTCACCGTCCTTGCCGTCGATGCCGACCGCTTTGACCTTGTTCCCTTCCCCATCAAGCAGCCACTCGCCGTCGAGGGTCCAGTACCAGATGCCGTCGCTGTCCTGCCGGAGACCTACGACCGGCGTACTGCCGTCGATACCGTCGCGGCCATCCACGCCATCTGTCCCATCCTTGCCGTCAGTACCGTCCTTCCCGTCCTTGCCATGATAGATGGTCACGGGACCGCTTTTTGAAAAAGTAATCGTGTAGCCGACCACCTTTCCGCTTTCCATGACTGTCACGATGTCCGTCACGTAGTCGTTGTTTTGAAGGGCGGTCACGATCTGTTGGAGCGACGAGATGTTGGTGTTCATCTCCGCGCAAAGCTTTTCGAGCGCCTGCAGCCGAAGTTCATAATCATCGAGGCGTCCGCGCAGTTCCGAATCGTCATAACAACTGATGACAAAAAGCGTAAAAATTGCTAAAGCCGTAGAACACAGCAATTTAGACAGATTACAATTTTTCATGAAAACGCGTGTTTTCGGTTTTACCGGAAAACGATCAAAAGTAAGTAAATTTCTCCGTCGATGGCATCTTTTTTTGTAATTTTGCTTCAAATTATGAAAGAGTATTGTTACAAGGTAGCGGGGCATTCTTTCTCGGTGCTGACTTCCGGGAACGCCGACCTCTCACATGAACTGGCGCACTACGCACCGTTCGCCATCCGTCCGGACACGGCTTCGGAACGGATCTTCCGGCTTCAGGTGGTATCGCAATCCGAGTTGCCCGTCCCCGGCACGCTGGTAGAAGAATTCACGCAAGACGACGACGGGTCGCAGATCCGCCTCTGCCACACGGACGACGGCTCCTACTGGTTCGAATTCAGCCTGTGCGGCAGACTCACCGGCCGGATGCTCGCAGAACCCGGCTACAAGTCAGCCACGCTTGCCATCCTCTGCTCATCTGAATTCGCCTTGAGCAACGCCCTTATGGTCATGTATGCCATGAGCTCGGCACAGCTCGGCACGGTACTCTTCCATGCCGCCGTCATCGGCCATGCCGGACGCGGCTACCTCTTCCTCGGCAAGAGCGGCACGGGCAAGAGCACGCACGCACGCCTCTGGCTCAAGTATGTGCCCGGTTCCGAACTCGTGAACGACGACAATCCGGTGGTCCGCGTCCTCGATGACGGCACCGTGCGCGTTTACGGTTCGCCATGGAGCGGCAAGACGCCTTGCTACCGCAACATGGACCTGCCGGTAGGCGGATTCGTGCAATTGGCACAGGCGCCGAAGAACGAGATCCGGCAATTGCGCGGCATCGAAACGTATGCTGCACTCGTATCGAGCATCTCGGGACAGCGCTGGGACCGCCGCATCGCCGACGGCCTGCACGAAACCGAGAACGCTCTGGCCACCCGCATCCGCGGCTGGCATCTGGACTGCCTGCCCGACGAGGCAGCGGCCCTCCTCTGCTCATCGACTGTCACGAAAGCATAGCATATGGCCAAGGTAACCGACGAACAGATCATTTCCGACGCGGTCCGGCTGGTGAACGAAGGCCTGGCCGTCACCATGCTGGTGAAGGGGCACAGTATGCTACCCTTCATCCTCGGCGGTTTGGAAAGCGTCGTCCTGACAAAACCCGGCACGGTGAAGCCATATGACGTCGTGCTCGCACGCCTGGCGGGAGGCCGCTACGTGCTGCACCGCGTGATGGAGGTGACACCGGAGCGCGTCGAGTTGATGGGCGACGGGAACCTGTACGGCCGCGAGATCTGCCGTCCACAGGATGTGCTGGCCCGCGCGGACGAGGTCGTCGGGGAAGACGGCCATCACCGGCGGCTCGACTCGCCGAAAATGCTGCGCAGGGCGCGGCTGTGGCGCAGGCTGCTGCCGCTTCGCCGCTGGATTCTGGCGGTTTACAAGCGTACCCTTATCCGAAACAAGAAAATCCAATAACATATGAAAAGAAAAGAAGGATTCGTGCTGCGCGAAGTGTGCGGCGAAAAAGTAATCGTAGGCGAAGGCCTGGGCGCCGTGGATTTCGGCAAGCTCGTAAGCATCAACGACACGGCCGCCTGGATTTGGAAAAAGGCCGGCGAACTGGGCGACTTCGAAGCCGAAACGCTGGCATCCGCCCTTTGTGACGAATACGAAGTGGAAGCAGACCGCGCACTGGCAGATGTGAAAGCCCTGCTTGCACAGTGGGTGGAACTCGGCATCGTCGCGTGAAGTACGTTCGCTGGATCTGGCAAGCCATGCGGGGTATCCGTTGGAATACCCTGCTGCGCATCGTCATCGGAATCTCCCAGGTGGCGCTTGGCCTGCTTATGGTCTGGCTCAGCCGCCGGTTTATCGACGTAACCATTCGCACTGGAAGCGACCGCGACCTCGTCTGGATGATCGTCGCGCTGGTGGCAACGGTGCTCGGCGGCGTCCTGTTGCGCCAACTCTATTACTATATGTCGATCGTGGCGAACACCAAGCAGACCAACAGTCTGCGTCTCAGGGTGTTCAGCCGCCTCTTCGCCCGTAAACTCTACGCCGACCGCGAGATTCATTCAGGCGACGTGACCTCTCGCCTTTCCAAGGATATCGAAGTTGTCGGCGAGGCTTCCACGAACCTCTTGCCACAGGCCATCGTTACGCTCGTGCAGCTGCTGGGCGCTTTTCTGCTGCTCTATTCCATGGACCGTACACTGGCTTGGACGCTGCTGCTGCTTACGCCGCTTGCCGTCGGCTTCGGCAAATTCATCGCCATGCCGCTTCGCAAGATGACACTCGACATCCGCCAGGATGAGAGCCGCATCCAGATGCAGGTGCAGGAAAGCATGGAACACAACGCAACGCTGCGGTCGCTGGGCAGCGAGCAGTGGGTCACAGACCGGCTCGACAACCTGCAGGGCAGCCTGATGAGCCGCGTGAAGCGCCGTTCGCGCTTCACTGTCGGAGCGCGGTTGGTCCTGGCAGCTTGCTTCGGCCTGGGCTATCTGCTGGCCTTTGTCTGGGGCGGCCTCCAGTTGCGCGCCGGCGCCATTACCTTCGGTGTGATGACGTCTTTCCTCCAGCTGGTCGGCCAGATTCAAAACCCCATCCTCACCCTCCTCAATATGGTGCCGCAGGCCATTCATACGACGGCCAGCATCGACCGTCTGGAAGAGCTTCTGCAGCTGGAACGGGAGTCCGAAAACGAGACGCCGTCTAAACCGCTGTTCCCGGGCGTCGCAGGCATACGTGTGAAAGACCTTTCTTTCGGTTATGCCTCGGACGACCGACGCGTATTCACGCATTTTTCGCACGATTTCACCCCTGGTAGCAAGACAGCGCTGATGGGGCATACCGGCATCGGCAAGACAACGCTTTTCCGCCTTATGCTCGCCCTGGTCAAGCCCGACGAGGGCACGCTGACGCTCTATGACGGTTCACACGAACAGCCTGCCTCTCCGGCAACCCGCGCCGATTTCGTGTTCGTTCCGCAGGGCAATACGCTCATGAGCGGGACCGTACGTTTCAACCTGCAGCTGGCCAGGCCTGACGCCTCAGAGGAGGAACTACGCGCCGCACTGCACACGGCCACAGCCGATTTCGTCTTCGACCTGCCGGCAGGACTTGACACGGAACTCGGCGAGCGCGGCGTGGGCCTGAGCGAAGGCCAGGCACAGCGCATCGCTATCGCACGCGGTCTCCTGCGCCCCGGCAGCATCCTTCTTCTCGACGAAATCAGCGCCTCGCTCGACGAAGCTACAGAGCAGGAGCTCTTCTCGCGCCTCTTCGCCGCCTGCCCTTCCCGCACGATGATCTTCATCACCCATCGCCCCGCTGTCGCCGCCCTCTGCGACTCTACCGTGAAACTCTAACTTTCGGGGGGCTTTTTATATAATCTTCCTATAACCATCACTATTCATCGCGAAGGTTATAAGCCGGTTATATATATCGGGCAACGCTGGAGCCCGGAGCGAAGCGCCGCCGTTCTTAGCCGATGGTAGCGCCGTTCGAGAGGCGGGATTCGGGGGTCACGATGCGCATCGTTCCGTCAACCTGCTTGGCCATGAGAATCATGCCCTTGCTTTCGATGCCGCGGATCACGCGGGGCTCGAGATTGGCGAGAATGCATATCTGCTTGCCCACCATCTCTTCCGGTGTATAGTACTGTGCGATGCCGCTCACGATAACCCGCTGGTCGAGACCCGTGTCAATGGTCAGCTTCAGCAACTTGTCGGTCTTGGGGACGCGCTCGGCAGCCAGGACGGTCGCCGTGCGGATGTCCATCCGCCCGAAATCGTCGAACGTACACGGCTCCTTGGCGGGCTCCACCTTCGGTGCAGCCGCAGCCGCCTCGGCCGCTGCCGCAGCCAGGCGCGCCGCCTTGATATCCTCCAGCCGCTTCACCTGCTTCTCAATCTCGGCATCCTCGATCTTCGAGAACAGCAGCTCGGCAGGATTGAGCTGATGGCCCACCGGAAGCAGCTCTGCCTTACCCAGCTCATCCCAGCCCAATGGCTGTACGTTCAGGATGCGGTTGAGCTTCTCGACTGAGAACGGAAGGAACGGCGCGAATGCAATGGACAGTGACGCGCAAAGTTGCAGCGACGTATTGAGGATCGTAGCCGTACGGGCCAGATCGGTCTTGGCCACGGCCCAGGGCTCGGTGTCGGAAATGTACTTGTTGCCCAGACGCGCCAGGTTCATTGCGGCCTTCAGCGCCTCGCGGAACTTGAAGGTTTCGAGATTATCCTCGATGTCCTTCCGGATCTGCGGAATCTGCGCGAGCACCTCACGGTCAATGGCCTGCATCGCGCCGGGAGACGGCACGGCGCCACCGAAATACTTGTGCGTCAGCACGACCGCACGGTTCACGAAGTTGCCGAAGATAGCCACCAGCTCGCTATTGTGACGGGTCTGGAAGTCCTTCCAGGTGAAGTCATTGTCCTTCGTCTCAGGCGCATTGGCCGTCAGCACGTAGCGCAGCGTGTCCTGCTTGCCCGGGAAATCCTGCAGATACTCGTGGAGCCACACGGCCCAGTTCTTCGAGGTCGAGATCTTGTCGCCCTCGAGGTTGAGGAATTCGTTGGCAGGCACATTTTCAGGCAGGATGAAACCGTCGCCGTAAGCCTTGAGCATCGACGGGAACACGATGCAATGAAACACGATGTTGTCCTTGCCGATGAAGTGGATCATCCGCGTGTCCTCGCTCTTCCACCACTGTTCCCACGAATCAGGCAGCAGCTCGATGGTATTGGAGATGTAGCCGATCGGTGCATCGAACCAAACGTAGAGCACCTTGCCCTCGGCGCCTTCGACGGGCACGGGAACGCCCCAGTCAAGGTCGCGCGAGACGGCACGCGGCTGCAGGCCGCCGTCGAGCCAGCTCTTGCACTGGCCGTACACGTTGGTCTTCCACTCCTTGTGGCCTTCGAGAATCCACTCGCGCAGCCAGGATTCATACTGGTCGAGGGGCAGATACCAGTGCTTGGTCAGCTTCTTCACGGGCTCGGCGCCGCTCACCTTTGAGTGCGGATTGATGAGTTCCTCAGGGCTCAGCGTGGAGCCGCACTTCTCGCACTGGTCGCCGTATGCGTCGGGGTTGCCGCACTTGGGGCAGGTGCCCACGATATAGCGGTCGGCCAGGAACACCCTGGCTTCCGGATCGTAGAACTGCTCGCTCTCCTTTTCGATGAACTTACCTTCATCGTAGAGCTTGCGGAAGAATTCGGCGGCGTACTTATGGTGCGTAGCCGAAGACGTGCGTGAGTAAATGTCGAAGGTGATGCCGAAATCGGCGAACGACTGCTTGATGAGTGCGTGGTACTTGTCCACGATATCCTGGGGGGAGCATCCCTCCTTGCGCGCCGCAATCGTGATGGGCACGCCGTGCTCGTCGGAACCGCACACGAAAAGCGTCTCGCGTCCGCGCATTCGCAGATAGCGGACATAAATGTCGGCAGGGACATAGACGCCGGCCAGGTGGCCGATGTGGACGGGACCGTTGGCATAAGGCAACGCGCAGGTGATGAGATTCCTTTTTTTCATAATCGTTTCAATTCTTTTGAAAGTCTGTTCTTCACTTTATTGAGTAGCTGCAGCTGCCGGACAAGCTTCATCAGGGCGTCGGATTCCCCGTCCTTCTGGGCAGAGGAAATGCGGCGCGTCACGGCAGCGCATTCAAGTTCCGTAATACGCAATTTGTAGAGCAGCACCGACTTGGGCACCATGCGTCCCAGCGTCTGCTCCTCAGGAGGGATCGACTCCTCGTAAGTCTTGACCGTCAAGGGATGTTCTTCCAGAATCAGGGAGAACACAGCCTGGTTCAGTGCGGCGTCTTCACCCGAGGTGAAATAGCGGATCACCTTCTTCTGCATTTCGGCGGGTTCTTCCCGCGGCAGCGTGGCGACGAACGCGTAGTACTTGTCGAAGATCGTGCGGTACAGGTCGTTGACCATCACCAGCTCGTCGTCGGCGAGGGCGTCGCGGATGTACGAAGAAACCAGCACCTCTTCGCGGGGCGCAGCGCCGTAGACCATATCCTCTTCGAAATGCATGGGATATTGGCCGAACTTCACCAGATAGTAGCACAACTCCCGCTCCGGCACGGCGAGGTAAGCGTCACGCACGGGATAGCCCGCCGGCTCCGGCGTCGTTTCCGGCATTTCCGACACTTCTTCAAAGCTTTCCACGGGCACCGGCGGCTCCTCGAAGCGGCGGCGGGAACGGTCGAGCGCACGTTTCTTGCGGCGCAGCTCGCCGATCTTGGCCATCAGCGCGTCGGGCTTCTGCTCCAGTTTCTCTGCCACCATCTCTACGTAGATATTGCGCAGGATGGGGTCAGGCACTACCGAGACGCTCTGGATGATGTCGCCGATGACCTGGGCCCGGTGTACAGGATCGCGTTCGCTCTCGCGTAGCAGCAGGTCGCTCTTGAAAGAGATGAAATCCTTTTCGTTCTCCTCGATGTACTCCTGGATCTCGATCAGGTTGTGGGCCTTGGCGAACGTGTCGGGGTCATCTTCGGGCGGGAGCAGCACAACCTTCACGCTGAGGCCTTCCTCGAGCACGAGGTCGATACCGCGCAGGGCAGCCTTGATACCGGCCGCATCGCCGTCGTAGATGATCGTGACCTTGTCGGTGAAGCGCTTGATCAGACGTATCTGCTCTACGGTGAGCGACGTGCCCGATGAGGCGACCACGTTCGTCACACCGGCCTGGTGCATCGAGATGACGTCGGCATAGCCCTCGACAAGGATGCACTTGTCGTTCTTTGCTATGGCGTTCTTCGCCTGGAAAATGCCGTAGAGCGAGCGACTCTTGTCATAAATTTCGCTCTGCGGGCTGTTCACATATTTGGCGATGCTTTTGTCAGTCTTGAGGGTCCGTCCACCGAAAGCGATGACGCGGCCGCTGATGGAGTGGATGGGGAAAATGACCCGGTCGAAGAACCGGTCATACAATTCCCCAGTGCCCTCTCGCTCCAGGCAGAGCCCGGCCGCCAAGAGGTATTCTTTCTTGTAACCGTCCTGAAGGGCCTTGCTGCAGAGCGTCAGGGGACGCGATGCGGCATAACCCAAGCCGAACTGGCGGATGGTATCGTCCGTGAACTTGCGCTCGTGGAAATACGACAGGCCGATGGCCTTGCCGATCTCGGTGTTCCAAAGCACGTCGCTGTAGAACTTCTGCGCGTAGTCGGTCACCACCAGCAGGCTTTCGTATCGCATGCGGTGCGCGATTTCCTCGGCGGTTTCCTCTTTCTCGACGATTTCAATATGGTATTTCTTGGCCAGATAACGGAGCGCCTCGACGTAGGTCAGGTGCTCGTGTTCCATGAGGAAAGTCACGGCGTTGCCGGCTTTGCCGCAAGCGAAGCACTTGAAGATACCCTTGGTCGAAGATACGCTCATCGACGGATTCTTGTCCTGATGGAAGGGGCACAGGCCAAGATAGTTCGCGCCGCGCTTGCGCAACGACACGAAATCGCCGATGACTTCTTCGATTCTGACGGCATCCAGAATCTTGTCCACTGTGGCTCGGTCTATCATAGGCTATTTCCCCAGAAGCCGGAGCTCCTCACGGGTATACAGGATCCTGTCGAGGATCGGAGACATGGTGTCGGTAAACAGATAAGAAGCGGCGACGAACAGCACGAGCAGAACGGCCAGAACAATCAATATCAAGCGGATAATCCGGAGGCGTTCCGAATGATCCGGAGCCGGCGTATCACTCCACGAGGGAATCGACGATTCCGGCTTGGAATCCGGTTCGGGAGCTGATTCTGGTTTAGATTCTGGTTTGGATTCTGGCTCTGGTTCTGGCTCTGGCTCTGGTTCTGGCTCTGGCTGCGGTACTTCGCGGCGCTCGCTCAGTTTGATGGAAACAGGCTCGAGGCCGAGACCGTCGGGCCAGATATCGAGGTCGTCGTCAGGGACGAAATAAAACTCGTTGCGTGCGTTCGCGCGCATCACACCGAGGCCGGGCAGTTTGCAGATCTTGCTTCCTTCCAACTCGGAGCACAGACGGCTCAGGCACCAGCCGAGCTCCACACCGGCCTGTTCCAGGGAAACCCCGGTCTCCTGCACGACCTTGTCGAGCAACAGTCTCCCCTGTTCCAACGACACTTCACACTTATGGAAAGCCATTTTCCGGAACGGAGGATGGATGGTCGTCTGCCGGTCGGAATAACTGGCCGGCATCATCTCGGCCGAGAAGGTTCCCAGATACGGAACATCCACCTTATCGTTCTCAGCGATAAGGTCCTTAACACATTGGGAGAAAAGGGATATTTCCATAATCCGGGCAAATTACATACAACCTGCAAATTTACATAAATTTTGTCTTTTTGCTGGAAATTGCGGAAATTTGTCGGCCAATGAAACTATCGTCGTTCACCATATTTTTCATTTTGTTCGGCGTGCTGCCCGACTTCTATCTCTGGAACGTTGTTCTGGATGGTTCGCCGCTATTTTGGAAACTGGTGGCCCTGCTTCCGACATTCGTCCTGTTCGTCGCGTTGATCGGCATTGGCGCTGTCATCCGCTACGCCTCCGCCGTGCGCACGTTCTCCTACACGATGTTCATTTTTTCGCTGCCCAAGGCCGTACTGGCACTATTCTCCCTGACTGGACGCAACCTGCTCAGCCTGACACCCCGCCTGGCCGACGGCATCGCCCTTGGCGCCGCCGTGGTCGTCTCGCTGTTCTTCCTGCGGCTTATCTTTTACGTAACCCGCACGCTGGAAGTCGATGAGGAGACCCTCTGTTTCGACCGGCTCCCCGCGTCATTCGACGGCCTGCGCCTTTGTCAGATGACTGACCTGCACCTCGGTTCGTTCGGCGGACGGACGGGCTATTACGTCAAGCATGTCGTCGATACCGCCCTGGCACTCCATCCCGACATTATCCTGTTTACCGGCGACCTGGTCAATTTCGAATCCTCGGAAGCCCTTCCGTACCGGGAAGAACTCGCGCGGCTGTCCGCCCCGCTGGGCGTTTACACAGTCCGAGGCAACCATGACTACTTGCTACACGGCCATCACAACGAGAAGGAACGGCTTTCCGACATGGAAGCGCTGCTCGCGTTCGAAGAGAGCCTGGGGTGGCACGTATTGCGCAACGAGCATGTCCTGCTGCAGCGCAACGGCGATACGATCGCCCTGGTCGGCGTCGACAACATCTCCGCCAACCCGTTCTTCAAAAAGGCGGGCGGCGATTTTCAGCAGGCCATGAAAGGCCTCTCGCGGGAGCAGTTCAAGATTCTCCTCTCGCACGACCCTTCTCACTGGCGGGCCGAAGTCCTGCCCGAGGGCAGCACCGACCTGACCCTCTCGGGCCACACCCACGGGCTCCGTTACAAGCTTGCCGGACGGCACATTGCGCACTGGCACTTGCCTGAATCAGACGGAACCTATACGGAAAACGACCGCATCCTGCACGTGTCGAAAGGCCTGGGCAGCGCCTTCGCCTTTCGCCTCGGCGGATTCCCGGAAATCGACATGATCACGCTGCGAAGCAAGAGAAAGCACGACTAAACGCCCCGCTCCCTATGGAAAAATGGATGATGATCATCAACCCTGCGTCTGCGTCTGCTGTGACACGAGATACGTGGAAAACATCTCTCAAGACGCTTACGGACGGAGGACTTGCGGTTGAAGCCATCTGTACAGAGTATTCCGGCCACGCCACCCGGCTAACCCTTGAGGCTGCCGGCCGGGGCTTCCGCAAATTCATCTCCGTCGGCGGTGACGGTACCATCAACGAGCTGATGACCGGCCTGTTGCGTTACGCAGAGCAGTCCGGTGAGGATCTCGGCGACTTCACACTGGCCGTGCTGCCCTACGGCACCGGTAATGACTGGATCAAGACGGCGGGTATCCCCCGCGACATGGAAGCGGCCACCCGCTGCATCCTCGCCGGCAAGATCGGACACGAAGATGTCGTACGCGTCTCCTTGGGAGGGGATGTGTACTGCTTGGCAAACGTCTGCGGCATCGGCCTCGACGCCAATATCTGTTACCATACCAACCGGCTGAAAAAGAAAGGGCACAAAGGCGCCCTCCTTTACAAACTCGTGGCACCGTACACCATCTTTACCATGCATCGCTATCCCGTTGAGATTGTCTGTGACGGAAAACCCTTCTATACGGGCAAGCTGTTCTCAGCCGTTATCGGCAACGGGTTTTTCCGGGGCGGCGGCGTCCGTCAGAACGAGCCGGACAGCAGCTGGTCTGACGGCCAACTGGAGCTTTCCGTGATGCGTGGCGTCAGCCGCGCCAAGGCTGTGCAGCTCATGATCCATGCCCTCAAGGGCGACTTCTCTGCGCAGAAGGGAATCCTTTCAACACGCTTCCGCTCCATGACTGTCAATCCCCTGGGCAAGCCGCACCGCGTGGAACTCGACGGTGAAACCCCCGGCGTTCTGCCGATGACCGTTGAACTCACCGGCCAGCAAATCCAGATCATCATTCCGTAGAAAGACAACCTCTCCAGGATAAAAAAACAACCAGCTGAAAATCAGCTGGTTGTTTTTGTGCCCGGAACAGGAGTACCTTTATCGGTGGCTATCGTGAGTTACATTTCGCTATATAATCTACTGTAATCTCCTAGATTAAGGGATGGTTCGGAGGGTTGAAATAAATCCCGGAAAAAGTGACCGTATATGACCGATTCCAGGAGATGGTGACCAAAAGTGACCTAGTCATAATAGGCAGTTATCTGCACTTTTAGCGATGTCGTCCGCATACTCATCCAGCGACAGACGGACATACTTCTTGAAGGTATCATATTTCTTGTGACCGCTCAATTTCATCATAAACTCTACTGAAAATTTTCCAGACAAATAGACGTTGGTGATAAAGGTTCTGCGAGCAGTATGCAGAGAGACCATTTCCCAACGAGCCTTAATAGGAAAACCTTCCGCATCATGCTCAAAAAGGTCTAATCCTTTCTTTCGCGCCTCCTCCTCCATTCTCCTCTCTGGGAGCGTGAGGAGCGTCCTCTCCTTCTTTGCCAAAGAAGGGACGGTAAGGGATAATCGAGACAGGGTGTCCCATCTGTCCCACTTGTCCCAGTCACGGACAGGCGGGACAAGGGACATAAAAGAGCGAAGCCCCAGCGCACAAAGACTCTGGGGCTTCTAAGATTTCGAAATCTCATCCCTGAAAAGACATCTGGGACTAAAGCAAGTTATGCGAAGTTAGCCGTTAATATCGGTATCCGCAAGGTCACTCTCCACCTGGTCAGCGATTTCCTTAACCACGCTATCCTTGTCAACGGATGGTAATTCCGGAATGGTATAAAGGTAGTTCCTAGCATAGGACATTGCCTTGTCATAGAGATTATCCCTTGTGGCTGTGCGGTCTTGGTATATCCAACTCTCTACCTGGCTGATGCAGTCGGTCCACCAGGGACTACGGGAGAAGGAAATGCTGTTTCCTTCTCTCATCTGGATATACTGATCAAGGCTGATAATCATTTCAAGTGGTCTCATACAGTATTTATGTGGCACATAGACTTATAAGAATATCTTTTTGATCACGGATGCGAATGTCGGTATTTGTCAATACTCGCAGGAAGTTGTAAAGAACTTTTACAGTTGTGTCGGATAGTTTTACAATTCATGGTTTTAATAATCGTATCAATCGCCTGATGCTCATTAACATACTATCATTGGCATAAGGGTTGTAATTGCGTGTGCGGGAGAAAATGTGTAAATTTGGATTCGATTATGGCTTCTAAGAAAGGCAAAATACTGATTGTGGACGATAACGCCGGGATTCGCCAAGCGCTGAAGATTCTGCTGCCAATGCATTTTGCGGAGGTGGAGACGCTGCCGTCGCCGGTGACGTTGGTTTCGACCCTGGAGCGCTTCCGGCCGGACGTGGTGCTGCTGGATATGAATTTCAACACCGACATCAATACCGGCAATGAGGGTCTTTATTGGGCTGGAGAGATTAAGCAGATGATGCCGGAGGTGGAAGTGGTCCTCTTCACGGCTTATGCCGATATTGCTCTGGCCGTTGAAGGAATGAAGCGTGGTGCGTTCGATTTCATCGTGAAGCCCTGGGATAATGAAAAGCTGGTGGCCACGCTCACGGCGGCCCGGGATAAGGCCCGGAAAGCTATGGGCAGGGATGCCAAGAAGG
>Ga0310690_10006406_pt1 | contig 15477 bp, 36 predicted proteins | sample AusTroGonzalo_MG_2_FD_207661 | JGI IMG/M metagenome (GOLD analysis project Ga0310690, IMG submission 207661) | Bovine rumen microbial communities from tropical cattle in Woodstock, Queensland, Australia - Gonzalo_04 (v2) (version 2) | ecosystem: Host-associated > Mammals > Digestive system >... | reverse complement strand
TCATTCATATGGCTTTCATACTCACGGAACTTCTCTATATTCTCCGCATAGTATTCTTCATCCTCAACTTCGTTGAGAAGCCAATACACACGATCCTCATCTTCTGTGAGGTCGTACTTACTCATAAAGTACGAATGTAATGCCTGACGGTCATCTCTGTTCATAGCCTTGATATCCTCTTTTGATACGTTCATGTTCATCATAATTACCACCCTTCCGCGTGTCATCACGCTATGCTGTTTTCGTTTACAGTAACATAATAACATTATACAACGTCAATGTCTATGGGTGTGTTTTCATACCACCATGGGTATGTTTACAGGCCACCGGGGGTGTGTTTTGGGATGGTACCATCCAAATTTGTATCCTGGTAGGGCCGTGGATGACACTTTGCTAAAACATGCCAATCCGTCCAACACGCACAGTTGACAGCAAAACCAGGGATGGTACCCACCCCAAATTTCAGCGTTTTGCCAGGGTCTTTGGCATGCCAATACCGTGATACGGACTTTGGCCTGGGTTCGTATCTAAAAAATGCATGGCGTTGGAACTATTGATTTTATGCTAAACAGAGGGCTTGGGTATGGTATATTCTAAATATGGCATTCTGTATTCTGGTGTAGTTGGTATATATACTTATATTTGATGTGGTATTGGGCATCTTTACTTGGCCGCCAGTTTTTAATTTTTGCAAGAAAGTGGGCTAGAGTATTTCTACCCTAGCCCTTGTGAGGTATTACTATGAACTATTTATTGGCTGCCTTCTTTTCTGTCTTTTCTTTGGCCTGTGTCTTTGCTGGTGCTTTCTTCTTAGGTTCAGGCTTTACTTCTTTGGTCTCTTTCTCTACCTTCTCATTTGTGGCCTGCTTTTCTGCTTTCTTGGCTTCTTTTGCGGCTTCCTTCTCGGCCCTAATCTTGGCCACCGCTTCATCATTCTTGGCGCAGGCATCAAGTATCTTCTCTGCTACTGCGGGTACATCATCTATGGGTGCCTTAATCAGATAGAGATTCACCTTTACCTCACCGTTCTTCTGCTTCTTCATGGACGGTACTTTCTCTACATCTTTGCCAAGAAACTCTGCTACCTTAGTTCTGACATAGAATGTTCCTGAGTTACCCGTGATGTACAACTGGAACAGGTCTTTCTGTGTACCCGGTTTATAGAAGTGGATAAATCTGTACTCCTCATAAGACATACCAGTAGGGTTTTCAAGATTAGTATCGGCTATAACATCTACCGAACTATTCTTCTTGAATGCGGCCTCAATTCTCTCGGCCAGTGTCTTTCTGTCAACCTTTGCTACCTTTGTTTCTACAACCTTAACCTTTTCTTCACTCATTTTCTTTTCTCCTTTTCTTTAGTGTTTTGAGTGGTGAGCGGTGTATCACGCTACACGCTCTCTGTTTCTTTGTTACAAGTACATTATAGCACACCATGTAAATGTTTACAAGTGGTATGTTCAACATTTTAATTGCACCCGATTTCTGTTGTGTATGCAACTCTGGTCTTACCAAAACCTCGCTCACATCTCTTTGCGTATTCTTCGGCATCCTCTCGTTTCTCAAATCTATGACCTGGGACCGTATGCCACTGATTCCTATCTTTACCGAGTGTTTTGAAATACTCAACCTTATACCATTTCTTTACTTTCATTTCTGTACCTCACTTTCTGCACGTGGCATAATCATCTTTACAAATACATTATAGCACACCTTATAAATGTTTTACAAGTGGTATGTTCATCTTAAACTGCACATCCATATTTGCGCAAAAATCTCATTGTTAGGGCCCAACTTAATCCCATTCCATTGGCTATTATCTTATCGCCATTAAAATCAAAGTATTCATTACACCCAACCTGCTTCCATTCTCTGTCATAAATCCAGTACTCAATTTTCATAAGCCATTTCCTCCACTGATACTATTTTACCTATGCTATTTAAGCCATATTCTTCCCAACCTTTTCTAATAGATTCTTCACAAGTACCATAAACCCTGCGTACATATGTATAACCAAAATCAATAGAAAGAACCGTAAGTCTAAATAACCTTAGTTTCATATTATGCCCTCTTTATATACATTCCATATTTTGCATTAGGGAAGAAATTGATAGTGCCATTTATCTGTATATATACCTTTCCACCATTACCTTTTTTAAACTCTCTGCTGATATATTCCTCATCCAGAAGTTCTACATCGCCGCCGATTTTCAGATTGCCAGAATGTAATTCATCCACAATATTCTTCTGCCCGTCTATCATTACTGCGGGTGCACCCATTTCTTGCAACTTTGCCAGTCTTTCTTCTGCCGACTTTGTTGAACCCTCAAGAATGTAATCTCTAACCTTCATTTCAGTACCTCACTTTCTATTAAGTGTTTATCATTGTTTACAATTATATTATATCATCCCATATCAACGATTTCTAGTGGTATGTGACACACCAAATTTTATACCTCACACGGTTGGAACCAGCCAATATCAAGTATTCCAAAAGAAACACCCGTTATAATAGCGGGTGTTTCATAACTGGTGTTACCTACTTCTTCATATGCCCACATTCTTTACACTAATCCCAAATCTCATATTTAGGCGGTTCATAGTAATCATCTTCTATTGAAGCCTCTTTATAATATGGGCATGAATGTTCCTCATCTGTTGGGTCAAAACTTGAACCATTACAGAATATATCCTCTATAACATCTTCCAATTCTTCTGGCATTTTATCCAACATCTTACAGTCCGCATCTGACGGTTCCCAAAATGTAGCAGGCCAATACTTAAAGTGTTTACATTCCATACAACTAGCCATTTATGTACTCCTTATATTCTTCTTCTGTGGCGAATAACATATATCGCCCATTTCCAATGTATCCCATATATCCACAACTTACTACATATCCTTTCATATTATTCCTCCCATATAGGTACTACTCTTGTGACACCCAAATGCGACATCTTTGCGGCCTTTTCTTTGGCCGCTATTTCTGATATATAATCCGCGAAGTTAATCCACTTAAATCCTAACAGGGTCTTCACTCTATACTGAACCTGAAATTTTCTTACCATCATTGTTCAGCCCTCCTCTACGAACATTTCGGGCTCGTTCTCACGAAGGTACTCATAATCTGACCAGCCATTCCATATCTCATCTGCTACTACATTGAAGTCCTCATCAATGACAAGTGAGGCAGCCTCGTCACCATATGTTTCATGCTCTACCAAGTAAAGCATCTTGCCATCATACTCTCTCTCGTCAATGACGTACCACGTTCCTCTGTGACCTCTAACTCTGATTCCTTCTCTCATTCTAATTTCTGACATTTTGGTTTCTCCTTTTCTTAGGTGTTTTAGTGTTTACGGTTTTGGAAGATTTTGAGTTTTTCACTTTTGTGCGGTTCAGGTAAATCTCGATTGATTCAACCTCTATTTATCTTACTTCGCCGAGCGTGTTCTTATCTTCTGAAATCATTATACTATCCAAGATATACGTTTGTCTATTGGTATGTAAAAGAAAATTAGCGGGTATATTTCTATACCCGCATAAAATTATCCAACTTCACACTACTTTCATTTATCCGTATGTACTGATGTCCTGAAGTATTGATTAATACCTTGGCCTTATGTAACTTGTCAGGACTATCATAATTATATCGCCATACAACATAATCATCTATACCGTTTATGATATCCAATATTTCTATGCCACCCCAATTACTCATGGGATATACGGCTATCGGTTTCTTATCTTGGTACTGCGCTATTTCCTCTTTTGTCATCTCTCGTCCTCCATCTGTTCAAAGTTTCTATAACCGGTCCTTGCATATAATATGTCAAGCAAGGCTTCTTCTGTATAGCCTTTAATGTCTGTTACCAACTGACATTCTTCTTCGGTTGCTATACCGTCGCTCACAAGTCTATCCCACATTTCATTTACGGTCATCTCACACCTCCTAGAATCCTAACAAATCACAAAATAGGTCTTTCTGCTCTCTGGTATAATCTGTACACAAGGACAGATAATCAGAAACAACCTCATCATTATACTCTGGGTACTCCATCTTGAATACCTCTACTTCATCACGTACCTGTAATTCCTGTGTTTTGCTCATATCATATCTCCTTTCTATCCAACTGTATTAACATCACATCATTCCACATTGTTCTATACCGCTTATACTGCTCATCTTCGGCATACATTATAACTTCTAGCCCAAACATTTCACCTATCTCATGTATACCAGTATTTAGATGAACACAAGGTATATAGTCTATGCCCCAAGTAACACCACCATCACACCAACCAAGTTCGTCACTAAAGTCCTTAATCTTGGCTAACTGCTTTGTAGCCTTTGTTATTCTGTTCAACCACTTTTCTACTTTTGCCTTATCCATTCTGTTCTGCTCCTTTCTTAAACTCACCTCTCAAAAACCCTTGAACTACTCCGTAAAGCCATCCATTCAGATAGTTGATATCATAGCAATACTGAATATAGGTCTTGCTATCTGCTGGATAATACACAAAGTAACCACCACCATACTCTGCTTTTTCAATTTTAGGCGCACCGAAGTTTGTGGTAAATGCACGAAGATTATCCTCAATGAGTTCGGATTGCCGTTTCGTCATAATTTTAGCCATACTGTACCTCGCTTTCATGTTATAGGCTTATCATTGTTTACATATACATTATAACACGCCAGATAAACGATTACAATAGGTATATTCAAAACCAAGAAAACGTACCAAATTGGTTGGTGCCTGCCAGCACACATCAAAACGAGAAAGGACGCAGGTTTTACCCTACGCCCCATTCCCGTAAACAAAACTAGCCACTCTGAAAGGAGAGTTATGCAATATCGGCAAGTTATGAACTTACCGGAACTGCCGTATCAGAACCTTTGGTAATATACATAAACATTATCTCACCAGTTTCTGGATCGGTATATTCAAAACCTGCCGTAAACTTATGGCAGTTTTTATGTACTACCTTCAAATCTCTGCCATTGTATTTTTCACAAAGGCTTCTACAATATCTCCAAGCATCTACCTTACCTTTGCTAAAACTATCATAGGCATCGTATAATTCAGTCCACGTACTTCTTCTATACGCCGAATAATTGGCTCTTGCTCTGTTTTCCTGTTCTTTAGTTGCCATAATTCTTACCTCACATTTCGTCTAACATACAATCTATAGTTTCCAACAGATAGTTAATTACCACTTCTGGTGTTTCTGTAAGTTCCTTAACTGTCTGTTCCAACAATAGTTCCTCGTTATTATCATAGTCAGCCACTGTATCAGCATAACTATAAGGATCCCATCTTTCCATAGTCATGGATATTCTTAATGCCAAACTTCTCGCAATTTCAGGCTTCATTTGTATCACACCTCACTTTCAGGAAACTGGCGCATTAGCACCAGTTCCTCGCATAACTATATATCTCTTCCATATCCCTTCTCATATCTTCTACGGCCTCTGTTATCTCATCTATGGTGTCATAGTCTGTATCTTCCAGAAGTCTGGCCGCAATATCCTCACAAGTACGATACATATTATTGGTTATTTTTTCTACCAAATCACATCTTACTGCATGGTCACCTTCTGCATCTTCAAGGAACTCATCTATTATCTTGGACTTTACATCGTCCGATAATTCACAGGAATAGTGCTTGAAAAAATCCTCTGTCAACTGTGCCTGAAACTTGGCAAGTGTGTCCATTGTACCAATCTCATAGGTCATTGTTGTTCCATTCACGTCCATAGTTACTTTAATCATTTCCATTCTCCTTTCAAACTATGTGCCGTAGCACTTCTTTGTTACAATAACATTATAGCACACCGTATAATCGTTTACAATAGGTGTATTATTCACCCAATAGATAACCTCGTTCTTCATCATAATAGTACATTCGAGCCTGAGCCCCACTTCGTACATTTGCAGACCAAATATACATAAGACCGTTAATATGTTTTTCAGTCCTTGTTATTTCATATCCAAATTTACCCAACTCTCTTGATAACCAATCACAGGCCATATTATAGGTACATTCTGATAAGACCATAGAATAACCTGTTTTGTCATCTTTACATTCTACCGTAAATTTTCTCATGGCGTCACCTCAAATCTTTTTACCATATCTGTTTTTAAGATATTCCTTTCGCAGATACAAATGAACGCTATCATCTTTCCATATTTTCACAAGATACTTATAGTTTTCATAATCTTCCACAAAACATATCTTTTGTGCCCTTGCATTGTGAAAACCACTAATAACACCATCTCTACCACTATAACTCCATCCCACACGCTCTAATGCCTTGATTGTTTTTGTATAAAATACAATATCACTCATAGCCATATAAATATCATTTGGTACAACACGTGGAATATCTGTTCCAATACTTTTAAGATTATCTTTCCACTTAATTTCAGATTTCATACTGGTCACCTCATATAAGCAAGTCTACCAGATAGTCAAGTTCAAAACCGGAACTCAACATAATATCCTCGGCTTCATCAAACATACCATCTTCTGCGGCCTGAATTACATCTTCCCTTAAAAGTTCGTACTCCCTTCTTGCTTCACCGGGTGTGCAACCATCTCTGTCCATAAAAATCTTTTCCACTCTGTTCATATCATTTCTCCTTTCGTGCTACGCTCGTGGCGTCTTATCGTTTACAAATACATTATAGCACACCAGATAAACGTTTACAATAGGTATGTTTTATTTATATACTGAGGATGGTACCAGCCACAAACAAAAAGATTGACCTTTCGGTCAATCGTGTGTGGCATGGAAGTTTTCTATTGCCCATTTATTGCCGGTGGCATATACTGCTCTCTTGGTTCTTTCGTATGGTGTTTCATGCTGCCTGTGAGAACTTTCATTACTACCACTAAACATAATGCCACAACCTAAACTATTGTCTTTCTTTACTCTACCTTTACCGGGTACGATTTCATAGTTACTCATAATCCTCTCCTTTCAACCTAAATCGTTATGATATCTCAAATAATACTCTATAAACTGTGCCATTTCTGGCGTATAAAGACCCTCAAGTTGCATCCTGCTTATAAAATTATTGACATCGGATATATAGTAGTCACCTACACTATTTGTTAGGTCTGCATTAATACGTTCCAATTCGCAATAAGCCTCATTCAGACTATCGAGGTCATCCTGCAAACTTTCTGCCTGTTGTTTCCACTCATCTCGGTCTTTTTCTAATTCAGCCTTTGTCATCCCATTCACCTCTCAAAATAACTTGTGCTATTCTACCCATATATCCGGCTAACCATACTGCGCCAAGTATTGCCAAAAGTTTTACAGTTCCTATCGTTATCATAGTTTCTTTGAGGGCAGATTGCTCTGCCCTCGCCCCTTTCCTTAAATTAACTTCTCCAGAGCCTTGATTATAATATCATAGGCTTCAATTTCTCTTGCTACTTCAGGATGGTCTTCCAGTTCTTCTTCTGTATAATCCCTTCTCTGCCAATCTGTTTTCTCTTTACCATTCTCATCAAGAATAGGCTCTCCATCATCATCTGTAAGAGTAACACACTCATAGGTGCTGGCAGCATACTTCTTATCCCTTTCCAGATTCTCAATAATGTCATCAACCTTTTCGATTACTTTTGTTTCTACCTGAAGTTCATTAAGTTTTGCTTGTGCTTTGTCCGTCATCTCTGTTCTCCTTTCAATTTTCAACGGCGTAACTTTGATTACACTTACATTATAGCACGCCATATAAACGAAAACAATAGGTATGATAAAAAACTTATCATACCCGTTATGCGTGTGCGTATATTATATAAGAAACGACTCAATTACCGTCGAAAAACTCTTTATACCGCTCTGAAATTTGCTTTGGATCACCCTTATAAAAAATCAATATGTTTTGGTGATGACGCCCAATCTTACGGCTCTGATTGAAATATTTAGGTGCTCTTATTGGCAAACTACCTATATTATTCTCTAGGATTATCTCATTATAATATTCTAATCCACACTCCTTTAATATTCTTATAGTATCTGGCACAAATCCATAATATGCACCGGTTTCTGGATTTCTTATCTCTGACACCACTATAACAAAAAACCTATCATTGTATAACATCATACTGGCATATCTCAATATCTGGGCATACTTCTTAATGAAATCCTTGTAGGTCGGCATATTGCTCAGGTCATTCTCATCATTGGTGTATTTTTCTAAATTGTAGTAGGGTGGGCAAGTGAATACCATATCATAACACATGGTCGAATATACTTCCTTGCTCAAATAATCCTCACTATCTGCACAAGCCCAATATGGTATATTCTGAATATTATACCTACTTGCTACATCCAAATACTGGTGAACATTCGTATCTACCTGTTCTTTTGATAAATCTATACCCTTATAGTTTCTGCCCAAAGATACTGCTACAATTCCTCTCACACTTCCACCTGCAAATGGATCGAGAATATAATCTCCCTCATTACTGAACCACTTATACATTATCTCACAAAGCAATGGATCAAACGTGCTGGTACGTTCTGCTTCTTTTGCCTTCTCTCCTCTTGCACTAAATGTATTTACAGGATTGGCATTGTTTCTCTTTACATCACGACCCTGTACGCTATCAATACCCATGCTTTCCCATATATCTTTTCTCTTTTGCCAATTTTGGGTAATTGTATTCAGAATTGAAAATGGTGGGACAATATATCTATCTTGTAGAAGTTTGCGTGATACGTTGGATTTTCCCGTTTTGAATAATTGCATCTTTTATCTCCTTGTACGCTTTTGATTTGTTTATCGGATACAAGAAATATTCTGACCATAAATCTTGTATTGTCCAATCTTTTATTTTAGATTCCTTCACTTTGGTATTATACAATATCTCTAGGCAATGTATATAGTAGTCCTTATTAAACTCTAACATACCTAAATCTGTATATGTGATGTATTCGGCGCAACATTTCCAACAACATCCACATCTATTTGGCATCAATTCTATATCGTACTTCTTTTCTGTACGTTTCTTCCAATGTGCCCTGAACCTATATGGGCTCATACATGATACACATAATTCCAGTAACTTTGAATCCTTTTTCAATATATCAACAGTATCTTGGTTATTTCTAAATGGTACGTTCATTGTAAATTGTGGTAAATATCTTCTGACTATTTTCTCATAGGCATACCACATATCCATACAATCACCAGCACAAACATCAAAATCATTATCCTCTAGGTAGGATTCATTGAAATTACCAAAGGCTATATTTATACCCAAATGCTCACGGATGGCATAATGTATGGCACCATTCGCTATAATATAATTCTTCATTGGATGTTCCACAAAATCTTGTGTACCGCTCAATGTCACATTCTCTATATATAGTGGCACATCAAAATACTTGGCTACATTCTTCACCGCTTCTACTTCATCAGGATAAACCTTATTTATGCCGTGCATATGATATAGATATACATTGTAGCCTTTATCAATATAATATTTAGCAAGTGCTACACTATCTTTACCACCTGATACACAGACTATCATGTTATTGGATTCTGGCACATTTATGTGAGGTATTACTTTTTCTTCAAATACATATTGAGGACACCAACTAACATTATCCCTTAATATTTCATATAAATCTATAAATGAAGTATCAAAAACTAATGGCAATAATCGTAAACCAGAATTATAGTTTGTGGACACTTCTGCATAAATCAATTCCATGTCAGTAAATATAGAAGATAAATTGGCATATTCATGTATCACAGTTTGCATCAGAATAATCTCCTTTGATTATCTGTCTTTGACTTCTCCCAACATACCTTACCCATACCACGTGCTATATTCTCTGGTTTCTTTAATTTTCTACCACAGCGAAGGCAGTATTTATATTTCACCTCTGAATTTCTTTCGGTTTCTCTCTCTATGTCTGCCGACAATATAATCTGTATATTCTCCACCTCGCATCTCCTTCTTCTTCTGTCGCACCTCTGCGTTCTTTACAATAGATGCCTGCTTATAGTCTATATACTTAACACAGGATGAGTGACAACCAACAAATCTACTCTGACAATCTTTACACGGACTCTGTAACTTCCAATTTGGTGTTATACTTCTCATAGTGTATTCACTAGGACATATTCAATAGAAATTGCATCTTCTATTTCTCCTGTCTTTATACTCCTCTCCACTTTTTGTATCAACTTCATCATATTTACAAGTTCCCTATTCTTGTAATGACCTAATCTTTCTTTTGCCAACTTAATCTGAAATCCCGTAAGACCTGTACTCTTTGCTATATCTTTTGAGGTGCAACTCTGCACCTGCAATACGGACTTGACGTTACTATATAATACCGACAATAGTGTTATGTTTGCTTCACCTATATCTTGACATTGACTATATAAATTATACGCTAATTTCGCCTTTCTTTTCAATACTGCATCCACAAAATCAAATATGGCATCATACGGTGGTTCATATATAGTACCAGCATTTATCAACTCTGTCAATGAAGCCTCATATGTCAATTTATTACATTCAGAATAGGTCTTTATCTTATCTATCTCTAAATATATGCGGCTGAGGTCATTTTCACATATCTCAATGAGCATCCTTGTACTACGCTCTGATAACTCTATTTCCTTATGTATGTATTTGCTCGTTATTTGCTCATTTAAGCGTTCAAAATTAACTATGCTATCTGTATATGCTTTATAAAATTTAGTGCGTTTATCGAGCGAATAAAAGCATAAAATAACTATGTTTTTATCTTGTATTTTATCGTCTACAAAATCTTGTACCGCATCACTCTTGATAAACTCTTTATCCTCACGTATCACATAACATTGAGGAACAGATAAAAATGAGTTTGTTGTGAGTTTTGGCATTATGTCAGCCACACTATCTGCTCTTGTTGGTTTTACATTTATACACTCGGCTATTTTATTGATATACATATCCATAACTGCTACTTCTTCACCAACAAAGATATAAAAGTGTTGTGGCTCTTTCTTTTGTATCTGTTGTTTTACCACAGTTATGTCCATTACATCCAAGCCTCTCTTATAGATAATATCCACATATCAAACAAACTAGCACGATTTATACCTGTTATCTTTAATTCCTGCAAATGCTGTGATGTTATTTGTACACCTTTCGCATACTTCAATCTGCTTTCATCCATCTTGTGCATACAAACTAACATAAATGTTCGCCAGAATAATCTCAAATCATATTTATCGGCATCATCTTTGAAATTTATCTTTGCACCAATCTTAAATGAATTAGAGCCGCTGGTTTCTGCTATATTATCTACAACTGCTTCGGCATATCTATAAAAAGCATCTATATCCATTGCCCTTATTATATCTACATCACCAGGCACTTCGCATACAGAGGATATTATTTCAAGTTCTCTGGTATCTTTACAATCTGCATACTCTCCTATTTCTGATGGTGTATATGTATTCATATGAAAGATAGTACCTCTACTTTTTATAGTATCTAGTAATTGGCTTTCATCTTGCACCGTCATTACAAAATACGCATTGTTGGGTGGTTCTTCTGTAACTTTCAATATCGCATTTTTAGCGGCTAAAGACATATTCTCTGCGTTTGGAATAATATACAGATATTTGTAAGGTATTTTATATGCTTCTGATATCATAGACCGTATAGTATCTACTTTCACATCTGGTAACTGTACTACCTGCAATTCTAATTTCTTGGCTATTTCTTTTGCAAGTGTTTTTCTACCACTTCCGGTCTGACCTATAAAAATTGAAAATCTTGGATATTTATTTCTCTCAATTAAAGCCTTTAAATCTGCTTTTAATTCTTTCTGACCTATCATGTGTTCTCCTCTGACTTCTTCCAACCCGAAATAAATCTACCACAACCAGGACATAAATCTGGATAATCTTCATTTATGACTTCAATATCTGCACCGCAATCATCACAAGTAAAATGTCTGATTCGTCCTTTTGCTATTGCTTTCCATCTCTTTGCTTCTTCTGTTGCCCTCTGCTTCTTTACAAAACTAATTATCTGTGCCATCATCAACCTCCATAAGTAATGTTGCTTCTATTACATACTTCGGTGATGTGTCCCATTTAATATCTGCATTAAGTCTGATTACGTGGGTAAGCAATTCTTTTATTCTCCACTTCTCATAATCACCATCAGATTCCAATTCTTTCACATAAATATTAGGAATATTGACGTACTTAAAATCACCTAAGATATGGTACTTACAAATATCAAGTAGAAACTGCATATAGGACTTCATAAATATCTTTAAGTCTTTGCCCGAAGAATGTATATGCTCTATAATAAATATTATATCATCTGGGTCATTCTCCAGTATAGCGGTGTTGAGTTCAAACATTATATCATAGTCATTAAGCCCTAATGCTTTTACTACATTCTCCATTGTAAGTTCATCTGAATATGAAAGACACTTGTCCATCATTGTTATAGCATCCCGCATACCGCCATCTGCGATTTTTGCCAAATACTCAACTGCTTCATTATCTGCATGAGGAACTTTTTCACTCACAATTATATCGGCTAATCTATTGACTATGCCTTTCTGGGATATTCTCTGGAAGTCATATCTCTGCACCCTGCTCAATATTGTCTTAGGTATCTTCTGTGGATCCGTAGTACAGAATATGAATATTGACTTCGCCGGTGGTTCTTCTATGAGTTTCAGCAATGCATTCCATGCCGCAGTTGATAACATATGACACTCATCTATGATGAACACCTTATATTCACTATCTAGGCTCTTTGTCTTTGCCTGCTGAATTAACGCTCTGGCATCTTCTACGCTATTATTACTTGCCGCATCTTGTTCTATTGGATTACCTTCGCCCTTATTTATCTCATTCGCAAAAATTCTGGCACAAGTTGTCTTACCTGTACCAGCACCACCTACAAACAAATAAGCATTTTTGATTGTACCGGTTTCTAACTGCTGAATGAGTATATCCTTTATAGTCTGTTGCTCTACTACATCATCCCATGTTTTGGGTCTATATTTTATAGCAAGTGACTTAATTGCCATCACTTATCCTCTCTTTCTTCAATTTCAAAACCTTTACCATTAACTACTTTCAAAACATCATTATAAGCAACCAAATTTGTTACACCATTAAGTAACATTTCTGCTTTTACCGACTCTCTTAAAAGGCCTATTAACTGCGATATTGTAATTTCAACTCTATCTTCGGCACTGAATAAATCAACTATTCCCATCTTCATCTACCCTTTCCATATCTTCCATTTGTTTCTCAATATATAATTCCATCTCCACAAGCACTTTATAACCCGGTGTATTTGGTGACGTTTCTGGGTCATTTAATATATCCCTTGCTCTACTTATATACCAAGATGCTTTATTCAAATCTTCTTCGCCATTCTTATATTTCCATCTCCAGATGTACTTCCATGCGTTGAGCATACAGAAAGTTATAACCTTATCTCTACCAAATGCTATCTGCATGGCTTCTATACACTCTAAAGATGTTTCATTTTTGTAGTGGTCTGGATTTATATTGTCGCTCATCATCTACCCTCCCTATTAAGAATATACTTTGCAAATTGACAAGTATTACCGTTTCTATCTTTCGTACATTCTGTCTTGGTTTCTATATCATAACCCTGCTTTCTCAATCTAAATATTATGTCGGATAATCTTGTGGCACCATACTGCTGAATTGCTTGCCAAGACGTTATTGTACCATAATTCTCTAAATGCTCTTTTACTTGGTTAAACTTCGTTGTTTTCATTTTCTTCCTCCTTCAAAAAATTTACCAACTGTATGAAAAGTTTCTCGGATATAACATAATAATTCTCATCATCACCAAAATTGAATGCCAGAGCAGAATAATCTTTATGCATGGCAAATCTTTCTTCTTCATTCTTATCTAGCCACTCTCTTTTGATTGTGAAGGATTTTTGTTCTTTGATAACTGTTTTACACTCAATGAGGAAATTGTCTGTCCTTACGTCACCCTTACTAAATGCAGTAGCGCCAGAATTTGCAGTTTGTTTACCACCAGTTACCTTTGCGATATGCTTTTCCTGTTTGTTACTGTAAAATCTTGTTGCTAATCTTTTTGGTCTCATCTTTTCTTCTCTTTCATTATACTACACGTTTAATGCCATTTCAACAGGACTAGAACAGTTTCATCTTGCCAGTTTTCTTATCGACCGCGGGTTTATTAGATTTTTCTAATTTTTTAATTTTGCGACCAAGCACCTTTTGTGCTTTATTGACTACCCATTCATCTTTTAGCGGAAGAAATGCTCCTGTACTTGCATCCCAATCAACAAACGCTTCATACCAATCTACTTGTCTTGATATTTCTGGATAATCTTCTTGAAGTTTTTTCAACTCTCTCGCCCATTCATCCCATTTCTTATCTGAAATTATATTTTGGTTCATCTCATAATAGATGCAGGAATGAATGAGTAATTGCAATCGCCGTTGTTGTATCTTCTCGGCTATCTTTAATTGTTCGCCTTCAAATATCTTATACGTCTTTTGCATCTTTCACCGCATAATGTAATTCCCAAGTCTTTATAGCCGCAAGAGTTAAATCCCTATCATGCTTCTCATAGATACTAGCAAGACATAATCTGCTATGTATTTTCTTAGGAATAGCATACAAATTATCTTTGCTGAAATTCTGCTTATTGCCGTCAAGAAACACAACTACATCGCCTTCATTCATAGTACCGTGGTACTTTTCATACTCTATCTGATGTTTTGCCTTAAAATCCCTATGTTGATTGCCAGTATCTGATACTTTTACATAGGTATAACCTCTTGGATTAGTATATTCATATCCTACAGGTTCTATCATCATATACTGTTTATTTCCTTTATGGCCACTATCGACTTTCAAAACGTTATAATTATGACCGTGCAACTGTCGTTTTGTTAAAGTTTTACCGAACCTCTCAACAAACATTTTTACTACATCTCTATAAGGATATTTTGGCATTATCTCTTTCAACCATTCATCTTCTTCTGGCGTAAACTTAAAAGGTACGGCTCTGCATCTCAAACCTAATCTATCTGCACGGCGTTGAATAGAAAACCGAGTTCTACCAAGAACTTCTGCTATCTTGGTATAGGTTTCATTTTGATAGTGAGTACGTATATAGTCATCCTCTGCCTCTGTGAATGATTTACGTGGCGAATGAGTTAAACCAATTTTGTTAGCACGTTGACGTACAGAGGAAGATGTACGTCCTAACACATCTGCTATGACAGACCAATCTCCGTCTTGCCAATGTTCTAGTATGTACTTATCTTCCTCTGACGTAAACTTTTTAGCCATTCTTCTTGATAACTCCCTCAAGTTCGGTCTCTAACTGCTTCGCCTGTAACTGTACTTTTGCACTGGCTATCATCTGCTTGGCAAGACTTGATATTGCCATAGAGTTCT
>Ga0310690_10006404_pt1 | contig 15479 bp, 10 predicted proteins | sample AusTroGonzalo_MG_2_FD_207661 | JGI IMG/M metagenome (GOLD analysis project Ga0310690, IMG submission 207661) | Bovine rumen microbial communities from tropical cattle in Woodstock, Queensland, Australia - Gonzalo_04 (v2) (version 2) | ecosystem: Host-associated > Mammals > Digestive system >... | reverse complement strand
ACGATACCGCGTGCATCTCATGGCAAAAAAGTGCAAAAAAAGTTTCAAAATGTGCTTTGATGCCATGGAAAGGACGTGTCGGTCTGTTCAACTCTACAGGTGAAGTCGCCAGACGTCTGCTGAAAAAGTCCCTGTACTTTCGCCAAGAAGTACCTGTACTTATGGCCGACAACTGCTGTACTTCTGCCCAGAAGTCCCTGTACTTATTTGTCGAAACGACAAGCCGTCCGATTCCGTTTTCCTATAAAATGACGCAATAGACATTTCCGTTCGTTGGTGCAAACATACATATATAAAGTATGTTTGCACCAACGAACAAAAAGATTGTCGATTGGCTGACATCATTTTCGCGCGCGGGGAAAGGTGCGATAAATGTTAATATAAAAGAAAAAACTGGGGGTAGGCGGTACAACGTAAGCTTTTTTTTCGTATCTTTGCACGCAAAAAATTTATTATAAGGTTATGGTATCATTTATTGCAGACAAGATTGTGATGGACGGTCTCACCTTCGACGACGTCCTGTTGGTTCCCGCCTATTCCGAGGTGCTTCCCCGTACTGTGGCACTCGAGACGCGATTCTCCCGCCACATAGAGCTGAAGATTCCCTTCGTCACGGCAGCTATGGACACAGTTACAGAGGCTCCGATGGCCATCGCAATTGCCCGTGAGGGCGGCATCGGCGTTATCCACAAGAACATGAGCATCGAGGAACAGGCCCGTCAGGTGGCTATCGTGAAGCGTGCTGAGAACGGCATGATTTACGACCCCATCACCATCCAGCGCGGCAGCAGCGTGCGTGCTGCGCTCGAACTCATGTCGGAATACCACATCGGCGGCATCCCTGTTGTGGATGATGAACGTCATCTGGTGGGCATCGTCACCAACCGCGACCTCCGATTCGAGCAGAACATTGACCGTCCCGTCGATGATGTGATGACGAGCAAAAACCTCGTCACTACCCACGTTCAGACAGACCTCGGCGCCGCAGCAAAGATATTGCAGGAGAACAAGATAGAGAAGCTCCCCGTCCTCGACGACACAGGTAAGCTCATCGGACTGATTACCTATAAGGATATCACGAAGGCAAAGGACAAACCTATGGCTTGTAAGGACAGCAAGGGACGCTTGAGAGTGGCAGCCGGAGTGGGCGTCACAGCCGACACACTGGACCGTATGCGCGCCCTCGTCGAGGCAGACGTGGATGCCATCGTCATCGATACGGCTCACGGACACAGCAAGTTCGTGGTCGAGAAGCTCAAGGAAGCCAAGAAGATGTTCCCCGACGTGGATATCGTCGTGGGCAATGTCGCTACAGGCGATGCCGCCCGTATGCTCGTCGAGGCAGGAGCCGACGGCGTGAAGGTCGGCATAGGCCCCGGCAGCATCTGCACCACTCGCGTCGTTGCAGGCGTAGGTGTGCCCCAGCTCAGTGCCGTCTATGACGTGGCCAGCGCCCTCAAGGGGACAGGTGTTCCCCTCATTGCCGACGGCGGACTGCGCTACAGCGGCGATGTCGTGAAAGCCCTTGCAGCAGGCGGCTACAGCGTCATGATAGGCTCTCTGGTGGCAGGAACAGAGGAAAGTCCCGGCGACACCATCATCTACAACGGACGTAAGTTCAAGAGCTATCGTGGTATGGGTTCCCTTGAAGCAATGGAGTGTGGCAGCAAGGACCGCTACTTCCAGGGCAACGTCAAGGATGCCAAGAAGCTCGTGCCCGAAGGCATCGCAGGCCGCGTCCCCTACAAAGGCTCCGTACAGGAAGTCATCTATCAGCTCATCGGCGGCCTCCGCAGCGGTATGGGCTACTGTGGCGCAGCAACCATCGAGGAGCTGCATGATGCCAAGTTCGTCCGCATCACCAATGCCGGCGTGCAGGAGAGCCATCCGCACGACGTGACCATCACCAGCGAAGCACCAAACTATAGTCGTCCACAGTAAAAGTTGAAAGTTGAAAAAGGAAACATCGTTATAACGTTATACCGTCATATCGAAATGACGAAAAATTTAAAATAAATGAAAAAGATATTTATAACGCTTGCGCTGGCTGCAACAGCATTCACAGCCAGCGCACAGGAAGACCCCATCGTGATGCGCATCAACGGGACAGCCGTTCCTCGCAGCGAGTTTGAATATAACTACAATAAGAACAACTCAGAAGGCGTCATCGACAAGAAGAACGTCGAGGAGTACGCAGAACTGTTCATCAACTACAAGCTCAAGGTGCTTGCTGCCCTCGACGACCACCTCGACACACTCAGCAGCTACCAGAAGGAGTTCCGCCAGTATCGCGACATGCAGATACGTCCGCTTCTTGTGCCCGAAGGAGCCAAGGAGAAGGAGTGCCGTGCATACTATGACGGGATGATTGCCCGTCTGGAAGGTAAGCAACTCATACAGCCTGCACACATCCTCATCCACCTGACGCAGGATGCCACAGAGGAACAACGTGCGGCTGCCAAGGTAAGAATCGACTCTGTCTATCAGGCTCTGAAGGACGGTGCCGACTTTGCTGAACTGGCAAAGCAGGTGTCGCAAGACCCTGGCTCTGCTGCCCGCGGCGGTGTGCTGCCCTGGATTGGTCCCAATCAGGTCGTGAAGGAGTTTGAGGATGTTGCCTACTCCCTCGAAGTCAACGAGATAAGCGAGCCCTTCATGATGCCTTACGGCTACGATGTCGTCAAGCTTATCGACAAGAAAGACCTTGAAAGCTACGAGGAACTGCACGACAGGATTATGAAGTATCTTGAAGGTCAGGGCGTTGAGAACCACCTTGCACAGCAGGTGCTCGACTCTATTGCCGGACAGAACGAAAAGACCATCGAACAGATTCTCGACGAGAAAACCGAGGAGTTCTGTGCCAAGGATGATGAACTGAAGTACCTTGTGCAGGAGTATCACGACGGCTTGCTCCTCTTTGAGGAGTGCAACAGTAAGATATGGGAGCCTGCTGCCAAGGACACAACGGCATTGGCCAACTACTTCAAGAAGCACAAGAAGCAGTATGCCTGGAAGGAACCGCACTTCAGCGGAATGGCCTTCTACTGCAAGCAAGAAGCCGACGTCGAGGCCGTCAAGAAGCTTGTCAAGAAGCTGCCGCAGGACAAGTGGATGGAAACCATCCGCAGCACCTTCAACAAGGACAGCATCATGGTGCGCGTAGAGCGTCGCGTCTTCAAGAAAGGCGACAACTCCAACATCGACAAACTGGCCTTCAAGGTGAAGGATGCAGAGCTTAAGCCCGTCAAGAACTATCCCCACGTCGGCATCTTCGGCAAGGTGCTCAAGAAGGGCCCGGCAGAGTGGACGGACGTCAGCAGTCAGGTGGTAAGCGACTACCAGCGCCTCAAGGAGGACGAGTTCGTGGCAGAGCTTCGCAAACGCTATACCGTAGAGGTTGACAAGGAAGTGTTGAAGACAGTAAATAACCACTAAGCAGAAAGACTTATATGATGATGACGACGAAGCGATACACCCTCTGCCTCTTTGCAGTGCTTTGCAGCCTGCTCTCCCTGGCACAGAAGAATGTCATCGACGAGGTGGTGTGGGTCGTTGGCGATGAGGCCATTCTGCGCTCCGATGTCGAGAAGCGTCGCCTGGAATTTGGCTCGCAAATCAAGGGCAATGCCTACTGCGTCATCCCCGAACAGATTGCCATACAGAAGCTCTTCCTGCATCAGGCTATCATCGACAGCGTCAGCGTTACCGATGCAGAGGTCAATCAGTACGTCGAACAGGACCTCAATGAGAAGATTCTCATGACAGGTTCTAAGGAGAAGCTTGAAGAGTACATGAAGATGCCCATGTCGCAAATGCGAGAGGAACTCTTTGACCAATACAAGAATGAACTCACGGCCAGAAGGATGCGTGAGCAGTTGACGCAGGATGTCAAAGTGACGCCTGCCGAGGTGCGCCGCTACTTCAAGGACATCCCCGAGGACAGTCTGCCGCTCATTCCCACACAGGTGGAGGTGCAGCTACTCATCATGGAGCCGCGCATCCCGCAATCAGAGATAGACCGCATCAAAGGCTTGCTGCGCGATTATACCGAGCAGATAAATAGCGGTTCGATGTCCTTCTCTATCTTGGCACGCCTCTATAGCGAAGACCCTGGCACGGCTCGTCAGGGCGGTGAGATGCCTTACATGGGTAAGGGCGAGCTTGACCCAGGCTTTGCCAATGTTGCCTTTGGCCTGACGGACACGAAGAAGGTAAGCAAAATCGCCCAGAGCGAGTTCGGCTACCACATCATACAGCTCATCGACAAGCGCGGCGACAAGATGAAGTGCCGCCACATCCTGAAGCGTCCTGAAGTGGCACAGGCCGACATCGACAGTGTGCTTGTCATCCTCGACTCCATAAGCAACGACATCCGCAACGAGAAGGTTACGTTTGAGGATGCTGTACGCTTTGCCTCGGACGATAAGGACACACGCAACAACCGAGGCATCCTGTCCAACATAAAAGAGACGGGCGAGACCACGACACGCTTCGAGATGAGTGAGCTGTCTGCCTTCTCCCCGGAGTTGGCCCGCGTGGTTGAAGGTCTTGAGATAGGCGAGATGTCAAAGCCCTTCACGATGATTAACACAAAGGGCAAGACCGTTTGTGCAATCGCACGCCTCAAGAACCGCACCGTGACGCACCGTGCCAACATCACAGAGGACTTCCAAGTAATGAAGGGCGTTGTGGAAGCTAAGAGGGGAGAGGAGGCCATCCTTAAATGGATACACGAGAAACAAAAGAGTACCTACATCCGCATCAATCCTGATTGGAGAGACTGCGAGTTCCAATATGAGGGTTGGATAAAGTGAAGAGTCAGCGACTATACATCCTTTGTGCGTCCCTGTCCTTCTGCTTTTGCCTGCTCTTGGCAACGACACCTGTTCGCAAGAAGGCCGACAGCGGAAGCCGACAGCCTTCCGACAGCAAGGTTCATCTGTTACATGCCGACCGTCTTTTCTTCGACGAGCGCGTGCATAGTACGGCACAAATCCTTGTCGGTAACGTGCAGTTCAGCCACGACGGCGTGCTTCTCTATTGCGACAGTGCCCTTTATTACGAAGCTACCAACTCCTTCGATGCCTTTGGTCATGTGATTATGAATCAAGGCGATACTCTCAAACTAAATAGTGAAATCCTCTACTACAATGGACTTGACCAGTTGGCACGAGCCCGTTATGACGTGGTGCTCGAGCATGGCACGATGACCATCTATTCCGATAGTCTCGACTACGACCGTCTCTATGACTTGGGTTATTACTTCGAGGGCGGAAAAGTTCTTGACCATGACAACGAACTGACCAGCGACTGGGGAGAGTACAGCCCTGCCAAGCATGAGGCAGTCTTCAACTACAACGTCCGTCTGGTCAACCCTGCTCCACCTGCCAAGCCAGAGACCGTGCTCATCTCCGACACGCTCCATTACAACACAGAGACGGCCATTGCCCATATTGTCGGCCCGTCCAACATAGAGAATGGCGAGAACCACATCTATTCCGAACTGGGCTACTACGACACACAGCTCAAGCATTCGCATCTGCTGGAACGCAGCATCCTGACCAACAACGGCAAACGTCTTGTCGGCGACAGTGTTGTGTGGAACGATTCTGTTTCTATAGCCGAAGCCTTTGGCAATGTCGTCTATACCGACGAAGTCAACAAGAACATGCTTACAGGCGAATACTGCTACTACGAAGACATTACGGGCTATGTGATGGCAACGGACAGTGCCGTTGCTATTGACTACAGTCAGCAGGATACGATGTATGCCCATGCCGACACGTTCAAGGTATTTACCTATAACATCGACACAGACTCCACTTATCGCGTCATGCACGCCTACCACCATATGCGTGCCTATCGGAAGGACATCCAAGCTGTCTGCGACTCAATGATTTACAGCACACGCGACAGCATCCTCATCATGTATCGTGACCCTATCCTCTGGCAGGCAGGGCAACAACAACTGGGCGAGGAAATACAGGTGTTCTTCAACGATAGCACCATCGACAGCATACAAGTGCTGCGACAAGCGCTTTCGGTAGAGCGGATTGACAGCCTCCACTACAATCAGGTGTCGGGACGTGTAATGCACACTTACTTCAAGGACGGTGAAGTCTATCTCTCCACATCCGAGGGCAATGTCTTCGTCAACTACTATCCTTTTGATGAAGACAGCATCATGATTGAGTTGAACCATACCGAGACGTCCCTTCTGAAGATGTATGTGAAGGAGAGAAAGGTGGACCACATCTGGATGCCTGCTGCAACAGGCATTATGTATCCCATACCACTTATTCCTGAGAACATGTACTTCCTGCAGAACTTTGCCTGGTTCGACTACATAAGGCCGAGGGACAGGTATGACATCTTCGAGTGGCGCCCCAAGAAGGCAGGTTCCGAACTTAAGGAAAGTGTCCGGCACTCTGCCCCCAAACAGAAACTTAGCGACATCAAGAAACAGAAAGGCATAGAGGCCCCTCTCCCAACCTCCCCCAAAGGGGAGGAGCTGCCCCCTGAGAGTTCTGATAGTTTGGAGGTTCCCGATACCTCCGACAACTCTGAAATAAAGGTAAATGATTAAATGGCGAGTGGGAGTTGATAAATGGTAAATAGTAAATGGTAAATAGTAAATGATTAAATGGTAAATGAAAGATGGGACTGTTCAATACTAGGAAGCCGCGTAGCTTTCGCCGCGTAAGCATCTATACAGATGAATCGCAAGACCGCCTTCAGAAGCTGGTCAATGAGGTGAAACGTGAGCAGGGCGATGCCTCAGTACAGGAGGAACGCTACGACACGGATAAGTTCCGCGGCACGTTCATCAACTACACTCCTCGTGCCCAGAAGCACAAGGAGGGCGGCTCGAAGCTTGGCTGGCCTGTTATCATCGTCATCATTTTTGCCTTAATCATATTGTGGCGCTTCCTCCTAACAGGCGTTAGATAGACAATGGACATCATACATCTTCTTCCCGATTCTGTTGCCAACCAAATAGCCGCTGGCGAGGTTGTGCAGCGTCCGGCATCCGTCATCAAGGAACTGATGGAGAACGCCGTTGATGCTGGTGCATCAACCATCGACGTGCTGGTGCAGGATGCTGGTAGGACGTTGATACAGGTTATTGACGACGGCAAGGGAATGAGCGAGACGGATGCACGCATGGCCTTCGAGCGTCATGCGACATCTAAGATAGCAAAGGCAGAAGACCTCTTCACGCTTCGCACGATGGGCTTCCGTGGTGAAGCTCTACCCTCCATTGCTGCTGTGGCACAGGTGAAGCTCACGACACGCACGGCAGGACAGGAGTTGGGCGTGCGGCTGTGTATTGATGGCTCGAATGTCGTGTCGCAAGAGGTATGCTCATGTCCTGTTGGAGCTAACTTCGAGGTCAACAATCTCTTCTTCAACGTTCCTGCCCGACGCAAGTTTCTCAAGTCGAACCAGACAGAACTGAACAACATCATCCAGGAGTTTGAGCGCATAGCATTGGTCAATCCATCTGTCGCGTTCACGCTTTTGAGCAATGGCAACAGCCTAATGCAGTTGCCTGCGGGCAGTTCTTTGCAGCGCATCGTTGGCATCTTCGGCAAGCGGCTCGGCGAACAGCTCTTGCCAGTACAGGTCGAGACCTCATTGGTGCAAATCAGCGGTTTTGTGGGAAAGCCTGAGTCGGCACGAAAGAAGAACTCTACGCAGTTCCTTTTTGTGAACGGTCGCTTCATGCGCCATCCGCGTTTCCACTATGCTGTGATGGAAGCCTTCAATCATCTCATCCCCGAAGGTGACCAAGTGCCTTACTTCATTTTCTTCCAAGTTAATCCTGCCAACATTGATGTCAACATACATCCCACAAAGACAGAGATAAAGTTTGAGAACGAACAGGAGATATGGAGCATTATCGTGGCTGCCGTGCGCGATGCCTTGGGCAAGTTCAATGCTGTACCTACTATCGACTTCGATGTGGAGGGACGTCCCGACATTCCTACCTATCAGGCAGGCAACCTGACTGATATCAAAGTGCCTCGGGTGCAGTACAATACGAGCTACAATCCCTTCAGCAACCACAGCGAAAGTCGCAAGCCTGTCCGCCAATGGGAGAAGCTTTTTCAGGGAGCTGGTGGCAAGGAGCAAGGAGCAAGAGGAAACATGGGGAATCTATCCAGCCAAGACAATCCTCCTGCCCCTTGCTCCTTGTCCCCTGCTCCTTCTCTCTTCTCAGAAGAGCTTGAGATGAGCACTCAGCACTATCAATACAAAGGCCAGTATATCCTAACGGCTGTTCAGTCGGGCCTGATGATTGTTGACCAGCGGCGTGCCCATATACGCATCCTTTATGAACGCTACATGAAGCAGATGCAGGAGCACAATGCTGCTACGCAAGGCCTCCTCTTCCCTGAACTGCTTGAACTTTCGCCCTCCGATGCAGCCTTGCTTACAGGCATTCTTGAGGATGTCCGTGCGTTGGGCTTCGACATCACACCACTTGGCGGCAGTTCCTTTTCCATCGTCGGTACACCTTCAGGGCAGAGTAATCCCTTGTCGGTCGTGCAGCAGATGGTGGAGTCGGTCAAGATGCAGGATGGCGGTCATGCTGATGCCTTGCACCATCAGCTGGCACTCGTCTTAGCACGAAACAATGCCATTGAGGTTGGCGAAGTACTCACTTCCGTGCAGATGGATACACTCATCGGCGACCTCTTCCAATGTGATAACCCTAATCTCTCGCCCAGCGGCAAGACCATACTCACCATCCTTCAGCAGGATGCAATAGACAAGATGTTTAACTAATAATTTCAGAATACTCGGATTATACAGATACTCCGACAACACTTTTCCAAAATGAAAAAGATTATTCTTACAGGCGACCGTCCGACAGGCAAGCTCCACATCGGACACTATGTAGGTTCGCTACGCCGTCGCGTGGAGCTACAGAACTCAGGCCTCTACGACAAGATATTTGTCTTTGAGGCTGACGCACAGGCACTCACCGACAATATCGACAACCCAGAGAAGGTGCGTCAGAACGTCATTGAGGTCGCTCTTGACTATTTAGCAGCTGGCCTCGACCCGACGAAGACCACGCTCTTCATCCAAAGTCAGATACCTGAACTTTGTGAACTGTCGTTCTACTTTATGGATATGGTCAGCGTGTCGCGCCTGCAACGCAACCCGACCGTCAAGACAGAGATACAGATGCGTGGCTTCAACGGCGAGAGCATCCCTGTAGGTTTCTTTACCTATCCTATCAGTCAGGCTGCCGACATCACGATGTTCAAGGCAACCACTGTGCCTGTTGGCGAGGACCAAGAACCAATGCTGGAGCAGTGCCGTGAGATAGTTCGCCGCTTCAACAACATCTATGGCGAGACACTTGTAGAGCCAAACATCTTGTTGCCAGAGAATGCTGCTTGCCTGCGCCTGCCGGGTACTGATGGCAAAGCAAAGATGAGTAAGAGCCTGGGTAACTGCATCTACCTGAGTGACTCTGCTGATGAGGTGAACAAGAAGGTCAAGACGATGTACACCGACCCCGAGCACTTGCAGGTGAATGACCCTGGACACTTGGAGGGCAACACCGTCTTTACCTATCTCGATGCCTTTGCAACAGACGAGCAGGTGGCACGCCTGACCACAGACTATGCCACTTTGCAGGAAATGAAGGACCACTATACTCGTGGCGGACTGGGCGACATGAAGTGCAAGAAGCTCTTGATGGCTGTGCTGCAGGAAACGCTCGAACCTATTCGCCAGCGTCGTGCTGAGTACGAGAAGGACATTCCTGCTGTTTATGAGATACTGCGTAAGGGTTGCGAAGTGGCTCGTGCCGCAGCTTGCGAGACGATGGACGAGGTTCGCCGCGCCATGAAGATTAATTACTTTGACGACCGTGCCCTTATCGAAGAGCAGGCTCGTCGCTTTGCGATAAAATAGAGGGACAAAAGAAGGAGCCGATTGCTTTGCTAAGCTATCGGCTCCTTCGAAGGTCGGGATGACAAGACTCGAACTTGCGACCTCGCGCCCCCCAGACGTGTGCGCTACCAACTGCGCTACATCCCGTTCCTTTCGTTTTGTGGGTGCAAAGGTATGACTTTTTTTTGTTCCTTCCAAACTTTTTCGTAACTTTGTTCGCTGAAACGTTAAAAATGCATTAATGGATTATCTTAAATTAAGTTCCGGAGGGCAGCTTAGAGGGCGTATCGTACTGCCTGCGAGCAAAAGCATCAGCAATCGTGCCCTGCTCATTAATGCTTTGAGCAGGAATGCCGCGATGCCTGAGAACCTGTCTGATTCCGACGATACGCAGGTGATGCTTCGTGCCCTTTCTGAATCCTGTCTCTTGTCCAAAGGGGAGGAAGCAAAGGCGAAACCTATTGACATTGGGGCCGCAGGGACAGCGATGCGCTTCATGACTGCTTACCTGAGCGTTACGCCTGGCGAGCATGTCATTACCGGTACGGAACGCATGAAGCACCGTCCCATCTCCATCTTGGTAAATGCTCTTAGGCAATTGGGAGCCAGCATCGACTATATAGGCGAGGAAGGCTTCCCGCCACTGCGAATTGTGGGGCAAGACAACCTTGAGGGCGGCAGCCTGACTGTCCCTGGTGATGTGAGTTCTCAGTACATTTCTGCTTTGCTGATGATTGCTCCTACGTTGCATAAAGGCCTGTGTCTCAAGCTGACAGGCGAGATTGCCAGCAGACCTTATCTTGATATGACAATCAGCATGATGCGTGACTTTGGAGCCAAGGTCGAGTGGAAAGACAAGCAAACTATTGAGGTTCAGCCAGGAGCTTACCTTCAGCGAAGCTACACGATAGAGAGCGATTGGAGTGCAGCCAGCTATTGGTATGAGATAGTAGCGCTTACGCGCGACAGGGATGCTGTAGTGGATTTGGTCGGCTTGCATCGCGACAGCATTCAAGGCGACAGCAGGGTATGGCGTATGATGAGCGAGTTGGGCGTTGAGACATACTTCCTTACGGAGCCAGACGGGACGGACATCGTCAGGCTTCGGAAGCATGAAGACATCACATGCTACTTCAGTTGCGACTTCACACACCAGCCCGACTTGGCACAGACCTTTGCCGTGACCTGCACGATGCTTGATGTTCCCTTCCGTCTGTGCGGCCTGCAAAGCCTGCGCATCAAGGAAACAGACCGCATCGCAGCCTTAGAGAAGGAACTGAAGAAGCTGGTTGATGTAGAGGTGGAGGGAAATGAATTGCTTTGGAGCGGCTCCGTATCTGAGGAGCAAGAAGGCTGTCGGCTTGCGTTTGATACTTACGAGGACCATCGGATGGCAATGTCATTTGCCCCCGTCTGCCTTCGGGTGAACGGACAGGTACAGATAAACAACCCACAGGTAGTGAGCAAGTCGTACCCACGATTCTGGGAAGACTTGGAGAAAGCAGGTTTTAAGATATGCAGGTAGGTTTTGAGTGTTGCGGGCAGCATGAGGTCTGCGAAAAGGATAGTTTGCGGGCAGTCAACCAGGAGATTGACTACTACGAGGACGAGGAGCTCGACCGCTTTCGTGGCCGAACGGCCTATAGCGAGGAGGAGGTCGAGGAGTTTCGCGAGGTGCTTTATACGATGCGAACCGATGAGGTGGCAGGTTGGGTACACAGTCTCGAACTGCGTCAAGTCAACCTCCCCGATGAACTAAAAGACGAAGTTTTGCTTATTGTAGGGGAACAAACACAATAAAGTGTTACGCGCGTGCGTTATATAAAGTAGTATGGGCAAGAAGGTTAAGAACACTCGGTTGAATGTCTGGTATTGCAGCGTGGTGTGTGTCATCATGTTGCTTGCCCTTCATGTGTCTTGTACCACCAAGAAGAACACGCCTGCCACGCGAGCCTATCACGCTATGACGGCTCACTATAACACAATCTACAATGGTCAGGTGGCTTTCCTCGAAGGTACGGAGGCACAGGACAAAGGGCACAAGGACAACTTCAACGAGATATTGCCCATGTATATCAGCACCAATAAGGCGACGGCAAACATGGGTAAGAGCAACTTCGAGACCGCTATTACCAAATGCGAGAAGGCTATCAAGGTGCATAGCATCAAGAAGCGTCCTATCTTGAAAGGCAACGGGAAGCGGACAGAAAAGGAGAAGGCGTTCCTTGCCCGTAAGGAGTTCAATCCCTATATGTATCATGCCTGGCTCATGATGGCAGATGCTCAGTTCCGCAAGGGCGAGTTCTTCGAGGCCGCCTCTACCTATAACTACATCCTTCGCCTTTACAGTACCCAACCAGACATCACTTCTGTTGCCAAAGCAAAACTGGCTCGCTGCTACGTTGCCTTGGATTGGCCATACGATGCAGAGGATTTGCTGAACAAGATGAAACGCGACAGCATCCCCCGTCGCGGGCAGAAGGAAGTGGATAACACAAGGGCGGCATACTATGTGCTTACGCATCAGTACAATGAAGCCATCCCGCACTTGAAGCAGACCATCAGTTCTACCAAAGGAAAGTTGCCCCGTGTGCGTCTTAACTTCCTGCTTGCCCAGCTCTATCACGAGACAGGGCGCGACACAATGGCCTATAAAGCACTCTCCCGCGTCATACGTGCCAACCCGCCTTATGAGGTAGCTTTCAATGCCCGCATTATGCAAACGGAGGTGATGGACAAGAGTAAGTACCGACAGATGATTGCCCGCCTCAAACGCATGGCACGGAGCGATAAGAACAAGGACTACCTTGATAAGGTCTATTATGCTATGGGCAACATCTACCTTCGTGCCGAAGACACCACCCATTGCGTCTATGCATGGGAGAAAGGACTGAAGGAAAGCAAGAAGAACGGCCCCGACAAGGCGACGCTTCTCCTGCACCTGAGCCAGCTTTATTGGGAACAGGAGAACTACATCGAGGCAGCCCGTACCTATAAGCTTTGCGTTAGCGCATTGGAAAAGGAGCATCAGGAATACAAAGAGACCGAGCGTCGCAGCAAGATTCTGTCTGAGCTGGAGCCGCACCTAAGCACCATCAAGCTTCAGGACAGCCTGCAGGTACTTGCCCAGAGCCCAGAGGAAGTCTATCTGGCAGCCATCGACCGCGTGATTGCCGAGCTGCGTAAGAAGGAAAAGGAGGAAGCGAAGCAGGCTGCTGCAAACGGAACCTTGAACCCGAATGCGATGAACAACGGCATGGGAGCCAACAATGCGGCAGGAGCCAACAAACCCACCATAGCTAAGGACTTGAGCTCGTTTGGCACCCAGCAGAAGGGCGACTGGTACTTCTATAATGCCACCGCCGTCCAGAACGGCACGAAGGACTTCCAGCAGCGATGGGGAATGCGCCGCAACGAGGACTACTGGCGCATCAGCAACAAGCAGTCGCTCCTGAAGAATACGGAAGAAGGCGAGGGCTACAACTACGATGAAGCCGCTGCCGACAGCCTGTTCGGTAGCATCGGAGATGCTGCTGCCGACAGCGTCTCGGCTGAAGAACGGGCAAAGAAGGACTCCCTTGCCAACGACCCGCACGAGCGGGAATACTACCTCAAACAGATTCCTTTCACCGAGGAACAGATGGAGGAATCGAACCGTCTGCTTGGCGATGCCGTCTATAACGCAGGCATCTTGGAGCAGGAACAGCTGGAGAACTTCCCGCTGGCGGAGCGGACGATGATTAGATTGCTTAATGATTTCCCCGAACACGACGGCATTGACAACATCTTCTACCACCTCTTCCTCCTCTACGGACGCTTGGGCGACGTGGAGAGCGCAGAGGAGTATCGCGGCTACCTGCTCGAGGATTTCCCCGAAGCGAAGCTTGCTGAGCTGCTCGGCAACCCGAACTATGAGATGATAGCCCGCGAAGGTAAGCACGTGGAGGACAGCATCTATGTCGAGGCATACCAGGCCTATCAGACGGAGACCTACGACAAGGTGGAGGACCTCTACCAGTTCAGTACCGACAACTTTCCGCAGGGAACGCACCGAGCCCGCATGATGTTCATACGTGCCATGAGCGCTCTCTACGACGGACAGCGCGATACGTTCATGGTGACGCTTCGCGATGTGGTGCAGAAGTTCCCGAAGGAGGAAGTCTCGGAGCTGGCTGCGGCCATCGTCAAGGGACTGGACGAGGGACGCCTGCTGATGGATGAACGCTACGATGCCAGCAGCATCTGGAGCCGACGCACACGCGCCGAAGGCGATAGCGCCGATGCTGTGCCGCAACTGAAGGACGACCGTTATTGCGACTTCGACTTCGTCCTGGCCTATCCGACGGGCAGTCTCGACGAGCATCAGCTTGTCTTCGAGATGGCACACTACAACTTCACGAACTACATGGTCCGCAATTTCGACATCGAGATACTGGCTGATGCAGGCCTGACGATGATGGTCATCAAGGGCTTCCTTGCTTATGATGAGGTCCACGCCTATGCCCAAAAGCTCTATGCCGACGACCATATGCGAACCCGACTCGAGGGTATCCGCACGCTCATTATATCCGAAGAGAACCTGAAGATGATAGGTAAGGAGTTCAGTTTCGACGAGTATAAGGAGTTCTACGACCAGCATTTCGCTCCGCTCGAAGTGCCTGAAGACCTGCAGATTGACGAACCGACAGACCTGAAGATACTCGACCCCGACGAGATAGACGAGGAGGAAGAGAAGGCAAATGAAGGCGAGACGTCGGAAGAAGAAGACGATGACGACTTCCCCTTCGGCTTCTAATCAGGCAGAAGACGGCATTAATCGGGGATAGTCTTCTGGAAATCCTTCAGCACGTGCTCTATTTCGCGGATGTCGTCGGTGAGCGTCAGGAGCAGATTCTTGTAAATTCCCTTTCTTATAAGGTATTGTATCAGCGAGTAGGCAGGCACGTCTTCCGTCCAGTAGCCCTTGCCCAGGAAAACCATCGGGCTGGCGAAACCGAAGGAAAGATAGTGGTTCTGTACCGCATTCTGGAAGATTTCCTGCAAGGTTCCTGCGCTTCCGGGGGTGTAGATGATGCCGCCGAAGGCGATGGAGAGGATGGTGTCTTCGCGGATGCTGTTCACGAAGTACTTGGCAATATGCGTAGCCAGAGGCGTGGCAGGCTCTTGTCCGTAGAGCCAAGTGGGTATGCCGAGGCTCACGTATTCCGTCTGCGGGTAGCGGCGCATCACTTCGAGAGCCGACGAGAGCCACTTCCAGTCCTTGTACGAGGGTGCAGTCGTGGCAAGCAGATTGACGGCATCTTGTAGCTCAGCCTCTGTTCTTCCGGCCATCCAAGCACCCAGATGTGTGGCTTCCATCGCGCCTGGACCTCCGCCGGTCACCATGAAGAAGCCCGACTCGGTGAGCCTCTGGCTCAGTTTAGCTATGAGTGCATAGATGGGATCGGAGCGCAAGATGGCATGACCACCCATGATGCCGATGCATCGCTTTGGGTCGTGAGCCTTGAGAAACTCAATGAGAGCCGTGTGGATGCTGTGGTCATGGACGGTTCGGGCCACGGACT
>Ga0310690_10006403_pt1 | contig 15481 bp, 9 predicted proteins | sample AusTroGonzalo_MG_2_FD_207661 | JGI IMG/M metagenome (GOLD analysis project Ga0310690, IMG submission 207661) | Bovine rumen microbial communities from tropical cattle in Woodstock, Queensland, Australia - Gonzalo_04 (v2) (version 2) | ecosystem: Host-associated > Mammals > Digestive system >... | reverse complement strand
ACATTTTTACTTTATTTTTTGTAAAATATGCTATGATAATATTATAAAGTAATAACAAAAGGGTTTACAAAATGAAACGTTCTGATTTGATACGCAGCATCCAAGTGCAATTCAAAAATATGCGCGAAACGGATGCTATGGCAATGTTAGATGCTGTGACTGATGAATTAAAAAGGGCTGTCGCGGACGATAAAAGAATTGAAATCCGTGGTTTTGGCACTTTTCAACAACGGACACGTGCGACAAAAAATGGATATAACCCCAGCACGGGCGAATCTATATTATTGCCTGCAAATAAAACAATTTTGTTCAAACCAAGTCGTGAATTAACCAAAAAAATGAATGGATAAAAAATGGCTGCTGGGATAAAAAATCATATTCGTGATAAATACGAACGTGTTCGCCGCTTGATGTGGATAAAATGTGAAGCGTGCGGTCGTTTGGTATATTACAAAGATTATAAAAACAATAATTATGTATGTCCGCGTTGTGGACGTGCGTTTATAATGACACCAAAACAGCGTTTTGATTTGCTGTTTGATAATATTTCATATCAAAAATTTGATTTGCCAACAAACATTGATGATCCATTGAATTTTGTGGATCGTACATCATACAAAGAAAGATTAGCCGAAGCGCGCAGTGACACCGGCACAAATGACGCTATATCAACTGCGGATGGATTGGTTGGTGGTGTTAATACAACGATTTGTGTAATGAACGGCGATTTTATGATGGGGTCAATGGGACGCGCTGCAGGTGACGCCATCGTGGCCAGTATTGAACACGCTATTGAATTAAAGAACCCATTTGTTATGGTGACGTGCAGTGGCGGTGCCCGTATGCAAGAAAATATTTTAGCACTAATGCAAATGGCACGTACAACAGTTGCTGTAAATAAATTGCACGAGAACGGGTTGCCGTATATTGTTATTTTAACAGACCCAACGTTTGGCGGGGTTTCTGCGTCGTTTGCGATGTTGGGCGATGTTCATATTGCTGAATCTGGGGCCCGTGTTGGGTTTGCAGGTCGTCGTGTAATTGAACAAAATATTCATGAAAAATTACCATCTAATTTCCAAACGGCAGATTATTTGTATGATCACGGCATGGTTGATATTGTTGTTCCGCGTGTTGAATTAAAGGGGGTGTTGGAACGTGTAATTCGGGTTTTAACTAAACAACCATCTGAACCAAAGGTCATAGACGTCAAAATGCCAAAATTTGATACACCAAAGAAATCACGTGACATGGGAAAAACACCTGAATATGATCGTGTTTTAATGGCGCGTAATGAAAACCGTCCGCATTTCTTAGACTATGTTTCGGGCATTGTTGACGATTGGACATATTTGGCGGGGGATCGTTGTTTCGGCGAAGATGCTGCAATGGGATCTGGTATTGGTTATTGGTACGGAATACCGGCGGTTATTATTGGTCAAGAAAAAGGGCGTACGATTGAAACCCGTCAACAACATCGTTTTGGTATGCCTAATCCAGAAGGATACAGAAAGGCGCAACGTATGATGCGTTTGGCCGAAAAATTCAAATTACCGCTGATTTCTTTGTTTGATACCGCGGGGGCATTTGCAGGCGGTGCTGCCGAAGAACGCGGTCAATCCCAGGCGGTTGCTGCAACCATCGCAATGGGATTAAAAATGCGTGCACCATATGTCGCTGTTAATGTAGGCGAAGGCGGATCTGGTGGCGCAATCGCAATCGGTACTGGTGACAGAATTATGATGTTGGAAAATGCGATTTATTCGGTAATTGCACCTGAATCTTGTGCTAGTATTTTATGGAAAGATAACAAGTTCAAGGCCCAGGCTGCAACCGCATTAAAACTGACTGCGCGCGATATGGCGTCGTTAAATGTTATCGATAAAATTATCAGCGAACCGTCTGGCGGGGCTCAGGCTGATTGGCAAACAACAATGGAATTGGTGGCAAAATCTGTTGCGGACGCAATCGGCGAATTAAAGGACACACCCGTGGACGAATTGCCGGCATTACGGGCCAAAAAATTCTTGGCTATGACACGTGATGTTGAAATATATCAACCTGACCACACACCCGAAGAAAAACAAGTATAATTTGTTCTTGATTTTTTGTTTTGGGTTTTGTTATAATGGCGTGGCAATCACAGATGGAGCGTTGGCAGAGTGGTAATGCAGCGGATTGCTAATCCGTGACCGTGTTATAGCGGTCCATAGGTTCGAGTCCTATACGCTCCGCCACTCGTCTTTGCTGACGCAAAGCCGCGGTCATGGCGGTTCAATAATAAAATGAAACGGGTCGGTTTGACCCGATTTTTTTTATGCAATAAAAAACAGTTGATTTAATATTATATTTTGGCTAGAGTTTATATTGAGTAATCAACATATTTTTGTTGATATGTAAGATTGCGCGGACACGCCCGCGCAGAAAACAAAGGAAGGCATAAAATGAAAAAATACGTAATTTTAACATCTTTATTGGCGCTGTCTGCATGCGGCGGCGGCAGTGGTGGCGGTGGTGCATCTGTTCCATTATCTCCAGTGACCCCAACACCTTCAACAACACCGGTGGTGGTTAGTTTGCAAGGGTTCAGTGGCGGACAACAAGTAAATACAGAAAACGCCGAATTAACAAATATGTCATCGTATACTGTTGATTATGCGACCGACGAAAGCACTTCAAAAGCGGCAATCGAAGCCTATGTGGCGGCTCACTTAACCGGTGGTTCGACAGATTTATTGAATCGTTCGGCAACACGTCGTTCACCATCAATGCGCGCAGCGGCGGCAACACGTGACGCATTTGCCGAAGCTGATGCTGCAATTACCCAAATGAAACAGGTCGTTTATGACATCGTTAATATGGGAACAGATGAAACAAACATAAATGCATATGTCACCGCGCACAAAGACGCCATGGTTAACGCATTATTGTTATTGGGGCGTTCTGGTGTGAATTCAAGCATGACAAATTCAGAGTTATTAGATGAATTGGATGCGGCCAGACAGGCGATAGGCACTGCATACGGCTCTGAAATTTCATCTACAAACATCATGGATGTTCTGGATTGGTTTGATGAAACAAATTTCGGCATTTCAAAACAAAAAATGGACACAGTTCGCTTGAAAGATACTGGCCAAGACGCATTCTTTAAATTTGCATTGGATGACACTGGTAAAATTACATCTGTATCATTGTGGGAAAACACAATCGGCGAATATGGCAATACATACACAACAGGTGCGAACCGGGCCAGAATTTATATTGCAACATCTGGGGAACATGCGGGTGAAGCGGTCTATGAAATTGGTGCGGGGGTTGTAAACCTGAATCCTTTTGGAACGGATGACAATCCGTATGCAAACAGTGACGCTGGTGATTTGTCCCGTAATGGTAATACATTTTCTAATAATGTAAATTTCTATTCGTTCGTCATAGACGGGAAAGAATTTGAAATCATAAGTCAACACCCATTAACCGTGGCTCAAATGAAGGCCAGATTAAAGAATGAAGCAATACAAAAAGCCAACAAAACAATGCATTCTCAAAATTCAGCAGAAAGCGAAAGTTATGTCAGTGAGCTTACAGATGATGTAAACGATTTGTTTGCCGCTATTGATGCATATAGTTTTACCGAGGATGATTCTGGCAATATTGTTCCAACTGGCGTTGTTAGCCAAGTTGCAACCATGACAGGTATGGGTAAGGGCTTTGGTTCCGATGGTTCTAAAAAGTTGAGTTATGCTGATTTTGGTTATTCAACACTGACACGCACCATGGGAAATGAATCCGAAACAAATCATTTGACATATGCCGGTGGGTATGATGCGCGTCGTATGACACCTGGGGATACCGCTAATTTGTTGGCAGATAATTCAACATTCACAGGGACGGCGATGGTCACAGTAGAAGATAATCATGATGACAAAGTCAATAACGACAATGATCGTTTCACGGCCACGTTATATCGCGACGATACCGCGCAACTGAAATATAACGTAGACGGCAGTCATAATGTGACCAGCACATTGACAATGGCGAATTTAAAAGCGATACAAAGCGATGGTGATGATGCGGTAGCGTTGGATTCCGACTGGTATACAACGGTTGTATCCAGAGATGAAAGCACACCAAATATCGTAAAATATCGCTTTGATTCAACGAACGCCAATAATACACCGAAAAACATTGCTGCGGTTCACCAGTTCTTTACTGTTGACGGTACCGGTAATATAATAAGAAACGAAGCCGAACCTGTTGCTGTTGATAACCAAATTGTTAAAACAGATGTTTCCAACAACAATATCAACACCAGCAACAATGGAACAGTTGTAACTGATAACTTTGCTTTGCATGGTAATTTCGAAGTAAATTATTATGGTGCAGACAAACATAGCCCAACCGAAGCAACAGCTGGCATCTATATGGCTGAACACTATCATGATGGCACTGGTGGTACACCAGACACTGTTCAACACGAAGTGTCCGTATATGGTGTGTTTGGTGGGTTAAAAGACTAACACAACACAATCAAATCCACCGATTATTCGGTGGGTTTGATAGGTTTTTATATTGAAACGTATTATTTTAATTTTATGCCTTATGATTCAGCCCATGTTCGCATGGGCTGAATCAAATGTTCAACAACTAAATGCCCCCCAATCAAAACAACTGCTGATGACCGCATTGGACGCAGTGCAAATTGCAAAAAAACTAATTGATTCCGGGGATTATGAACATGCCGGTCAAATCTTGACCATGATGCCTCAAACAGATGATGTTTCTATTGAAACGGAACGCTGGTATTTAATTGCTCAAATTTTTCAACGCGATGGTGACTATGACAACGCCATCAGAATATACAAACAATTACTAGATGAACGTCCGGATTTAGACAAAGTCAGATATGAATTGGCATTATGTTATATGGCCAAAGAACAATGGTATCGTGCCGATTATCATTTACGACTTGCCATGGCCGGTAAAGATATTCCAGATATTATAAAACAACAAATGATGTATTATCGCTATATCGCGCGTCAAAATAAACGTTGGAACGTATGGTTGAATTTCGGGGCGGCGCCCGATAATAATGTAAATCAGGCGTCGGGTGGCAAAGATTGTGTTTTACATGATGGATGGGTATATTGTAATCCTTTGCCTGAACCGGAACGTGCCGTTGGGTATAATCTGACGTTAGGTGGAAATTATGAATTTGTGTTATCTGATAATTGGCGGTTAAAAAATGAAGCAAACATTTATTCTAATATTTATGACAAACATAAATTTGATGATTTGTATCTATCATTTGCATCGGGACCGCGTTATATTTGGGAACGTGGTGATGTTTGGGTTGCGGGATTGGCAACACGTCGCTGGTATGGTTGGGAACGCTATAATTGGTCGGTTGGGGCCAAGATAGATACCCATTATGATTGGACACGCAAACTTTCAACAGGACTATCGTTGCGAATATTGGATAATAATTATGATGATAGTGGCGTTTTTATGAACGGACAAACATATGACGCCATGCCATATATGGTATATTCTGTTGATTCTACAAAATATTTTATATTACGAACTGGGATTGATAGGGACACAGCAAAAAATCACGCCTATGCAAATTGGCGCTATAATGTGGGTTTGGGGTTTGGTGCTGAAATTCCATGGGGATTCAGTATATATCTGGAACCGTCTTTTTCATGGACCAATTATGATGAAGCGCGTTATGTCGCAAAAGATTTGGTATATCAACCAATCATAGAACACGATTTTACGCAACATTATACTGTTTCGATTTCTAATAATAAAATTGATTATTGGGGATTTGTCCCAACATTCACAGTCGCATACACCAATCGTGATTCAAATATTCATTCGCGTGAATTCGACAAATGGTCAATAGAATTCACTATGCGCCAAAGATTTTAATTTTTTGCCTTGATTTGCCGCGACGAAACATATACTATTTAGGCCATGACAGTATTATTTATCAATTTTTATTGCTGTTGTTAAATATGTTTTATGCAAACATAACGTTTGCAATATTTGTTTCTTTCTATTATCATATAAACCAATCAAAGAAAAAGGATAATTTATGTCGTTAAAAGTATACAATGTTATGACCAGAACAAAACAAGATTTTGTTCCGTTAACACCTGGGGTTGTTAAAATGTATGCGTGCGGAATAACAGTGTCTGGTGATGCACATATTGGCCACGCATATCAATCTGTGGTTTTTGATGTTATAACAAGATATTTACGGTATTTGGGTTACAATGTTAAATATGTCCGTAACTATACAGATGTGGACGACAAAATTATTGCGAACGCAAATAAAACAGGCGAAAATCCGTTAGATTTTGCACAAAAATACATAAATCAAACCGATGCAGAAATGGATAAATTGGGCAATGCGCGCCCCAGTATTATGGCTCGCGCTACTGAATGCATAGATGATATCATAAATTTTGTACAAAAATTGATAGATTCTGGGCATGCATATGTTTCTGAATTTGGTGATGTATATTTTCGTTTAGACAGTTTCCCTGGGTACGGCAAATTATCACACGTTCAAATAGATAAAAATGATTCCGGGGTCAGAAAAGACGTCGAACCTGGCAAGCAAAGCGATTTAGATTTTGCATTGTGGAAATCCGCAAAACCTGGGGAAATAGCATGGAAATCACCTTGGGGAATGGGACGCCCAGGATGGCACATTGAATGCAGTGCAATGAACATGAAATATCTGGGTGATCAAATTGATATTCATGGTGGTGGCCGTGATTTGGTTTTTCCACACCACGAAAACGAAATCGCCCAAACAGAATCTTTGACCGGAAAAACATTTGCAAAATATTGGATTCATTGCGGATTGGTTAAAGTAAATGGCCAAAAAATGAGCAAATCTTTGAATAACGGTATTTTATTGAAAGACGTTCTGGGGAAATACGATTCTGACACTATACGCTTTGCACTGTTACGTAACACATATTCTGCAGATGTTGACATTACTGATGCGCTATTACCGGAATCACACCGGCATGTTTACAAAATGTATTCGACATTTGCCATGGTTCAAAACAAAGATTTTTCAGGGGCAGACAAAGCCAAAACAGACACAAAAATCAACGAGATGGTATCTGAATTTGAAAATGCTATGAACGACAATTTTAATACACTGGAAGTCATGGCCACAGCGTTCGGATGGTTCAATTTTATAAATTCAGAATTGTCTAAAAAATCCACAGAATACGATTTGGGGGCCATTTCAAACAAAATCAAAGAATTGTTTGGTGTGTTAAATATATTGCAACAAAACCCAAATGATTATATTCAAAAGACAAAATCTGATGTTTTGACTACAAATAAATTGTCTGAAACAGATATAACCACCGCAATAAATGAACGGTCAACGGCAAAACAAGCAAAAAACTGGGAATTGGCCGACAAAATCCGTGCCGATTTATTGGCCAAAGGAATCGTATTAAAAGACGGTCCAAATGGTACAGAGTGGGATATTGATTTGTAATCAATAAAAACAATAAAAAAATTATAAAAATTACTTGAATATAGTGCATTTTGTGCTATATTACAACACGTCTTAAAAGAGGAATATTCATGAATTACCCATATATGCCTAAATCTACAGCCCTTTGGTTGATTGAAAACACAGCATTAACATTTGAACAAATCGGTGAATTTTGTGGCTTGCACGAATTAGAAGTCAAAAATATTGCCGATGCGGAATCAAATAAAATGCAAGGGTTAAACCCAATTATAAACGGCCAGGTCACTCGCGAAGATATCGAAAAATGCGAAGCGGATCCAAATGCACGTTTAACTTTGCGTGAAGCAATTGTCGAAGCGCAAAAAAAGCAAAACAAACGTGGCGTCGGTTATACGCCAAAATTACACCGCCAAAACCGTATGGGTGGCATTTTGTGGATTATCAAAAATTATCCAGAATTATCTGATGGCCAAATTGCCAGATTGATGCGCAGCACAAATCCAACTGTGAAATCTATTCGTGAAAAAACGCATAAGTCATATTCATTGATTCAAATCCAAAGCCCATTGGTTGTTGGTTTGGTTTCTGAATCTGCGTTACATGAAGCAATCGCCAAAGCGCAAAAAGCACACAAATAATTTTTTACAAAACACACTAAATCAAAGGTTTTTTCATGGCAAAAAAACTAGATGAAGCAACAAGATTATTGATTGACTCTCTGCCAGAAAGTTTGAAAGAATTGGCATTATCTGCAAACGAAATAGGGTATCTATCCAAAATGGATTTTGATTCCGCAATCGCTGCTGACGAAGTTCCAGACGAAGAACAAGACGAAGTTCTGGATTTCTTTAAGCAAGATTTGGGTCTGGAAATCTTAGAAACAGATGCAGATCATTTTTCCCGAGAATTGGAAAAATATTACGAAGAAGAAGACGAAAGTTTCAATCGTGACAAAACCCGCGATTTGTTAAACGCTGACGCGGAACAGGTTGATGTTAATGACGAAGATTACGAATATTACGCAAAACAACTGGAACGCAGTTCGACCGGAAATCTGGTTCTGGGGGTTCAAGATTCTGTTCAATCATATTTAAAACAAATCGGTACAGTTCAATTATTGACCGCAGCGGGCGAAATTGCCATTGCGCAACGTATCGAAGCAGCATCTCGTTTAATGGTTTATGGTTTATGCGAAAGTCCTATGACAATCCAAGCCATGTTGGATTGGTATCAACAATTGGTAAATGGCGACATTCGTTTGCGTCATATCATAAATTTAGAAGTGATGTATTCCAGTGAATCCGAACAAAAATCTTTGGCAGCATTGACAGATACCTTAAAATCCAAAGGCGTAGACCAGGTTGATGATTTGAACGACGAAGATTTAGATGATTTGGAAGATTCTGTGGCGTCCGACGATGACGACGATGATGATTTAGACGAAGATGATGATGACGCCAAAAAAGAAGATTCACAACGCAGTTCATCAGGGGTTCCAATTCCAGTAATGGAAGAGGCACTACTGCCGATGATTACGGATTTATTCACAAAGATAAAACGCATATTTTCCAGTATGCAAAAATTGCAAACTAAACGTTTAGAAAACCTGATTACGTCATCAAAACCGGACGAAACATTGGAAAAGAAATACAACAAATTACGCCTGGAATTGTTCGAATACGTTGGCAAAATCCGTTTGAACGACGACAGAATCAACGAAATTATGGACAAATTAACCCAACGCGATCAATTACTGATGGGCCTAGAAGGCAAAATGTTGCGTTTGGCATTGGCTTGTAAAATCAAACGTGAAGATTTCTTGGCTGAATATGTTGGAAACGAATTGAATAAAAATTGGGTTAAAAAACTGGCGCGCAACAAAAGTGCCGCGTGGCAAAATTTTGCCAAAAACCACAAAGACAATGTTTTGAAAATCCAGGAAGATATTACCGCTATTGCCAAAGAAACAGGCCAGCCAACATCTGAATACAAAAAGGTCGTTGAATTGGTCCGTCGTGGCCAAAGCGAAGCGGCCCGTGCAAAACGCGAAATGATAGAAGCCAACTTGCGTCTTGTTATCAAATTTGCGAAAAAATCCAGTAATCGCGGTCTGGGACTTGATTTCTCTGATTTGGTCCAAGATGGTAATATTGGATTAATGAAGGCTGTAGATAAATTTGATTATCGTCTGGGAAACAAATTTTCTACGTACGCAACAAACTGGATTCAACAGGGTATTTCACGCAGTATTGCTGACCAGGCACGCACAATCAGAATCCCAGTGCACATGATTGATAATATTCACAAAATTCAACGTGCGTCACGTCAGTTTATGCATAAATATGGTCGTCAACCAACTGCCGAAGAGTTGTCAAAGATTATCTATTTGCCAGTTGATAAAATCCACAAGGCCATGAAAGTAAATCTGCGTCCTATTTCTTTGGAAGCCCCCGTCGGCACCGAAGATGACAGTTCGCGCATTGAAATCATTGCGGATGAAACCGCGAAAAATCCGTTCACATCTGCTGCACAAAAGAATTTGCGCAAGATTGTGACCCAGATTTTGTCTGAATTGGATCCAAAAGAAGAAACCGTTTTGCGTCAACGCTTTGGTATGTCAACAAACAAAACCAGCACGTTGGAAGAGGTTGGCGAATATATCGGCGTGACACGTGAACGTATCCGCCAGATTGAACAAAAGGCACTTAATAAATTAAAGCATCCAACACGTGCACGCAAATTACGCAGTTTCTTGGAGGATTAAAAATACAAAGCTCGTTTTTACGGGCTTTTTTTGAACAAAAGGGCGAAATATGATTATAGCTATTGAAGGTGCGGACAAAGCCGGAAAACACACACAAGTAATGAAAATAGTTGAATATTTGAACAATCATGGAATTGTCACCGAAACAATTGATTTTCCACAATACAACACGTATTGGGGTCAATTTATTAAAAAATATTTGAACGGGGAATTCGGCAAAACACGCGATTTGCCCGCAGAATATACTATGTTGCCGTACGCATTGGACAGACAAGCCCATACGCCAAAAATCAAACAATGGCTTGATATGGGCAAATGGATAGTGTTTGACCGCTATACATACAGCAACGTATATTCAATTGCAAAATTGCCACGTGACCAATGGGATGCTAAAATCGCACATTTGGAAGATATGGAATTTAACCAAATGGGAATTATTCGACCGGATTATAATATATATCTATATTTACCGGCTGAAATATCTTATTCAATGCGCAACCATGGATTAAAGGCTTATCAAAATGGTCGCCCAGATATTCATGAAAGCGATTTGAAACTATTAACAGATGTTTCAGATGTTTATAAAACGGTCGCTGCGAAAGACACAAAAGATTGGACGGTGGTGAACGAAATAAAATCGGACGGGACACGTATGAGTCCAGACGAAGTTTTCGCAACATTACGCCCAATTATTGATAGAATGATAAAAACAAAATCTCGTTAAATAAAACTTAATTTTATATATTATTTTTTAATGCTGAATAAATCATACCTAAATCAGTTTTTAATATTGTATTTGTGATTTTTTCAGCATCATTTGTTTGGTCTGCCCCAGACAATATCTTTTCAAAATTGCGAACAAATTGTGTCGCCTGAGATTTGAACACTTTATCAGATTTCAACAAATCACGAATTTGCTTTTTATCGGTTGCATTAAACATTTTGACCAACCATTTCGCGAAAATCTTGGTGTCGCCGTCGTTATACTTTTTCCAAACAACATCTGGAATTTCTGCCCCCACAGAACGTGTTAAATCCACAGATTGTTCATATAATTTTTCAAACAGTTTATCGATGTTTGCCATAAAGTCTTTTGCATTTACCGGCTTGAAAGCAGGCGTTGGCGCAACCTTAATCGCATCCATTGGTGCAGATGCACGCGCAATCATCATCTGTTTGTTCAAACTTTGCATTGCTTCAACCGCCTTGGTATAATCAGACATCAAATCAATCATTTGTTGACGCGATTCACCTGCCAGATTTTCCAGTTGTGACGATGAAGAATTCATGTTTTCCAACGAATCTTGGATAGTTGTTTTCATTAAATTGATTTTATCAACCAATGTATTTACGATTTTTTCGATATTTTCACTCATTTCCTTGGAACCGACCGATAAATCGGGCAGGGCCTTGTAATATTTTTCTATTAATTCCGACAATGGGCGTAATTGTTCGGTTGTTTCAGTAGACATTTTAATAAGATTTTCAGATTGTCCCGACAATTGAGTATGTGCTTTGTTCATTTCTATCAACGTTTCACGAACACCAATTCCCATAGATTTTACAGAATCCGCAAATTCCGTGGCGGCACTTTTTGTGTTTTCAAGTGTGGTATTTGCAACCCCAGAAACATCCTGTAATTCTTTAACGACACCCGTTGAAAAATCGTGAATTTCATCATTAAATCTGTTTGTTAAACCAGACAGTTCGTTTGCAACACCACTAATAGAATTAGTCGTATTTATCGTGGAAGTATTCAATGTTTCCACCGCAGATTCCAATTTGCGTTTTTGTTTATCAATAGACGCTTCTGCCAAACGAACCGCAGAAGCAACGATATTTGCCGTTTCTGTCAAAGTATTTGATTGTTTGACCAATTCTTTGCCCGAACGTTTTGTAAAATCTGATAGTTTGGTTAAATAATCATTCAATAATTTATCATTATTATGCATTGTTTCATCATAATCAGTTGATGATTCTTTGATTGCATTAAATCCATCGGTGACACTAGTGCTAAGGTCGCTAAGTTGCTGCTGTAATTGATTTGCAGATTGTGTGATATTTTCCATCCCGGCATTATTCGCATCAAACGAAGATTGTAATTGTTCAGACATTTGTTTTTCGTTTTCAACACATGCCTGAATCTGTTCATTTATCGCGGTTGCTTTTTCTGATGTGGTTGTTGTTGTTTCGTTTATTTTATTTAACAACATATCAACATTTGCAGAAAAATTGTCGGTCACATGTTGAACATCGCCCCATGCTCCAGAATTTACAATATTTTGTAATCCATCGGTTGTATTTTCAAGACGTTGGGACATATTCGCAATTTTTTTCGTTGCGTCATCTGCTAATTCAACTAATTTGTCATTTTGAATTGTTAAATCATTTTTGATTTGTTCAGAATGTTGAATCTGGTCGGCCAATGCAGCAGACATCGATTTGAAATTATTGTCTATCTTATCAATATTATCTTTCAATAACGCCTGGATAACACGCGACGCATCACTGATTTTTGCACGATCTGGATTTGTTATAAATTCTAACAAAGATTCCATAACACGTTGAGATTTGCGTGAAATTGCGAATACAAAAATCAACGACACAAACAATAAAAAGCCCAAAATTAATGATAAAATAAACAATGTTTGATTCATATTTTTCCCCTACGATAATAACCTTCTTGCAGTCTAAGGAAATATATACTAGAATCTTTCAAAGAAAGCAAGAGTATAAATGTCACAAAAGCAAATTTTTTCTGAAAATCAAAATATCGCATCGAACCCATCTCAAAACATTTGGGTCCAAGCTAATGCAGGGACTGGTAAAACAACCGTTCTGATTCAACGTTTGTTGCGTATTTTATTTCGTGACGGGCGCGATAAAAATGTTCCTGGCGTGTTATGTTTGACATATACAAACGCGGCTGCTGGCGAAATGCGTAATCGCATATTATCTGATTTACAAAAATGGGCAATAGCAAACGATAATGATTTAATAGAATTGTTGGACGGTGTTTGCGATAACAACCCGCCAACTGTTGATGATTTGGCCTATGCACGTAAAATATTTTTCACATACATCGACAACCCAGATATATTAAAAATTAAAACTATTCACAGTTTTTGCGAAGAAATTCTGCGCCGTTTTCCGCTAGAAGCAGGCATAAATCCAGCATGGTCTTTGGTCTCTGGTTCGGCACAATCTGTATTATTACAAGATGCATTTGATAGAATGATAAAAAATTCGTTAAATAATACCGACAAAAGAATTTTGGATGCATTTTATAAAATTATAGATATTAAATCTGAATATTTTCTAGACGATTTACAGACGTTATTATTGGGGCATTATAGATCTTTTTTCCAGGTTGAAAACATTGAACAATATCGTGAATATTTTATAAACAAAACACGTGATTTTTTGCACCTGGATACCGATGAAAATTTGATGGTTAATACCGGCAAAATCAAACAAATTATTGAATATGCAACAGGAATGAAAAAGCCGGCACAATATATTACAAATATTATTAATTATTCAAAACAATATATTGATAATACAATAGATTTTCAAAAATACAAAAACGCATATTTAACAAAAGAAAATACTATTATTCAAAACATTTTGAAACACGACGCGTTTGTTGACGAAGCAACGCGCGTCTATAACCTTCAACAATATAATTTGAACAAATCTGTATTTGAAAACACGGTTGCGTTATTTGATTTATCAATGGGTTTTGCGAACACATACAAACAAATCAAAGACGAACGCAATTTGTTGGATTTTGAAGATTTGATTTTATACACACAAAAATTATTTTCAAAACCTGATGTGATGGGATGGGTTTTGTCGCAACTAGACATATCCATATCACACATCTTGGTTGACGAAGCCCAAGACACCAGTCCCCAACAATGGAATATTTTACAAATGTTAACCAGCGATTTCTTTACGGACGGGGACCAAGAACACAATCGTTCTATATTTGTTGTTGGCGACACCAAACAATCCATTTACGGCTTTCAAAACGCAGATCCGCGTGCATTTGCGACCAGCCGCCAAGCCATTGAAGAACAAATAAAACAAAATTATCGCACAATTCAAGAAGTTGCATTAGATCAAAGTTTCAGATCCACAGAACCGATATTAAAAACAGTAGATTATTTCTTTGATAATCAATTTATCAAAGATTCAACCGGCTTTTACAACAATAATCATAAATGCTTTCGAATTGGCGAACCAGGGTTGGTGGAAATACACAATCTGTCAAAATACGATGTGACCGGCGACAAAAAAACAAAACAATACGTGCAATCAATTGCAGAAAAAATCAAAGATTTGATTTGTAATGAAAATTATAAACCAAAAGACATTATGGTTCTGGTTCAAAAGCGAAATCCGTTTGTTGCACCATTAACAATCGCATTAAAAAAACTAGGTGTTTCTGTGGCGGGTAGTGACAGGGTGAATTTACCATCTTTTCCAGCAATCAAAGACCTGGTAAACCTGGTTCGATTCTGCATAAACCAAACAGATGATTATAGTTTATGTTGTTTATTAAAAAGTCCGCTTTACAGATTGAATGAACGTAATATTTTTGATTTATGCAAAATCAAAAACCAATCACAAAACACGACAATTTTTGATGTTTTACACGATACATATATTGACATTTATAATGATTTGACAGATATTGTTGAACAATCTAAAAATTTGGCGCCTTATTCATTTTTTAATTATGTGTTAAATAAAAACAACAATCGCAAAAAAATAATATCTGCACTAGGTAAACATGTTATTGATCCGTTGGAAGAATTTTTAACAATGTGTTTGGCATATGAAAGAACCCAACCAGGAACATTATATCATTTTCTTAAATGGTTTATCACAGGTGATAGCGAAATCAAACGTGACATGGATGCATCAAATGGCGTTCGTATAATGACTGTACACGGCAGCAAAGGTCTGGCATCCCCAGTAGTGTTTTTAATAGATACTGTGACGATTCCAAAAAACGAAACAATGTTAAATACAAATCATTTACATGATAATACAAACTATGATTTATGGCTTTGGAAAACCGCGAATTCTAACATTATTGATGCCATAGTTGAAAAAAATAAAAACGATACAATTGCCGAATACTATCGTTTGCTTTATGTTGCAATGACACGTACTCGCGATAGATTATATATTTATGG
>Ga0310690_10006402_pt1 | contig 15481 bp, 20 predicted proteins | sample AusTroGonzalo_MG_2_FD_207661 | JGI IMG/M metagenome (GOLD analysis project Ga0310690, IMG submission 207661) | Bovine rumen microbial communities from tropical cattle in Woodstock, Queensland, Australia - Gonzalo_04 (v2) (version 2) | ecosystem: Host-associated > Mammals > Digestive system >... | reverse complement strand
ATTAACATCAATCTCTTCACCTTCTTCATCAGTACCAAGTAAATCACCTTTACTATATAAATTTTTAACCTCAGAAAATCTTGCTACAACCGTTTTAAGAGCTGTACCTGCTGTTTCTGCAGATTCACGAGTGGTTTCAATAATTTGTGATAAAAATGCTGCTGTATTTTCAAAAGACATATTCGCAGAATTAGCCAATGAAGCAACTTTTGTCATAGCAGTTGAAATTTCATCAACATTAGATGCCGACATAGCAGCAAGTTTTGAATAAACATCGGCAATATTATTTGCATTTGTTTCATTAATTTCCATATTGAAGCCACGAAGTGCATTCGTCATTCGGTCAGTCGCATCTGAAGCCTCAAGTCCTGCAATACGAGCCATTCGAAGGGTAGCATTTGTAACTGCCATAACCTCGTTTGTTTTTAAACCTTGCTGATAATAAAGCGTAGATGCTTGATAAACATCTTTAATAGTTAAACCCAACTAATTAGCTCGTTTAGTATATTCTGGTAACTAAGCCCACATATCACCAACAGAAAAATTAGTGACTACAGCGGTCTCAGTCATAACCTTATCTAAATCTTGAATTGTCTAAACGGCTGAACGAATCGCACGTCTAAATAATCTAACAGCATTACCAATAGAAAAGAAATAAGTAATACGAGAACGCAGCTAATCAATTTCTTTTTGAGTCTAAGACATATGCTAAATAGCAGTTGTGGTCTAATTAAAACCATCAATCGCGCCCCGGCTTGCATTCTTTGAAGCAAGTAAAGCATTATTTATGGTCGTTAAAGCTTCTGCTGCACCAGGAGCTCCTGAATTTTTAATAATATTAATCTTTTCCTATAATTCTTCAAACGACTATAATTTATCAGGGTCAATACCGAAATCTTTTAAATTAACATCTTGAATAGCACGTAATTTATTTTTTATATCTTCTAAAGCATCACCCTTGGCATTTCTTAAATTCTCTTGAAGCACTTTAAGATTTTCAGAGGCGGCGAGAGCTTTTTGCTATAATTCTTCTAATTTTGTAGATGTCTACTATAAATGTGTCGTATCTGATTTAACACTTTTTAGTTCCTTAGTCAGTTCTTCACTTTTTCTATATTCATCATTTAGCTATTGACGAGCATCAATTAAAGCCTATGTTTCTTTAATCTCACCTTCAACCTAAGGAAGAGTACCATTTTTTCTATCTTTTTCATACGCGCTATTCCAGCCACGTGCACTTCCACCGTGATTATCTTTAAATGCTTTCTTGTATTCTTCAGCGGTCTAAACACGCATTTTACTTTCTTTTTCAAGCTAAGCAATCTACGTCTTTTTTTCTTTAATTAACTATTTAGTATTTTCAATTTCTTCCTAAATTTTTTCAGGTGATCTATTATTTTTAACTTTAGTATTTAATTGTTCCTATAATGCTGTCTATTTAGCAATATCTCGTTGTATTCTTTCGCTAGCTGCGGTCTATTCTTTTAATGCTTTAGTAGCTTTTGAAACTTTACTATCAGATTTTCCCCACTCTTCATTATACTATTTAACAACTTCAGTTAATCTGTCAATAGCATGCTAATCTTTTTCTAATAACTTACCCTATACTCTGTTAGAAGAAATACGATTATTTAACTAATTCCATAAGCTACCAATTCTATCAAAACTTTTAGCCACAGATTTTTCATCAATTATATTTAATTCTTTACCACTAGTCTTATTCTAAATATTTTTAATTTCTGTTTCTAAACTTGCAAAAATAGATTTAAATTCATCACGAAGACCATTCGCCAAACTTAATCTATTAAGTTCATTTTTAATTTTATTAATTTCTGACTAAAAGCTACCTATATTTGCTCCAATATCAATTGTAGCTTTTATAGTAGTATCTTTACCCATTCCTTCCTCCCAATAAAAAAATCGGCATTAACTTTCATTAATGCCGAAATTTCTATCATAAGTCGCTGTCTATATCATCCTATAAGAAGCAAAATTCGCTTACATAAGAACTCATTCCCGACCCCACTGGGATTCCCTAGGCTTTAAATGTCCCCACAACCGGGGAAGCTTGAGTACCCAGTCTTATAGATAAATCCGACATCAATTTAAGTCTAGGAATTTTAATAATTCCCGTCACAACTTTTCCCGTTTCATCATCCTTGACACGGGTGCGGCCTTCTAAACTAACAAACCCATTTAAAAGCCGCGTTCCAATTCTACAAATCTTTGCTCCACTTGTATAATGATAAACATATGTAATAATTAATTCTTGATAACTATTACTTGTTGTAATTTCTTTTCCATTTCTTGTATACTATATTGGAAGCCCAGTTGACTTCGAATATACAAATAACTAATCTACTGGTAAATGTTTAAGAACTACTTTGCAATTTTCATCGGTTTCTAGTTCTTCATATTCACTAATTTCTATTGCTTTCGCGCTCTCAACATTTATAAGTTTTGAATTTAACATCACGCTTAACTATTCTTTAGAGAACACACCTTGTGAAAAAGTTAAATTTAACTATTTTGTTGTTTCCCAATAGACTAAATCACGATCGCCATACCCGCCATGAGCAGTAACATACTCTTTTAATTCTTGGAGTCCAGCAATCTAAATCCTATCAAAACGCGCAACTACTTCACCTTCAGAAATTGTCCGCGTTCCAGTCTCTATATTATAAGTAGACTTTATTAACACGTTCTCGAAATCTTTGAAGCTAAACTCACTACCCATTTTATCTCCTAAAGAATAAGCGGAGGAGTGTTTACCTCCTCCGCCTACTAAAAATATTAGTTATTTATAACAATTACGCCGGGGCATTAAGGTCATACTGCACAAGCTTCATCATGTCGCCGTCTTCCGGACGAAGAACCGTAAGGTTCATGTTAAAGACAGACGGATCACCTTCAGCTTCCAGAGTAATGGTCTGTTCAGCTGTCAGCTTAGCCTTCGGAATAATGAACTGGAAGAACTGATCCTTACCATCAACATCCGAACGAGCATAGGTATCGCCAGTGACATAATATGTTCCAGGGAACTTATCGCCAGAGATAGTGATTGTACGAGATGTAGCTTTTGCCTTATACTTCACGAAATACTTATTGCCAGCAACGGCTGAACTTGCAGCTGCCGCATAAGATGCATAAGAAGTGGTACCAGCTTCGTCCCAAACGGCTTCAACTGTTAAACCAGAACTTGCAAGTGCAACATACTGATCTGTATCGGGCATATCACTAGCAGAGGCTGTCCAAACGCGCTTGCGCTCAGAACCGCCATTTGCATACACATCAGCCACGAAATAATCCGGTAACTTCTGAGCTTCAGTGCAACGAACCATGACAACACGCTCAATATCATAAGCGGTATCCATTGCAACTGAACCATTACCAAGAGAAATGCTCATCGACTTCGCACTGAACAGAGCATCTTCAAGAGTGACGTTGATTTCTTTACCATAGTCCCAAGTAACCAGCTTTGGATTACCCTTACCACCACGAGCATCAACGCTTTCTGCGGTTTGTTCAATCGTCGAAACCTTTAAAGTATCTAAGTAGAGGACTGGCTTGCCAGGCTGGCCATTGCTATCGATTTCATAGAAAGTAACGTCAGCAACCTCTTTGATACCATAACGATCAAGAATACTAGCCATTCTTCAAATAGCCTCCTTATTTTTAATCATCTAAATTTCTAATCCAGTATTTTGGTTTTACTTTTTTGCTATCTGCGCCTGCCAGTAAACTACGAATATCAATATCGTACTTTTCTTTCTCTTGGTATGTCGCCAATAGAACAGGGATCGCCGCATAGCTTAACTCTCCAATATTAAGTGGATTTAATCCATAACCCATACAGCAAATTGATGAAATTGTAGATAATAATTTTAAACCCAATCCTTTTTTAGCTTTGATACGATCACGATATCGAGCCTTTGCCTTCATTGCTTTAATGCGCGGATGCTCATTAGGATTAGGTGGATCAATTGTTTTCTAACCAATTGAATCACGAATTAGATTTTGAAAATCAAAAAAATCTTCTTCTTTCAAGACTCGAAAATCTTCTACAGACTTGACTTCTGTTAATTCGCCAATCAAAATCTATTTCTATTCAAATAAATATCTAACCTTTTCATGCAAGAAGAAATAAAAGGTTCTATCTAATAAAGCTTTAAAATGTGCATTATGATAAGCATTATTTAAAAGATATTCAAATGGTGTTAATAAATCTTTTAAATCTAAACCTTTTTCAACAAATTCATCTTCTATCTCTTCTTGTGAAAAAGTTAATAACTTTGTATAAATATAATACTCTTTATTTAGAGCAACATCATGAACTTTGGGTGGATAAACATAACAGATATTTTTAAACTCGACAGGTTCACCGAAGTAAAATGCTAAATTATTCATAATCTATCAAAGTAAAAGTCATTTCATAACAAGAAATTTCTTCAGTGATAAAGTTTAAATCAAATCCAATATGCTCCATTCTACCCAATCCATTTATTACCTTATGATTAAGACTTGTTAAAATCTCTCCCATAATGCAAAATGGCCGCAAACTCGAATCCTTGATAAACCACTGAGTAAGCGGCACGAATACCTCTATACAAAGCGTTAAGTTATTAAATTCATCATTAGATCTATCGGCACTCGCGCGCACTACACGCAACGAGATTAAACTTTTTGCAGTTTCTTTTGGGCCGACGCGTGGTACGATTTTAATTAACTTCTCAAACACTTCAGATTGAATCTGTTCCGGAGTTAAATCTGCACCCGCATATGGATCTTTATCTGTATAATATAATAACTTTAAAAGTTTTTGATTACTTTGTAATCTATTTATAATTTTCTAAAGGTTAATACCTAACTCTCCTAAATTACGGACCATTATCAATTACCTCCGTCTTCCCTTGATTTAGCCAATAAAAATCTTCTGGCTCATCTTGTGCCGTTTGCGCTGGCGGCGGAGTTAAATCAAATTCATAAACAGGGTCGATAGAAACGTATTCAACACCTTCAGAAGACTGTATGTCATAACCAGTAACTCGATAATATTCTTGAAGTGGCTTTTCACCAACAATAAGATAATCGTCTTTTCGAATCATTGGGTTTACTGGTAATACAAAGAAACTTAACTTTAAGTTTTCTGTATATAGTGTATCCATACGACTTCTAGACTTTAATTCGTCTTTTAACATATTATCTTCTTGCCCATATAAATAAGCCCATGAATGATATTCTTTACCATCGCGCGCCGTCCATGTAAGATAATGAGACATTCTCAACATGATATAACGATTATAGCCACTAGCCTTAATTCGTTCAAGATAATAAACCATCCAAGGCTATGGTTCATCGTCTTTATCAGCTAAATAAAGAATAGAACCATTTGGAATATTTAAATCGACTCTAGTTAATAAATAATGTAATGTTTTTGTATCATCTTGTTTATATTTTTCAAAACTACCAATTTCTGTTTCACCATCCCAGTCAAACTCAATTCGATAGACACTTTTTGCAAGATAATACTAAAATCCAATCTCACGCTTGCGCTGCAAGCGAGATTGATAGTCATTACCATACCGTGAAAGGCGATGTTGATAAATATCGAGGTATTTCATTCACACCTCCTCACGAGATTAAATTCATACAATCAAAAATTGTTTTTCTAAAATACTCATACTTTAAATAACGTAGAGTGCTAATCTTATGCATTAATGTTAAATAATTAATGGTTTGCTCTTCTTTGGGAATACCATTTAATTCAATTATAATGCTATCTAGAAAAGATTCCCACTCTCCATTCTTTTCAAATTCACAAAGCAAACCGAACAATTTATTTTTTAAGCGGTTATTATAACCTTCTTCAACTAAATTCATACCTTATCTGCCAAATGTCTATACTCGAACGGCTTCTTATTTACCGATCTGTAATAAATAGCTTCTAAGCGCCTTGCGTTGGCTTGTTCGGCCGCCAACATAGCATTAAATTTATCAATTAAATTTGCTTGTGAAAAATCTCGCTCAACATATAAAGGCTTAACATTTTCCCATGTTAAAATGGTTCTATTTAACCATTCGCACTTCATGTAGCTTGCAAGTATTTGTATTTCATCATTTGTAAGTGTATCATTAAATCCACACTTTGTATATTCCAAAGAGACACGGGGGAATTTAAAACGCATTATTGCTGCTTGTAAGAGCATAAACATATCTTGCCGCAGCTCATTCTCATCCCAGTCTTCCCACTCATCTTCTAAGATTTTGCTTAAAAATGCGTCATAAACCACATCAAAAGAAGTCATATTACGCCTCCTTATTCTGTGCGCTCAAACGAATAGCCTGAATAATATCCCGGCCGCAAATCTCCTTTAAGAATTCTGCCTTATCAAAATCAGCAAGTCTATTAGCAACTGCGTAGTCAGCTAACTGAACAACTTGTTCATAACTTAATTTCCGAACCTTGTCTCTAAATTCATCTAAAGAAAGATTGACCATGTAACGTCTGCGCTCTTTATCGGTTAAAACAATAATATTAACTGGTTCCGTTGCTTCTTCGGGCTCAATACCAAGAGCTTTTTTCTCTTCCATATCTTCAATATAAAGCATGCCAGTATCAATCATATACTTGAAACCTTTATCATACATTAGCTGTTCAAGTACTTCGTGTTCCACGGCGAACTTAGCGCCCTGAGCAACCCAATCATGCCGGAATGGAATTTCACGAACTTCTACGAAAACCGAACCATTGATGGTATTCACAATATTAACTTTACTCATTAAAATTCTCCTTTAACTCCTAAATTGAAATAGGGAGAGGGAGTCTATCCCTCTCCCCTTATGATTATCCTCAGATATTCTCGTAAGGATTGTAATATGTTTGGTCAACGCCAGTGTTCTTATAAACACCCCAGTTATAATGTGTAAGGATCGCGCAACCCATTTTCTTGTAAGCATAAACTTCAAGAGAATTATCGCGGTTCTTGAAATCATTAATCTGAGTCTGACCTTCAAGCACAACCTTGACAACCTTTTCGCCAGTAGACGGAAGGATGTAAGCAAGCTGTGGATCAACATAAGTGGTGTTATTATTTTCATCCGTAAAGGACTGCGGGATCTGAACGATCGGAGCACCACGGAAAATGTTGATATAGCCGGTACGATGAATCTGCTCGATATCATCTGGTGAGTAAACACCAGCGACACCGCCGTAGTTCTCACTAGAACCAACGGTCACAGGAACGATAGCATCAGCGCCCATGTCAGCGATGAACTCAGGCGGCGCAAAGATAACAGGATTACCATACGCACGAACAACGCTCATCAGCTTAACCATCTTATCAGCACTAAAGTGATTAGATGTAGCCTTATTTGCAGCAGGACGATCAGCAGCATCGTAAGCAGCACGAAGAGCGCGCTGGACTTCGACGAAAACAGCATCTGTCAGACCCTGGGTCATGATATCCATAACTTCGGCAAGGGATTCAGCACCATCAAGCATGCGCTCGAAGTCGATTGTGGCACCGCCACCAACCGCATGAGCGGAAAGCTCGAATGTACGGCTATCAAGACGGAATGTCTCGTACACGCCAGAAAGACCAACCTGAGTCAGGAACTTCTTCGCACGAGCCTTGCCAGTCTTAACTTTGAACAGAGCCTTCTGACCCTGGCCAACAACCTGAACTTCCGCGAACGGAGACAGAGCGGCGATAACGTTCTTCGGCATAACCTGATCGATGGTCTCGATCATAATTTCATAAATGTCATAACGGTTCTTCATGAACTGGTTAACAGAGCCAGCAAGTTCACGTAAACCATCGACAAAAGCAGCATTAACATCAACGTCCTGATTTGCAAAGCAAGCAGGAACCGTGCCCTTAGCAGCGTGAAGGGCGATCTCTTTTAATTCACTAATAGTCATAATAATCTGCCCTCCTCAATTATTCTGCGATGCAACGGAACTTGATACCAAGTTTGCCGTCAGGCATCGTTGTCTTTTCAATAACTTCCAGAACAGGACCAAATGAAGGCTTGCTGGAACCAACTAAAATTGTACCATCGGAGCTAGCGCCACCATACAGCTTGTTGGTCTTATAAGACGCAAGCGCGGATTCAAACGCAGCATCACTGTCATAAGCAGTACCATAGCTCACGCAGTTTGTGGTGAACTTATCGCCTACAGACAGATATCCGAGACGTGGGAAGAAGTCATCTGTCCCATTGAGATAGAAATTCTTTAAACCAGGCTTGCGTTCATCATACATATGCTCAGCACTGTAATTTAAAGCGATCGGCAGAGAGCTATCGACAGCGAACTTAATTGTGCGGTTCGCAGCATCGACAGCAAGCAGCATACCGTTTTCAAGCTTCGCAGTAGCGAAGTCTGTGGTATCAGGAGCACACTGGGCTTCGATACGACCGTCACGACGGAAAGCACAGTTGTTAATTTCAATCTGGCCATATCCATCAATTTGCAGTCTTGCCATTATTTTATTCCTCCATTATTTCTTATAACGAGATAAAATTTCTTCGACACCAGACTTTTGTGTGTCTTTTAATACGTACCCAGCAGCAGGCTGAGTGAATGCCGCGCCACTCTTTTTCAGTTCATAAGCAAGATGCATATCAAGATCTTCGACAGTATACTCATCAAGCTTTGCTTTATAAGTATTAATGACTTCCTCGGAAAGCTTGTCAGCATACTCTGCAATAACAGCTTCCTTGTGCTGCGTCTCGACGTTGTGCTTATAATCTTTCAAAGAGTTATTTTCTTCGACAAGAGCTGAATACTGGGTGTTCAGATCGTTATACTGACCTTCAAGGGCAGTATATTTTTCTGTTCCAGCTTCCGCTTCCGTATTTAAAGTAGCAATAGTTTCAGTCATCTCGTCAATTTTGGCGCTATAACTTTCACAATTTTCTGCATTTTGCTCGGCATTTGTTAAATTTTCAGATACTAATTCATAAGTATCGCCATTTAACTTGCGTAATGTATCTAAAGTGTTTTTTTCGTTTTCTGTAACATCAATGACATAAACTTGAATGCGATCACCAAGTTCAACACTATCAAGTTCATCATTCTTTACATAATAAACTCTTTCATAATTTCCAGTTTCAAGAGAGACCACAAGTGCATATTCGTCAAACACTTCACAGATCGAATATTCACAAGTCCAATTACCCTCTTCGCAGTAATTCGGATTTAATAACATCCAAAGCGCACGATATTTCTGGTCATCAGAAAGTTTAAAATTAATTTGTGACATTTCCGATTCCTCACTTAACATAGTAAATTCTTTGATCTTTTGAATCGTACTACGAATAGATTCTTGTAATGAGAAGAAAGATGCTCCTTCAAAACAAGGTTCTACATTATCACCAAGAACTTGTAAGCCTAAGAAACTACCATGCTCAAAGATAATATATCTCTAACCCTACAGGATAGCGGTATGGTACTGTAATGATGGCTCATACAGCTCCATAGATTGGCCTTTACCAACAATTTGTGACGCTTCGGGATATAATGAAGTAAAAAGTAAAACGTCGGTGCAAGCGTATGTACGCTCAACACCATCTTCGTCCAAGTGTTGCTCCCACGCAAAATTATTAGATTCCGGTACAATACCATAAATCTAACCATCTTCGCGCGATTGGCCGTGATCACTAAAATCATCACCAACATATATACCTTTAATCGGTACATAGTGTAAGGTTGAAATTAACTCATTTGCAAATTCGTCGGTAATAAATGTACCATTGCGATTCGCGCCTTTATAGAAAATGCGGCAACGAGCTTTTGATAGAACATCATTATAGACTGTAATCTACCCATAAATACTAATCGGAAACTCAAATTCAGATTTACTCATCAGAGCCTCCCTAATGATCAAGCGACTCTTCATTCTAAATTGTCTTTAATGCTTTATCTTCATTAGCTAGCGGTGGTCTGCCCACATCACCAGTGCCAGACTGAGTATAAGAAGATGATAGCGGTAACAATTTCGTATGAAGTTCTAATAGATCATTTTCTAATTCTTTAACGTTGGAAAGTTCTCTCTAACTAAGTCCACTTGCCAATGCTGGAATAAGAAAACTGTAACCACTTTGGGCAAGTTTGAAACTATCTTTAATATAATCGCTTTGATTATAATAAGTAATAGGTAAAATCGTGTATTTAAAAGTAATATTAGAATTTGCAAATAGTGAATTGATAATAAAACTTATAAATCTTGAGTATTTTGTACCTAAAACCATCATTAACGCCGTATCATTTCTGATAGACGTTTCTAATGCCTAACTTCCTGTGGGCGAAAAAATCTGAGTACTAGCGCCTGCTTCAGAATAGACGTTTTGCAACATTTTTTCTAATGAAGCTGACACATTTTCCGCAGTCGTGTTTGATACAATTGCATCCACGTCAGCATAAGTTGTCAGAATTGACAAATTCTTATTACCGTGCATCATATTGACTGCGCCACGATGCATTTCTAAAGCTTCATCTGGCTCAAATAGAAGTTGTCCATCGGCTAAGTGCGGGATTTTCTGAACGATAATCTTGCGAATTTCTTCAAGTTCGCGCTCGCGCTCTGTATCAACGGCATCTTCATACTGAATCGTGGCCGGAATTACATCCAAGAAAAGTGGTCCACATAATTCGAAAAATGAAAAGCAAATTCCGATCTCAGCTGGTAATCTTACCCAAGCCGTCAAGTCACTTCCTGCTTTTATATACTTGTTATAATGCTTGCGCACTATTTCAGGATAAGTAGATAAAGCAACTTTCCGTAAGTCGGGATCGTCTATGGTGTTAAAATATGTCACATTAAATTCAACAATATCATTTCCATGGAAATCTTTGAATCTTGAGCGGCAGTATTTTGTGGGTAGATCAAACATAACAAATTCATCTTTTGTTAAAGTATTGATAACACCATAATAACATCCATCTATTAAGGCTTTTAAAGTAACCCGTGTCAATACTTCTTGCAAATTAAGTCTATCAACGTAATCAATTGCATTGTGATACCTTTTGGCAATGTGTGGAGTGGAGAGTTTTTTACCAAAACCTGGATTTGGGATTAATAATCCCTAGTAGGTTAACAAAGTAGCATAATAAAAAATGATTCGTCTGTAAAGACCCTTATGCTCAAAGAAATCACGGGATAACTTTTGCTATTCTTCGATACTTCCAGAATTAATAATTTTTTCAATCTCTTCTGGTTTGTACTCGCGTGCTGCATGACGCCAAGCGCGTTCTGCTGAAAACCAGCGTTCCCAAGCTTGTTCATTTGCCGCGATTATTTCCTCTTGTATTTTTTTGAAGGCAGTTAAATCAACTGATCGTTCTTTCATTTAATTTACTTCCCTCCAGTAAAAAATATTAGGCTTCTTGACCCAAGAGCAGCTTTACGCTTATTTTTCTTAAACATCTCTTCTTCGAGTTCTTTAATCCGCCATTGGCCATAAGCAAAAGCCGAATATTTATCTTTTGGAAAACGAGAGTTGATCTATTCAAGAACTATATCTAAACCTGTTCGTTTAAGTCGAAGGTTAGCCATCTCTTCAAATAATTTAGTGGTGAGTTCGTGTGGCATTAAACGCCGAACTCGTTTTTCAAAACTCATATGCGAACCCGTCTTAGTAGCCATTAGCGCAGCACGCGCTTCTTGTTCGGTAATAAGGAATCTTACTAGGCCACTATTTAAACGGGTATACGCATTAGAATGAATTTTGGAGTTTAAAGGTCCATTTGCTTTTAATGAGTAAAGAATTAGTGGAATGTCTTTAGGTTGAATTTTCTTATAATCATCATTATTAAAAAATCCATAGGCTGGCCATTCAATTCCCTAATCATCTATCTATGGCCGGATCATTTCGTCCGCAAGACCAACGCCCAATCCATTACAGTCAATTACGACTTCTCTTGGATCATAAAGCTAAATGAGACGCTTTAAATCAATTGCCTGCTAACTAAATTGTTTTGTTTCAGCTTGGCGCCCGAGAACTTCAATATAAACAAGTGTTGAAAACATTTTGCTCTCACGAATATTAACGCGCCATACACAAGCAACAGTTTGGTCAGAAAGACGACCTACGTCCACTGATATTAAGTAGAACACATTAGGATCTTCTCTAAATTTTTGCTTCCATTCTGGATTTTTTAGTTTTCGATAACGAGAAATTTTTTCAAAGTCAAACCAACTTTCTTCGCTACCACCCAACCATGTACCCATATACTCGGCCGCGAATGTTTGCTCATTATAAGACGGAGACAATTTTAGGTTACGGACATAATTATTATCAATTAATCCGTGCATAGCTGGAATTCTATAATCAAGACCAATACAGAAATTATGTTCGGGGTCTATAATTGCTTTTTCAAACGTATCTATAAGTGCTTCGTAAGCAAAAGACGACTTAGTGCCCGCACTAGTCGCATAAATAACTTGTGTATTGATTTTTTCGTAAGGATTTACAAGTCCATTGACCATACGACGGGATACGTTCATCTGCGGCAGAATGATTTCTGCAATTGCGTCGCCGTCTTGGTCGCGCACTTCATCAATAAGAGTTGCGTGTGTACGGATACCACGATCCGAGTCCAGCGCGCCAACGATGGAGAGACGTGAGCCATTCTTAAAATAGAGATCACAATAATCCTTACCAAAATTAGCTCTTACTCCATCACTTGATGAAGCAGAATATTCAAGTTCATTCTTTAATAAAGGCCAAATCTTCCAAATTTCTTTTATTTTCTATTGGGAGATTTTCGCAGCCTGCGATTTGTTCGGCGCAACGATCGATCCGACATGTCCAGGAATAAATATACACTATAAATACTTTGCAAGAATAGATAAGAATGTTTTCGACGTAGCACGGGCCGCAGTAATATACAAGGTAGTATATCTCATACAAGCTCTTAAGAAAATTCGCTAGTACGGAAAAAGATCGAAGTTAGAATTAACTGGTTTTATCATATCCAAATATATATCCGGATAGGCCGCGTATAGACACCAGCAATCATATAACAACTCTTCATTTTTCCTTAACCAATTTTCACTTATAACAACACCTTTTTCTAATTCAATATTATCTCTATATATTTTTTCCTATCGGTTAAACCGAGTTTTGGTAGGGTCGCGCAATGTAATCATTTCTTGTTCCATTACACGCCCATACCTCCTGTCGGATCAAATTCGTCTTCTTCATACTTTCCATAGACTTCATTCTCATATTCATCAACATCAAACTCTGGTTGAATATCATAAATATTCGAACTTTCTTCAAATTTGGTCGCATTTTTTAGTGCTTCGATACGTTTTGTAATTTCATCGCCAATGCCACCTTCATTAATATAAAGTCTTTGGTTATATGCTTCAATATTTTTAATTGACTCGTCAATTATATCACGAGTAGTACCGTCATAGAACTTGTTTTGACGACCTCTTTTCTCAAGCCACATACCAACTTCCGCAAATGAATCAAAGTCGGCTGCATTTTTAGTATTCTTAGGTGTAAATTCCGCAGCTTTGATAAGTTTGTCATAAGAAGCCAAAAACTTATCAACTTCTTTATCACCAGCTCTTATTCTACTATCAATTTCAAGGGATAACTTACAAATTTTACGTGCTTGGTCTTCTTGTAGTGATCCCGACACATTTTGGGTAGCCAATACACCTTTGTAAAGGTCTTCAAGGTACTCTAATTCTGATTTTTCATAATTAGCGCCCCATATACTCTAAAGTTCTTGAACGTACTAATCATTTACGAGTGGGATTTCATCTTCGATTAGTCCGGCTTCGCGCAGTGCTATATATTGCTTATTATAGTCTGCCCATCCCAGGTTTCGATATGCTTCGGCCGCAAATACTTTAGAGTAAACGGGCCATATACTCTGAGTATCATTCAAATCTTGGATTCTAACCCACTCTTTTACGATAAATGGGATGTCAGCCCACTAACAAAGTTTGTCGATTGCATCCCATGAATAATTATTATCTTTTAAATACTCATCTACACAGCTGTTGCAGATGGGAAGGAAATGATCTGGATAAAAGATTGAATGAGTTGGCGCGAAATCATCAGTAGAAGTTGTCATGTGACACTTCGCGCAAGTCTTAGTTAGACTCTACTTCTTTTGGATTTTTGGTTCTATTCCCATTAACCATAGCCTCCGGCGCATTGTTCGCATCATGTAAAATCTTTAAAAGTTCACGTTTACGTTTGCGGGGAGCTGCTTCAAATGCATTCAGCACATCTTCATAGATGTCTGCAAAATCTCTTACGTTTTTATCATCTATAAGTTGAACTTTTAAAATACGTGCTACTCCTAAGAATAGCTCCGGTGCCTTAATATTAGAAATTTCTAATATAAACTTTTCATTAAGTGTAATTGCTCTCATTGAGGTTTTCCTCCTTTTCGTTTAATCTTCTCGCAAGCTTTACAACGTGGAGAAAATCCGTCATTTGATCTCTATCTTCTGACAAAATTGGTCTCATTTAAAAGTAAGACTCGGCCGCAATCTTTACAAGTTTTGAAGTTCTCGGGAAAGAATAAATTTTCAATAATTTGTTTGTGAAGTGCGGCGGTATCACAAATGCCTTGCAGGCATTTCTAAACATAAAGAGTTGAGATGTAGTTTGGGGAGTATTTGCGGCCAAACTAGGAATTGATTTTGTCAGCGATGAGTTGGTTTGATTCTTTTTTGATTTTGAGATTTAAAATTTCGCGATGTAATGGCTCTAAGGGCGCGAGACTTAAATAAGAGTGGAGAATACGTTTAAAGATGTCGTAATTGGAGGATGAGTCGGGCGCAGCTTCGAGAGAATCGTAAATGTTGAAAAAAGTGTAGAGATGATCTCGATTACAAAAGTCAAAGTAGAAACGTTCAGTGTCTTTGCGCCATAAAAGCTTTGAAAGCTTTTGGAGGTCTGAGTCGGTGAAATCGTCTGGTTGCGGGAAGCGATCATTGCGCCAGATTTTTGAAAAGAGATCGGGATCATAGGTGATGTTGAGCGGGCGCAATGTAATCTCATCTCCAAAACTTGGAGGTTCTTGGACTTCAAAGTTTGGAGTGGGATTTGAAAGCATTGTAGATGAATACGAATCTTTGAGGATGTATTGTTGGGTGCGTAAGTCGACGAGTTCACGTTTTAGTTTGAGATAATGGTAGGGGCTTAGTTGGCGGGCCTTCTAAGCCAGACTTTGAAGCTCAACTTCAGAGAAGCGTTTTAAAAGTTCGTCGCGTAAAGGCGTTTTACGCTTGTCGTGATCGAGATCATACTATTGAACTAAAAATTCTGTTTCGTCAATTTGGCGCCAGAGTGCTTCGAAGTCGGCGATTAGGTGCGCGGGACAGTTTTTTCGGGTCTACGAGCGTGAAAAGACATTACGCGGAAGTTTTGAAGGTGGATCAGATGGCCGGCGCAGTGTATTTTCGTTGAATGTAGGAGATTCAATTAAAGCGTCGAGAGATTCGAC
>Ga0310690_10006400_pt1 | contig 15486 bp, 8 predicted proteins | sample AusTroGonzalo_MG_2_FD_207661 | JGI IMG/M metagenome (GOLD analysis project Ga0310690, IMG submission 207661) | Bovine rumen microbial communities from tropical cattle in Woodstock, Queensland, Australia - Gonzalo_04 (v2) (version 2) | ecosystem: Host-associated > Mammals > Digestive system >... | reverse complement strand
CGGCATGAAGTTCGTGAAGAACCCCGGCCCCGGATGGAACTTCCAGCCGCTAACCAACATGTGGGACCCTGACTTCATCGAGGGCGGGTTCGACATCCCGGCGATTGAGACGACGACGGCGAAGCCATTTGTCGTTGCATCGGACAATTTCCACGAGAAGAAGCTCGCGGAATGCAGGGGAATCGGCTTCGTGAACGAAGTCGGCAAGGGCCGCGTCGTATTCCTCGCGTCGCTTGACTCGCCTGGGGCGTTCGGAGTGCGCAAGATGTACGCCTTTTTGCTGGCGAAGGCGATGGAGGCCGTCGGCACTACGACCTGGCCAAAGGTGGAGTGTTCCGACACCGTCCGCTGGAGTGTCTATCCTGACGGCACGATCTACCTGCTCAACACGGAGATGCACCTCGCGCAGGAGGCGTTTGTGCAGCGCGGAGCCGATGCGCCGCGCGTCGCCGTGAAGCTCCCCCCCGGCGAAGTAGTGGATTTGATAAAATAGCCGCCGCCATAGAGTTGCGACGCGAAGGCAGTTTTGGTATAATTGCGGCAAATGTTTGCAAATCCGCAAAATAGTCTTTCGACTGCCAACTTGAAACCAGCCAAGGAGAAAAGAAAATGAACATTAAGAAGAAAGCAGTCACCGCACTGGCGGCGGCAACATTGGCGGCGGCACCCGTTTCCGCGACGGAACTTCCCTGGACGGGCGGTGATGCGACGCTCGGCGACGGCAAGGTCGTCATTCTCTGCGACGGGAGCGGCAACGTCACGAACATCGTTGCCAAGCCGACGGGCGGCGAAGAACTGCGCATCACCGGCGATGCGATGACGTTTGCGGCGGGCGCGAAGGTTTCCCTTGCATCGCCGGCGTCGGGCACTTTTGCGGATGGTAGTCTCGTCTTTGCCAACGATGTGACGGCGCAAGGCGCGCTCACGATCAACCGCAACGACGGCGCGTTCCCGATATGGAGCGGAGACAGGCTTAAGGGTGTAACTTGGGTCAACGGTTTTGCCGCGAATGGCTCAGCCGCCAGCGACTGGAACATACATTCAGCGTATGCCGTTCCGACGACTCAAGCCGCATCCTCATCCTCGAATGAATGTCCACACGGCATATATCGTCCAATCCCGACCAATGGACTGACGTGCAACCGCTGGTCGGGGAAGCACACGTTCTCGGCTCGGTTCCAGACAAGGCTTCAAGGTTCCACCGTGCAAGTCCGCATGTTGACGGGCATGAAGACGACGGCAGGGCTGTACCTGCCCAATACAGACACGTGGGGTAACAACAAGTACCGCAAGGGTGCGGAGAGCGACGCACGTTGGTTCTGGTATAACAGTACACCTGTAGAAGGAGTGACGCTTCAATATGGCGGCGATGAGTACGACTTCGGCATCTGCCGCATCATCTTCCAGCACAAGACCGCAACGATGGGGACGGTCGGTTTTGCCGGCGAGGCGACGATGTCGGGAACGGTCTCGGTAGGGCAGGGCGTTAAGATGGCGGTGATGGCGAAAGCCGACAGCACGTTTGCGGCTCCGCAGTTTTCTGGATATGGCGACGTTGAATATGCCCGCAACTCAACGCTTTCGTACACGAACGCCATGGTTCACAGCACAATCACCGTGACGGATGCCACGGTCACGGTCAATACGCTTGGTGCCATACCGAATTACTGTACTGTCGTGGTCGATAATGGAGGGCTGCTGGATGTCTCGCGGGCTTCGGGATCTACTGTGGACGTCAAGACCGACATCGAGGTGCGCACGGGCGGAAAGATCTCGTCCAATGCCAGCTATGGCACTACATGGAAGTTTGCCCGCAAGTTGCCATTTAGGTTGCTGGGCGGCACGCTTGAATGCAATTCAAACGGCGGAAGCGTGAACTACGTCTATCTGAGCCGGCTGCTGGCGATGGACGGAGCCACGCTGAAATGCAATAAGCCGTTCTGGGTGGCGAATGACAGCGATGGGTATTGGACAATCGGCGGCACGGGGGCAACCGTCGATGGGCCGGTGGAGTTCCTGAGCGCGAGTTCAACGGCCAGCCGTACATCGGTCGTCAATGTGAATGACGGCGCGACTCTGACCTTTGCAAATACGCTGGCCTACAATTCGGGATTTCCTCATGTCGATTTCATCAAGAAGGGCGGCGGAACGGTGGTGTGCCAAGGCACATGCCAGCCAACCGCCATCGCCAAGGGAATGACGGTGCAGGACGGCGTGTGGAAGCTTGGCATCAGCAACAGCTATCTGAACGCACGTCCGCTCATTCTGGACGGCGGAACCTTCGCGGGCGCGACCAATACGGCGAATACGGTCGGTGCCCTGACGGTCGGTGCGAACGGCGGAAACATTGAACTCGACCCTGGGGCGACGCTTGCGTTTGCAGATTCGACCAGCAAGACGTGGTCGGGATCGCTTACCATCAAGGGATGGCGCGAAGGCGCGGTCAGGTTTGGCGATTCGTCGTCGTCGCTTACCACAGAACAGATCGATTTGATTCGTGCGGAGATTCCAGGAGGCAAGATGGTGCGGTTGATTCTTTCCTCAGGCGGATATCTTGCGCGGTGCGGTATGACAATCGTCATCCGCTGACGCGAGGCACTGCCTGAAGAACGTGTCGAAGGAGCGGCTTCTTGGCTTCCTCCATGCGCCGTGGTGCGATGTCACGAACGCCGAAGGCGGCAAGTACCGTCAGCGGTACCTTGATGCCGTGGATCAGTTGGGCGATGCTGCCAAGCGAGTCGGATAGGTCACAACGGAATGAACGAGATGCGCTGTACGAGGAAAGAGTTTCTGGGCGGGGCGGCGGCGTTTGCGGCGGGGCCAATGTTTGCCAAGCCCGCTGGCGGCCCGCTGATGCGACTTGGCATGATTGCCGATACCCATCTGATTATCAATGACAACGGGTGGGGACTTCAGAACAGCCTGTGCTTTGAGCCTGCGCTCCGCTACTTCGACGTGCGCAAGGCCGACGGCGTGCTTGTGGCCGGAGACCTGACGGATTTCGGCACGGCGTCGGGTCTGCGGCATTTCGCCGCCATCTGGAACAAGGTGTTCCCCGGCAACAGGCGTTCAGACGGGAAGCCGATCAAGCTGCTGCACATTTTCGGCGACCATGACATGGGCGGCTACATGCATAAGTTCGACTGGGCGCCAAAAGCCGAGCTGACGGAAGGCATCATTCCTGAGATGGACGTTGTCGCGCTATGGGACGAGTGCTTCCACGAGGAATGGGCGTCTATACAGGTCAAGGAGTGCTGCGGCTACAAGTTCATCCTTGCGCACCATCCGCGCCACACGAAGGAATCCGACCATGGCAATTCGATTCCCGGCCTGGCGGCGTTCATGGCTAAGCAGGAACTTGATCCGAAAAAGCCATTCTTCTTCGTGCAGCACCGGATGTTCAAGGGTACGGTCGGCGAGCCGAACTGCTCTGGATGGGAGAACGGCAAGACGACGGAAGCGCTGAAGAGCTATCCGAACGCGATAGCCGTCTGCGGACACGGGCATCAGAATGCGGCAGACGAGTTGAACCTCTGGCAGGGCGAATTCACGGCGATTGAAGTGCCGTCCCTCAACTTCTGCTGCACGCGGAAGGGACGCGAGAACGGCTATCATCCCGCCGACAAGGACATCATCATGCCGAAAGGGGAAATCCGCAAGTCGTGGCAGGGGATGTTCGGCACTATGTATTCGGACAAGTTTGTGGTGGAACGGCGTGACTTCCTAAATGGCATGTCGCTAGGACCCGACTGGGTCGTCCCGCTGCCGAGCCCAGACGGTTCGCTCCACTCCGAAGTGCGCACGAAGCGCTCGATTCCACCGCTTTTTGCCAAAGGCGCGAAGATTACCATATCGGAGCGGACCGTGACGAACAGGGCGAAGAAGGCGACGGATGCGGTTGTCGTCTCATTCCCGGTTGCCCACGCAACGGCTAGGACGCCGCGTGCGTTTGACTATGCAGTGACGGCGAAGAGGGGCGGAAAGGTCATTAAGGAGAAGTTTGTTTTCTCCAAAGGTCAGTTCTGGGCTGACGAGAAGGACACACAGCCGGTAGAGTGCGCATTCGCAAAGTCCGACTTGCCTGTCGACTGGCGCACAACGGTGAAGTTCACAGTCGAGCCGCGCGATTCGTTCGGCAAGCGCGGCGGTGCGGTCAAAAGTCAGGTGTAGAACTTTGGGGACAGCCGTTTGCCTGGGTTGCCAAGATATGGTATAATTCACTTCCGAAATGGTTGGTTCGGAACTGTACAGTTCGGAACTGTTTGTTTCGGAAGGAGGTGGATATGAAATTCTTTGATCGGGAGAAGGAGATTGCAAAGTTACGTGAGATACGTGATCGCGCTCGTTCGGGGGCATGTTTTACTGTCATTACGGGGCGGCGGCGAGTTGGCAAGACTGAGCTGGTGAAACAGGCGTTTGGCGACGGACCGTATCTGTATTTGTACGTTGTCCGTTCGGCTGAAGCGGACCTCTGCGATGGTTTCCAGCGTAGAGTCGAGGAGTTCACCGGCAGGAGCATTCCCGGAAAGGTGACGAAGTTCAGTGCCATCTTCCGATATCTGCTTGAACTGGCCGCAGAACGTCCTGTCACGGTCGTGATCGACGAGTTCCAGGACTTTTTGAGGGTCAATCCATCGGTCTTCAGCGAAATGCAGCGCGATTGGGACGAGCTGTCAGGTGCGGCGAAGATGAATCTGGTGGTCATGGGCAGCGTCAACACTCTCATGAACAAGATATTCAAAGAGAAAAAGCAACCTCTGTACGGGCGTGAAACAGATCAACTTACGGTGCGTCCGTTTGAGGTTTCGGTTCTCAAGGATATTCTGGCTTTCCACAATCCAAAGTACAAACCTGACGATTTGCTTGCGCTTTGGGTGTTCACCGGTGGCGTCGCAAAGTACGTAGCGCTGCTCATGGACCGGCGGGCCTGTACTCGCGAAAAGATAATCAATGCCGTGGTCGAGGAGGATTCGTTCTTTCTCGGCGAAGGCTGGGCGGTTCTGGTGGAGGAGTTTGGCAAGGAGTACGGTTCGTACTTCTCGATTTTGTCGGCAATCGCGCGCGGCAGGACATCGCGCGCGGAAATAATGAACGAAATGGGCGGAGAGGTTGGCGGATACCTCACACGGCTTGAAGAGCAGTATGAAATCATCTCCAAGAAGCAGCCTATTTTTGAGCCGACCGTCAATAAAAACTGCCGGTACTGGATTAACGACAACTTTTTCCGGTTCTGGTTCCGGTTCGTCTTCAGATACCAGTATCTTATTCAGGTGCGGATGTTCGATGAACTGAAAGATGTCGTCAAACGCGACTATGATGTCTTTTCCGGCATTGCGCTGGAAGGGTATTTCCGTGCCAGGTTCATGGAAGGCCACGTCTATTCCCGCATGGGGGGATGGTGGGATCGCAAGGGCGAGAACGAGATTGACCTTGTATGTGAAAACGAGTTCAGCAAGTCGATAGACTTCTATGAGGTGAAGCGCGATGCCGCCCGAATAGACCTGAGGACGCTGGAGCGCAAGTCGCAATCGTTTTTCGAGAAGAATCCCGAACGGCTATCATACAGAATTGCGTTCAAGGGGTTGTCAATCGAGGACATGTAAAAGGACGTGTCTCTATCCTTTTTGCGGTTAAGCGCATCTTACGCCGCCGTAGGGTTGCGGCGCGCAATGCGGTTATGGTATAATTACGGCTATGAATAGACGTGGCTTTATAAAACTCTCCGCTTTTTCGGCGGCCGTAATACCCGTTTCACCTTGACAAGCGAAGAAGAATAAAATGAAGAAGAAGATAGTTGCCGCATTGGCTGTAGGAATCATTGCGGGAACGTCCGCTGCCGCATGGGAGCCGGGCGAACCCGTTACGACGTACTGGTTCGGCCCCGGGTGCCCTGGAACGAAAAAGATCAGCCTTGCGATGACAGATGCCTGGGCCACGCAGCTCAAGGCGGGCGGCTTCAATACCGTCTGGGCGCGCACTCCTGAGGAGCTGGACATCGCGGCCAGACACGGGCTGAGGGTAATATACAGCGTCGATCCCGCGACAGAGTGGGCTAAGGTGGACATCGACGACCCAGTTCAGAAGGCGAAGCTGACCGAGCGCATCAACCGCGTGAAGAACCATCCCGCCCTCTATATCTACGAGCATTACGACGAGGCGGCGGCGGACATCTTCCCGCAGCTTGCGCGCGTGAAGGAGTACATCCACGAGCTCGACCCCGAGCACCCATGCTGGCACAACCTTCTGCCAACGTACGCCAACCACAGGCAGCTCGGCGTCGGCGGCAAGGCGGACGAGCCGCAGAGAATGGGCTTTGGAGGCGACAGGATCGCCGCGTACTGGGAGCATGTGCGGCTCTTTTGCGACGTGTACCAGCCGGAGTTCATAACATACGACCACTACCAGCTCAAGAAGGACGGCGACTCTCGCAACTACTTTCTGAACCTCGGGATAATCCAGCAGAACGCAGCGGCCCGCAGGGTCCCGTTCTGGAACGGCCTCCAGGCCTGCACGTGGGTTCCGGGCAGCCTTGCATCGCCGAGGTCGCCGCGCATCCCGAACGTGGACGAGATGCGGTATCTCGCCCACACGACCGCGGCATACGGCGCGAGCGGGCTCTACTGGTACGTTTACGGCAGGGCGGACCACTCCGGCACAATCGCCGCGCCCGACGGCACGGTAGGCGAGAAATTCGAGGGAGTCTCGAAGATCAACCGCGAGTTCATCGCGTTTTCAAGGGTCCTGCGCAACCTGAGCTTGAAGGCCGCGTATATCCAGGGCGTCCATGCGCCCGGGACCACGCCCTACGACTGCCAGGCGTTCTTCAAGATTTCGCCTGAGACGCCGTATTCCGAGGTGAAGGAGCTTGAGCGCCATGCCGACAGCACCCTTGTCACGCGCCTTGAGTCGCCGGAAGGGCGCACGTATCTGATGTTCGTCAACTGCGACTACAGGAAAGAGAGGACCATCCGCGTCCGCCTCGCGTCCGCCGCAGAGCGCTTTGCCCCGGAGAGCGGAAGCTGGTCGCCGGTCGGCAAGGAGTTCGACATTGACCTCGTCCGCGGCGGCGGCGTAGTGGTGCGTATGTAAAATTTTAAATATAGAAAGGATGAAACAATGATACTTGCTAAAATGCTTGCCATGTCGGCGGTTCTTGCCGGTGGAATTGCGGTTGCCGCCGAGGCGGAGATCGTGCGTCTTTCAGTAGATCACCTCGCGTCTCCGGCCAACATCGGCGCGAGGCCTTCGTTCGGCTGGCAGATGCTCTCGGATAGGCGCGGCGCCGCGCAGACCGCGTATCGCATACGCCTCTACGAACGCTCGGCTGGCGGCGCGGAGGTGTGGGATTCCGGCGAGGTCGCGGACGGAAAATCCGTCGCGGTGCGCTACGGCGGAAGGTTCCTCAGGAGCGCCATGCGCTACGTATGGACGGTCGCCGTAAAGGACGAGAGGGGCGAATGGCTCAAGCCGGCGAGCGCTTCGTTCGACACCGGGCTTTTCGGCGACGGCGACTGGACTGGGTCCAAGTGGATCTCCGCGGCGGACTCCAAGGTCAGGACGGCCGTAGCGAAAGTGCACGACAGGGTCTCCAAGCAGGAGGCCGAGGACGGCACCAGTTGCTTCGTAAAGACGGTGCCGAACGGGAAGGCCGTCAAGGAGGCGTGGCTCGCCGTGTCGGGCCTCGGCGTCTTCGAGGCGTACGTGAATGGAGAGCCCGTGTCGCGCAAGCTCGCGGACGGTTCGTTGCAGCGCGACTTCCTGAAGCCTGGCTTCACGCATTTCGCGAAGACCAAGCACTCTTTCACTTATGACGTGACGCATCTCGTGAAGACTGGCGCGGCGGACTCTAACGTAATTGCCGCGGAGGTGTCGGCCGGATGGTGGCGCGACAAGATCGTGAACTTCCGCGGCAAGAAGTCCGCCCTGCGCGCGGTGCTTGTCCTGCGCCACGAGGACGGCTCCGAGACGCGCGTCGGCACCGACGAGACTTGGCTTTCGTCCGTCGCGGGGCCTGTCCTCCGCGCGGCGATATTTGACGGCGAGGACTATGACGCTCGCGTTCCCCGGAAGTGGCTCTCCGGCTCGGGACTTGTCGGCTTCAAGGCCTCCGAGGCCAATGGCGAGTTCGGCGGCGCGTTGGTAGCCATGGAAGGCCCTGGGATCAGCCTCCGCCGCGATCTCTTGATTGCGCCGGTCGAGATGTATGTGTGGAAGGGCGTTGACGGCGCAAAGGACGGCGAGTTCGGCACGGTGAGGAAACTGCGCGGCTACAGGGACGGCGACGTCGTGGAGCTTGACGCCGGCGAGACGCTTGTCGTCGACTTCGGGCAGAACGCCGCGGCGGTGCCGGAGTTCGAGTTCGAGGCAGCGGCAGGCACTACCCTGACGATGCGCCCGGCCGAGATGCTGAACGACGGCAACGGCGCGAAGAAGCGCGGCTGCGACGGCCCCGAGGGGTCGATATACACGACGAACTACAGGCGGGCGCGCACGACCCTCGACTACACGTTCGCCGGCGGAGGCGTTGAGAAATACTATCCTCAGTTCTCGTTCTTCGGCTACCGCTATGCGTCGATTACCGTGACGGGCGGCGTAAAGCTGCTGAAGATCCGGTCGCTGCCTGTTTCCTCCATCGGGCGCGACATGGAGACGGGTCGCCTCTCCACCGGCGTGGCCGACGTCAACAGGCTCGTCAAGAACGTCCTGTGGGGGCAATACTCCAACTACCTTTCCGTTCCCACGGACTGCCCGCAGCGCAACGAGCGCCTTGGCTGGACGGCAGACACGCAGGTGTTCGCGCTTGCGGGCGCATACAATGCCGACACTTACGGCTTCTTCGTGAAGTGGATGCGCGACATGCGCGACACGCAGCACAAAGACGGCTCCTACACGGGCGTCGCGCCGGAGGCGCAGTATGGCAGCGAGCGCGGCGAGCAGCTGGGCTGGGCCGACGCAGGGGTGATCGTCCCCTACACCATGTGGAGGCAGTTCGGCGACACGTCGGTAGTGGAGCAGAACTGGGACTCCATGAAGCGGTACATGGCCCTCATCGACCGCACCAAGTTCACGTCTCCGGTGGCGATGGGCCACCAGTGGGCCGACTGGCTCAGCTACGAGAAGCTCGAGTCGTGCGGCGGCGGCGCCTACGACAAGGGGCCGGACGGCGGCAGGATCCCGAAGGATGACGCCAAGACCTACTGGCAGTATCTCGGGGGATGCTACCTGACGTGGGACGCCCGCATGATGGCCGAGATGGCGAAGGCGGCCGGGTTCTCCGGCGACGCCGAGACGTTCCGCGAGATGGCCGAGCGCAACCTCGCCTACATGCGCGGTAAGTTCCTCGCGGAGGACGGCATGCTCCTGCCGCTCTTCCGCGACATGCAGACGCCGGCTCTCTTTGCCCTGAAGCTCGGCATCCTCGAGAAGCCCGACGCCATTGCCGCGACGAAGGCCGCGCTGTTGCAGAACTTCAAGGACCACGGCGACTGCCTGCAGACGGGCTTTCTCGGGACGTCCATCCTGATGGACGCGCTTACGTATGACGTTGGCGCGCCGGACATGGCCTATTCGCTTCTCCTGCAGCACAAGAACCCGAGCTGGCTGTATTCGGTTGACCAGGGCGCGACGACGATCTGGGAGCGCTGGAACTCCTACACGAAGAAGGACGGTTTTGGCAACGCCGGCATGAATTCGTTCAACCACTACGCCTACGGGGCGGTGCTTTCGTGGATGTATGGCTCGATGGCCGGCATAAGGGCGGGCGAAGAGGGCGGTTACAGGCGATTTGTGCTCGCGCCCAGGCCTGACCGCCGCATAGGCAACGTGGACGCGGCTTTTATGTCGCCGTATGGCGAAATCAAGAGCGCGTGGCGCTACGACGGCGGACGCTGGATCTGGAAGTTCACGGTTCCCGCCAACACGACGGCCGTAGTGACCGTGCCAGGCTACGAACCGAAGGAGTATCCTGCCGGAACGTACGAAGTCGTCCGTTCGCTATAGCCGTTGTAACGGCGACAGCGAGTAGACGGCGTAACTTGCAGAAAACGCGGAAAAGGGCGCGAAAAATGAAGCCAGAATGGGGTCCCTCCCCAAGTTTTATTGGAGAATGAAAGGAATGGAGGAGAAAATGGACAGACGGGATTTCATAAAGCTTTCCGCTTTTTCGGCGGCGGCCGGCGTGTTCGGCTGCACCACAGGCACGGGCGCTGCGGCGCGAAAGAACGACGGCCAGATATGGGCGGCGCTTCTCCACATGGGCACGAACATGTGGAGCGACCAGCCAGTCTCTTCATGGGGGCCTTACAAGGGCGACCAGCTGAGCCTCGTATGCCAGGCCGACCATGTAAGGTTCGACGAGAAGGTGTGGCGCACCGTAACGGGCCGCATGGCGGACGCCGGAATGAACATGGTCGTCATCGACCTCGGCGAGGCTATCAAATACCCCAGCCACCCGGAGCTGTGGGTCGAGGGCAGCTGGGAGATCGACCGTTTCCGCAAGGAACTCGCCCGCCTTCGCGCAATGGGCCTCGAACCCATTCCGAAGATGAACTTCTCAACAGCCCACGACGTGTGGCTCAAGAAGTACGAGAGAATGGTCTCGACAAAGAAATACTACGAGGTCTGCGCCGACTTGATACGCGACGTCTGCGAGATATTCGACTGCCCGCGCTTCCTGCACCTTGGATACGACGAGGAGACGGCGGGCCACCAGAAGAAGTTCAAGTACTGCGTCGTCAGGCAGGGCGACCTCTGGTGGCACGACTTCCTCTGGTTCGTCAAGGAGACGGAGAAGACTGGAATGCGACCATGGATCTGGAGCGACTACGTATGGCACCATCCTGACCTCTTCTACAAGCGGATGCCGAAGAGCGTCCTGCAGAGCAACTGGTACTACAGCCGCGAGTTTGACGTCGAGAAGCTCAAGGCCCTCGGCAAGGAAAACTACATCACCTATGTCAAGGCGTACGAGGCCCTCGACAAGGCTGGTTTCGACCAGGTGCCTACGGGTTCAAACTGGAGCTACGACACCAATTTCGCCGGAACCGTCGAACATTGCCGCAAGGTCTGTTCTCCGGAGCGCCTGAAGGGCTTCATGACGGCGCCGTGGTTCTTCACGCTGCCTGAATGGGAAACGAAGCTGCTGGAAGCCGTCGATCAGGTAGGCGCGTCCATTTAGCCTTGTTGCGTAAACTTGACTGCTGTCAAGGGGATGTGTTAGACTACTCGACATCATGAAAAAGAGTATGCTGAAGGGCGTGGCCCTTTTACTTGCGGTTGCCGGTGCGGCAGGAGCAAAGGCGCAGGACGACAATGTCCTGCCATGGAAATCGTCGTTTTCGATGAGCGCGGATTTCGCGGTCCGGGAGATTGACGCCCTTGACGTGAAGTGCGACGAGGCCTGGTGTTCGCTTAGGACGAAGGCCGAATACGATTCCTACCGCCTTGGCCTCAAGGCTAAGATGATGGCCGCGATAGGGACCATGCCCGAGCGCACTCCGCTCAACGCCCGCACGGTCGCAACGCTGAAGCGCGACGGCTATTCGGTTGAGAAGGTGATATTCGAATCCATGCCGGGCGTGTTCGTGACGGCGAACCTCTTCGTCCCTGATGGCTCCGGCAGGAGGCCTGCGGTAGTGATGAGCTGCGGCCACGCGGATTTAGGCAAGGACTGCCTGACTTATCTGAGAGCGTGCGTCATCGCGGCGCGGCAAGGTTTTGTCGCCCTCATGTTCGATCCCCACTATCAGGGAGAGCGCCGCACCTCGCTGCGCAAGAAGTCTTGCCCTGCTCACATCGAAATGGGGCTTCGCGGCTCGCTGATCGACTGGTCGGCTCCGCTACTGCGCATCTGGGACGGCATGAGGGCGATAGACTATGTCGTAACGCGCCCGGAGGTGGATCCTGACAGGATTGGCTACATGGGGCAATCGGGAGGCGGCACCATGACGGCGCTCATGGAGGCGGCCGACGACCGCATCAAGGTCGCAGCTCCCAGCTGCTTCCTCACGAGTCTCAGGGCCCTTTGCGTCGCGATAGGCCCGCAGGACGGCGAGCAGAACATCTACGGACAGCTTTCCTTCGGGCTCAACCACACGGGCTACGTGCTGATACCCGACATCCCCATAGCCGTGACGTGCAAGTTCTCCGACATGTTCCCCTACACTGGCGTCAAGACCCTCTTCAAGACGGTCCGGACGCTTGAGTCGAACGTCGGCATCGGCGAGCGGGCGTTTCTCAACTGCGCGCCGGGGCCCCACGGCTGGACCGAGGCGACGGAGCAGTCGTCCGTCAAGTTCCTCGCAAGGCACCTCATGCCGGAATGCCGCGACTTGGCCATCGACCTTGAGGATCTCTGGCAGCTGGACATCGGCTACGACATCTCGAAGGTAGATGTCGGCCTCGCCGAAGACGAGCGTGGCTGCACCGAGTCCCGCACGACCGAGTCTCTTCCGGGGTGGCGCTCCATCATGGACGTCATCGCCGACCGCGCGGCGAAGTTCCGCGAGAAGCGTCGCCCGCTTGGCGCCGCCGCCCGCGCCGAGGCCGTCCGCAGGCTGGCGAAGGTCAAGCTGCCGCCGGAGACGGGCTACCGCGTCAAGGAGGCGGGAAGCGCATTCGAGGATGGATGCAACGTCGCACGGGTTGTTGTCCAGTATCCCGTGACGGGGCATATGCTGCCTGCTGTCTGCATTGCAAGGCCGGGCGCAGACAAGGCGCCTATAGTCGTCGCGGCGTGGGGCGGGCGCACGAACGGCCTTGAGATCGCGAGGGAATACGTCGAGACCGGGCATCCAGTCATGGTGGCGGACGTTTCCGGCGTTGGCGAGATCGGCCGCGAGAAGTTTTTCTTCTACGGCGCGAAGGACCGCCCCGACGAGGGGCTTGGCGCGATGTGCTACCTAATGGGCGAGCCGCTCGTCGGGCGACGGGCGACGGACATGCTGGTTTTTGCGGAGGTGATGTCAAGGCGCTGCGGCGGGCAAAAGCCTGTCCTGGTCGCGTCCGGTCCGCTTGCAATCCCCGCCGCGCATGCATGGGCGGCCAATCCTTCTTCGTGGGCTGGCGTTGAGGTCCTCAAAGCCCCTGCGTCGTGGCGCGACTGCGTCGAAGGCGGGAAAGAGCGCCTTGCGGCGACGCGCTATGCCGACATCGTGCCGACGGCGTATATCGAATACGACTGGATTGACTTGCTGCCTCCTTCGCAAACCCTCTGAGCAAATTTCCTTAAGAAGTCATTTCTCTACAACTTTCTTCGGATTTTTGGTATAATTACTTCAAATATCAGTAGCATGCCATACAAATCTCACGTATAGACGCAGAGAGAACAGGAGAAAAATGAAAGACCTGAAAGAAGCGTACAAGACCATCGAGGCTGACCACTTCGCGCCTGCAATGGAGATATCTTTCATCGACGGGGCCGACCGCCAGACGTTCCGCTACGAGAAGGTGACGTGGAACATCGGCGGCGAGGAGAAAGGGCTTAGATACGGCGAGAACCCCGGCCAGGAGGCCGCGCTCTACAGGCTCGTGAACGGAAACCTCGTCCTTGGCGACGTCGAGATGCTTCAGGCGGGCCAGTATCTTGCGTCAGTCCCGGAGCTTCTCCAGAGCGGCAAGCACCCCGGCAAGACCAACGTCACCGACACGGACAACGCGCTCAACATCCTGAGATACCTCATGGACAAGCCCTGCGCCGTCATCGTGAAGCACAACAACCCCTGCGGCGTAGCGACCGGCTCCACGCTCGCCGAGGCGTATTTCCGCGCGAACAAGGCCGACCGCCTCGCGGCGTTCGGCGGCGCGATCGCCTTGAACCGCGACTGCGACATGGAGACGGCGAAGCTCATCGTCGAGAATTACGCCGAGGTCGTCGTGGCTCCCGACTTCGCGCCGGGCGTCATGGACCTCTTTGCGACAAAGAAGAACCTGCGCGTCTTTAGGATAAAGAACATGGCGCGGCTCACCGACTTCGTCGCGAAGCACGTCGTCGACTTCAAGTCGCTCATCGACGGCGGAATCGTCGCGCAGACGTCGTTCTCGGCGAACGCAAGGAAGCCCGAGGACTTCATGCCGGCCTACTGCAACCGCAAGATCACTAACAAGGCGACGGGCGAAGTCTCGTATGAGGAACACAAGATCGCGCGGCTTCCCACGGCGAAGGAATACGAAGACCTCGTCTTTGGCTGGCTCGTCGAGGCGGGCGTTACGTCGAATAGCGTCCTCTACGTGAAGGACGGCGCGACGGTCGGCATCGGCACAGGCGAGCAGGACCGCGTAGGTGTCGCCGAGATTGCGCGCGACAAGGCCTATACCAAACACGCCGACTGGATCGCCTGGGAGAAGTTTGAGCTTCCGTTCAACGACCTCCGGCTCAAGTTCGGCGACGAGGACGGCGCCAAGAAGCAGGCGGAGATAATGGAGCAGACGCGTGCGGAGAAGGGCGGCCTCCCCGGCTGCGCGATGGTTTCCGATGCGTTCTTCCCGTTCCGCGACGGCCTTGAGGTCGGCATCCGCGAAGGAATAACTTCGGTGGTGCAGCCCGGCGGCGCCCTGCGCGACTGGGACGTCATAGACTGCGCGAACGCCGCCGGTGTCGCGATGGTGTTCACCGGACAGCGCAGCTTCCGTCACTGATCCTTATTTACTAATGACAACTTGCCTGATTCTCGCAGCCACGCTCCTCTGCGCCGCCGACTTTCCGATAGACCGCTTTGGCGCGAGGACTGACGGCTCAAAATGCACCGCCGCCTTCGCCGCGGCGTTCGAGTCCGCCGAGAAGGCGGGCGGCGGCCGCATAGTCGTGCCGGACGGACGGTGGTTCACGGGCGCGATACGCTTCAAGTCAAACTGCGAGCTGCATCTTTCCGAAGGCGCGGAAGTCGTGTTTTCGCAGGATCCCGGCGACTACCTCCCGGCCGTGTTCACGAGCTGGGAGGGCATGGAGTGCTGGAACTACTGCCCGCTCGTCTATGCCTACTGCTGCACGAACGTGGCGATCACCGGCAAGGGTACGCTTAGGGCGTTCGACGGCGATTTCAACAGCTCGTTCTGGAAGGGCTGGGTGCCGCAGGCGAACGGCATACGCGCGGCGCGCCGTCAGCTCTACGACTGGGGCGCGACGGACTATCCCGTCGAGAAGCGCCACATCTGGAAGAAGGAGAACGCCAATACCCGCCCGCACTTCGTCCAGTTCAACCGCTGCAAGAACGTCCGCTGGGACGGCTTCAAGGTCCGCAACTCCCCGTTCTGGACGCTTCACCTCTACCTCTGCGACGGGGCTTATGTCCGCGGGCTCGACGTGCAGGCCCACGGCAACAACAACGACGGCATCGACATCGAGATGTCGCGCAACGTCCTCGTCGAGAATTGCAGCTTCGACCAGGGCGACGACACGTTCGTCATAAAGTCGGGGCGCAACCGCGACGCGTGGCGCATCGGAGTGCCGACCGAGAACGTCGAGATACGCGACTGCCACATGGCGCACGC
>Ga0310690_10006398_pt1 | contig 15489 bp, 21 predicted proteins | sample AusTroGonzalo_MG_2_FD_207661 | JGI IMG/M metagenome (GOLD analysis project Ga0310690, IMG submission 207661) | Bovine rumen microbial communities from tropical cattle in Woodstock, Queensland, Australia - Gonzalo_04 (v2) (version 2) | ecosystem: Host-associated > Mammals > Digestive system >... | reverse complement strand
GTTTTCCTATAATGAATACTTTTTACATTTCCACAGTTGCTTACTTGATAAAGCCCTTCATAACCTTCAATATCTTTCCAAATTTCTTCCACAGCAAAGGTCCTCCCTTTTAATAAGAGAGGGCGGTAGGAACATACCCTACTCATGCATAACCCTCTTGCTATAGATTTATGGTTTCACTTCATATTCGATATGCTTAAGCCAGGATTTCAAATCAATGTTTTCCAGTTGCAGACCGGCATCATAAGCATTGATTCTTGATTGCATCATTACTTTTGCAATTCTACCGGAATCACATTCAAGGAACTTTTTCTTATATCTGATATAGAACTTCCTGAATTCCTTCTCTGCAAGATTCCTGAGCTTCTGGTTCTTTGCTTTCATAAACTCAGGCTCATTGAAGTCATAGTAACTGTCCATGATAGTCTTGCAGACTGAGTCGAAGAATTCATCAATAAATCCACGTTCTTCCAGCTGCTCACAGATCTTTGTGCGCATTTTCATGACCTGACCATACTCTCTGATAACCAGAGTATCCCGATCTTTCCGAACCGTGGATCCTTCATTCCATGTCCACAGATAAAACGGAGTGGTTATTTCCTTAACTGTTTCCGCTTCATGAAATGCAATCTTATTGAAGATGCTGTCCTCAGAAAAGTACATCTCGGTATCAAACCGGAGATTCTTGTCAATCAAGAACTGTCTGCGGTAGCATTTGCCGTGGACAAAAACGATGTCTTTATCCCTTCGGTAGATCTTCCACCCTTCACCATTCGGCTGTTCTTCAACAAACGAACTGTGGAGAAAGTCAAATCCTTCCTGCATGGCACTGAACACCAGATACAGCCCGTAGTTATTAAGGAATCCGTCATCCGAATCGCAGAACATGATGTACTCGGAATCGCCATTCTCAATGCCGTAGTTCCTGGTGTCCGAAAGCCCACCGTGCGGTTTCACCACATAGTTGATCTCATAGCGGTACTTCTCAAACAGGCTCTTGTCCAGAATCACATCGTCACCATCGTTGACTATAAGAACTTTGAAATCATTGAAGTCGATCCCGTGCTGAATCTCAATGCTGTCAAACAGGAATTTGCAGGTTTCCCATGGTTCATGATAATGCGGTACAACAATCGTTAGCTGCTTTGACATTCATTTCCGCCTTTCTTAATTAGCTGTAAGCCACCTCGCACAAGCAATTGCAATCTTCTTCAGCAACACCGAACTCTCCAGGAAACATGGCATGATAGCCGGAATAGCTGTAGAACTCATCCTCCATAGCAACAGTAGTTCCGTTGAGATAGATGTGTGTATCACGGCTCGTTGGGAGCATCATGCACACCCATGTTTTCTGTGTTGCTCCTGCCAGTGTTGCCGCTTCGTAGGCCCCTGTGTTCCCGTCCCGATGGGCTTCTGTCTCCGCAATTCTTACGATGTCTGCCTCTGTGCCATCCGTTTCGTACCAGGTCCATACTCGGTCGATCCATGTCGCACCCTCGATTTCCTTGTTGATAATGGCATCTACGGTTTCTAAACTCAGCTCAATGCTCAGTTCAAACTGTTCATTGACGGCTTCCACTCCATTAGCCAGAGCAAGAAGGTAAAGATCAAACATCTCATCGATGATGTCTTCGCAATCCTTCCTACTGGCTATGTGGCCTTCCTCATTGAAATGCGTGTGCAGATTCTCTTTGAATGTGTTCAGTGCATCAAACGGGAAGATTGTTTTCATAAATTTCTAATTATCCTCAAATAACGCAGAACAATGCTATGACGGATTTAAAATAATAAACACAACATTATCTCCAATTCGTTTAAAGTGTCCTTAAAATGATTTGTACTAATTGGTTAAAATTCGTTCCATCAGTCAATATGGCATCGGCTCATCGCTTAATGGGGGATGCCATCGCTTGCTCAATGCAAGCCCCAGTCAGTCAGCTTATTTTATATACCTTGCTGTCAGAATAACTGAAATACAGATTGTTTTCTGCATCCATTGCCACTCCCTCTGGTTCAATAGTGACAGAAGAAATAACATAATTTGCAAGTATATTTCCCTGTGTATCATAAATTCTATAGGCGTTTGGTATATTAGAACCGGGTGAACCGCTGAGTACGATTATGCGCCCTTCATAATACATACAGGCTTGCATTGCACCAAACTCAACGTCAAGAACCCTTGTAGATAGCACTTCATCATTGGCGAAGTCATATACAACAAAGTTATATTTATCAACAGTTGACGGCACTGATGTCCTGTGGAAAATGTATGCGATTGAGTTCTCCTCATTTACAGCACAAGTTGTGTACCCAGATACAGGGAGCGTTACTGTGTCTGAAATTACAAGGTCGTCCAAGTCAACAATATAAAGTTTATCGTCATCCCATCCACTCACATATGCGAGATTTGATTCGCCACGCTGAAATGAGTTTCCGTGACCTAAAGCTAAATCTGCCGTGCTTAATTTTGTAAAGTTCTCATCCTGCACCGCAATGTGTGAGCCGTCTGTAGAATAATACTTTCCATCATATATACAGAACGATTGCCCATACCACAAAAGGCCCGCGAATGTTACTGAAATATTCTTCTTTAACAAGTCTGAACCAATCACATAATCAGCAGAAGAAAGAGGAATGATTTTGTTTATTTCCTGTTTAGATACAGACTCCAAAACATTGCCGTCATCTGTGATCGCATAAGCAACAGGGGCTATATACTGCTCATAAGTTGTTGCGCTTTCCCCACGTTCAACTTGCAGTTTACATGTTGTGGGAGTTTGTCCGAGTATTCGTGCATCTGAGCTGGAATACCTGCGCAATGTTACTCTCAAATATTTGACGCTTGTATTTGTTATTTCCAATGTGTGTGTTCTTTGCCCGTTGAAAGAGGAATCTCCGTTGGTTACTCTGTTTCCGAGCCACGTTTTGTCCTCATCGAAATAATTGTAATTAATAAGGGCAACATCTACCTCTGCGTTGTCGGTGCAGCTTATTGTGTATTTTACATTTGGACTGATAACAAAATAATCAGAAGTCAGCCTGTTATAGTTTTCGTACCATGTGCTGCTGTCATATTGACCGAATTCAAAAGGATAAGAAGGGCAAATGTTTTTTCTAACTACGGACGGGATAATATCTTGTTTATATGCTCTTGCTATTTTATCAACAGCAAGCGGTTCGTTTTTCGGAACAATCAGTGTTGATTTATTTCCTTTTTCAATCTGCACCCAAATCTTTGCATTTACAACTGTCGCATTATTCACCCAAATATTCAAGTTACTCATTGCAGTGGTGTAGTTGAATGTTACATGAGCTTTATCAGTTGCGCTTGTTATCTTTATTGATGTTCCGGTTTCATTGTGCAGACTAAAATAGATTGTTCCGCTGATTGACCCATCAACTAAAATAGTGAATGTAACTTCGTCACCAACGGCCAAACCAAGTGAATCTACAATACCAGGAAATGTAATAGTACGACCAAAACCGGCTGTTGCAGTTCCTATCATCTCGACATAGTTCTGATTTTTGCTTGCAGAAAAAGCAACCCCTGGGTCACCACTATAACTCCAATCGGTATTGAAGTTAAAAAGGTTTGGGGAATTTTGTGTTATTTGGCTCTTTAAATCATTTAATTCTTCTGTTGTTGCGCTGCCAGCAACACCATTCTCTAATTTATTAAGTCCTTCAGAGGAAACAATATCCCCTGTTTTCCATTTAGTAGGTGTATAAGCCATTGTTCACACTCCTCATGAACTTAAAGTCATAAAATCTACTCTACCAACATCAACTTCATCACTATCTGCATCTTCGTATTTTGAATATGCAATAGCCATTAGATAAAACTCTTCACGGAATTTCGGTTCAGGAGCATCAACGCTTTCACCATCACAGGCCGCAGCAAGAAAAATCTCTTCTCTTGTGGCTGGCTCAAGATCATCGACATCCATTCCTGCGAGCTTTGCTAAAAAGAACTCCCTTCTTGTCATTGGGGCCGGAGGATCAACGCTTGCCCCAGCCGCTTTTGCTAGATACATCTCATCACGAAATACTGGGGTTGGGGGATCCGTTCCGTTTAAAATAGCATCATAAAAGAACTCAATCCGAAATTTTGGGGTAAGTCCAAAGAAAGTCATTCTTCATCCACCCCCGTTTCGTTTTCTTCCACAGGAGCAATCGGCTGAACAGGCTCCGTAGGCTTATTCGACCGATACCAGTCCATGCCCATGTTGTAAGCTTCCTGTGTATCCACAAACAAACCGCTTGCCTCATAAGCACACTGAGGATGAATCTTTTCCTGCCCAAGCATCGTGACAAGAGTCTGGCTCTTGGAGAGTAGATCTTCGTAGTTCCGCCTGGTAAACTTCGGCTCAACCTCTTCGGCATTGAACGTGAAGTTCGACAGCGCACGGCAGATAATAGAAACAAGCTCCAGTGTGAGCTGCTCCGGTTTTCGGAACATCTGCTCATAATCCTGCGCTCTGGTTTCCGCTCCCTGCCATCCGTTCTTAAGGATAACCGCACCATTGTTGGAACTGTCGGAAGTTCTACCATTGCTCTGACTCGGAATACCGGCAATCTCATAGATCGCATCAAGAATTGCCTGTTTCAGGGTCTGAGTCTGTTGCTGATCAAGGCTCTCGCTGATAACCTTCAGCTCTGCCTTGTTCTCACCAATCGACTTCAGCGCAACCATTCCGGCTTCCCGAATCCGGTTTGCCGTCACATCGTCCTCAAACTCGCAGTTAATGGCAATCAGCAGTGACTGAACGAATTGCTCCACAGAATCCATACGGTTGGATTCCAGATTGTTGAGGGCATCCGTCAGCGGCAGCACAGTTTCGAAGGCTCCGATTCTTGCCATGTTCAGCGGATACTCAACAATCGGGATCATCCCGATCTTGTTCTTCTGAACACTCAGAATCTGTCCAGGCTGCCATCCAAGAATCTTGAAGACCAGCTCGTCCGTATAGACCGTGAAGGTAAGATTCTCGTTCTCATCTACTGTGTAGTAGACTCCTGCGAGTCTCTTATGCCCGATGTCGTTCCGATAAATGCAGAATGTCTGCCTCGGATCCGTAGCGAAGTGGTCGAACGGAATCTTGGACTTCTTGTCCTCTTTCGGGAGAGTGATTTTATATCCGGTTCCGCAGATCATCTGCCACTCGACAAGCATTTTGTCTTCCGTGGCCTTGCCGGAAACTCGCATCATGTCATTAAGACGTGCGACCTTCTCGGAAACTCTCTCATCACTCACAGAAGAGATATACTGAACCGGTTTCCCTACTGTGTACCCTACTCGGAACGTTACAATCTCATTTGCCCGATTTTCCACAACCCTGTTGCAGATTTCCGGCCTGACTTCCTTCGACCTGAACAGAATTGGCTGAATACCTTTATAATACTTATACAGATACTCAATCTCGTCCCGATTAATCAGGTGCTTGACAAATGCGTTTTGAAGCACCTTCACGATGTTGGACGAATCAATCTTCTCTACGCTGCTTGTGATTTCTCTCCGGCCTGAAAATATCCTCGGTACCATTCCAATATTCGTTTCATCGCTCATGTTATCACCACGCATTCAGCAAATAAAAAAAGGGCCAAGTTGCTTGCATCCTGCAAACAACTCAGCCCCATTCAGACTGTAACCATCACCCACTGGTAATGACCGCACGGTATTTCGTTTTCAAACGTGGAACTTCGTAAATCTTCAGTTCCTTTGACCTCGGATCATAATCAAGCTGTACCCTACTCCCAGAACTCAACAGTTCGTTCACTGTAGAAACAGCTTTAGGCGAAAGAGAAATCTCTTGTTTCAAGCTTATTTCACCTTTCCAGCGGCTCTATATAGTTTTACAGATGATATATACCACAAAATGTGGGATTTGTCAAGTATTTTTACTTGACAGAAGTGTTTAAAACGGTCTAGCCATCACTGTAACCTTGGTTTTTGACCCAATTGTGACGAAATCGATGGTCATAGCGCACACGTCCGGTGCATCATCGTGCTTGGCAGCTTTACCATTGAAAGTAAATGAGTACAGATTCTGCATAAACTGGCTGTACTCCTTCGGCCTGACCCCTTCCTGGAGGAAAATCATCCGCTCTCTGATGTCGGGAGCGCGACCGATAATCCGATCTCGCTTGCCGGTTCCGGTAAAGTGGCTAGTGTTGATCTGCATATTGACCTTAATGCCCTTCTCACGGAGCTTTTTGTCCACATCTTCTCCATAACTGGCAGTGGTCTTCGTTCCTTCTATCTTAATTGCGGAAACATCGTACTTTTCAACGGCAGAAACGATCATGGCCTGTGTGATTGTCTTCTCCGCATCACTGAAAACAACAGAAGGAACGAAAAGGTCATCCCCATACTGCTTTATAATAGTAGCAGCAGTGAAGTCACCGCCACCCCAGCTTGGGTCAACCACCATGAACGTGCGGTCTGGTTCTTCATCCGGCAAGACTCCGTTAAAGAAGCGCAGGTCTTCTGGATTAAAGACAGCACCGTCTCTCTCAATCGGCTCCCCCATGTATTGAGCCAGCCAACTGGCAGTGTCGCTCCCACGTTCAAAACTCGCCCTTCTCTGCTGATAATAGTCCGTTGAGAAACCAACACCATACAGATATTCGAAGTTGCTTTCGCCATCCTCATTAAGCGCAGGAGTGTTCAGCACCTTCCATCTCCGTCCTGTGTACTTCGGGTCATTCTCAAGAAGGTCGATTCTCCGGCCTTGCGGGTCAAGAAGGCTCCATCTGGTCCCGATCCACAGCACTCTCGCACTCTCTTTGGCTCTCGGCAGCATGTTGTTATCGACCTTCGCCCATGCGCTTTGAAGACGATCCTTGCTCATGGCTTCTTCGATACCGGAAATAAGGTCATCCCCTACCAGATACCCATTGCAGTCACAAGCACCATTCAACGTTCCATAGAGTGATCGCCCTGTGAAACTCGCATACCGCTTTTTCCGGTCCAGATTAATGAGCAGATCCTTCGCATTCGTTGAAGCAATGACCTTATTTGGGAATACATCTCCGTACAGATAGGTAGTCTTGTCATTCAACACTTCCAGGATGCCATTGTACAGAACACCAACCACACTGTCCGTATATGAGCAGTACAGATTGCTCCGTTCGCTGTTCCGACCCATCACCCATAGGAAAAACATCATCATCAGAGTAGTCTTCCCAACTCTCGGAGGCATTGAAAGAAACAGTTCGTCCAGCTCACCATCCTCCATGTCCTGAAGGGCTTGGCACACCGGCATCAGTTTCTCTCTCCTCGGCAGCCAGAACTGCTCCTCTTTTGGCCTACCAAATTCCAAAGCTCTCATAAAGCAATCGAAGTTGACCGGACCATCATAAATCAGAGTCTTCCAGTACAGATCGACCGCATCGCTTCCGCCCCCTGCCTTTGCGTGTGCCTTCGCCCGCTCCCTGATCAGGGCGGTGAAAGCGTGATCGTCAATCCCCCGTGCAACTTCGAACCCGTCCTGCAACGCCTTAAGGTCCGCCCTCCCACGTTTAACCAACCTCTCTTCAAGCTTTAACGTTTCTTCTCTCGTCATTATTCAAGATCCGCTCCATTGTTTTTATCATTCGCATATTTCTTCAAAGCATCACGGAATGAACTGTTCCTATCCCTCGGATTTTCTCCGTTATTGTCAAAATCAATGGTTGTTCTTATAGCTCGTTTAATAAAACCGTTAATCGATTCTCCTCTCTCGTGTGCATGTGCGTAGATCTCTCCATAGAAATCATATGGCAGATCAAGCGGCACTCTCTTCAAATTTTCTTTCATATATGCCAGGGTATATGCCTTTGACTTTTCATCATATGCCATCCAAACCATCTCCAAATCCAAATTCTTACGTACGTATTATACCGCATATTACGTACATAATCAAGCGTTTTTACGTACGTAAATTAGCTGTTTTTACGTACATAAGAACCCCCTTTTTACGTACGTAAAACACCCATTCTTACGTACGTATTTTGACCATTTTTACGTACGTAAATCGGGCTTTTTACGTACGTAAGAGCGTCATCTTTTACATCGTATTTTCAGCTTTTTTACTTCCCTTCTTCTATTTTTGCCTGTTTTTCTGTGAACAAACTATGAATTTGTCTTGTTTGTCTTGTAATTGTCTTGTTAATTGTCTTGTAGTAATTACTGGTACTTAAACGTTTAAGGGACAAATGAGACAAATATTTTGCCAAAAACTTTTGTCGGAAAAATTGTAACTTTTTATTTTTTGTTTTTCTAGAGTAATATATAAGGAAAATTTGTCCTATTTGTCCTTTTGTCTTGTTTGAAACATCTAACTGCATCTCTCCACAGCTCTCCCATACTCTCAACGCTACCTTCTAAGAGGTAGTCTTTTTTGTTTTTGGGGTATTTTTGGAGCTAACCCAGCCGCCGATTTCACCGCCCCTACTCTCCCCTGGGGGATCCGATCCGGTGGCATCTGGTGCAGACCGCAGCACTGATCAGCAGCTTGTATTACGCTTGCAGACAAATTACATCAAATTCCGTGTTTCACGGACATTTTGGTTCGCATAATAGATATTATTTACACCAATTGTTAACAGAATATGAATTACTAGACATTTCCTGGGTTTTGTATAAGAGAGTGTAAAGTGAAAATACTTGACAGCTTTTTTAATTGTCGACCATATTCGAAAAATTTGGTTTACAATTCCCTGTTTTAATCGGTCCTGGAATTTGCAAGATCTAATTATGAATGAATTGTAAATATAGAGTAATACAGTATAAAAGAGCTTGCAATCTATAGGGTAATGCTTTATAATGTGAACATAGGGATATACCTTATAATAATAATGAATTGAGGTAAAGAACAATGACAAAGAGAGAGATTTACGCAGCAAAAGGTATTGAGTTTAAAAACGGGAAAATCTACCATGAAGAGTTTGGATTCATTCCGGAACTGCTCATTGACGGAAACGCAAAAATTGGTAAAGGCGTTTATCACTTTAGCACTCTGCCAACAAATCAGATTTTCCATGTTGTGATCAATAACAAGTCATACGACATTAAAGGAACTTGCCCGTGTTTTTGTGCCGGATGTTATGCAACTAAAGGCAATTACCGCTTTTCAAGTACTATTAAAAGCCTTGCTATCAGAACATGGCTTGTCTTGAATGATATTGAGTTTGTTAAGAACGCAATCACGGCACAAATTGAGGCCGACAATGTGCAGTTCTTGAGAATTCACGCAAGCGGTGATTTCGTTAATGATCAGTATATAGAAATGTGGCAAGAGGTCGCAAAAGAATGCAACAATACAATCTTTTGGACTTATACGAAAAACAAGAAAGCGGAAACAGCTTTCGATAGCATCGACAATGCCAATATTGTCAAGAGCGTGATTAAAGGCAAAGGATTCAATTTCGGACATTGTGATTATATTCTTTCAGTTTATGAATATCTGAAAGAACAAGGCAAAAAGGTTTATATCTGCAAATGTGGAATTGATAAGAATCAGCACTGCACAAATTGCAAGTCTTGCAGCACAAACGAATATGTACTTTTTATTGAACATAGTACAGAGTACAAGGCCGAAGCGGATCCGCTGTTTCCAGTATTAAAGGCTATTATTGAAGCACAAGAAGAACAATAAATCACACAATAAAAAATAAAGGAATGATACACAATGAAAAACGAAAAACTGTTTTATTGCCGTGAATCTGATCACGTTTACACTCTTGAAGAAATCAAAGCATTTTATCTTGAAGACAATTGTGGTTATGAAAACTTTTCAGACTATCTGAAAAACTGCATGTATGAGAATAACGGAACCCTTGAAGAGATAAAGATTCTTTATACAATCTCTGATTGCATTGTATGGAATATCAAAACAGACCTGTTTTGACAATAGCAAAAGCAGATAAGACAATCCCTTGTCTGCTTTAACGATTGCCAAAGCAATCAAAACGAAAAAAGGAAGTGTATACAATGAGATTGAACAGACTAAACAGACAAGAAGTAAAAGCGGGCGATATTATCCGATTTTATCCCTATAACAAGGCGGGATATTTCGTCACAAACGTGATCACAAACGGGAATAAAATCAGCTTTACGATTCAAGACATTGAAACGAAGCAGACGATTTACTGTTACCCGTCAAGCTTGTGCTATGGTGCAGAGGTAATCAAAAATGAGAAGTAAAAACCGTCTTTCTGCTTTACTTTCTGCAATTGCAGCGGGCATGATAAAAGGCTTTTCTTCGCAATTTCTGCTTTGATTTCAGCCTATACGACAGAGTGCGGAAACACTGCTTTCTGCCGTATATACAGGAATCAAAGCTTTCCTGGAAAACACTATTTTATATTGGAGGGGAAACAATGACTTATTTCTGCACCAAAAACGTCGTGTCCATTGCATCATGCGTGGAAGATGAAGAGACAAGAAAAGCAATTCTGCTTTCTGACAATGTCCGCAGCGAAACACTGAAAAGACTTTGCGCAATGCCGTCTTACTCTTGCAAATCTCTCAAGTGGAAGAACATATATTACGATTATTTCAAGAAAAAAGTAATTGCAGAGCTTTCTGCTGAAACGGAGGTATAAAAACATGGCTATTCTTGCATTGATCATTGGCGTGGTCCTTATCACTAAAGGGATTAAAAAGGCAAAAAAAGAACGTTCTTCTGAATATTCTGTTTCTGTCGAAATGTACCAACCTTCTGCAACCTTTACAGCTTATCAGAAAGAGCAGGAACGGCAGCGCAAAGAAACAGAAAAGCGGATCCTGGCGGAGAAAAGAGAACGTGCAAAAGCGGAAAACCTGGCAATGCAGAAAGACCTTGCAGCGTATGATCTGGAATACATTCGTCACAAGCTTGAGCAGGTTTACAGATTAATTGAGATTGCAGAGGACCGGCAGGAGGGAACCATATACGGTGGAAAAGAGTGGTTAAAGCAGGAAAAGGAAATCATGCGCTTAGAAACACAAGCGCAAGCACTCAAAAAGAATGAGCGCAAGGCGAAGGCGGTGATGGCTAGAAAATAAACCATTGACGGCAGCGCACTCAAATAGTAAAATAAAGCTGTTCTATCTGGCTATACGGGAAGGAAGGAATTGTATTATGAAAGCAGTTATTATTAAAGGCCTGGAAATGCCCGAAGAAAACGGTTTTGTTGATGCTCGTATCTACGGTGATGGCACTGTTCTTCTGCCTTGTTTCGGCGGAGATTGCAGCACAATCAAAGCGGAAGAAATAGAGATTGAAGAGGAATAAAAAATGCCCGTATCTGATGCGCAAAAGAGAGCCACAGCGAAATGGCAAAAGAACAACACTACAGTCATCACGGTGCGCTTGCAGCATTCTACTGACAAAGATATCCTGGACTATCTAAGCGACAAACCGAAAGCAACCATCATAAAAAAAGCGTTGAGAGAATACATGCAAAATCACAGCGCATAAATAAGCGACCGCTCTACAGCCATTTTAAAGGCCGTAGGGCGGTTTTATTTTTTGGATGTGTTCTGTTATTCCTCCGGTAAATATTCGTACTGTTGAGCGATCTCTTCTGCGCTTTTGGCATCTCCTAGCGGATTGTTAGGCGTAACAACGACATCCTGGACATCTTTATAATCGAAGTGATTCTTGCCAAGAAAAATGCCATTAGGCGGATTAATTTTGCCATTCATCATATACATTTCCCAAAGTTCTTCAAGTCGATTGTATGCTTCTTCGATAATCGGGTAATTTTTCGGTCGATCAATTCCGCTCTTCCATTTCCATAGAGCTTTTCTTGTTACACCAATAGACGATGCCAAACCGGAAACAGTTGGCTTCATATCGTTTTCAGCGCAATAATTAAAATACCAATTAAAGCGTTCTCTGACTTGCTCTGGATCATCTCTATTAATTTTTGGCATTTCTCTTGCTTTTAAAATGAAGTCAAGGAATCTTGTGTTCTCTCCGGTTCCTGCAAGATGGTCAATCGTTGGTAGGTTTCTGCCGTCTCTGCCATCTTTCTTTTTAACTACCTTCTGCGCTACTTCCTGAGTAATTAATTCTTCTGTCTTTGCCATTTTACCCTCCCTTCTGCGGTATCTCACGCAATTGATGGTTTTCAAAAAACTGAATGTACTGTTTCATTAACTCCTCACAATCTTTTCTGTCATCTGGATAAGCACGGAACCAATCGTAACAGTATGCAAGGCCTAGGTATAAATCCTTTTCTTGAATAGTCATGTTCTGCGGTTCCTGGCGGTTATACGCAGCAACTTTGAGCTGGCCTATTGTGTAACTCAAAACGGCAACTCCTCTTCTGCGCTGATTGCTGCCGTTTCTGTCTTGACCCATCCACGTTGCTGACCGTATTTATCAGCATAGAACTTGCTCGATGTTCTCACCCATCCTGGCATCTTCGCCATGATTTGACCAATTTCCCTGCTCTCATGCATCTTTGGGTTTGCTCCGGTATCTGGGTACAAGCAATCCTTATAGAGTTGGATAGCGCAGACTTTAAACCCAACCGGCAAATGCTCCAGGTATGCAGTGATTTTTCCAACTCTCCAATCATCTTCCATTGCATCGTCCTGCCTCTTCTGATATTCCGCAAGAAGTTTGTAGTTTGCGAATGGAGGCATATTCCCTGCTTTGAGCCTGTCTCTAGCTTCTGCCCAACATTGGAGAATGTACTCTTTGCACTCTTCTTCATGATCAAACAGATCGTAACCAGATGAGTAAACAGTGACCGGATAGAACCTTCTGTTGCCGGAGCGGTCTACCAGGAACCGTTCCATGTTTGTCGTTCCCAACAGCACACATCTTCTGGGATATTCTACGGGATTTCTGTCATAAGGTTTGCGGTACTTATCCTTTGTGCGTGTAATATATGCTTTGATGGACTCAACATCATCTGCTTTCTTAAATGCAGACAGCTCTGGAATTTCACAGATCCATGCACCGAATAACTGTTCTATTGCTTCTGCACCATCTACCTTCTTAATCTCCGTAAACCACTGCTCATTAATCGCAAGCCATCGGATAAATGTACTCTTACCTTCTCCCTGCTTTGTGCCGACAAAAACAGGAACATCATCAAACTTGCATCCAGGGTTGTACAATCGATTGATACCACCTGCAAATATAAGCCGTGATACTTCTCTTGTGTACTCGCTGTCTTCTGCCTTCATCCATTTCGTCAGGCAATGCTCCACACGATTCTCTCCGTCCCATTTAAGCCCTTCGACAAGTTCAAGTATGGGATTGTATTCCCTTGCCTTAAAAAGCATTCTGAGGGCATCTGTGTGTTTCTGAGGGGAATACAGTTTGTATTCGCTTTCTATGAATCTTCTGCTTTCTGCATCTTCTGTATCTCCCCATTGAGCAATGTATTCTCCATGCTGATCTCGCCTTATGACTTCTGCCTGATTGGTTATAAGATTGTATCTCACGGAACGATAGAACGGGTCACACTGCATAATCTGGAAGAAGTTGTCTATAGATTCTTTCGGTTCTCCTTTCTCATCGTATTCAAGGAATGCAACCTGAGATTCCCTGTTGAATCGAACTGTCTGAATCTGCTCCTGCTTCTTTATCTTCTTCTCGCAGGATGCCATGATGGAACGGATAAGTTTTTTGTCACCCAGCTCATCCGCTCTCATCAAAAACGCTGCCTTGACCTGCTGAATCTCTACTGAATGAAGGTCGGGAATGAACTCATAGATATCAGGAGTGCTGCGGATCAGAGTGTTCATGTCCATATCAACAACTTCATCCAGGAGAGTTTCCACAGCTTCCTTGTGAGGATTGTAATTCTTATCCACTATTCATCTACCATCCCCATCAAGATTTCTCGGCCTTCATAGTACAGAATGTCGTGAATCAGTTTTCCTGTAACGGACTCATGGCACATTACGATTCTGCAAGCGTATCTGGATTGCCATGCCAGCATAGATGCAATCAAAGATTGTGGCTTATACTTCGACCGATAGGAACCGGAATATGCTTTCTCAAATGTACTGTTTTCAAGCAGGAGCCAGAGCCGAATGTTATTTTCTTTTGCCCGTTCGAACTCTTTGATAAACCGCTTTCTGTCCTTTCCGAAGCATAAGCACAGCTCATCAAGATTCATCTTTCGTTCGACAGTGATATCATTGCTGAGATCGTACCACAATCCGCCAGGGAGAAGAAACTTCGCTGAGTAATCCCCTGTTTTGATTGTTGCCCTCTCATATGGGCATCCGAACTGTGCGTATCTGGTTCTGGCTCTGTCTGTTTCCTGTTCGCGTGAATCCACAAGGATAACCATGCTCCTCAAAGATTCCTCGACCTCTGGAATTGTCACAAGGTTATCACCACACTTTTGTGTTGATTTGGACTAGTGAAATCAGAAGGGCAGATCGTCCTCGTCTTCAACCGTTTCTGCGGTTTCCTGCGTAGCCGGACGATTCTTCAATGGTTTGTCCTTCGGGAGTTTGAAAGTTCCATCCCTGATATCTTGTGCAGGAGCTGATCCGGCGGCTTCTGTTGACCATCCTGTTCTGCCGTTCATTTCCCACTCTCTCTCACGAAACAGAACACCGACCTTCTTGCCCTTCAGTTTTTTCTCCTCCCAATCCCAGACATAGCCAGGGTTGGATTCCTGAACAGAGTAAACAAAGTTATTGAACACACGCTTCGTCCATGCATCCTGTTCGCTGCCGTCATCACGGGGTTCGTTGATGCGGTAAGTGCCACGCCACTTCTTATCATCACGGTCATTGCCGTCAAAATCCTTCTTGAAGAATCCTGCGTACTCCCCTTCGCACACATCAATGGCTAGGATCAGCACTTTGAATTCGCCGGAGCTACTCTTGTAAGCTTCTTCTTTGACGGATTTGATCTCGCAGACATACCCACCCTTCGGGAGAATCTCTCTCCCACCACTTGTTGTCTTCTCTGCTTTAAAATCTGAATACGGACGCATAGTTTTTTATCTCCTTTATAAAATTATTCACTTTCTGTTTCAACAGGATGCAACGGGCAACTATCGCCCACATACTTATTCGGATACGCACAGACTTCCCAGTTTAGACCACAACGCTTTGAGCTTTCTCTGAAGAAGTAGCACTGGCTGCATGAGATATCTGCTACACCTTTTGAATCAACCGGAAAGAAGACTTTCACAGTTGCTTCTGCTTCTATGTAGGACATAACACCGGATGAGAAATCAGACATTTTAAACCACCCTTTCCAATCTTGTTACATGGTTATATTTCCCACCAATATATTTTCCAGTTGGAATAGATAAAGCCTCTTCTGGTGTCCATCCTTTTCTAAGCCTGCAATAAATTGTTTCTCTATTTATATGAACAATATCACTCCATTCTGCAACACTATGTATTTCGTTGTTATAACTTAACATCACATTTGACCTGCGATTATTGCTTTGCTCTTTAATTGTAGCCCATCTACAATTTTCTGGATAATAACCACAATTATTATCTATTCTGTCGATTGTTAAACCGTCTTT